>Ga0102944_1000178_pt1 | contig 52754 bp, 55 predicted proteins | sample SalPonD_shore_MG_FD_78172 | JGI IMG/M metagenome (GOLD analysis project Ga0102944, IMG submission 78172) | Salt pond soil microbial communities from South San Francisco under conditions of wetland restoration - Salt Pond MetaG... | ecosystem: Environmental > Aquatic > Marine > Intertidal zone >... | reverse complement strand
CGGGCAGCCATCCGGGCCGACCTGCCCGAGTCGGCCGTCGCCGGCATGCTCGTGACCGCCTCGACCGACCACCGCTACCTCGACACGGGTCACGCCCTGGACTTCGTGAACAAGGCCTTCGAGACGCTGGACCACGTCGGGTGGTCCCACGCTGACGACGTGCTCCCGAGCCTGGTGCCGGTGCTGACCTCGGCGGGCCGCGCCGAGGAGCGCGCCTCGTGGCGCCAGCCCATCGACGTGGCAGCGCTCGTGGACGCGGCGGCCGCGGAGCTCGACGACCTCGTCGCCGCCGGCGAGGGCTCGTCCTGGGAGGCCCCCGACGGCTTCCTCGACGTGCTGCTCGACGACGACCCCGTGACCATCGTGGACGCGCTGACCGAGGCCATCGCCGCGGGTTCGACGGCCCGCCAGCTCGCCGAGCGGGTGGCCGACGCCGGGGCCAGACGCATCGCCCAGTTCGGGACGTCCAACGAGTTCGCCGACTGGAACACGGTCCACCACACGTACACCTTCGCCAACGCGGTCTGCGGCCTGGCGGGCCGGACCGATTCGAGGTCGGTCTACCGCGGGGTGTTCGACGCCGCCATGAGCGTCTACCTCGACCGATTCCTGAACACGCCGCCAGCGCCCCTGCCCGAGCCGGGCGGCGACGGCGACCCGACGGCCGTCCTCGACGAGCTTCGAGAGACCTTCGACGTCGAGGCCGACGAGACGGTGGACCGGGCCGGCCGGCTGACCGCCGAGTACCTCGCCGCCGGCGGCGACATCGCACGCCTACAGCGGGGGCTCGCCGGGGTCCTCCTCCGCGAGGACGTCGGCTTCCACCCGCGTCAGAACCTCGAGGCGGCGTACGCCCGCGCCGACGCGCTGGCGGCGTCGCCGGAGCCCGACGCCCGGGAGCGGGCGGACCACCACCTGGTCGCCGCGGCGCGCTACCTGGCGGCCCACACGCCGACGCGGCGGGCGGGCGAGCAGACCTTCCACATCGCCGAGCGGCTCGACGCCGGCGAACCCATCCACGAGACCGAGCCGATGACCGCGGACGACTGAGCGGTCGACTGAACGTTCGGTATCGGTATCCTGAACGTTCAGTCACCCCCGTGGCGACCCTCACGTCCGGTAGACCAGCCGCTCGAACAGGCCGCGGAGGAACGTGTGGGTCCGCGGCCGCGCGGCGTGGACCAGGAGCACGGTCGACGCCACCCCCGACACCAGCCGGTCCTCCAGCGAGCCGAACAGGAGCTCGGCGAGGTGGCGCTGGGCGGCGGCCCCCATGACGACCAGGTCCGCGGTGTCGAGGGTGGCCGCCAGCGCCACCGCGGCCCGGTCGGTGCGGAGGATCTCGCTCTTGGTCGGGACCGAGCAGACCCCGTCGAGGGCGTCGTGGTAGGCGCGGACGGAGTCGAGCTGGGCCGCCGTGACGTCTGGCCCAAGGGCGTTCACGAACCGCAGCCGACCGCCGGCGTCGCCGGCCAGGGCGTCGGCGAGGGCCAGCTTGAGCGGGTCGTACGGGCCGACGTCGGCGAGCACGGCGATCTCCTCGAGCGACCCGAGGCCGCGGTCCTCCACGAACACCACGTCGCAGGGCGCGTCCTCGAGCAGCCAGTCGGCCCCGTGGCCGAGCCGCCGGTGCTCCCCACCCTCGCCGTCCCAGTGGGAGAGGATGAGGTCGACGTCCTCGCGGACGGCGAAGTTGACGGTCGCCCGGCGGACGTCGTGGGTCGCGACCTCGACGGCCTCGACGGCCACGCCGAGGTCGGCCGCCAGCTCGGCCGTCGCCGTCTCGAACGAGACCTCCGCGGGCGTGTGCTCGGCGAGCAGGGGCGAGAGCGGCGTCTGCTCGGGCACGGGCTCGAATCGGACGACCTGTATGCGGCCGCCGCGGGCGCGGACGAGCGACGCCGCGACCCCCAGGCGGGTCCGCTCCGCGGCTGGGTCGGTCCCCGCCGCCATGGGGACGAGGATGTGGACGCCCCCGTCGGATGCGAGGGCGGCCTCGGTCTGCTGGAGGCGGAGCTGGTCGGCCCGCCGGCGGAAGGCGTCGAGGGCCGCACCCTCGCGGTCGGTCTGCTCGCGGCCGTAGAGCCGGTACCAGGCGACGCCGACGGCCACGATGCCGACCGCGCCGGCCAGCGGGAGCGACCCCATCTGGGTCAGCAGCACCAGCCCGCCGACGATGCCGAACAGCTGGACCCAGGGGTAGCCGGGCGCGACGAACGAGGGCGCGTACGACTCGAGGTCGCTCTCGCGGAACGCGACGAGCGCCACGTTGATGAGCGTGAACACCAGGATCTGGAAGGCGCTGGCGAGCTTGGCGAGGTCGAACACCGGCACGAAGGCGACGAGCGCCAGCAGGATGACGCCGGTGAAGGCGATGGCCACGACCGGCGTCCCGAACCGCTCGCTCACGCGCGCCAGCGACGCCGGGGCCAGCGAGTCGCGGCTCATCGCGAACGGGTAGCGCGACGAGGAGAGCACGCCCGCGTTCGCCATGCTCGTGAGCGCCAGCACAGCCACGCCCACGATGACCACGTCCCCGATCGAACCGAGGAACCGCTCGGCGGCGACGTACATCGGGGTCAGCGACCCGCCGAGCGACGAGGGATCGGAGACGCCCACGAGGACGTAGACGATGAGGGTGTAGACGGCCATCATCGTGACGAGCGAGATGAGGATGCCGGCCGGGAGGTTCCGGCCGGGGTTCTCGACCTCCTCGGCGACCGAGGCGATCTTGGTGACGCCGGCGTACGAGACGAAGACGAAGCCCGTCGCCTCCAGGAGCGAGGTCGGGCCCGCCCCGAAGAACGGGTGGTACCGAGCCGCCTGGACGTACGTCAGGCCGTCGGCGACGTAGACCACGAGGACGAGCAGGACGAGCGTGACGATGGTCGCCTGGACCCGGCCGGTCTGCTTCACCCCGAGGACGTTCACGAGGACGAGCGCGACGCCGAGGACGAGCGCGACGGCCGTCACGCCCGCCTGGGAGAGCGAGACGAGCAGCACGAGGTACGCCCCGAGCCCGACGAGCGCGAAGGCGCTCTTGAAGGTGAGCGAGAACCAGGCGCCGATGCCGGCGATGGTCCCGAAGAAGGGCCCCATCGCCCGGTCGATGTAGAGGTAGGTGCCCCCCGCCTCCGGCATCGCGGTCCCCATCTCCGCCTTGCTGAGGGCGGCGGGGAGCACGACCAGCCCGGCGAGGAGGTAGGCGAGCACGACGGCCGGGCCGGCGATGTGGAACGCCAGCCCCGGGAGGACGAAGATGCCGCTGCCGACCATCGCCCCGATGGAGATGGTGACGACGGCGTAGAGCCCGAGGTCGCGTTCGAGGGCCGTGGGCATCGTTCGCGGGGAGTGGTGGTCACCCCATATAGACCCGGCGACACCGCTCGGCGGCTGGGTGTCACCGAACGGGATGGCCCCGTCGGGCGCTCAGGCGTCGAAGTTCTCGACGACCGACGCGATGGCGAAGTTCGTGTGGATCTCCTCGATCTTCACCGTGACCCGGTCGCCGACCTCGGTGCCGGGGACGATGACGACGTAACCGCGGTCGACGCGGGCGATGCCGTCGCCCTGGTCCCCGAGGTTCTCGATCTCGACCTCGCGGGTGTCGCCGACCTCGACCGGCGGCTCGCGGTGTTCGTTGCGACCGTGGTGCCGGTTCCGACCCCGGTTCGGTTCGCCGGCGGCGGGCAGGACGGCGACGCGGTAGACGACGCTGTCGTCGAGACCGCCCAGGTCGAACTCGGAGTCGGGTATCTCGACGACGTGTGACCCATCGCGGGTATCGATACGAGCGCTAAACAGACAGAGCAGTTCGTCAGGTATCTCCATACGGATAGCTCCTCGCCGGGAACCAAAACGCGTCGGCGTCTTGAGGGTTCCGTTTTCCGGGCCTCGAGGGCGGAGACGACCGCGACGAAAGGGCTACGCTGATGTGTGTCGCCTCGCTACGACCGGCCATGCGGCGCGTGATGGCCCAGGGCACGTTCGACATCCTGCACCCGGGGCACGTCCACTACCTCGAGGCCAGCGCGGCGCTGGGGGACGAGCTCGTGGTCGTCATCGCCCGCGACGCCCGGGTCGGCGAGCACAAGGACCTGCTCATGGACGAGGAGAGCCGCCGACGCGTGGTCGGGGCGCTCGCGTGCGTCGACGAGGCGGTGCTGGGCTCCGAGGGCGACCTGTTCGACAGCGTGGCCCGGGTCCAGCCGGACGTCATCACGCTCGGCTACGACCAGTCGTTCGACCCGGAGACGCTCGAGGCCGACCTCGCCGAGGCCGGCTTCACCGGCATCGAGGTCGTGCGCATCGGCCCGGGGGACGAGTCGCTGGTCTCGAACTCGAGCGACGTGAAGGCGCGGCTGCACGAGGCGCACGGCGACGGCGCCTTCCACTCGGTGACGGGCGAGGATTCCTGACGCCGACGGCCGTCGTGGCGGCTGGACCGGCGCGCTGGGGGCCGGCCGGGGGTCCGCCCGCACGATTAAGCTCGGCCGTCGCCTAATTCGGGGTCCATGGAACCCATCGAGGCCGTGCTCCGGTACCCGAGCCGACGCGAGGACTGGGCGGTGACCCTGCTCATCGGGAGCGCGCTGTCCCTCCTGAGCTTCCTCATCATCCCGGGCCTGGCGGTCGCCGGCTACGCGCTGGCCGTCATCCGCGAACGGGCCGCGGGGCGGGTCGTGCCGCCCGCGTTCGAGGACTGGGGCCGGCTCCTCGTGGACGGGCTGAAGGTCTGGGTCGTCGCCCTCGTCTACGCCATCGTCCCGACGCTGCTCGCCGTCATCGTGCTCGGGAGCGCCCTCGCCTCGCTGGCGACCAACACCAACGTCGGCACGGTGGTCGGCGTCTTCGGCCTGGGCCTCGGCGGGCTGCTCGTGTTCGTCGTCGGGCTCCTGTTCTTCTACGTCCTGCCGGCGTCGCTGGCCGCGATGGCCGTCGCGGGGCGGTTCGGGGCGGCCTTCGACGTCGCGACCGTGAGCGGGCTCGTCTCCAGCCGGGGCTACGCCGTCCCCTGGCTCTGGGGCCTCGGCGTGCTCGTCGTGGGGAGCGTCGTCGGCGGGCTCATCGGGGCGGTCCCCCTCGTCGGCTGGCTCGTGGCCGCCGTCGTGGCGTTCTACGTCCAGGTGGTCCTCGCGGCGCTCTGGGGCACCGGCTACGCCGACGCGATGACCGACCGTCGGCTGGGCGGTGGCGTGGCCGCGTCCGACCTCGTCTGAGCCGGCGTCAGCCGTCGAGCAGCTCGTGGCGCCGGGCCTCGGTCCGCGACCGGACGTACCAGTAGCCGAGCCAGAAGGCGCAGACGCCCCCGACGTAGAGCGACGAGTACAGCACGATCTCGAGGTCGGTCCGCGCGAACAGCGCCACGACGGCGATGACGGCGACCAGTCCGGCGACGCCGAGGAGCACGATGGACCGGTGGAGCCGCTCGGCCGGCTCGGCCGTCACGGCGACGCCCCCGGGACCTCGTCGGCGGTCGTCTCGGCGGACGCCCCCGAGAGGACCGGCCGGGCGACCCAGAACCAGAGGGGCACGACGAGCGTCAGCAGGCCGCCGACGGCGAAGCCGACGTCCCACGCCAGCGCGTACGCGCTCGGGTGGGCGTAGAGGGCCGCCGTGAAGATGTGGAACCCCGTGATCCGGGAGATGACGATGCCCGGGAGGATGCCGGCCGCCCCGTAGAGGTACCGTCTGGACGCCGACATCGGTTCCAGGCGGTGACCGCCCCGACGGCCGAGCATCGTCAGACCACCCCCGAGACGAGGACCGCGACGAGGAGCGCGCCCAGGTAGGCGTTCGAGGCGTGGAACGCCCGGAAGGCCGCGGCGTCGGTCCGCTCGGCCGCCAGCCGAACGACCGCCCAGAGGAAGGCCGCCCCGAAGGCGGCGGTGATGGCGACGAAGGCGAGGTCCAGGTGGGTGACCGCGGCCAGGACGAGCGTCGAGACGAACGTGACCCCGAGGTAGCCGAGGATGTGCCGCCGCGTCTCGGCGCGGCCGGCGACGACCGGCAGCATCGGGAAGCCGCCGGCCCGGTAGTCGTCCTCGTAGGCCAGCGCCAGGTTGTAGAAGTGCGCCGGCGTCCAGGTGAAGACGACCAGGCCGAGCAGCAGCGCGGGCGCGCCGACGGTGCCGCGGATGGCGGCGCTACCGACGAGCGCCGGGAAGGCCCCCACCGCCCCGCCCAGGGTGATGTTCCACGAGGTGTTCGGCTTCAACACCATCGTGTAGCCGACGGTGTAGAAGGCGATGGCCCCGAGGTCGATGGCCGCCGCCGTCGCGTTCACGAGGCCGACGAAGGTGGCCATCGCGAGGGCGGCGAGGACGACCCCGAAGGCGAGCGCCCGCCGGGCCGGGACCTGGTGGGTGACGACCGGCCGGTCGCTCGTGCGGTCCATGGCCGCGTCCCGGTCGCGCTCGAGGACGTGGTTGAACGCGCCCGAGGCGCCGATGGACAGCGCCCCGCCGACCACCGTCGGGACGGCGAGGTCCAGCGGGGGGAGTCCGCCGGCCGCCAGCGTCATGCCGGCCAGCGCGACGAGGCTCAGCAGCCACATGAGCCGGGGCTTCGTGAGCTCGGCGTAGGCCCCGAGGCGGGCGCGGAGGCCGACCCGACCGCTCGCGTCCGCGTCGGTCGCTGATTCGGAGGTCGCCCGGGGGGCAGGGAGGGGCGCTCCGGGTCCCGCCCGGTTCGGCGAGTCCTCGCCGGCCGGTTCGAGCGTCCACGTCAGCGAGGCGAAGACGCCGGCGAGGATGACGGCCGCCACGGCCAGGTGGACCCCACTGAGGGCGGCGCCGGCGACCAGCGCTCGCCCGATGGCGACCTCGACGACGTAGGCGACGAGGGCGACGGCGAGCGAGAGCCAGACCCGGCGGCTCGGGCGGTCCAACAGCGTGGCGACGGCGGCCGCGAGCAGGAGCAGGCCGACGACGAACACGCTGGCCCGGTGGCCCCAGGCGAGGAGCGCCGGACCGGCGGTCGGTGGGAGGACCGACCCCGTACAGGTCGGCCACCGCGTGCAGGCGGCCTCGGCGCGGGTGACGGCGTCGGTCGTGCCGAGGGCGGCGACCGCGTAGAGGCCGATCGCGCTGAGGGCGAGCAGGCGAACCCTGACGTGTCGTGCGTTCATGGGCGGGCGTCGGACCGCCGCCTCACGCCCCCATCGGGAGGTAGACGACGAAGAAGATCACCGCGCTGATCCAGGTGAGGAACCACCAGTAGGCCTCGACGACCCGGAGCATCGTGTGGCGGTTCGCGTCGAAGTGGCCGCGCGCCCAATACCGGTAGCCGAGGAACGCGAGCACCAGCAGGCCCACCACCACGTGGAAGACGTGGAGGCCGCTCAGGAAGTAGTACGCCGCGCCGTACCCGCCCGAGGTGTAGTGGAGGCCCGCCGTCTGGAGCGTGCGCCAGTCCACGTAGACGAGGGCCAGGTAGACGACCCCCATGGCGGCCGAGCCGAGGATGCCGACGTTGAGCCGACTCCGGTTCCCGGCGGCGACGCCCCGGCGCGCCCAGAAGAGCGCGAGGACGCCGACGAGCAGCGCGACCGTCTCGAGGCCGCCCATCAGCGGGTGCAGGGTTGGCAGCCCGCGGGGCGGCCACGGCCCGTCGTTCGACTGGAGGAAGAACCACGCGACGAAGGCACCCCCGAACAGCAGCGCCTCCGAGATGATGACGAACACGGCCGCCACGAGCGTGCTCGGCGCGTTCAGCAGCTGCCGCTTCTGCTCGGGGATGACCCCGGCCTCGTACTCGGTGACGCTGTACTCACGGGCCCACAGGTAGAGGCCGACGACGAAGATGGGGAGGCCGACGACCCACTCGATCGGGTAGATGAACCCGAAGAACAGGCCGAAGACGCCCGTCGCCAGCACGACGGGGGCGTAGCTCCCGTGGGGGAAGCCCTCGGCGCCCTCGCCGCGGGTGGTCTCGTTCGACGACATCGCGTCGCCCTCAGACATCGGCGCTCACCCCGAGGGAGGCCGGAGCCGCGGCGACGGACGGCGCCGAACCGCCCGTCGACGGCGACGAGCGGTCGTTCGACGACCCGGCGGCCGGCTGCGAGGCGCCGCTCGTGGCGTTGACCGAGTTCGCCACGGACGGCGGCACCGAGTAGCCGTGGGACCGCGCCCACTGGACGTACTGCGATTTCGGCATGACGATGAGGGTCTGGGTCATCTTCGAGTGCCCCTTCCCGCACAGCTCGGCGCAGTTGACCTGGTACGTGCCGGGCTGCGCGACGAACCAGGTGTGGGTGATCTGTCCGGGGATGGCGTCCTTCTTGACGCCCAGCTGTTCGACCGCCCAGGAGTGGTCCACGTCCGTCGAGGTGATGTTCACCGCCACCACCGTGTTCGCCGGCACCCGGACCGTGTCGGTCTCGGTGTAGTTCACGCCCTGGACGGTGTCGCGCCACGCCCACTGCGACCCGACGACCGTCATGTGGATGACGGACGACTCGCCGTAGCGGCGGGAGGCGACCTTCGCGGGCATCTGGTCGGTGTTCGCCAGCGTCGTGCCGGCGTACATGAACGTCACGAGGATGATGACCGCGACGCCGATGGTCAGCAGGCGGAGGGTGTTCCCGCCCCACTGGACCGGCATCGGCTCCGGGGCGGACACCGCGCTCGCGTTGTACCGGATCGCGAAGTACAGCAGCACCAGGAGCGTGGCGCCGCCGAAGATGAGCGCGATCAGCATGTCGGTGCCGAACAGCTGCTGGACCAGCCCGATGCGGATGCCCGGCGGGTGCGCCGCGAGGTCGAGCTTGTCGTAGGCGCCGAGGCCGTAGCTGACGAGGAAGGCCGCGATGGGCGTGCCCAGCGCGACCAGCCACAGCCAGGGGTTGTCCTTGCCGAGGGTGTAGCCCTCGTCGGCCGATGACGGTCGTTCGTCGTCCGTGGTGTCGTCCTGAGCGTCACTCATCGGGGGTCACCTCCGAATCGGGTCCCCCGTGTCCGGGGGTCGGACCGGCGGAGCCGCCTCCGCCGGCGGTCGCCGCTGCTCCATCGCCCGTCGCGGGCGTGGCGGCATCGCGGTCACTGGTCGGCGCGTCGGTCCCGCCGTCGGTGACGGTGTCCGTCTTGCCGCCGGCGGCGGCGGCAGCCGGCGTCCCCTTCCCGGCCCCGGAATCGCCCTGCACGTAGGGGAAGTTGCGGGGGGTCGGCACCTTGTAGGGGAGCCCGTCCCACTCGGGGGAGGGCATGCCCTGGCCGATGGTGAGCTCGCTCCAGGGGTTGTCCACCCGCTCGCCGTAGTAGAGGCTCCACAGGAGGTTCGCCGCCATGATGACCTGGGCGATGCCAAGCACGTACGCGAAGGCCGTCGTCCACATCTGCATGTTCTGCAGCGCGGGCGCGTAGGTGTAGGTCGCGTACCGCCGCATCATCGGGACGGCCTGCGAGCCCAGCTCGTCCATGAGCGTGAACACGATGCCGGCCGTCGTGATCGTGAGGAACGCGTGGACCTTCGCCCACCGCTCGTTGTACATCCGCCCCGTGATCAGGGGGTAGTAGTAGTACAACGCGGCGAAGAAGCCCATGATGGCCACCCCGAACAGCGTGAAGTGGAAGTGGCCGACGATGAACCACGTCGAGTGGATCAGCACGTCGATGGCGGGCTGGCCCATCATGATGCCGTCCATCCCCGAGTAGATCAGCATGATGAGCATCCCGATGGCGAAGAGCATCGGGGTCTTGAGGTGGATCCGTCCCCGCCACATCATCGCGAAGTTGGCGACGATGTAGACGAAGAACATGATGGGGATGGCCAGCGAGAAGAACATGTACAGGTACCGGATCTGCCCGAGCCCGGTGACGTACATGTGGTGGGCCCACACCATCCCCGACATCAGCGTGATGCCGGTCACGGCGTAGATGATGGCCCGGTAGCCGTAGACCGGGCGCTCGCTGAACCGCGGGATGATCTCCCCGGCGATGGCCAGGAACGGCATCGCGACGAAGTAGACCTCCGGGTGGCCGAACAGCCAGAACAGCCACTGCCAGAGCAGGGGCGCGCCGCCGTTCTGAGCGGTGTAGAAGCCCATGCCGATGGTGTGGTCGAAGTAGTCAAGGGCCACGCCGACCATCAGCCACGGGAGCTCGTACAGCCCGAGCACGGGCGTGAAGACCCCGAGGCCCCACGCGCCGAGCGGGAGGTCGAACATCCCCAGGCTGGGGTCGCGCTCGTTGAACAGCGTCGTCATGAAGTTGATCCCGGCGGCCGTCGTCGAGAGGCCGAGGATCAGCATCGCGAAGACGTAGGTGTCCACCGAGACGCTCGGCATCTGCGTCGCCAGCGGCGGGTAGGCGAACCAGCCGCCGTTGAACGGCAGCGGGCTGAGGCCGAGGAGGTTCCCGACCACCGGCCACCACAGCATGACGCCGCCCCAGAAGAGGAGCCAGCCGGAGAGGGCGTTCATCCGCGGGAACGCCATCTCGTCCAGGCCGAGGTACATCGGCAGCAGGTAGTTCGCCATGACGCCCCCGGCGGGCACGGCCACGAGGAAGATCATCGTGAGGCCGTGGAGCGTGACGAGCGAGTTGTAGCCCAGCAGGTTGAAGAACGGCCCGTCCTTCGGCGTGAGAAGCTCGGTCCGGAACAGCATCGCGTTGGCGCCGCCCACGATGAACCAGAAGATGGTCAGCCACAGGTAGATCTTGGCGACGTCCTTGTGGTTCGTCGTCGACAGCCACCGACGCCAGCCGGACGGGCTCGATTCGCCGCCGCCGTGCTCGAACGTCGCGGTCTCCGCGCTCATGCGTTGGTCACCTGCTGTTTGATGGTCTGGCGGATCAGTTCGAACCGGTCGGTGAGCGGTGTCGGGAAGGGCAGGGACTTCGTCATGGCCGGCGACCACCCGGGGTCGTTCGGGCCGACGTCGCCGACGACGATGGCGCCGCCCATGCCGAGGAAGTCGTGGTCCTCGCAGACGTAGAAGTAGACGCCCTTCGGGAAGGCTGGCTTCGACTGCGAGAACGTCAGGACGTACGGCCCCTGGAAGGCGTCGTGGATGTTCCCCATGTCGGGCCGTTTGCCCAGCTTGTGGTGCATCAGCTGCCCCTGGAGGGTGGTGGCGTTCGTCCCCGGCTTGAGCTGGGGATTGGAGCTCTGGAACGCCATCTGCAGGACCCCCGAGTCGAACGCGGGCGAGCCCGCCGGCGTGAACTGGGGCTTGTCGTTGCCCGCGTTGAGCGCCGTCACGGTGTGGGAGACCTTCTTCGAGCCGTCCTTCTTCTCGTGGGCCCACTTGACCGTCCCGCCGGGCTGCAGCCAGACGACGGCCGGCAGGAAGGCGTACCCGTGCCCCTCGTTGCCGTCCATCGCGACCATCTTGACCTTCGCCGAGCCCTGGAGGTTGTTCGGGCCCCCGACCGACCGAGGGAGCCCCGTCCGCTGCACCATCGAGGCCAACGGTTCGCCGCCGGGACCGACGTTCGCCGTGCCGGTGCAGCCGGCGAGGGCCGACAGGCCTACCGCCGCCGACCCGCCCGCCAGCCGGAGGAACCGGCGTCGGCCGAGCGGGTTCGTGTCAGCCATCGAGAGTCACCATGCCTCGGGCCAGCGGAGCGGCGAGTATAAATCGCCGTGGCCGTTCAGCCCCCATATCGGGGGTGCCGGGTGACGTTTTCGGCGGGTCATGAGTTCGTGTGGTTGCCGGGTAGGGGGTCCGAGAAGCCGGTTTGTCGGGGCGCACCTGTCATCGTACGGAGGCATTAGAGACGGCCGGGGTCCCACCATATCGTGGGGAACGGTTACCGGCAACGTTTGCCCCACACGGAACCATGTGGTCCCCGACGTTCGGCCGGCTCGACGGCTGTCGAGGCGAGCGACCGAACTACCGGCGAGGGGATCTCACGGGGACAACCTTATACGGCTTCGTCGAAGGATGCCACGACCGCCGGGCCGAGCCGGTCGCCCGCGCCATCGCGAACCCGGGGGCGCCGTCCGTCGCGGTCGACGGGCGTGGCCGGCGGGCCGCAGGTGACGTCACGTGACGTCGAGTCCCGTCCACCCGAACCCGCGAGAACGCGGCGTGACGCCCCGAGGGACGCCCCGTCGGGGCCTCGCCGGATATCGGCGGGAATGAACGGATGGCGCACGCTCAAGGGTCTCGGACCCGTCCGTCGAGCCGTCCCCCCGCATGGTGGCACCGACCCGGCGGCCCGTCGACCGCGCCGACCCCGAACGCGGGGTCGGCCGATGACCGACTGCACCCTCTGCGGGCTGCCGACCCCCGACCCACCGGTCACCGGCGACGACGTCGACGGGCCGTTCTGCTGTCGGGGCTGTCTCGAGGTGTACCGGGCCGTCGGCGACGTCGACCCGGTGACGGCCGCCGACGCCCTGGCCCCGGACGAGGCGGCCACGACGGTCCCGGCGGACGCCGAGACCGTCCACCTCCACGTGCAGGGGATGCACTGCACCACCTGCGAGGCGTTCCTCGAGGGCACCGCCCGGCGGGACGAGGCCGTCTACGACGCCGCCGCCAGCTACACGACGGACGTGCTCGAGCTCAGCTTCGACCCGACGGCCACCACCGCCGAGGCCCTCGCCGACGAGGTGAGCGGGCTCGGCTACCGGGCCGCGCCGGCCGACCAGGGGGGGCCCGGCGGGTCCCGCGACGCCCGCGAGTTCGCCCGCATGCGCGTCTTCCTCGCCGCCTTCCTCGGGATGACGACGATGGGGATGTACGCGGGCTTCGTCTACCCGGCCTACCTCGGGGTCCACTGGTCGGGGCTGCTCGCGACCCCAGCCGCAGCCATCTCGCTCTTCGGCCCCATCATCGGCGCGACGACCCTCGAGCTCCTGGTCGTCGGCTTCCCCATCCTCCGGGGCGCCTACGTGGCCCTCCGGATGGGCTACCTGAACATGGACGTCCTCATCGCGCTCGGGGCCCTGGTCCCCTACCTCTACTCCCTGGCGGCCTTCTTCTACCTCGGGAGGACCGTCGTCTACTTCGACGTCACGACCACGGTCATCACGGTCGTCACGCTCGGGACCTACCTCGAGGGCGTCGTCAAACGTCGGGCCCTCGACGGGGTCGAGGACGCGAGGGCCACCCGCGTGACTGAGGCGACCCGCGTGACCGACGCGGGTGACCCCGAGCGGGTCCCGACCGCGGCCTGCGAGCCCGGGGACCGCCTCCGGGTCGGCCCCGACGAGCGCGTCCCCGTGGACGGCCGGGTCGTCGCTGGCACGGCGGTGGTCGACGAGTCGCTCCTCACCGGGGAGTCACACCCGAACCGCCGGCGCGAGGGCGACCCCGTCGTCGGCGGCTCGACGGTAGTGGACGGGACCATCGACCTCGCGGTCGGCGAGCGGGTCGAGAGCACCCTCGACCGCATCGTCGACTCGATGCGGCACGTGCAGAGCGCCGGCTCGGGCGCCCAGCGCCTCGCCGACCGCATCGCGGGCGGCTTCGTCCCGCTGGTGGTGTTCCTCGCGGCCCTGACCGCGGTCGCCTGGGTGCTGCTCGGGGCGACCCCCCGGAGCGCCTTCCTCACCGGCGTCTCCGTCCTGGTCGTCTCCTGCCCCTGCTCGCTCGGGCTGGCGACCCCCATCGCCCTGGTCGCCGGGGTCCGGGCCGCGGCCGCCCGCGACGTCGCCATCCTCAACACGGCGACCCTCGAGGAGCTCGCGGCGGCGGACGTCGTCGCCTTCGACAAGACCGGTACCCTCACCACGGGCGAGATGACCGTCGAATCGGTCGTCGCGCCCGAGGGTGAGCCGGCCGTCCTCCGGCGGGCCGCCGCGGTGGAGTCGACGGCGACCCACCCCGTCGCCGCCGCCATCGCCGGCGCCGTCGACGAGCCGCCGGCCGCGAGGTCGAGCCGCCCCGAGGGCCGCCACCAGGGGGTCTCGGCTGTCGTCGAGGGCGAGCGGGTGACCGTCGGCCACCCCGACTGCTTCGATGACGCCCGGTGGCCCGAGGCCTGCCGCGAGGCGGTCGCGGCGGCGCGCTCGGCGGGGGCGCTGCCGGCGGCCGTCGGCTGGGGCGGCCGGGTCAGGGGGGTCGTGACGGTGGACGACACCCCCCGGCCGGGATGGGAGGAGACGCTCGCCGACCTCCACGCCGCCGGCCACCGCATCGTGGTCATCACCGGGGACGACCGCTCCCGCGTCGCCCCCTTCGAGGACTCGCCGGTCGTCGACGACGTGTTCGCCGAGGTGACCCCCGAGGCCAAGGTCGAGGTGGTCCGCCGGCTCGCCGCCGAGGGCACGACCGTCATGCTCGGCGATGGCACGAACGACGCGCCCGCCCTCGCCGCCGCCGACCTGGGCGTCGCCCTCGCCGGCGGGACCGACGTCACCCTCGAGGCGGCCGACGCGACCGTCCTCTCCGACGGCCTGGACGCGGTGGTCGACGCCTTCGAGGTCGGGGCCGAGACGCGCTCCAGGGTCCGCCAGAACCTCGCCTGGGCGTTCGGCTACAACGCCCTCGCCCTCCCGCTCGCCGCCCTCGGGCTCGTCAACCCGCTCGTCGCCTCGCTGGCGATGGCCGCCAGCAGCGTCATCGTGGTCCTCAACGCCGCGCGGTCGTTCCACGGCCGGACGAACCGGCCCAGGGCGGGGCGGGAGCGACGCGGGTCCCGCAGCGGCGGCTCGAACCCCCCGGCGACCGCGGACTGACGCCCTCGGCGGCTCCGGCTCCGGGGCACGTCACCGCGGCAGCCGCTCGGGGCACCTTAGGCAAGTCGTATGGGGCTGGGCGATGAACGTCGACCATCTATGGGTAGCGAACTCTTCGACATCGCGGTGACGTTCGCGATCCTCGCGGGGACGATCGCGAGCGTCCTCTCCGTGCTCGCGTGGCACGTGTTCCAGCAGACGCCCGCGCGTCGGGTGCTGGCCACCCTGTCCGTGCTCGTGGTGATCGGCACGGTCTACCACGTCCTCCTGCTGCTCGGTCCCGACGACGGCCTGCGGGCCATCGGGCTAGGCTCGGTCGGGCTCGAGGCGGTGAAGACGCTGATGTACACGGCGGTGGCGGCGCTCGTCGTCGTGACCATCGTCTTCAACCGCTCGGCGCGGGGCAACCTGGAGTGAGCATGGTCCCCAACGTCGTCGACGCCTACGACATCGGGGTCGACGTGCTCAGCGGGGTGGGGGTGCTCTACCTGCTCCTCACCGAGCGGGAGCTCATGGACCAGCGTCACTTCTTCACCTACGTGACGGTCGGCATCCTGGTCTACGTCGCGGCCGAGCCCTTCGACATCTGGTTCGCGCCCTGGGTCACCCACGCAGTCCACGGCCTCGGTCTGCTCCTCATCGCCATCGGGGTCGCCCGGCCCGTGTTCGAGGAGATCACCGACGACGAGTGGGCCCGCCTGCTCGTCGACGAGCCGGAGACCATCCGCCCCCGCCAGCCCTGGATGACCCCGCTCGACGACGAGATCATGCGCCTCTTCCACGCCTCGGGGCTCGTGCTCTCGCCGGCGCTCATCGCGTACAACATCGACTACAGCCGCGACGAGGTCAACCGCCGGCTCTCCGTGCTCGCCGAACACGACCTCCTGGCGCGGGTCGAGCGCGGGAAGTACGAGCTGACGGACGCCGGCGAGCTCTACTTCTACGGCGAGGCCGACGAGCGGACCGGGGTCCTGCGGTCGGTCACCTCGTCGCTCCTCCGGTAGCTGCGGACCGGCCCGTCGACCGGGTCAGGGGATCCGTTTCGTGAGCAGCGTCGTACGGTTCCCCGTCGCCGGGTCCACCCGGACCAGCCTGACCTCGTCCCCCGCCGTGGCCCCCAGCGCGGGGCCGTCGTAGACGAAGGAGGCCGACGTCGCGGTCGCGGCGAAGGTCGTCGTCCGCGCCGTGATGGTCCGACTCTTCGTGGCGTCGTCCCACGCCACCGACCCCTTCGGCCCGACGAGCTCGAGGTTCGACACGTTCGTCCGGTGCGGGTCGACGCACACCACGGTGACCATGGGCTCCTGGTGGAACACCGCGACGAAGGCAGCGGCACGTGGATGGGCGGGGACCGTCGAGTTCGCGACCGTGACCTCGAGGTTCGGCCCGACGCGCTCTCTGACCAGGAGCGAGCTGCCCGGCGACGCCCCGAGCCGCCGGAGGTCGAACTGGGCGGTCAGGTTCGTCGAACCGCCCGACGCGTTCGTCCACCCGACGGACCCGGACGGACCGACCAGCGTGAGGTTCCGCCCGTGCTGGGTCACCTCCTGCTTGACGACCGTCAGCGTCGAGTCGGGGTGGTAGACGAAGGTGTAGCCGGCCTGCTCTCGCTGGGCGACCGCGGGCGACCCCCGCCCGGGCCTCGAGAGGACGGCCCCGAGCCCGAACCCGCCGACCACGAGCAGGACGACCGCGGCGACCCCCACGACCTTGGTGCCGGTGCCCAACCCGTCCGCGGCGACCATGCGTGGCGGTAGCGGAGGCCGCAGTAAATAGGCGCGGATGCCAGCAGCCTTCACCCGGGACACCAGCCCTATGTGTCGACGTCACCGACCCCGACGGGATGAACCGGCGGGCGCTCCTCCGGACCGCGGCGGCCGCATCGCTCGCGGGGATCGCCGGCTGTTCGGGGGTGGTGGGCCGGTCGGCCTCGAGCGGGAACACCTACCTCGCGAAGCCGAGATCGCAGCGGGCCAAGAGCGAGGCCCTCGTCTACCCGGCCTGGGGCCAGGCGTTCCCGACCAGCACCGTCCCGGCCGTCTTCCACGAGGGCTCGGTGACCGTGCCGACGGACTTCTCGGGGAAGAACTTCTTCCTGACCTGGTTCTACTCGTACTGCCCGTCCGTCTGTCCGGTGGAGGTCGGCGACCTGCGTGCCATCCAGGCGAAGGCTCTCAAGTCGGGGTACGACACCCGGTTCGTCGCGGGCGTCTTCGACCCCCGACAGGACACGAAGCAGCGCCTCGAGACGTTCGCCAGGGAGAAGTACGTCGACCTGCAGGCGGGTGACTGGTACTTCCTCCGGCCGTCGACGCCGTCGTCGGCGAAGCGCATCGTCACCGGCACCTACGGGGTGAACTACCAGCCGTCACAGGTCAAGGACGGCATCCAGTTCTACGACCACGGCGCGTACGTCTTCCTCGTCAACGACGCGGGCTACGTGGAGCGGGTCTACCACAACTCGCTCGAGTCGAAGGTCCAGTGGCAGCCCATGTGGGCGGACCTGCAGACGCTTCGCAAGCGCGAGGGCAAGCAGGTCTGACGGGCCCACGTGGAAGTCAGAACCCCTATGGTCGACTGCGGACTACCCCCGCGTCAGTGGAACGCATCGCGCTCGGGAACAACGAGTTCGAGGGACGGAACAACGCCTACCTGCTCACCGGTGCGGGCGAGGCGGCGCTCGTCGACACCGGCATCGCCACCGACGCGACCCGCGAACAGCTCCGGGTCGGCCTGGCCGAGCACGGCCTCGGCTTCGCCGACCTCGACGCCGTCGTGCTGACCCACTGGCACTGGGACCACGCCGGCCTGGCGGGCGAGATCCAGGCGGCGAGCGGCGCCACGGTGTTCGCCCACGCGGCCGACGTGCCGCTGGTCTCCCACGACCGGGCGGCGTTCGACGACCTCCTGGCGCGCCAGGGGGTCCGGATGGACGAGTGGGGGATGCCCGAGGACAAGCAGGAGACGCTCCGCGGCGTGATGCTGGCCAGCCGCGAGAAGGCGGGCGAGGACGTGGCGGTCGAGCCGCTCGCCGACGGCGACGTCCTCGAGCTGGCGGGCCGGTCGCTCGAGGTCGTCCACGTCCCCGGCCACACGGCCGGCCTGTGCGCCTTCGCCGTCGAGGGGACGGCCGAGGCGTTCGTCGGCGACGCGGTGCTCCCCGTCTACACGCCGAACATCGGAGGTGCCGACATCCGGGTCGAGTCGCCGCTCGCCACGTACGCCGCGTCGCTCCACCGGCTCATCGACGGCGACTACGAGCGCTTCTGGCCGGGTCACCGCGACCCCATCGACGACCCCTCCGGTCGCGCCCGGACCATCCTCAAGCACCACCGGGACCGGACGCGACGGGTGGTCGACTGCCTCGCGGCGGACGGCCCGGCGGACGCCTGGACGGTGAGCGCCCGGCTGTTCGGCGACCTCGAGCGCATCCACATCCTCCACGGCCCCGGCGAGGCCTGGGCCCACCTCGACCACCTCGAGCGCCACGACCTGGTCGAACGCGACGCGTCGGGCCGCTATCGCCTCGTGGACGAGGCAGCCACGGTCGACCTCCCCGAGCTAGCCTGAGCGGACCGACGTCGCGTCTGGGCCCCCGAACGAGGCTCCCGAGGGGTCGCCCGTTCCGCGGGACCGGGTCGACCCTGCCCCGTGGTACCGCGTGTTTCCAACGGCTTATGGCCCTCCGGTCCCCAATGAGGGATGTGAGCGACGAGGAGACCGAACGACGGAGCCTCAGGATGCCGAGCGAAGACGAGCTGTTCGGCGTCGTCACCCAGCACAACGGCGGGAACCACGTCCGCGTCCGCTGCGAGGACGGCGTGGAGCGGATGGGCCGCATCCCCGGCCGCATGAAGTACCGGACCTGGATCGAGGAGGGCGACGTCGTCCTCGTCGAGCCCTGGGACTGGCAGGACGAGAAGGCCAACATCGAGTGGCGCTACACCGGCCAGGACGCCGACCAGCTCCGCCGCGAAGGCCACATCGACTGAGCCGCGTTCTTCCCGCGTCCGGCCGGTGAGCGACCGCGCCGGCCCCCGGTGATTGGCCTCGTCAGATCGGTCGCGTAGAGGACGACTGTCGGTGGAGAGCGGCGCTCGGGTCGGAGGGAAATCGAGCGGCCGACCGGTCGGACCGAAGGCGTCGCTCGGTGGGCGTGGTCGGTGGGTCAGAAGGGGTGGCGAAACGTCGTCGTGACGACCCGCCGGGTCCGTTCAGACGCGGACGATGTTCGTCGCGCGGGGGCCCTTGGGGGCCTGTTCGATGTCGAATTCGAGCTCCGCCCCTTCCTCGAGGTCGGGGCCCTCAACGTCGTCCATGTGGAAGAACACGTCGTCGTCGGAATCGGGGGTCGATATGAAGCCGTAGCCGCCTGAGTTGTTGAAGAACTCAACTTTACCGCTTGCCATTGCGTTCGGGGGGAGGTGTGTCGGGTTGATAACCCTTGCGAGGCGCGTGGTACCACGGTCCCCGACGCCGGCTCCCGGTCGTGGCGCTCGGCGACGCGCTCAGTGGACGGTGACCGACTCGGCGTCGACCGTGACGTCGAGGAGGCTCTTGACCTCGTAGGGGGTGTCGTCGAGGGCGGTCTCCCCGACCTTCCGGAGCACGACGACGATGTCGACGATCTCCGCCCCGACCTCGGTGGTGAGGGCGTCGCAGATGGCCCGGAGCGTCCCGCCGGTCGAGAGGAAGTCGTCGACGACGAGCAGCCGGTCGCCCGCTTCGATGTCGTTGATGAACATCTCCGACGTCGAGTAGCCCGTCGAGGTCCGCAGGGCGACCTCACCCTCGAGCCCGTACGAGCGCTTGCGGACGACGACGAGCGGGATGTCGGTCTGGAGGGTCAGCGCCGTGGCGATGTGGATGCCCATGGCCTCCGGCGCGACGATCTTGTCGACGTCCAGGTCGGCCCGGCGGATGATGCCGACGACGACCTCGCGGAGCAACTCCGGCTCGAGCATCGGCACGCCGTTGCTGATGGGGTGGACGAGGTAGGAGTAGCCGTCCTTGTCGATGATGGGGACGTCGTGAACCGACGACCGAAGGAGGCGCTGCATGGCCGCGGTTCGCGGAGCGAAGAATAAGTCGTTCGGGTCGCTGGACGGGCAGAAACCGCCGGTTCCGGCTCCCTCGCGCCACCACACGGCGAATGGGGCCCGTCTTTCCCACGACACAACACTAAAGAACACCGGATGGTAATGGGTGTCACATGCCATCAGGGATTGAGGTCTTCCGGTACGGGTACCCCTTCGGGCAGCAGTCCATCCTCGGGCTGTCCTGGGACGTCCTCCTAGTCTTCGCGACCGTCGCGATGTTCATCTTCCTGGTCCACTTCATCATCCGGGAACTGCTCAACACCGACGTCCACGGCACGCCGGAGGAGGAGGCCTCCAAGGCGGAGGTCAGGGATTCGCTCGTCGCCCAGGGCGTCGACGAGGTGGAGCGGTTCACGGCCGCCCAGCGGGCCTCCCACTGGATCATGGCCATCTCCATCTTCCTGCTGATGCTCTCCGGGTTCCTCATCATGAACCACTCGGTGACCGTCAAGTCCGCCCTCGGCCTCTCGTGGATCCTCGTCCACGAGGTCTCGGCCATCGTCCTCATCGCGTACGTCATCTACCACGTCGGCCGCGTCCTCTCGGTCGGGACGTTCTGGGAGATGTGGTTCGGGATCACCGACGCGAAGGACCTCTGGGCGCGCGGGAAGAACCTCTTCGGCGTGAGCGACACGTACCCGCGTCAGTTCAAGTACCCCAGCGCGCAGAAGCTCCTGCACTGGTCGGTGACGGGGACGACCCTCGGGCTCATCGTGACCGGGCTCGTGCTGCTCCGCCGCGTCCAGACCCCCCTCTGGGCGGCGACCCGCGAGTTCTCGTTCCTCGGCATCAAGTTCGGCCTCGGCGGCCCGACCCTGGGCCAGATGGGGCTCATCCCCTGGAGCTTCGTGCTCCACGACTTCCTGGCCATCTCGACCGTGGCGCTCGTCATCGGCCACGTCTACTTCGGCCTCCGGCCTGAGGAGTGGGACATCACCAAGAGCATGGTGACGGGTCGCATCCCCGTCGCGGCCTACGCGGAGAAGTACTCGCCGCGCAGCTGGCCGGTCGGCGGCACCGTCGAGACGGACGGCGGCCGGGGCGAGGACGCCGACGACGAGTAACCCGATGGACGACGGCGTCGGGGCGCGGCGGCAGCCGCGATGACCGTCGACGTCTCGGCCGAGCACTTCACCGACCCCTTCTCGCCGTGGTGCTGGGCGGCCCAGCCGACGCTCCGCCGGCTGCGGTACGACTTCGAGGGCGTCGACTGGACGCCGAGGATGACGGTTCGCCTGCCGACGGCGGACGCGCTCGACGAGGCGTCCCGGGCCGGCTGGGCCGCCGCGGCGGCCGCGACGGGCATGCCCGTCGCCGAGCCGCTCTGGCCCGACGGTGCGCCGGGCTCGCGGGACGCCTGCGCCGTCGTCGCCTACGTCCGCGAGACGACGCCCGACCGGGCGCTGGCGGTCCTCCGGCGGCTCCGCGTCGCGGCGTTCGTCGAGGGGCGCCCACCGGCGAACCCCCGGGCCGCGGCGGCCGTCGCCGGGGAGGTGGCTGGGGTGGACGAGGAGGCCGTCAGGCGGGCGCTCGCGGACGGCCGGGCCGAGGCCGCACTCGCGGTCGACCTGCGCCGGGCCGTGGCCGTCGCCGACGAGCTGGCCACCGTCGACGTCCGGGGCGAGATCCCGCGGCTCCGGGTCGCCGGTCGGCTCGACCTCGCGGCCGAGGGCGGCGACGCGGGGGCGGCCGCGGCCGACCGGACGGCCGCCGAGGGCGGGGCGGGCGAAGCGGCGGACGCCGGGGGGCAGGACGCCGAATCGGCGGACGTCGATGGCGAGCATACCGACGCCGAGGGCGAGGCGCCGGAGCCGCCCACGCTCGTCGGCCCCCCGGCGCTCCGCGTGTCGTCGGAACGGGTCACCGTCCTCGACCCCCGCCTGGCCTACAGCCGCGTCTCGTCGGCGTTCGGCCGGTCGGTGCCCGACACGGGGGTCGACGCCACCGACAAGTTCGGCACCGGCCGGATGGCGATGCACGTCCCCCGCTCGTTCGCGGAGTCGCTCTCGGCCCGCGACTTCGTCGTCGACGTCGAGGCGTACCTCGAACGGTTCGGCGCCGCCTACCTCGCGGAGATCGTCGAGGGGACCGGCCGAACCGAGGACACCTGTCGGCGGTCCATCAGGACCCTGGTCGAGCGGGGCCGACTCGCGCTGACGGACCGGGGGGAATGGCGAATCGTTGAAGGGCCCGGCGGGCCAGCCAATCGGGGATGACGGAAGATAGCGTGTCGGCGCTCCAGCAGCACATCGAGTCGGCCGAGGAATCGTACGAGTACCTCATCTCCTACGCGGGCCGGGGGCTCGACCACGAGCAGCCGGCGGGCATCACGAAGGAGGCCGTCGGCTACCTCGAGCAGCTCGACGCGGCGATGGAGGCCGGCCTGACGGCCGCCAGAGCCATCCCGGACGAACACGACCTCCCGGGGGCCGACCGCTACCGGACCATGCTGGAGACGATGGCGACCGAGGTCGACCAGGCCCGGGAGATCATCAAGCTGCTGTCCGCCCAGGACGCCGTGACCTCCGCCCAGGTGGACAACATGAACGGCATGGCGGTCTTCCAGTCGGTCATGATGAAGTTCTTCTTCCTCGACGAGCTGACCGCCCACCTCCTCTACGAATGACGGGGGCACGATGAGGCCGACCGGCCGGTCCGAGGCCCGGTGATGGCGAGCGTCGCGGCGCTCGCGATGGCGGCCGGCCTGGCCGTGGCGACGGTCAACGCCTACTTCGTCCGACAGGACGGGGGGTCCCGGTGGCGGGTGCTCCGGACGTTCCTCGGCTGGCTCGTCGCCTTCGCCTTGGCGGGGCTCTGGGGGCCGATGCTCGCCACCTGGCTCCTCCACAACGTGTTCTGAGGGTGGGATCTTGCCCGTGGGCGAGAGTATATAGCCCTGGACCTCCTGCTCGTCCCTGTTATGGCGACTCACACCCAACACGGCCGCGCGATGGGCCCGGCAGGGACGAGTTCGAGCGTCGTCGGGGGGCTCGTCAGCCTGGTGCTCGCGCTCATCCAGCTCTACTTCGTCAGCGTCGGCGGCCTCGCCGGGACGCTGCTCCTCTTCGTCGTCTGGCCGCTCGTCGGGGGCATCATCGCCGCCGCCGGGATCGGCGGCCTCGTCCGGGAGCAGCCGCTCGCCGGCGCCCTCGCCGGGACCTACGGCGCCCTCGTCACCTCGCTCGTCGTCCTGCTGACCGGGGCCGCGGGGCTCTGGTCGTCGTACATCACGACCACCTTCGGCGTCTCCCTCTGGCCGGTCTTCTTCGCCACGACCCTGCTCACGGTCATCTCGTGGACGGTCTTCGGCTACGTCGCCGGCTACCTCGTGGGCCGGTCGAGCTGACCGCGCGCCGCGAGCCAGCGGTCGTTCACTCCGCGTCGTCCGCCACGGCCACGTCCGCCTCGAGCCGCCAGAACGGCTCCCCGGCGAACGTCGAGCCCACGATCCCCGACGCCTCGAGCGACGGGTCGTCGACCACGTCCTCGGGGGCGCGGCCGGTGATGGCTGCCAGCTCGGCCGCGGTGACCCAGCCCTCCGGCGAGAACCGCTCGAGGACCGCCTCGGGGTCCGGCGGCGAGCCCGCCGGCTCGACGCCCGCGCCCGCCTCGACGACGTCGGCGACCGCGGCGAAGTCGTCGAGCCCCGTGACGCCGAGCGGCTCGGAACCGTCCCGCACGACGAGCGTCGGGAGCGCACACCGGTTGTCGGCCCGGCTGACGCCGGGAGCGTCGACCGCCGCGGCCGCACGCCGGGCCGCGGCGAAGGCCGCCTCCGCGGTGCCGTCGTCGAGGGCCGCGGCCACCGCCTCGGCGTCGAGGCCGGGGACGCGCCCCATCGCCGTCGTGATCGTGGCCTCGTCGTCGACGGGCTCGCACCGGACGAACGTCGACTCGCGGAACGCGCGGAGGAGGCCGAGGGCGGCCGCCGACCCCTGGAGCCCCGCCGCGGCGACGGCCCGGCAGGCCGGCCAGGAGCTTTCGGGGGCGTCCTCGAACCAGAGGAATTCGTCGAGGGGCATCCGGTGCGTCTCGCGCAGGCGGGCGCAGATGGCCGGGACGGCCGCCCGGCCGCCGGGCAGCTCGGGACCGTCGTAGGCGTCCCACGTCTCGACCATGCCGGCGGGGCGGACCTCCCATTCGAGCGCCGGATAGGTCATCGCGACCTGCCGGCGGATCGGCTCCGCGATCCAGCCGAGCGGGTTGGGCGGGTCGGCGAACAGGACGAGCGTGGGCGCCATCGGTACCCGTCCGTGGGGCCTCCCCCGCAATAGGGCTTCTCACGTCGCGGCCCGCCGTTCACGGCAGTCCCCGCCGGCGGTCGGCGAAGGCGTTAACCCCTCCCATCCACACGGGACCCTGTGACGAACCGCATCGCCGTCGTGATCGTCGCCCTCGTCGTCGGCAGCGCCCTCTTCCTCGGGGCCATCTCGATCGAGCACGCCCTCCGCCCCGCGCACCCCGGCGGCCTGTCGGGGACCGTCGTCGCGACGAACGCGACCATCCACGTGGACCGGGTCGGCCGGCCGACCGCGGTCGGCCAGGTCGTCAACGGCCTCGACACCCCCATCGACAACGTCACCGTCTCGGTCACGTTCACCGGCTGGCCCGGGGGGCCGGCCACCGTGACCGACCGGGCCATCCTCCCCGCGATCCCGCCGGGCGGTCGGTCGCCCTTCGTCGTCCGGCTCCAGAACGAGACCGCCCGTCCCACCGGCCTCTCGCTGCACGTCGACTACTCGACGGGCGGGACGAAGCCGTACGAGGGCCTGACCGTGGTGAACTCACGCATCACGGAGGAGAACTCGATGCAGTACGCCATCGCCGGCCAGGTCAAGAACCACGGGGGCCAACCCGTGACCACCCTGGTTGCGGTGACCTTCTTCGACCGCAACGGCTCCGTCGTCGGCGCCCGCACGGGCACGACGTCCCCGCAGGTCCTCACGCGGGGGTCGACGGGGGCGTTCCAGATACAGTACCGAACGGTCGGCGACACGCCGAGCCGGGCCGCCGACGTCGTGCGCTACGAGGTCGTGGCGTGGGGCGAACCGGCCAACCAGTCGACGGGGTGAGGTCGTGGCGGGGCGCTGTGCGCCGCCGTGACGCCCGCCTCACTTGGCGTTCAGGAGGGCGCGGGTGACGAGGTTCTGCGTGAGCGGGACCTTGAAGGCGTTGTGGGTCAACGGCGCCGCGTTGGGCAGGGCGGCCTGGCCCGCCGCCTTCGCGGTCGACTGGGAGATGGCCTTCCCGGTGATGGCCCGCTCCGCCGCCCGCAGCCGCTTCGGCGTCGGCGCCACGCCGTTCGAGACGAGGCGGACGTCCGTGACCTTCCCGCCGGAGGTCTTCACGGCGGCGGCGATGTTCACGAGGGGGAAGTCCCAGGAGTTGCGGTCGCGGACCTTCTCGAAGTAGAAGGCCGCGTTCCGCCACGTCTTGGGGATCACGATGTGGGTCATGACCTCGCCGTGGGCCAGGTCGTTCATCTTGGTGATGTTCTCCTGGGGGCCCACGTAGAAGTCCGAGAGCGGCTCCTGGCGGGTGCCGTTCGGACCCTGGACCTCGATGGAGGCGTCCACCGCGACGAGCCCCACCGCCCCGTCAGACGGGTGAGCCGTCACGCATCGCGAGTAGTCCGTCACCGAGTGGTCCCGGTTCTGGCCCGTGATGGCGTAGCAGGTGTGGCCCCCGGCCCGGTAGCAGTCGAACCCGCCGCGGTAGTACCAGCACCGCGAGTCCTGGGAGAGGTTGCCGCCGATGGACCCCATGTTCCGGATCTGGGGCGTGGCCACCAGGCTCGTCGCCTCGGGGACGACGCCGAACGACCCCTTCAGGACGTCGCTGCTCGCGACGTCGGCGACCTTGGTGAGCGAGCCGATGCGGACGCTCCCGTCGGACTGCTGGTCGATGCCGTAGAGCGACTTGATGTCCTTGATGTCGACGAGCACGCGCGGCGTGCGCACCCGGTCCTTGAGCCAGTTGATCTCGTCCGTGTTGCCGGCGACCAGGGTCGCGTCCGTCCCGTGCTTCTGGAGCGAGGCGACGGCCTCGTCGACGGTGGTCGGCTTGACGATCTGCAGCGGCTTGATCATGTCGTCCTGCATGACTAGCTCACCTTCGTTTCGCCCGCGGCGATCTTGTCCAACACGTCGCTCGGCGTGATGGGATGGTGCTGGAACGTGGCCCCGAGGCCGTTCTGTATCGCGGCGGTGACGGCGGACGCGGCCGCGCCGTACGGGGGCTCACCGACCCCCTTCGCCCCGTGCGGGCCGTAGGGGTCCGGCTTGTTGACCCCGCCCGTCTTGAGGGGCTGCTCGGTGTAGTCGAGGATGGACGGGGGCTTGTTCTGGTACCAGTCAGTGTTGATGGGGATGCCCGTCTGCTCGTCGAAGCGCATGAGTTCGGTGAGGGCGTAGCCGATGCCCTGGATGGCCCCGCCCTGGATCTGGGCGTGGTAGCTGGCCGGGTGGACGATGGTGCCCGAGTCGCCGTAGTCGGCGAGGTCGATGACGCGGATCTTCCCCGTTCCCAGGTCGATGGTCACGTGGGCCATCGCCGCGTTGAACGAGTCGACGAACCCCTTCAGGTCGGGGCCCCCCGAGTGGCCGAAGGCGATGAGGGCCTTCCCGACGAGGTCGCCCGCGGCGGCGAGCGTCATCGGGTTCAGGCTCTTCTTGAGGTCGGCCGGGATGGCCTCACCCGTGTACTTGCCGCCCATCGAGACGGCGGCCTTCGCCGCCTCGGCGAGGGTCATCGAGTCGCCCGAGCCGTTGCTCACCTCGCCGTTCGCCACCTGGTAGTCGCTCGGGCCGCCCCCGCGCGAGTTGGCCGCGATCTCCTGCAGGTAGCTCACGGCGGTCTCCGCGGCCTTGACCTGCGAGAGGCCGGTCGTGAACGTCGTGTTCGAGGAGAACTGGCCCAGGGTGAACGAGGAGCGGTCCGAGCGGCCCCAGCCGACCGTGACCTGGTCCCACGGGACCCCGAGGGTCTCCGCCCCGAGCCGGCAGACGTCGGAGTAGGAGTACGTCCCGAGGTTCCCCGCCCCCTGACGGATCTCGACGGTGCCGTCGGGGTGGATGGCCATCAGGCCGTCGAAGCCCACGTACCCGGACTGGTGGCTCGCGGAGCCCATCCCGATGCCGTGGACGAGGTTGCCCTCGCGCTTGCCGTTCAGCGACTTCTTCTGGTCGTACCCGAAGGCCTGGGCGGCCATCTGGTAGGCCTCGCCCAGGTGGGCGCTGGTCAGGGGCGTCTTGTTCTCGCCGGCCGGGTCGCCGGTCGTCGGCACGTTCTGCAGGCGGAGCTTGAGCGAGTCGATGCCGAGCTCCTTGGCGGCGCGGTCGAGCAGCGGCTCGACGGCCAGCGCCGCCTGGTTCTGCCCCGGACCCCGCATCGGCCAGCGCTTCGGGGTGTTCGTGAACACGCCGATGGCGCGGGCCCGCATCGTCTCCGGCTGCAGGTTCGCCGAGAGCGCGGTCAGCGCGCCCGAGATGTTCGATAGCGCGTTGCTCGAGTAGGCGCCCGCGTCCGCGACGGTCTGGACGTCGAGCCCGGTGATCCGACCGGTCTTGGAGAAGCCGATCTTGAAGTGGAAGACGTTGCTCGAGCGTCCGTTGCCCCAGTAGAACTCCTCGCGGCGGGTGCCGCGGATCTTGACCGGCTGGTTGACCTCCTTCGAGAGGAGCGCCGGGATGGACATCTGGGGGTAGTTCGTGCCCTTCGAGCCGAACCCGCCGCCACAGAAGTTGAGGATCATCGAGACGTCCGCCGGGTTCGCCCCGACGGCCCCGGCCAGCCCGAAGTAGGTGAGGCCGACGCTCTGGCTCGACCCCCAGACCCGGAGCTTCCCGTTCGACTGCCAGTAGGCCACGTTCGAACGCGGCTCCATCGGGTTCGTGACGACGGGGTGAGCCTCGACGGTGTCCTCGATGACGTGGTCGGCCTTCGCGAGGCCCTTGGAGACGTCGCCCCACGACCAGTTCACGGTGTACTCGCCGGCGTTCGTCGGGTAGGGCGTCGAGAAGTCCGCGTTGTCCCACTTGACGGTGTCGATGGTGGGGTTGGACTTCGTCTGCCTCGCTTGCGCCTCGCTCAGGGACTTCCCCGTCGGGATGTTGCCGTCGGAGCGGGCGTTCGGCGACCCGGGCTTCAGCGTCTCGATCGGGTCGATGACGTGGTCGAGGACCTCCCACTCGACGTCGATGGCGTCGACGGCGTCGGCGGCCGTGTACTCGTCGACCGCGGCGACGGCCGCCACCGGCGTGCCGAACACCAGCGGCTCCCCGTCCAGGGCCGGCTGGTTGATGGGCTCTGCCGGTACGTCCTTGTAGGTGAGCACAGCCCGGACGCCGGACATCTTCTCGGCGGCCGAGGTGTCGATGGACTTGACCCGGGCGTGGGCGTACGGGCTCTTGAAGGTCTTCGCGTGCAGGAGGTTGTCGAAGAGGTAGTCGTCGGCGTACTTCGCGCGGCCCGTGACCTTCGCGCGTACGTCCGGGGGTATGTAGTCCTTGCCGACGAGGTTGAAGTTACTGGCCATGGTCACATCCTCTGGGCCGCCTTCGCGACGGCCGATATCTCGTTCTCGTAGTTGCCACAGCGGCACAGGTTACCCGAGAGCCCCTGCTTGATCTCGTCCCGGGACGGGTTCGGGTTCGACTTGATGAGCGAGAGCCCGGACATGATCATCCCGGAGGTGCAGAACGCGCACTGGCCCCCGAGGTCCTCGAGGAAGGCCTGCTGGAGCGGGTGGAGCTGGCCGTTCTTCTCGAGCCCTTCGAGGGTCGTGATCTCGGACCCGACGGCGTCACGGGTGAACATCGTGCAGCCGTAGACCGGCTTGCCATCCACCAGCACCGTGCAGGCGCCGCACATGGCCCGGTCGCAGCCGAACTTGGCCGCCGTGAGCCCGAGCTTGTACCGGAGGGTGCGCAGGAGCGTGTCCTGGTCCATGACGTTCACGGTGCGCTTGCGGCCGTTCACGTTCAGCGTGAGCGTTCCGGAGAAGCGCTGGCGGACGGACGGACCCCCCGTCCCGGTCTTCGCTGCGGCCACGGCGACGTGGTCGAAGAGATACGCGTTCGATGCCACGATGACCCCGCCCAACGTTCCTTTGATGAGGTCACGGCGTGACAGATTACCGATGAGACCGTCCCCTTCGGGGTCGCCGTCCGACCCCAATGGTACTTGGCCGGTGTCATCCTCTGACATGGGGAACAGCTGTAACTACGTTAGCGGGGTATTAAACCCTCTGACAGGGGCGAATCCTGTCGGGCGGCTGCCCGCTGCGCGGGAGACGCCGCCAGACCGCCGTCTCGGCCCGATCCGGGGCCATCCAGGGTCACCGACCCGGCCCGCGTGGCCCCACGTCGGGCCAGCGCGGTCGGGACGGCCGGTGTGGGTCCGCCAGCTCGACGACGGCCGGCTCGGGCTCGGGCTCGACCTCCCGGCCGGCCACGAACCGGACGAAGTTGAGGTAGTAGGGCTCGCCGCAGCCCGGGCCGTCGAACGAGGCCGCCGCGTCGCCCTCGCCCGCTCCCACGTCCCAGTCGGTCCCGTCCTCGCCGCAGACGATGCGAACGCCGTCAGCTGCGTCGTAGTCCCCGCCAACGCCGACGTAGGCCCAGCCCGCGAGCGGGTAGGGCGTCACCGACTTGTCGGCGAGGTAGGCGTCGCGCTGGAGGGTCACGACGGTCCGACAGCGCGGACAGTAGTAGCGGACGGGGACGGTCATCGGCCGGACGGACGCGTCGAACGAACGTTCATTCGTCGGTGTCCGAACGAACGGTCAGTCATCGAACGAACGTTCAGTCGTCGTTCGCCGGCGTGCCGTCCTTCGGCAGCTCGACGGCGCCCTCCGCGCCGAAGGAGACCGGCGCCGACTCGCCGAGCTCGAGCTCGGGCACGAGCAGGCCGATGCCGATGGCGACGACCATCACGGCCGCGCCGGCGAGGAACACCGTGTCGAGGCTGTTCGCCAGGATGTTGACCACGACGGTCTGGATGGACGGCGGCAGCGCCGCGATGGCCGAAGGGCCCAGGCTCGCGCCCCCGCTCGAGATGGCCGAGCCGGCCTGGCCGGGGAAGGCCGAGGCGAACCGGCTGGTGAGCTCGTTGTTCAGCAGGGCGCCGAGCACCGCGACGCCGAGCGCGCTCCCGAGGCTCCGGCTGAAGGTCACGGAGGTCGTCGCGACGCCGAGGTCCTTGCGCTCGACGGCGTTCTGGATGGCGACGGTGAGGACGGGCATCACGAAGCCGAAGCCCATGCCCGTGATGACCATGTAGACCGTCGAGTGGAGGCTGGTGGTCGCCGGCCCCATGGTGTGCAGCAGCCAGTAGCCGATGGCCCCGAGGATGGGACCGACGACGATGAACGGCTTGTAGCGACCCGTCCGCGTCATCAGCTGGCCCGTTCCCGCGGCCGTGACGAGCATCCCGCCGACCAGCGGCAGGAGCAGGAGCCCGGAGTTCGTGGCCGTCACGCCGAGGACGGTCTGGAGGAAGACGGGGAGGTAGATGGTCGCCCCGAACATGCCCACGCCCAGGGCGAAGCTCAGCGCGATGACCCCCGCGACGGTGCCGCGGTCCAGGAGGTGGACCGGGAAGATGGGCTCGTCCTCGCGGAGCTCCTGGAGGACGAAGGCCACGCCGGTGACCACCGCGACGACGGCGAGCCCGAGGATGACCATCGAGTCCCACGCGTACTGGTTGCCGCCCCAGGTCGCCACGAGCATGAGCGCCGCGACGGCCACGACGAGCAGCGTGGCCCCGAGGTAGTCGATGTCGTGGCTGGTGTCGGGCAGCGGCAGGTCGAGCTTGTAGTGCATCACGGCGATGGCGGCGAGGCCGATGGGGACGTTGATGTAGAAGATCCACCGCCAGCTGAACTGGTCGGTGAGGTAGCCGCCGAGCACCGGCCCGCCGATGGTCGCCACCCCGAAGATGACCATCATGTAGCTCATGTACTGGCCCCGCTCCCGGGGCGAGAAGATGTCGCCCAGGATGGTCGTGGCCATCGCGATGAGGCCGCCGGCGCCGATGCCCTGGAGCGCGCGGAACAGCGAGAGCTGGACCATGTTCCCGGCGAGCCCCGAGAGGATGGAGCCGAGGAGGAAGACCCCGATGGCGAACTCGTAGACGATGGAGCGGCCGTAGATGTCGCTCAGCTTGCCGTAGAGCGGCGTGGTCACCGTGACCGTCACGAGGTAGGCCGTCACCACCCAGGCGATCTTGTCGAGGCCGCCGAGGTCGCCGGCGATGGTCGGCAGCGCCGTGCCGACGATGGACTGGTCGATGGAGCCCAGCAGCATCCCCAGCATGAGGCCGAGGAGGATGATGAGCCGCTCGCGCCCGAGGCCGCCCCCGGTCTCCGTGCTCATCGGACGCGCGCCCCCGACCCGCCGGATGTGAACGTTCGTTCAGTCATTATGGACCCATTCAGCGGCGGTAGACGTAAATAGGTGTCGGACTCGAACCGACCACGTTGGCCAACAAATCGCCCGACTACGGCGGGCTACGAGCCCAGACGGACGGATCGAGCGCCCCGGCTCGTTCGCGGAACGGCCGGCGCCGACTGAACGAACGTTCAGTCACATTTATCCCCGCCGCGGGCCGTGTTCGCAGCGAGACTGCGGCGGCGCCCGCGGGCCCGCCCCTATCAACCATGGCGAACAACGACCGGTCACCCTCCATGCCAGCCACGAGCGCCATCGAGGTCGACGGCATCACGAAGGAGTTCGACGAGGTGACCGCCCTCGACGACGTCAGCTTCGCCATCGGGCGCGGCGAGCTGTTCGGCCTGCTCGGCCCCAACGGCGCCGGCAAGTCGACGCTCATCCACGTCCTCTCGACGCTGGTCGCGCCGACCGCGGGGACGGCCGTCGTCGACGGCCACTCCGTCCGTGACGACCGCGGCGGCGTCCGGGAGAGCATCGGCGTCGTCTTCCAGGAGCCGGCTCTCGACGAGGAGCTCACGGCCCGCGAGAACCTCGCCTTCCACGCCGTGATGTACGGGATGGGGCGGGCCGAGCGCGACGAGCGCATCGACGCGGTGCTGTCCCTCGTCGAGCTCGACGACCGGGCTGACGACCTCGTCAAGACCTACTCCGGCGGGATGAAGCGCCGCCTCGAGATCGCCCGCGGGCTGGTCCACCAGCCGGCGGTCCTGTTCCTCGACGAGCCCACCCTGGGCCTCGACGCCCAGACCCGGCGGCACATCTGGAAGTACATCCGGCAGCTGAACCGCGAGGTCGGCGTCACCATCATCCTCACCACCCACTACATGGAGGAGGCCGACGTGCTCTGCGACCGCATCGGGGTCATCGACGGCGGCCGGCTCATCGAGCTGGGCACGCCGGCGGCGCTGAAGGACCGCGTCGGCGGCGACGTCGTCACCGTCGGCGTCGAGGGGGACCGCGACGCCTTCCGCGACCGGCTCGCCGGGTACGACTGGATCGGCGGCGTCGAGGAGGTCGACGGCGCGTTCCGGCTCACCGTCGACGACGGCAGCCGGCGCGTCCCGACGCTCTTCCGGGACACCGAGAACCTCGATTGCGACATCACGAGCGTGGAGATGCGCGAGCCGAGCCTCGAGGACGTCTTCCTCGACCTCACCGGCCACGGCATCCGCGAGGAGGAGGCCGAGAACCGGATGGAGCGGTTCGTCCGGATGCGGAGGGCGCGGTGATGCGCGGGACGAACCTCGCGGCCATCTACGTGCTCTGGCTCCGGGAGATGAAGCGCTACGCCCGGTCGAGGTCGCGCATCGTGAGCACCCTCGCCCTGCCGTTCCTCTTCCTAGTGGGCTTCTGGTACGGCTTCCGGTCCATCCAGCTGCCCGGCGTGGGCGGCGGGGTCGACTACCTCCAGTTCCTCGTGCCCGGCATCGTCGGGATGACGATGCTGTTCTCGGCGTCGTTCGGCGGCATCTCGGTCATCTTCGACCGGCAGTTCGGTTTCCTCAAGGAGATCCTCATGACGCCCGTCGACCGCGTCTCCATCGCGCTCGGCCGGGTCGTCGGGAGCACGACCACGGCCGTCATCCAGGGCGTCCTCATCCTCGTCATCTCCGTGGTCATCGGCTTCCGGCCGGTCTCGTGGCTCGGCCTCGTCCCGGCGCTCGTCTACATGGTGCTCATCGGCGCCACGTTCATCGGCCTCGGGCTGCTGTTCGCCTCCCGCGTGAACGACTTCCAGGCGTTCAACCTCATCTTCAACTTCATCCTGTTCCCGCTGCTGTTCCTCTCGGGGGCCATCTACCCGGTGACGAACTTCCCGACGGTCGTCACCTACCTCACCTACGCCAACCCCCTGACCTACGGCATCGACGGGCTCCGCGCGGTGCTCGTCGGTCGGTCGATGTTCCCGGCGGCGCTCGACCTGGCCGTCATCGCCGGGTTCGCCATCGCGTTCGTCCTCCTCGGCGCCTACGCCTTCGAGGGGAGTGATGCGGTGTGAGGGGGCCGAGCTGATGGCGGGCCAGCCGTCGTTCGTCGAGGAGCCGGCCGACACCCGCGAGGCCATCATGCGGGCGACCTACCTCGCGCTCTGCGAGTACGGCTACGCCAACCTCACCATCCAGCACATCGCCGACGAGTTCGAGAAGAGCAAGTCGCTGCTCTACCACCACTACGCGGGCAAGGACGAGCTGCTCCTCGACTTCCTCGAGTTCATGCTCGACCGGTTCGAGGAGCGCATCCCGTTCCCCAGCGAGCCGGACGAGCAGGCCTACCTCGAGGCCATCCTGGACCGCGTCCTCGTGACGCCGCTGCCCGACGACTACCGCGACTTCTCGCGGGCCATGGTCGAGCTGCGCGCGCAGGCCGCCCACGACCCCGACTACCGCGACTACTTCACCCGGAGCGACCAGTTCTTCCGGAAGCAGGTGACCCGGCTCGTCCGCGCCGGCGTTGACCGCGGGGCCTTTCGCGACGTCGACCCGGAGCGGACGGCAGCGCTGGTCCAGGCGGTGGTCATCGGGGCGATGACCCAGCGCGTGACCGGCGACGAGGACCTCGCGTCGACCGTCCGGACGGAGCTCGACCGCTACCTGCGGGCCGCCGTCTACCGCGAGGGGCTGCGGCCCTGAGGCGGGCGGCTCGTCGAGCGGCGAATGTGCGTCGGTCGTGACGCGACGGTCGCCGACTCGGACGTTGGCTACCGGAACAACTGGATGAGCACGCCGCCGGCCACGATGAGGAGGGTGGCCACCCCCTTCTGCACGAGCGACGGGACGTCGGTGGCCTCGTCGACGACGCCCGGGACGAGCCAGCTCAGGGCCACCGCCGCGACGAAGACGAGGACGGCGTCGAGGTTCACGACGGCGGCCACGAGCGCGACGGGGCCGAGGGCCACCGCCGCGGCGAACACGAAGAAGGCCACGGCCGACAGGCCGCCGTTGAGGATGAGCGAGCCCTGGCCGCGGAGGTCGATGGCGAAGAGGTCAGCGCGCTTGAGGGCGGCGAAGTCGAGCGTCACCGCCGTCCCGCCGACGCCGATCCAGAACAGCAGCGACCAGAGGCTGGTCTGGCCGGTGAGCTCCTTGAGACTCGTGTAGATGAGGGCGAACACCCCGGCGGCGACGAGCGCCAGCGCGAGCGCCTCGCCCGAGCCGAGCCGAAGGTCACGACGCCCGGCCAGCCCCTCCACGGAGATGAGGACGGCCCCCGCGACGATGACGAGGACGCCGACGTAGACCGGCCACGGGAACGTCTCGCCCAGGAAGACGAAGGCGAGCAGCGTGGTGAAGAGCGTCCGCAGCGCGAAGAGCGGGACGAACCGGGAGATGGCCGCCCCGGCGATGCCCCGGTACCAGACCACCATCCCGAGGGCGTAGAGCGCCCCGGTCGCGATGGCGACGTAGACCGTGAGCCGCCGGGCCCAGAGCCCGTCGATGGACGAGAGGAAGACGTTGCCACCCACCGCGCCGATGACGACGAACGTCAGGAAGCGCGGCAGGCCGTTGAGGACCATCGCGGCGGCGGGGTTCGGCAGCTCGGCGTCGCTCACCAGCTTGTCGACGAGGTTGACCGCGGCGTAGATGACGGCGGCGAGGAACGCGTACTGGAGCCAGAGCGCCGACACGATGCTGGGCTCAGACAGCGGGGTAAAAGATGTGTCGTTCTGGTAGGTTCGGCCCCCTCGCCGCCTCCCGTGGTCGCGCATCGAGGCGACGGGTCGTCGGCCGGGGTCGGTGGCAACCATCGGGAAGGCATCGTGCAACCGGTACGGAGCACGTGGTCCGTAACGGTCGGCAAGCGGTCCGTAGCTCGCCGCGAATCGTGGCCATCGGCCCCGAAATGGTCATAATCATGATACCTTCGGCGGGCATCGGGGCCTCCCACGCCGCATGCGGCTTCGGTCACCCTACTGGGAACTCGGCCTGGCCATCGTCGTCCTCCTCGCCGTGGGGAGCCTGGCCTACGCCGCGGTCTGGTCGGGCGGCAGTCCGGGCGTGGTCGTCACGCCCGTCGCCACCCCGACCGGGGTCGTCGCCAGCGCGACGACGACGCCCACGCCGACGGCTTCGCCCTCACCCTTCGGCGCCGGGTCCGCGTCGCCGAGTCCCCACCCGGCGTCACCGACGACGCCCACCAGCCGTCCGACCTCCACGACGGCGCCACCGACATCGACGACCGCCGAACCACCGGCCCCGGCCCCGCCGAGCGTCACGTCCACATCGAAGCCGGCGCCGCCATCGACCGCTACGGAGACACCGAGCCCCGCGGCGCCGGGCGGCTCGCCGAGCGGCGAGGCGGGCGGCGTCGCCCAGCCCGTCACCACCGGCCTCCGCGCGACGGTGGCGAACGGGACGCTCACGATAACGAACCTCGACCCGACCCCGCGGCTGTTCGACGTCGAGACGGGTGGGACGACGTCGTCGTGGCGGGTCGACGCGAACGCCACCCGGACCGTGGGCGGGCTCGCCCCCGGGTCGTTCACGGTGCGGGCCGAGGCGGCCGACGGTGGAACCGTGCCGGTCAACGGCCGCGACGCCTACACGTTCACGGTGGCGCCGGCGGGCCCGGCGTCCGCCACGCGGCTGACCCCCGGTACGACGGTGCGACGGGGGGACGAGCCCCAGGGCCTCGCCGACGACTGGTACGTGGTCGACGCCCGCGCCGGCGACACCATCGAGGTGCTGCATTCGGGGGACGACGGGGGAACGGTCACCATCTACGACGCCACCGGCCATCCCCTGTCGAGCGGACCGCTCATCGTCGGCGAGCGGACCGCCACCGGCGCGACGGCGAACGCGACGGGGCCGTACTACGTCGAGATCCTCGGGGACGGGGTGTGGCTCACTTACGCGGCCACGGTCGAGGTCGTGGCGCCGGACCCGCACGAGCCGAACGACGGTCCCGCCCGGGCCACGACGGTCGCCCCGGGTGGGTCGGTCACGGGCACTGTCGCCCTCCGGGAGCGCGACTGGTTCGCCGTCAAGGCCAGCGCCGGCCAGCGGGTCACGGCCACGCTGACGCTGACGGACGTCCAGGTCGACATGGGGAACGACCTCGAGGTCGACATCATCGCCCCGGACGGCTCGAGCATCGGGACCATCCCGGCCACGAGCTGTCCGGACGGCCCCGGCCCGACCGCCCGGACGACGACCAGCGGGGTCTGCGACCCCGTCCGCACGGCCACCCAGACGGCCGTCGCGCCGGAGACGGGCACCTACTTCGTCCGCGTCGCGGGCTTCGCGACGCCCAGGAGCCTGTGGACCTACAGCGTCCAGGGCGTCAGCGAGTACGCGCTCGCGGTCGACGTGGGCGGCGCGCCCTCACCGGGGGTGAATGCGACGGCGAAGGTGACCGCCGTGTCGACCACCCCGGGGACGCCGCGACCGACGACGACCCCGACCGCCGCCCCCACGACGGCGCCGACCCAAACCCCCGCGAACACGCCGACCCCGACGCTGGCGGCCACCCCCACCCCCACCGACACGCCGACCTCCGAGCCCACGACCCCGGCACCCGCCACGCCCGAGCTGGCGGGGACCCCGACGCCGAGCCCGCCCAGGACGGCCACGCGAGCCGCGGTCGCGAACCTCGGCCCGCTCGGGACGGGGCTCGTGGCTGGCCTCCTGCTCCTCGCGGCGTCTCGGCGGCGATGACGGCCGCCCGGGCGCGGATGTCTCGACTGTCAACCCACCCCGTTATGAGGATCCGTGCGGACTAGTCGTGGACGGAGCCGAGGTGACCACACACGGACCCGACAGCCTCACGGGCCGGTGAGGCGTTCATCGCCGAGTTCACCCTGTCCTCGCCGGAGATACAGGCGTTGGGGGAGCTCCTGCCGACGGCCGAGCTCCGGATGGTCGACCAGTACGAGAGCGCCCACTACCACGGCATCTTCTGGGCCCTCGTCGACGACTTCGGAGCCTTCGAGTCGGCGCTCGAAATGACCCCGTTCATCGAATCGTGGACTTGCCTGGTCGAGCTGCCGTCGCGGCGGCTCTACGACATCGTCGTCGCCGAGGCGGGCACGATGGCCGAGTCCATCACCCTCTCGCGACAGCACCACCTCGTCTGGCAGCTGATGGCCGCCCACCACGGCCGCCTCTTCGTCCGGGCGATCGTCCCGAGCCAGCGGTACATCCAGGCGTTCCGCGAGGCGGTGGTCGACCGCGGGTTCGAGTTCCGGCTCGAACGCATCCTCCAGGACGTCGGCACGGCGCTCGCGGACGGGAGCTCGCTCACGCCCCAGCAGCGCGAGGCCATCGTCCTCGCCTATGAGCGGGGCTACTACCGCCAGCCCCGGGCCGTCTCCCTGGCCGAGCTCGGCGAGGAGCTGGGTATCTCGGAATCGGCCGTGTCGGGGCGATTGCACCGGGGTCTGGGGGTCCTCATCGGCGACTGTCTCGACATCAACCACCGGCCCGGCGAGATCACCGGTTCGCCATAAAACCTCACGTAGTCCCGGGGTGCGTTCATGGGCCCGAGGGACCTCCCGACACGCACTCCACGGGAGCTCATGATACGACAAGACACCACCTCGCGGCGAACCTGCGCGGACGACGTCCACTCGATCCTGTCCCATCCCTCGCGCCGGACCGTGCTCCGAACCCTCGCCGGCGATGGCGGGTCGGGGACGGTCGCGACGGTCGTCGAGCGGCTCGCCGCGCGGGCCGACGACGAACGCCGGTACGCGTCCCGGCTCGAGCTCTACCACTAGTATCTGCCGAAGCTGCTCGAGGCCGGCGTCGTCGAGTTCGACGAGGTCGGGGGCCGGCTCACGCTCACGCCGGCGGGTCGGCGGGTCGAGACCGTCCGGCGGGAGACGGCGGCGCTGCTGGCCCAGGACTGAAGTCACCCACCGACGGCCGGGGGCGACACCGCCGGGGTCAACACAGCTATACGGCTCTGGCACGGTCTTGGGTTCGATGAGCACGATCACACCGGACGAGCTGGCCGCCCGGCTCGACGGCGACGACGGCCCGTTCGTCCTCGACATCCGCCCGCGGGGGGACTACCGCGCGGGCCACGTCGACGGGAGCTACAACGTCCCGGTCTACCACGACCTGAGCCGGGGGGACGAGGCCGCCCTCAGGAAGCGTCTCGACGACGTGCCCCGCGACCGCGAGGTCGTGACGGTCTGCAAGATGGGCATCGTCGCCAAGCGGGCGACGCGGGTGCTGGCGGACGAGGGGTACGAGGCCTCGACGCTCGCCGGCGGCATGAGCGGCTGGCGGGGCTACGAGCGGGGATCGGTGGGCTACAAGCTGCGGTCGCTGGTCTGGCGGGCGTTCTGAGCGGTCGGGCGTGAGGTCAGGCTGGCGGTCGCAGCGCGGTCGAGACGGCGTCTCGCGGCCCCCGAACGAATTATCCCCTCCCTGAACCATCGGGCGGCGATGCGTTCGAATCAGGGGGACGGGCCGCTCGGCGACCATCGACGCCGCCGTGGGCCGGGACGGGTGGATGGAGAGAACGGGGGCAACCGGGGAGCTGGCTGTCGGACCACCCCGGCTGGCGAGCGGGCCGAGCTGGCGGCCGTGGAGCCCCCATGAGCCGAGGGGCCGCGTGCTCGTGTCCCGTCCGCGACGACCACGTGCTGGCGCTCACGCGGTGGGTCGCCCGGCTGGTCATCCCGTTCCTGCTCGGGGCGTTCCTCGTCCTCTGGGGGACCCCGGACCGGACGACGGCGTTCTTCGCGTGGACCATCCATCCGACGATGACGCCCATCGTCATGGGGGCCGGCTACGGGGCCGGCGTCTACTTCTTCTACCGGGTCGCGACCGCCGACGCGTGGCACCGGGTCGCGCCGGTGTTCGTCGGCATCACGGCGTTCACGTGGTTCATGGCCGCCGCCACCGCGCTCCACTGGGGCAACTTCAACCACGCGCACCCCACGTTCCCCATCTGGGTGGTGCTCTACGCGGTGACGCCGGTCCTCGTTCCCGTCGTCTGGTGGCGCAACCGCCGGACCGACCCGGTCGAGCGGGCGCCCGGTGACCCCCGGCTGCCGCGGGGCGTGCAGTACGTTGGCGGCGCGGTCGGCGTCGTCATCACCCTCGGGGCGGTCGCGGCCTTCCTCGACCCGAGCCTCCTCATCGACGCGTGGCCGTGGACCCTCTCGCCATTCACGGCGCAGATCGTCGCCGGCTGGCTCGGCCTCTTCGGGGTGGCCCACTGCGTCGTCCCGTTCGAGCCCCGCTGGAGCAGCTACCGGGTCCTCGTCCAGAGCGAGTGGCTCGGCTTCGCGTTCATCCTCGTCGGCGTGGCCCGGGCGTGGGCCGACTTCGACCCCTCGAACCCGCTGACCTGGGGGTTCGTCGGCGGCCTCCTGGTCTACGCGGCGGCGGTGGGGTATCTCTACTACCGGATGGAGGCGGCCGAGGCGGGGGCGTCGAGCCGACCGGGGGCTGCTGAGCGGCCGCCCGGCTAGGCGCCCACCGGCCCGCCGGCGTCAGGACTCCGCCTTCCCGCGGTGCCAGAGCGCCTCGAGCGGCTCGAGCGAGGGCTGGTGGAGGACGACGTAGCCGACGACGAACAGTCCGACGGCCACGGGCGCGAGGAGGACGTAGTACGGGCTCAGCAGCATCCCCGTCGCGAGGTAGAGCGCCAGGAAGAAGCCGTGGAAGACGAACGTCGAGCCCTGGAGGACGCCCGGGACGGGCGTCGGGTCGCGGTCGGCACGGAGGACGAGCGCGAGGGCGACCCCGACGATGGCCGCGAGGACGATGGCGCCCCGCGTGGGCGTGGTGACGACGTCGATCCAGACCTGCAGGCTCCCGATGAGGAGACCGAGCGAGACGACGATGGCGACGAGGGCGGCGGGCAGGTCGTGGCGCAGGTAGCGCTGCGCGACGACGAAGCTGCCGGTGTAAAAGAACGCCACGCAGAACCACCCGAAGAAGTTCCCGAGGGGCACGCCGAACCAGACCCCGCCCTGGGTCCAGGACCAGAACCCGAAGTGGATAGCGATGGCGTCCATCGAGAGGTCGACGTGGAGGGCGAACAGCGCCGCGAACAGCGGGACGTACGCGAGCCTGAGGCGGTAGGCCGTGGCGACGCTGTAGCCGGTGTAGATGATGGCGCCCCAGCCGAAGGCGATGGCGAAGGGGACGTCGAAGAGGTGGAGCGGGTAGGCGTGGACGGGGTAGGTGTAGGCGGCGAACTGCTGGATGGTGAGGTGCTCGAGGAGGAAGCCGTAGGCCAGGCTGACGAGGTAGAAGCTCCGGGCGCCGTGGGTGAACGCGTGGTAGCCGGCTAACGCGGTCGCCGTGAACATGGCGAGTGAGAAGAGGGAGAAGAGGGGCTGCATGGTTGCGTGGGGACGTGGGGAGGGATGAATGTATGTGCGTGGGTCAGCTGAGAACTTGGAACGACGGGGTCGGATAACGGGCCTCGGCACTCATAGGGCTCCTCACCACCTGGGACAAGGTTCAGGCCCATCAGTTCTCGTCATCGGCCACCCGACACTAGACCCACCGCGAACCAAGAGCCTTCCCCGTCTCCCCGACCGCCAACCCGCCACCCCACGGCCGCGACCCCACCCCAAAACCCATAAGCGCCCCCTGACCCTCCCGCGGCGTATGACAGCCTCGCGGACCGTCGAGCTCGAGGGCCACATCATCGACTCGGGGATGATGCAGCGGGCCTTCGGCGCGGTGATGGACCTGGGCGGGTCGTTCCACGTCGAGCAGTTCGACGTCGGGACCCGCAAGGACGAGACGAGCTACTGCCGGATGCGGGTCACCGCCGACGACGACGAGCACCTCCTGCCCATCCTCCACACGCTCCACCAGCTGGGCGCCAACCTCCACGACCCGGTCGACGCCACGCTCGAGCCGGCGCCCGCCGACCAGGTCGTCCCCCGCGGCTTCTACTCGACGACCAACCACCCCACCCGCATCCGCCACGACGGCGCCTGGCTCGACGTCGAGTACATCGAGATGGACTGCGCCATCGTCGTTGAGCCGAGCTCAACGGGCAATCAGAACGCGTCGCGTTCTGATGACGTGGTGGAACCCGACGGCCCGCGGGCCTACACCAAGGTGCTCAACGCCATCGAGGCCGGCGACCTCGTCGTCACCGGCGAGGCCGGCATCAAGGTCAACCCGCCCGAGCGGCCGCGGGGCACGGAGGGGCCGTTCGGCTTCATGCAGGGGGGCATCTCGTCGGAGCGGCCGTCGCTCTCGCTCATCGGCAACGTCGCGGACGCCATCGTCGAGACGGCCGAGTCGGGCGGCAACGTCCTCGTCGTCCCCGGCCCGGCGCTGCTGCACTCGGGCGCGGGTCCCGACCTCGCGCGGCTGGTCCGCGAGGGCTACGTCGACATGCTCTCGGCCGGCAACGGCTTCGCCGTCCACGACCTCGAGCGCGACCTCTACGGCACCTCGCTCGGGATGGACGTGGAGACGCTCGAGCACCCCCGGAAGGGCCACAAGCACCACATCTACGCCATCAGCGAGGTCATCCGCGCCGGCGGCATCCGCCCCGCCGTCGAGCAGGGCGTCATCAACTCCGGCGTGATGTACGAGTGCGTGACCAACGACGTCCCGTTCGTCCTCGCCGGCTCCATCCGCGACGACGGCCCGCTGCCCGACACCATCCAGAACTCGGTCGACGCCCAGAACGCCATCCGCGACCAGGCCCGCGAGGCCGACCTCGTGCTGATGCTCTCGACGCTGCTGCACTCGGTCGCCGTCGGGAACTGCCTGCCTTCGACCGCGAAGGTCGTCTGCGTCGACATCAACCCGGCGACGGTGACCCAGCTCGTCGACCGGGGCTCGGCCCAGGCCGTCGGGATGGTCACGGACGTCGGGACGTTCGTCCCGCTGCTGGCCGAGCGCGTGCTCGAGGGCTGAGGCCGGACCGCGTCGTCGACGGTCGCCCATCGGGCGGGACCCGGCGCTGGCCTTTTACGTCCGTCCGCCGTCAGTCTCGGTCCCCATGCGGTACGACGCCCTGGTCTTCGACGCGGACGGCGTCCTCTGCGAGCCCACCGACCTCGGCGCCCTCCGCCGGGCCATCCGCCGCGCCTTCCGAGCCCACGGCGTGGACGACCCGCCGCCCGACGCGGTCGACCGGCTCCTCGGCACCACCCCAGCCGACCTCCGGGCCGTCTGCGACGAGCTGGCGATCGCCGACGTCGCCGGCTTCTGGCGCGACCGCGACCGCCACGCCTCGGCCGCCCAGCGGGCTGCCATCCGGCGGGGCGAGAAGCGGCTCTACGACGACGTCTCGGCGGTGACCGACCTGCCCGTCGGTCGGGCGGTCGTGAGCAACAACCAGCAGGCGACGGTCGCCTTCCTCCTCGACCACGCCGGGCTCGCCGACCGGTTCCACCCCGTCATCGGCCGCGCGCCGACGCTCGCGGACGTCGCCAACAAGAAGCCCTCGCCCCACCACGTCGAGCGCGCCGTCGCGGCCCTCGGGGCCGAGCGGCCCCTGTTCGTCGGCGACAGCAACGTCGACCTCGGCGCCGCCGCGGCCGCCGGCATCGACGCCGCGTTCGTCCGTCGCGAGCACCGACGCGACTACGCCCTCGAGTACGAGCCGACCCACGAGCTGACGTCCCTGGCGGAGCTCGCCGACCTCGTGACGCCGCCACAGCGGGCGGCCGCGGACGACTGACCCGACCGACCATTCGAGCGGCCGGCCTCGGGTCGACGACCCGACTCGAGGGCCGACGCCTGCCCGAGGCGACGGCCGACGACGTCACCGCAATCCGATGGCCGACGACGTCACCGCGAGCCGACGGCCGACGACGACGTTACCGCGAGCCGACGTCCCGCGCCGACCAGTCCCGCTCGGCCCGGTACGCCTCGACGAACTCGGCGACGTCGAAGTCGAGCAGGTCGGCCTCGAACCGCTCGACGGCGGCCTCGTCCTCGGCGTGGCTCACGGCGTGGGCCATCAGCTCGACGACGAGCTCGACGACGTACTCGTGGAGCTGCCGGTCGTCGAAGGCGGTCACCCAGACGAGGGCGTAGCCGACGTGGCCGTCGCCGCTCGCGTCGGCCACGGCGACCTCGCCCGGGAACTCCTCCATGACGAGCCCCATGAGGTGGGGCGTCCCGAACTCGCCGAAGGCGTCGTCGTCGCTCGGCGTGACCAGCTCGCGGAGCGCCTCGACGAGGAAGTCGGGCAGGAACCGCTCGGGCGGGTGGACGTCCATCACGATGGCGTGGCCCGCCCCGCAGGCGCACGCCAGCTCGCGCATCCCCAGGTCGAGGTCGTGGGTGTGGACCGTCTCGCCGCACGGCAGCGCCAGCTCGGCCCCGCGGGCGCCCGGCACGTGCGGCTCGGCCATGCCGGCGGTTGGGCAGTCGCCCGGTTAAGCGTCGCGGCTCGGCCCGGAACGACGGTACCCGCCGGCGCCCGTCCCGGGTGGCTACCGGAAGCCGTCGTCGGGCGGCGGCAGGTCGTCCGCCGTGAGCGCCCCCTCGTAGGAGAACGGCTCGTCCGCGGCCCCCGCCCCGCCGACGGTCGCCTGCGCGTCGAGCTCGACGTAGGCGCGCGAGACGCTGGCCACGCCGAAGACCACCACGACCGACTGGACGGCGGCGTCGACCACCGCGCCCGCCGCGGGGGCGACCGCACCAACCGCGGTGCCGACGCTGGCCGCGACGACGGTCACCGCCGCGATGGCCAGCCCGAGGGCGAACAGCTCGAGGCGGTGGCCGGTCGTCAGCGCCCACGAGCGCCCCATCGCGGCGACGACGCCGGTATCCTCGACGGCGATCTCCTGGCGGACGAAGCTGAACGACACCGCGATCAGGAGGCCCGGGACCACCAGCACAGCCAGGCCGGCGAGCGACAGGGCGTAGACGGCGAGCCCCCCGACGACGCCGTTGCCCGTCGCCCGGACGAGGTGTCGACCGGCGGTCTGGGCCGTGAGCGTGGCCCCGGGGTCGGCTACCATCGTCCGGACGGCGACGATGCGGACCGCCTCCGCGAGCACGGCCACGACGACGACGAGGACCGCCGCGACGGGTAGCGAGAGCCCCAACGACAGCGGCGTAGCCGTCGAGGCGAGGCCGGAGAACAGGGCGCCGACGACGCCCCCCTGGGGAATGGCCCCCGCCCCCCGGGCGAGGTCGACGTCGGCCCGGGTGAGCGTGTCGTTCGCCGCCCGGGAGGCCAGCCGGACGGCGAGGAAGGCGGCGGCCAGGAGCCAGCCGTGCCGCCCGACGGTCCGGCGGAGGCCGTCGCGGAGCGCCCCGGTGACCGAGAACGACATGGCGGACCCAGCGCGGGCCGTCGCTTAAGGGTTGATGACCGCGCCGACGCCGGCCGGCGAGAGGCCGTGCCGGCTCAGGCGCTCTTCCCGCCGTCGACGGGCAGGTTCGCACCGGTGACGTACCGCGACAGGTCCGACGCGAGGAACAGCGCGCAGTCGGCGACGTCGGCGGGCTCGCCGACCCGGCCCAGCGGGATGGCGCTCGTGTCGAAGCCGCCCGGGCGGACCTCGGCCAGCCCGACCGGCGAGCCGACGTTCCCGGGGCTGATGGCGTTGACCCGGACGCCGTGCTCGGCCAGGTCGATGGCCAGCTGGTGGGTGAGGTTCAGGACGCCGCCCTTGGCGGCGCAGTAGGCGACCTTCTCGCTCGAGCCGACCGAGGCCAGCCGCGACGCGAGGTTGACGATGGCCCCGCCGCCCGACTCGACGAGGAGGGGGCCGGCGTACTTCGTCCACAGGAAGCCGCTCGTCAGCGTCAGGTCGAGGACCTGGTGCCACTCCTCGAGGCTGACGTCGAAGACGCCCTTGTTGACGGCGTAGCCGAGGTTGTTCACGAGCACGTCGAGGCCGCCGTAGGCCTCGCCGACGGCCTCGGCGGCGTCGGCAACCGCGTCCGGGTCGGTCGCGTCGCACGGCAGCGCCAGGTGCGCCTGGCCGTCCCCGGTCGCCAGCGAGTCGACCACCTCGGTCGCCCGGCCCTCGTCGACGTCGTTGACGACGACCGACGCCCCGTGCTCGGCGAACCGCCGGGCGATGCCGGCGCCGATGTTCCGCCCGGCGCCCGTGATCAGTGCCGTCCGCCCCGCCAGCAGGTCCTCGACCATGACGGAGGCTGCGACCGGCGGGGCATAGCCGTTCTGGGCGGCCCCCGGGTGGCGCGCCGCGGGGCCTATCGCGACGGCCCCGACGGGTGCGTGCCCACCACGCCGCCGGGGACCTCGAAGTAGGGCTCGGGGTGGAGCAGGCGCTCGAGCTTGTCGCCGGCGTCGCCGAGCACGTGGCTCCCGTGGAAGACCAGGACGGAGTCGATGTCGAAATCGAGGAGCCGCATGAGGTTGGCCTCGACGACCGCGGGGAGCTCGTTGTACGACGCCGGCGGCGGCAGCAGCCAGCCCGCGGGCAGCCCGCGGCGGTCCGAGCCGTCGAGGGCGTCCGCGGCGATGAGGGTCCGCTGGTCGGGCAGGTAGAGCGACGCCGGCGCGGGGCTGTGGCCCGGCAGCACCACCACCGCCATCGAGCCGACCCGCTCGCCGTCCTCGACGAGCCGGTCGGGCTCGAAGTCGATGGCCTCGTGGAGCCCGGTCTCCTCGGCGGGGACGACTAGCTCGGGCTCGAAGCGCGGCATCACGGCGTCGAGCCCGCCGTAGTGGTCGCGGCCGTCGTGCGTGACGAACACCCGCTCGGGGACGACGTCGGCCTCGTCGAGCGCCGCCAGCAGGGCGTCGCCGGTGTCCGGCCACCCGGTGTCCACCAGGGTCGTCACGTCGTCCTGGACGACGAACGCCGCCGCGTACATCGTCGGGCCGGTCCGCGAGACGCCGCCGAGCTGGACGTCCGAGACGCCGGGCACGAGATCGCGCATGGTCGGGGGTCGCCCGGCGCGACGATGAGCCTGGCGGCTCAGGGTCACGGGGCACCGGTTCGGGCTCGAACGGGGGTCAGGGCCAGTCGTCGTGCGTCGGCCCCGACCCGGCCGCGTCGTCCGCCGACGCCGCCGGCTCGGCCAGGTCCCAGCCCGCCGCCTCGGCGGCGGCCTCGACGGGCTGGTACTCCCAGCCGTGCTCCTCGGCCAGCGCCGCGTCCTCGTCGGCCGACCCGACGAAGACGTGGCGGTCGGTGTCGAACTGCTCCTTGACGGCGGCGAGCGACTCGCCCTTGCCCTTCGGGCCGGAGAAGAAGTCCTGGCGGATGCGCCGCTTGCGCGTGAAGTTCGTGACGACGTAGGTCGGCTCGTCGGAGACGACGCCGACGTATCGGCTCCACCGCCGGGCGTCGGCGAACACCGCCCCGGGGTCGGCCAGCGCCTCGAGGGCCGACAGCTCGAACGCGAGCGTCATCGTCTCGCCGGCGCTCATGCCCGTCCGTCGCCCGGCGTGGCGCATGAGCCCATCGGTTGCCGACGAGGGCCGACGGTCGTCGCGACGGGGTCAGCGGCAGGAATCGGCGACGTCAGGGCTCGGTGGCCGGCGCCAGGGCGTCGAGGTCGACCTTCTCCGCGAGCAGGCGCTCCTGCTGGTCGACGACGTAGCGCTCCTCGCGGATGAGGGTCTTGAGCGCGCTCTGCGGGGCCAGGTCGCCGATGAGGACGCCGCCGACCAGCTTGCCGTCCTTGAACGTCAGCCGGCGCCAGGTGGTGTCGTCGTACCGGCGCTCGCAGGCCTCGTCGCCGACGGTGGGGTGGCCGAAGGAGAGGAAGGGGAAGTCGAAGTGGGTGATGGAGTACGACGGCACCCAGCGGAACGCCTCGGTGGGTTCGCCGGTGACCATGTTCTGCCCGGCGACGGAACCCTGCTCCTTGGCCGAGCCCCACGAGCCGTTCTGGTTGGGGGCGTCGAGGATGACGTCGTAGAAGCGGGTGATGTCGCCGGCGGCGTAGATGTCCGGGTCGCTGGTCCGCATGTACTCGTCGACGACGACGCCGTCGTCCAGCTCGACGCCCAGGTTGTGGAGGAACTCGGTGTTGAACCGGAGGCCGATGGCGATGCCGACGAAGTCGCAGGGGTGGCGCTCGCCCTCGGTGTCGACGGCGGCCGTGACGTGGCCGTCCCCGTCCACCTCGAACGTGTCGACGCCTCGCTCGAAGACCGGGGTGACCCCCTGCTCGAGCATCCCCTCGTGGACGATCTCGGCGCCGGCCATCGTGAGGCCGTAGCGCCACCACCGGTCCCCGCGCATGATGTAGTCGGCCGGGACCCCCTGGGCGCCGCAGACGGCGGCGAGGTCGATGCCGAGCAGACCCGCGCCGATGACGACCCCGCGCTCGGCCTGGGCGGCGTGCTCGGCGATGGCCCGGGCGTCCTGGAAGGTCCAGAAGTGGTGGACGCCGTCGGCGTCGCTGTTGGGAACGGGCAGCTGGGTGGGGGTCCCCCCCGCGGCGACCAGCAGCTTGTCGTACTCGAGGGCCTCGCCCTCGTGGGTGTGGACCAGGTGGGCGTCCGCGTCGACGCCCGTGACGAGGGTGTTCAGCCGGAGTTCGATGTCGCGGTTCGCGTACCAGTCCTCGTCGTGGATGGCGAGGGGGGCTTCGGGGATCTTGCCCTTCGCGAACTCCTTCGTGAGAATCCGATTGTAGAGGGGCTCCCCCTCGTCGGTGACCACCGTGACGGCGCTCTCGGCGTCGAGTTCGCGGATCGTCTCCGCCGCCGAGCTTCCGGCCACGCCGTCGCCGATAATCACGAACGACTCGGCCATGGCGAGGGGTTTGGGACGGGGGGTAAAGTGGATTGCTATTCGAGCGTTTCCTCGGCGCACTCACGGCGGCCGTGTCTGCCGTTCTCTCACATGGTCCGAGTCCGTCCGACGCGCGGTCGGGCGGTCTCGGCGCGGTCCGTTCCCCGCCGAGAGGTTGAAGGGGCTCCGGCCGGTAGGCCGAGCCGACGTGAAGCTCCACCAGTCCGTCCGGCACTTCGCCGTCAAGCGGGCGCTGACGATGCCGGTCGTCGGCCCCCGCGCGGTCGACTGGCTCGTCGACCTCCACGTGCGGGTCTTCTCGGGGCGGGCCGACCCCGCCCACCGCGCCGAGCGGATGGACCACCTCGAGGCCTTCTTCACCGATTCGATGGCCGCCTACGTGGCCGCCCTCGAGGCCGGGTTTCCCGAGGCCGAGGCCCGGGAGATCGTCCACGTCCAGGCGAACCTCGACTTCGCGGCCCACGGCTGGACCGAGATGCTCGAGTTCCCCCTCGACGAGGTCGACGCCCACCTCGAGCGCTACGCCGACTTCTTCGGGGCCCACGGCGTCACCCCCGAGTCGCCGCTCGGCGACTTCGCGAGCGGGCCGCTCCCCGAGGCGCCGGCGACCCCCGACCGGCTCGAGTCCGGCGAGACCCCCAACGCCGTCGGCGGCTACGCGGACGGCACCTACGTCGAGCGGGCCGACGGCGAGGTCCAGCGCGGCGGCCAGCAGGAGCCCGACGACCTCGACCCCCGGGCCGTGCTCGAGCTGGACGACGCGTAGCGCGCCGACCCGAACCGGCCTACGGTGCGCCCGCCACCCAGGCGTCCCAGGCCGGCCGGGCCGTGTCGTCGGCCCGCCGCAGGCCCATCCCCTCGAACGCGGCGACGTCGGTCGGCTGGTCGTAGACCCAGACCCAGAGCAGCAGCTCGGGCGACACCGGGGCCACGAGGTCGAACAGCCGCCGGACGTAGGCCGCCTGCGTGGCCTCGTCCGAGTCCCACCCGGGCGCCACGGTCTCGGCCGACCACCCGGTCTCGGTGATGGCGATGGGCGCGTCCGTCCGGGACGCGACGGCGTCGACGTAGCCGTCGGGGACGTCGCCCGGGTCGTGGAAGACGAGCCCCGGGTAGGTGGTCAGCCCGACCAGGTCCGCGTCGGGGAACGCGTCGAGGAGGTCCCACTCGGCCGTCGACGGGTCGTTCTCGCCGCCGAACAGGCCCCCGCGGAGGCCCTGGAGCCGCTCGTACTGGAACGTGACCGAGACCCGTGTCGCCGGGGCGGCGTCGGCCACCGCCGCCCGCGCCGCCGCGAAGAGGTCGACGTAGGTGGCGAAGGACGCCGGGTCCGACTCCCGGTGGAGGTTCACCTCGACGCCGAACCCGAGGTACTCGGGCCGGTGCTCGGCCGCGAAGCCGGACACGGCGTCGACGAAGGCGCGCTGGTTGGCGGCCGTGAGTGGCCGGAAGAGGGCCCGGTTCGAGGCCGAGAACACCCCCGTGTCGACGACGGCGGCCAGGCCGCGCTCGTGGGCGAGCGAGGTCACCACGGCCGGGGCGCCCGAGGCGTCGGCCAGCTGCGCCCAGTCGCCCGCCCACCGGAGCGCGGTGCCGGCGGCGGTCGCCCGGTCGACGAACCGGGTGAAGTCGGCCGCCTCGTACGATTGGGGCGAGAGGGAGACGCCGAGGTGGGGTGGCGGCGGCACCGAGTCCGCCGGGGTCGGCGTGGCCGACGGCCGCGGGGTGGTGGCCTCGCTCGCGGGAGACGACGACGGGGCGGTCGCCGTCGCGTCACCGCCGCCGTTCCCGCCCGCACAGCCGGCGAGGGTCGCGAGCCCGACGGCGCCGAGGAAAGCCCGGCGATGCACGACCGCCCGACGGCGGGTCCCGAGATATAGCTACGCGACGGTCGGTCGAAGGTCGACCGGTCGTCGAACAGCGGTCACGACAGCCGCTCGGCGAGCGCGACGAGCGCGGCGTGGCCGCCGGCGACGAGGGGTTCGCCGTGGCCCATCGCGGCGACCGCGAAGTCGGGCCCGCGGGCCGCGAGCGCGCGGATGCTCGCCTCGTCGGTGGCCATGTCGTGGGTCATGAGCGCCGGCGGGCGGGCCAGCGCGCCGTCGGCCTCGACGACGAGGTCGCCGAGGAAGCCCACCGTGCCGTCGACGTAGGCCGTGTGGCCGCAGGTGTGGCCGGGCGTGTGGACCGCCGTGAGCCCCGCCACGACGTCGCCGTCCTCGATGGGCACGACGTTGAGGGCCGGCCGGCGCACGAGCGGCCGGGCGAGCCGCTGGAACGCGCCCTTGCGGTCCCAGCCCGGCGACGCGGTCCGCGTGAGGTAGCTCGCGTCCGGCTCGGGCATGTGGACCGGGGCGGCGAGCGCGTCGTCGAGCCGGGCGAGCCCGCCGACGTGGTCGAGGTCGAAGTGGGTGACGAGTACGTGGTCGACGTCGGCCAGGCGGTGGCCCGTCGACGCCACGCCCGCCCGGATGCGACCGGCGTCGAACGGCGTCCCCGCGTCGACGAGGACGAGCGCGTCGCGCTCGAGCAGGTAGACGTTCACGCCCCGGCACGGGAGCTGCCAGCAGCCGTCGACGAGCTCGACCGCCGCCGTCACCGCAGGAGCACCTCCGCGGCGGCGAAGCCGGCCTCGATGGCCCCGTTGAGGCTGCGTTCGGGATACTGCGCCCGGCTGGCCATGCCGGCGTAGGTCACGCCCTCGGCCACTGCGTCGCCCAGGTCGGCGGGAACGACCTTCTCGAGGTAGCCGCGCTCGTAGACGGGGGCCGTTCGGGGGTTCCGGGCCACCTTCACCCAGTTGACGTCGTCGCGGTCGAACTGGGGAAAGAGGTCGGCCAGGCCCTCGAGCCAGTAGTCCACGACGGCGTCGTCGTCGAGCCCCCAGAGGTGCTCCTCCGGGCCCTGGACGTAGGAGGCGAGGTAGAGCAGGTGCTCGCCGCCGTAGCGCTCGGGCGGCACGAAGTTCGTGTGCTCGAGGAGGACGCCGAACCGGGACTCGTCGGCCAGGTTGAGCCAGTAGGTGTCGGTCAGGGCCTCGCGGAGGCTGACGACGGCGCAGACCGTCCCCTGGAAGTCGACGTCGCAGGTGTAGCCCGTGAGGTCCTCGAGCACGTTCGGCATCGCGGCGACGACGACGCCGTCGACGTCGTGCGTCTCGGTCGCGCCGTCGCGCTCGACGGTCAGCGAGTCGACGGCGCCGTCGACCGTCTCCAGGTCGACCACGCGGGCGCCCGTCACGATGCGCTCCCGGCCGACCGCCTCGACGAGCGCGTCGACCAGCCGGCCGAAGCCGCCGTCGACGTAGCCCAGCACCTCCCCGCGCAGCAGGTCTCGCTCGCCGCGGAAGCGGACCCGGCCGAGCAGCCAGGCCGCGGAGACGTCCTCGGCCCGGGAGCCGAACTTGGCCTCGAGCAACGGGGTGAAGAAGTGCTCGTAGACGCCCCGGGTCGTGTGGGTCTCGATGAAGTCGCGCACGGGGACGTCCTCGAACGCCTCGAGGTCGTCGTAGGTGTGCCGGCGCGGCACGCCGCCGCGGACGTCCACCCCGAGGGTGAGCAGGCCGAGCCGGAGCTTGTCGTACAGGCTGAGGTGCGGGTAGGCGAGGATCTCCCACGGCGTGTCCAGCGGGTGGACGACGCCGTCGACGTAGTAGCCGTTCCTGCCGATCCGCCACTCGAGCGCGTCGCCCAATCCGAGCGAGGCGGCCAGGTCGACGATGGTCCGCTCCGACTTCGAGAGGTGGTGGTAGAACACCTCGATGGGGTCGCCTCGGGTCTCGTAGGACGCCGCGAGCCCCCCGAGGTCGGGGGCGGCCTCGAAGACGCGGACCTCGCGCCCCGCCCGCCCGAGCCGGTAGGCCGCCGCCAGGCCCGCCATCCCGCCGCCGACGACGCCGATCATGGGAGGTACGGTCGCCGGGCCGCGCTTTGTCAGTTGTGGCTTGGGTTCGGGGCGATCGTAGCTTGGGGTCGAGGGGGGAGGGTGTCCGTCGACCGCAGCCGCCCCCCTGCGGGAAGCCCACCGCCGGTCGCCGCCCCGCCTACAGCACCGCCGCGAACGCCTCGACGACCCGCTCGTTCAGCTCGGGCGTCGCGGTCGTCACCCGGACGAAGCCGGGGCCGAGCCGGTCGTCGTCGAGCGGATCGAGGTGGACCCCCCGCTCGCGGAGCCCTCGGGCGACGTCGTCCGCGTCGCGCGGGCTCACGTCCGCGAGGAAGAAGTAGGTCCGGCTGGGATACGTCACGACGCCGAGCGACTCGAGGTCGGCGGCCAGCTGGCGCGCCCACGTCCGGAGCGCCCCGACCCGGTCGCGGACGCGGTCCTCGTGCTCGAGCGTGGCGATGGCGGCCGCCTGGCTCGGCCGGGCCAGGGGGTACGCGTCGTTGTCGCGGTTCAGGTCCGCGGCGACGCTCGTCGGGAGGACGGCGTACCCCACGCGGAACCCCGCCAGGCTGTGGGCCTTCGAGAACGTCCGGGTCACCAGCAGGTTGTCGTGGTCGGGCACGAGCCCGGCGACGGACGCGTCGGCGAAGTCGACGAACGCCTCGTCGACGAGGAACCACGTGTCGGGATACGCCTCGAGCAGCCCCGGCAGGGGCTCCACGTCGAACGCGCCGCCGTTCGGGTTGTTCGGGTTGACGACGACCACGAGCGTCGTCTCCTCGGGGGGCTCGAGGTCGGCGAGGTCGTACTGGAAGTCGTTCGCCGGCTCGAGCCGGGTCTCTGTGTACGTCCCGGCGATCACCGGGAACAGCGGATAGGTCGGCGTGAGCAGGTGGACGTGCCAGCCGAACCGGTCGACCAGCTGGCGCAGGATGAGCTCGGAGCCGGCGTTGACGTGGAGGTGCTCGATGGGCACGGCCAGCCGCTCGGCGAGGCGCTCGCGGAGCGGCGCCGAGTACGGCGCCGTGTAGTGGTTGCTCCGCG
>Ga0102944_1000177_pt1 | contig 52972 bp, 47 predicted proteins | sample SalPonD_shore_MG_FD_78172 | JGI IMG/M metagenome (GOLD analysis project Ga0102944, IMG submission 78172) | Salt pond soil microbial communities from South San Francisco under conditions of wetland restoration - Salt Pond MetaG... | ecosystem: Environmental > Aquatic > Marine > Intertidal zone >... | reverse complement strand
CGTTAAAAAGAAAAAAATAGGGTATAAAATCCCAGAAGGTAATCGAAAATTTATTCAAACCGCTCTGAGCGGCTATCAGTAAACACTTAAATTTAATGATCACCTAAAAAGGATTAAAGCCAACAGAATTATAAAATCCATTTTAATTTTAAAAGTTTTGATCTTTCAATATTTAATATTAAGGAAAACCTATTTTTGATAAGCAAATCAAAATCTTAGAAAATTTTCTTAAAATATGAAGAAAAAGAAATAAAGGATAAATTATTATTAAATAAGCCTAAATATCTACTCTGTGAGTAATTCACTTGCCACAGCCATAATACTTGGCTTCTCAGGTGCGCCTTCCATTAATTCAGATATTCTTTCGGCAATGATTTGTGGTGTAAATGAATCTCCATTATTATTAATTCTATTAATTGTATGCCAACCTTGGAATAGCCAAAGTTTATCGCCAGCAATACGAAAGACTTCTCCATTTATTCTTCTTGCCTTATTGGAAGCAAGATACACTATTAAAGGAGCAACATTCGAGGGATGGAATACATCCATACCAGATTTATCTTTCTTCTTCATCACTGCCGCCATTTTTGGAGTAGCATCTGTTGTAAGGCGGGTTCTAGCCATAGGAACTATACAATTAACCGTAGCATATTTTTTTAATTCCATGGAGGCAATATTCGTCATTGCCGCAATCCCTGCTTTCGCAGCACCATAATTAGCCTGCCCCATATTGCCCAACAGACCGGCGTCTGAGGCAGTATTGATAATTCTACCAGATTTCTTTTTCATATTTCCTTCCTTAATTTGTGTCCTGAAATATGCTGCAGCATGTCTCATCATATTGAATGTACCTTTTAAATGAACAGCTATCACTGCATCAAATTCTTGTTCAGACATATTAAAGAGCATTCGATCTCTGAGAATACCTGCGTTATTCACCACAATGTCAAGCCCTCCCAATTCAGAGACTGCTTGATCAATCATTCCTTTCGCTTTGTCAAAATCAGTCACAGAATCATAATTTGCGGCAGCTTTTACACCAAGCGCTCTAATTTCTTCTGCTACTTCATCTGCAACTTTTGTTTCTTTTCCAGTGCCATCGAAAGAAGCACCCAAATCGTTTACTAACACATTACAGCCTTCTCGTGCCATTGCTAACGCTTCTTCTTTTCCAAGTCCGCGTCCTGCTCCCGTAACTATCGCGACCTTTCCATCTAACATTCCCATAATTTTTCACTCTTCGAGTTATTTTTTTTATTTCTTGTTATTATTATTATTTAATAATATTTCATCCTAATGGTTTAAAAATTTTTAAAACTTTTAACAAGTAGTTTAGATATAAAGTAATAAATAATCTTATCAATAATTATTTCTTTCAAAAAAATACTTTGGAAGCTATAACCCATATATTAATAGGAGTAGTTTTACAGATTGTGTGCTTCAAATATTTCATTTTTCCGTGGAATTTTATCCTAACAATAATCTTCTCTTTTTTTTCTCATTTTCTTATTGATGCTTTAGCAAAAATTACTTATCATACCCCAGAAGCCCATAAGGAAGATAAGTTTTGGGTAATTTGGCATATTATTATCCTAATTGCATCCATTGGATCAACAATCTATTTTTTCATTCCATATTGGCTTGGGGCAATATCTGCAAATTTAGTTGATATATGGGACTGGGCAATACTAAGAACGATTCAAAATAGAAAGAAAAAGAAGGAAAATATTGAAAATTGGGGGGAAAAATATTTTATCCATTCTAATGTAATTGATATAATCCGGGAAAAAATATTTTTTTGGTTGCCAAATCTGAATTATAAAAAATATGGAATCATTCCTGAAATAATTTTAATTACATCATTTATATCCTTCATTATTTTTCTTAAATAATTGTTTTAAATTAAAATCTTTAAAATAAAATAGATGACTGTCACATTTACAATCAGAACAGCCAAACCCAATGATTAAATCATCCGCTTTTTGTTTTATTTCATCTGCGATTATACATTCTAATTTTGATTTACAAGGACAGAGCATTATTTTAATTATATTAGTATTTTCATCATTGAGGAGATAATCGATATGCCAATGAGATTCTTTTTCTGTGGGAGCCTTTAAATGTCTTTTGACTCTATTTAGGAGAGTAGAAGATCCAATTTGACCCATCGCGGAACCTATATAAGCATAGTATCCAGGAAAAAACTTAATTTTACCTATAGCTCCAATTTTCAATTTAATAGAATTGGTCAATTCAATAATAAGTATATAAGAACCTTTCATAGTGAATATCCAAACCTAATTTCTTTATAAATTCTTTTTTTTATTATTCAAAGATAAAATAATGAACTTAAAATTTATATTTTTTAAGGATTAGTTTAAAATATTTCTAATTTTTTTCAATCTTAATTAGGTTTTAGGTGATATATTTGAGAGTAAGAGCATGTATAAAATGTAAAGAATATCTTCCAATCCATCCCAGCAACGTACAAAGTAATTTTATGTTGAAGGAATTTGAAAAAAAACATTCTGGGCATACAGTAGTAACTCTTGAATTGAATGAAGTTAAAGGAGAGTATCAGAATGCGGCTAATAAGAGAGATCCAAAACCTGCATCCATGGAAGCTTAGTTAGTAATCATTTTTTTCATTCCGTTTCTCATATACTTTAAAATTTAGAATTTAAGAAATTTTAGATACTAATACTATAAATATTGTCTTGATAGAGTAACATACAGTAGATATTAAGAAAAAATCTCCTTATAATTTCAATATCTTTGTTATTACGATTTTAAAAAGGGATGGATTATGAATAAATTGTTTTTTTCAGAAGAACATATTGCTTTAAGAAATAAAATCAGAGAATTCTTATCTAAGGAATTAGCTCCAATAAAAGATGAAATCAATCAGAAAAAGGAAATTCCTATTTCATTAATTAAAAAGATTGGAAATCAAAGCTATATTGGTACTTTAGTTCCTATAAGATATAATGGAACTGAAATGGGGATGATAGCTCATTGTATAATTACAGAAGAAATAGCGCGGATGAATGTAGCTGTTTCAGTTATACGTACACCTTGCATTTTGATGAATTATCTAATAACATATTACGGAAATGAAGACCAAAAAGAAAAATACTTAAAAAAAATGGCTATCGGTGAGAAATTATGTTCTATTTGCGTCACAGAGGAGGAAGCAGGTTCTAATGTAGCAGGAATTAAGACAAAAGCAGAAAAAAAAGGTAATAATTATATATTGAATGGTAAAAAAAGGTTTATCACTAATGCGGGAATTGCGGATTATTATTTTGTATGGACCATTACAAATCAAAATGTTGATCCGAGAAATGGAATGAGTGTATTTATGGTTAAAAAAGACACACCTGGATTTACTGTTGAAAATCCATATGGTTTATGTGGAATGCATGGATTACATAATGGAATACTTAAACTTAAAAATGTAGAAGTCCCCAAAGAAAATATGATTGGAGAGGAGGGGAGTGGATTTGAGAATTTAATGGCTACTTTTAATGTAGAAAGAATTACGCTCAGTTCTGAATGTAATGGGATATCGATGGCAGCTTTAGAAGATTCTAAAAAATATGCTAAAAATAATCTACAATTCGATAAACCGATCTCACGTTTTCAAATAATAAGATTAAAAATTGCAAAAATGGCAACTAATCTAAGAGCTTCACGATTGTTAACTTATAGTGCAGCAAAATTGCATGAATTAAATATTGATCTTATTAAAGAAGCATCTATGGCAAAAGCTTTCTCAAGTAAAAATGCCGTAAAAATCGCATCAGATGCAATTCAAATACATGGAGGAAGTGGATATACAGACAACTATTCCGTTGAAAGATATTTTAGAGACGCAAAATTTTTCATGATCGGGGGAGGTACAACCGAAATTCAATATTTAATTATTGCACGAGAGGAGTTAAAATAAATAGAGCCAAATCTTATTCGAATTTAAAAATATTATAAAAGAGAGTAACGATATGGAAAAAGATAATAGACCTTTAGAAAAAATTTCTGTCATTGGTACCGGTACCTTGGGGACTCAAATTTCTATGGTAGCTGCCTATAATGACTATGAGGTAAGTACCTATGATCCTCAACCTGGAGCGCTTGAAAAAAATTTCGAGAAACTTCGTTTAGAAATGAAAAGCAAAAAAATAAAACCCCTAATCCCTATGGATAAATGGGAAGGCTGTATAAATAAAATTAAACAAGAAAATAATATTAAAAATACAGTCATGAAAGCAGAATTAATTATTGAAGCCGTTCCTGAGAAGATTGAACTCAAACGAGAAATATTCAAACAAATTGGGAAATATACATTACCGAATGCAATTATAGCAACCAATAGCTCTTCAATCCCGGTATCCAGATTAGAGGAAAGCAGTGGGCGTCCTAATTTCTGTCTAAATATACATTTCTATTTTCCTTTGCAGGAATTAAATATAGCAGACGTTATGGGAGGAACCAAAACCTTACCTGAAACATTACAAAAAGGAATAGAATGGATTCGCTCCTTAAATTTTATACCACTTACGGTAAAAAAAGAACTTTTAGGCTTTTGCTTTAATCGTGTTTGGAGAGCAATCAAGCGTGAAACCCTATATATGTGGGGAAATGGTTTTGTTGATTTTAAGGATGTTGATCGAGCATGGATGGTTTTTACAGGAGCCAAGGAGGGTCCCTTTGCAATTATGGATAAAGTAGGATTAGATGTAGTTTATGATATTGAAATGGTATATTATAATGATTCAAAGGATCCGAAAGATCTTCCTCCAAAAGCTCTTTTAGAAAAAATTCAGAAAGGTAATTTAGGGATAAAAACAGGTAAGGGATTTTATGAATATCCAGATCCTGAATATCTTGAGCCTAGATTTTTAGATCCCTCAGATTAGCTAAATTTCTATGAAATAAAAATTAATGAAAAAAGGAGGCTTCAGTAAGTATAAAAACCTTTTTTGGTTTTTCTTCCTAACAGATTATTCTCAGTCAATTCTTTAAGTTTAGGGCTTGGCTTATAAAACTTTCCGAATTCTTTTCCCATATATTTTCCAACATGGTAAAAAATGTCATTACCGACTAAATCTGAAAGCTCAATAGGACCCATTGGAAAATTAAATGCTAATTTACAAGCAGTATCAATATCTTTAGGCTTCGCTATTCCTTCTTCCATTAATTTTATAGCTTCATTACACAATACATAAATTAAGCGGGTAGTGACGAATCCCGGAGCATCATTAACTAATACAACGGTTTTATTAAGATTTTCAGAGAACCTTTTTGATTGTTCAAGTACTTTCCTTGAAGTTTTTTCCCCTTTTATCAATTCAATTAATTTCATGATTGGAGCAGGATTAAAGAAATGAATACCAACAATTCTTCCTTGATATTTAGCTTTCGAAGCTATATCTGTGATACTTAGTGAAGATGTATTAGAAGCAAGAATCACTTCTTTATCGCAAATCCTATCTAATTCAGAGAATAAATTTTGTTTCATATTCATATCTTCGAATACAGCTTCGATGACCATTTGCACGTTTTTAACTGCTTTTTCTTTCTCAACCAAAAGATTAATTTTACTAATAATAATTTTTCCTTCTTCTTCGGTAATTTTACCTTTCGAGATAAAAAATCTGTTTAAATTTTTCTCAATTGAATTTTTTGCTTCTTCCAATATTTCGAAATTTAAATCAACTAAATTCACATTATAACCATTTATTGCGCATATTTGTGCAATACCTGAACCCATTGTACCAGCACCAATAACACATACGTTCCTAATATCCATTTTGTAATCACTTTTCCCTATACTGATTAAAATCAGGTTTTCGGCGTTCAATGAAAGCATTTTTTCCTTCCACTGCCTCATCAGTTCCATAATAAAGAGAAAGTCCACCAACACCTAATTGTGTTATTCCACTTACTCCGTCCGTCTCAGCCAAAAAGGCATATTTTAGCATTTTTAGCGCTGTGGGACTTTTTTCTAAAATTTCTTGACACCATTTATCGACTTCTTCGTCTAGTTTTTCATAGGGAACAACAGCATTTACGAGTCCCATATCTAAGGCTTGTTGTGCTGTATATCTACGACATAAAAACCATATTTCTTTTGCACGCTTGATGCCAACCGCTCTCATTAAATCACCAGTACCATATCCAGGATCAAATGAACCAACACGCGGTCCTGCTTGTCCTAATTCTGCATGTTCAGCTGCGATACTTAAATCACAATTAACATGCCAGACATGACCTCCTCCGATAGCAAAACCATTTACTCGAGCAATAACAGGTTTTGGCAATGTGCGGATTAGAAAAGTGACACGCTGCCAGCCAACTTCTAGGGGCAACATCTGCTCCCCTTTGTAACCTCCCTTGTCCCGAGTTGTCTGATCCCCACCGGTACAAAATGCTTTTTCTCCCTTGCCTGTAAAAACTACAACACCTATTTCCTTGTTCATACACTGATTAAGAGCATCAATTAATTCATGAACTGTACGTTGGGTACATGCATTATACCGTTCTGGTCGATTAATAGTAATCCTTGCGATTTTATCCTTCTTTTCAAATATAATATCCTCATAATTCATTATTTTCAACCTTTCAATTTCTTATAATATCATTTTACTTTTTATTTCTATAAAAAGATTTTACACCTTTTTATTATTTCCTTACATATCAAGGATGAGATTTTAAAACCATAATATTTTTAATCTCTCGCACCATATCTAAGCCTTCTTCATTAATTTCTAACAATATCTCTCTTAGAATCTCATTAATTTCCACATTTTTAAGTTCGCAAGCTACATATAATAATGAAATGATCTCTCGTGAAAGAGTTCTTATCTGTTTAATATTTTCAATTGGAATTCTAATACCTAAGGCTTTCAGATCTTTATGAGTTTCTTTGTCTTGCTGTCTTATGGTGATTAAAAAATCATTCTTGCGATTTTTCCAAATTTCAGTAATTGCTCTTATTGAGAGGAGGTAACGTTTAGTTGGGCTTCCAATGCCAAATACTTCTTTAGTAAAATTAAGTGGTTCAGATTTTTGTAAGGATTTCAATCCGAATGAGCGGTTGATTTTATTGCTTTTATCCAGTTTATGTTTCATTTGAGAAATTTCAGATGTTAATTTCTCAATTTGAAGAGATAATTTTTCGATTTTATCTAAAAACAATTCCTTGCCGACATTATTTTCTGGTTTATCATTCATTGTGATCACCATCTATGTTTTTATGATATCATTTTCACGGTATAAAATATAAAACTAATTATTAAAGGAATAATCGGCTTAATATTTGTGATTTTAAATAGCCTTAAATCAAATTATATAAAATCAGACAATCTTTTTTGCTTTGAGAATTGATGATATGGTCGGCCTAATTTCTTTTTTAATTCATTTGCCGTCTCTGGAGCAAATCCTGTATAATGATTATTTACTATGATGAAAATTTCCTTTACATTTTTATTACTCTGGATTTCTTGTATTTTAGTAATCAATTGAGTGATTTCTTCTTCTTTTTTTCGCTGAACAATTTTAAAAGATTGGATTTGTCTATCTCCAATTAATCGAATATAATAGGAATTTTGATTTGGAGCATAATAAGGGATAATCTCCTCTATAAAGGAGGTTGCAATTATGATATTTGATTTCCTAGTGAGTTCCTTGAAAAATTCCCCATCAAACCAAGAATTATCTCTCAATTCAATAACATATTTATTATTCGATGGAAGTAAATCAATAATATTTTTTAAATATTCAACATGGTTATCTGAATATTTAAACCAAGGAGGAAATTGTAATAGGTAATAATCAATCTTATCATTTAGCGGACTTAATTGTTCAAAAAATTGATATATCACATAATTTAGATCTTCCTTTTCATATTTATGAGTAATTTCCTTCCAAACTTTTACCGCAAATCGAAAATCTTCAGGTACGTGATTATACCAATTAAATACCATTTCCTTAGAAGGAAGGTTATAAAAAGTAGCATTAATTTCTACAAGATCAAAATATTTTGAATAGAAATTTAGATGGTCAGATCTATTTAGATGTTTGGGATAGAATGGTCCAATCCAATCATCATAACTCCATCCTGCACACCCAATCTTTAACCCTACCATTTTAGCAACCTCTTTTTATTTTTTTCAATGTAATCAAATAATACTTACTCGACAAAAATCACTCCTTTTTTTTAATCATTGTTAGGTTAGATTCAAATCGCTCAAAGTTGCCCGTCTCCTCTGTTCGTATCCGCCATTTGCGCCGCTCAACCGTATATTGGGCATTATGTTTCCGACGATTAGCTTCGATGAGCGGAGTTTCACTTGCTAATAGTACACTCGAGATATGCTCCTCAGAGTAATCAAAATCGATTAACTGGGCATATAATCCGCCTTTCGACTGATAGGCTCGGGCTATGTTCTGCCGCCCTAAAAGGGACTTAAAATGAGCTTTAGAATGATGGAATAGTTGCTCTTTAGCATTATTGGTGAAATCTAAATCAGGATCATCATAAGCGCAGTAAAGACCATTTTTGTAAGAGTTTTCTAATCGAATCCATTGCTGCCATGCTTCTTCCTTACATATATCATATGAGGGATATTGCCATTTTAGCTTCTCTGCATTATGGTCCATTGAAGCGTTTTCAAGACGCTGGTGCAGAATCTTAAGCCATGTACGAACGTATTTAGCAATTCTCTCCCCTGACCATTCCCGATGAGAGAAAATAGCTCGCAACCACCTAAAATCATGAATGAGAGAACAGAGGTCCGTATATAGCGGCGCCGTGGAATTAAGTATTTTCTGTAAAGATGCACATAATAACTTAAAAGAACGGACGACTTTTTTTGGTAAATCATCCATTCGGACTCCTCTCAAGCGAGAGAGCACGTAGTCTAAGTTTAGATACATCTCTTTTCCGGCAAATCGTGTGAATTTATTTCCTGTCGCAGAGATCGCACATTTGAGCTCATCAACGATAGGTAAAAAAATTTCCGCCACGGGAGAATTTCCCGTAAGCTGCTCTTTTGGCTCCTCTGAAGGCTCATTTTGCACGAGAGAAAGCGAACGTATCGTTTTTCGAAGAGTCGTGCGTAAACGAGAGTCCTTGGCTTCGAGCGGTTCAGCAATATGAGTCAGAAAATGATATTGGCAATAGACATGGGCAATATCGGGCTTAAATTGTTGTATGGAATTTATAATATTTTGTTGCTTATCCGATACGACCGCTTCGATGGGCACCCCGAATTTCTCCTCGATCTCTTCATATATCTCTATTAACACTTCTGCGGGAGCACTTTCCAAAAGTCGAGCAAGGAGTACATTATCTGTAAGCCGATCCGTAAAGATCCATAATGCAGGCTCACCCTCGATTGGTTGAGCACCATCTAATGAGAGAAAGATTCTTCCGTTGTTGGCTACGTCCTTTCTTACTACGGTATCTTTATACCGGAGTCCTGCCATTTCAAAATATTGGCAAATATTCCGAACAGTCCCCTCTGAAATTGAAATCTTCCAATCATCCCAAATGAGCTCGGCAACTTGCCTATAGTTTAGATGATATTTAAAATGGTGTTGGATCACTTTTGCCCATACTTCGACCGAATGCCGTTTGCGTTTAATGCATGAACTATGTGTCATTGGAAATGCCTTATGAAGTTCGCAACCGGGGTTCCTACATTTATAATAATTAGTAATCACCCAAAGAGGACCCTTGAGCGTGATTACTTCTTTTCCCCCATCATTAAATTCATGGGTTAACTTCTCTCCACATATGGGGCAGATCATCCCTTCCTGTGCCTCCCAATACGTGTAGACCGAATCCTTTTTGATATGCGGTGGTTTAGCTGTCATAGGATGATGAATGAAACCACAAAGAAAAGGTTTTGCTTCTAAGATAGATAAGGAGCTCATGATATAAGACTCTTTTTGTCGGGTGAGTATAGTTTGATTACATTGTTTTTTTTAAGGTAAAATTTAGAGCATTCTAATATCTATAAAATAGATTTCCTTAAATTTAAATCAATTATCAATAAATTTAAGAGTAAAATTGATTTTATTAATATAAGTGGAAGAATATATAGTTCTATAGAGAAATGACTCAAATAGAATTTTACGATCTCTTTTTAAAAATTATTATTTCTTTTTTCTGTGGGTTTATCATAGGAATTGAAAGAACCCGACAAAGTGCCCAATATGGAGCCCGAGATCATATTTTTGTTTCTATGATTGCCACTACTTTAATTATTATTTATGAAAATTATTTAGAGGTTTTGGGCATTTGGGTTTTGATTATCACTCTTGGAGGAATAATTTTGTTTCTCTTAATTGGAAGTGTATATAGATTATTTCATGAAGAAGATCCGGGATATACTACTACTTTATCGATGATGTTAGCTATAGTAGTGGGAATTTTATCATTTTATAATTATTTATTAGCGATTTCTATATCTGTAATCTTTCTGATCATTTTGTCAACAAAAAAGCAATTCTATAAAATTAAAAACTTGCGTAGAATAGAATGGACGGGTACTATTGAATTTATTGCAATTGTTGTATTGTTATTTATTCTAATCCCTGAAAATATAGTTATAGTTAATATCAACCTAAGATCCATAATTTTCATATTCATTACAATCTTAGCTATAAAATATTTTAGTTATTTTCTATTAAAGTATTCAGCAGAGCATAATTTATATTATATATCATTATTAGGTGGTTTTGCGCATAGTGAAGCAACCACAGTTCAGCTTGCAGAAATTGGAGCGTCATCTTCTTCCATCTGGTTAGTGATCCAAACGATGCTAATTCGAATGATATTGATAATACTTTTGGGAGCTATAGATTTACTTGAATATGCTTTTTTACCAATATTATTAACAGCAACAGTTGGTTTATTTGGATCTTTCTTAATCTTAAGAAAAAAAGAGACTAAGTTGAAGTTTGATAAAATTGAAAATCCCCTTTCTTTAAAGAGTGCCTTAATCTTTTCTGGAACATATGCATTTGCACTCTTAGTCACTTTTATATTAGATTATTTCTTGCTTAAAAATTTTATAGCATATTCAATTATCTCCTTTTTAATTGGTTTATTATCGGGTGGAGCTTCTTCTTTATTTGTGGCCACGAGTTATGTAAGTGGTTTGGTAAATATTGCTCAAGCTTTAATATTATTAGTGATAGGACTTACAGCTGCGACAATAAATAAGATATTTTATTCAATCCGAGTTTTAGATAAGGAGAAAAACAAAAGAATATATGTTCTTCATTTAATTTTCTATCAAAGCATAACGATTTCTCTTCTCTTTTCTTCCACTTTTCTAACGATTTATATCTTTTCTCTCTCAATTTTTTAACTTTTTTTGGGATTTTATTATATTAATAATAAAAACTTTAAGAGGAAAAGGCATAATTATTTAGATAGAGATGGTAAATTTAACTTGGAATAACAAGGATGAATCGAAAGAATATTTAGAAAAGTTGAAATCTGAAGAACAAAAGTTTGAAAGAATTGAACTCAATTCTCTTCCTAATTATAATAAATTAAATCAATTCTCCACATCTGCCAATTGGAAAAATAAGCTTTATTGGGGTGATAATCTTCGAGTAGCTTCATCTTTTTTACCTAAATTTAAAGAAAAAATTGATTTAATTTACATTGACCCTCCCTTTTTTTCAGGGACTAATTATAATATCCAAATATTTGAAAATGAGGAGGATGTTGAAAGCATTGCTTATCATGATAAATGGCAAAATGATTTAGATTCATACTTAAATATGATTTATAAAAGAATTATTGTATTTGAAAAATTATTATCTCCCCACGGTTTGATTTTTATTCATCTAGATTGGCATGCTAATCATTATATTCGAGCCATTATGGATGAGATTTTTGGAGAGGATAATTTTGTGAATTCAATTGTATGGTATTATTATAACAAATATAGTGCTGGGAAATATAACTTGCCCAGGGCTCATGATGATATACTTGTGTATTGTAAATCGGATACACACAAATTCAATCAATTAAGGATCCCGCGTGAAAAACCGATTAAACAATTAAAACGAGTGATGATTGATGGAACTTTGAAAAATGCGAAAGATGAAGATGGTCATGTAATCTATAGAATAGTGAAAGATAAAAAATTAGATGATGTCTGGAGGATCCCATGCTTACAACCAGCATCAAAACAATGGACCGGTTATCCAACACAAAAACACCATAAACTATTGGAAAGGATAATTAAAATCGGTACAAATAAAGATGATCTTATAGCGGATTTTTTTTGTGGTTCAGGGACTACACTTTTTACTGCTGAAAAATTACATAGAAGATGGATTGGAGTAGATAATTCACAATATGCGGTATATTTGACTAGAAAGAGAATTTTAAGTTATCATAAGAAATCTAAAGTGAATATTGTATATCCTTTTGAGTTGCTCACTTACCTATCTAAATCTAAGAAAGAAATATTAGAAACTGATTTTTTCAATAAAAAGTTGAAAATAAAAAGGAAAAAATAACATTAGATAGTATTATTATGAAATTCTAAATCCCAATTTAGATAAGTAGTTAAGGCTTCATATATGATTTCTCCGACTTCATTCAAACTTGCAGCAACATGATGAGCAAATCCTCCCTTACATAGCTTTTTAAGTAATTTTTGCAAATTTTGTATCTCAACAACACCATATCCACCAAAAGTATCAAGGGGATCTTCTGTATATCTTCCTTCTGTTATAATACCTTTAATATTACCTGTGATATCCTCAGTATCAATTCTTAAAAGAGTACAAGGTTTTGATTTTATTCTCCCTTGAATTGCCCCAAAGGTATTCTCTTCCCCATCAAATTCTGCCATTATTGGATGGATTGTCATTTTGGTGTCTTTAAAAAATGATTTTGGCAAATTACTACAATGGAATAAAACCATCTTATTGGGATCTTCACCATAATTATTATTCCAATCTAATATCGCGGAGGGTGTTTCTGTTGCGGCTGCTAAAATATACATACCAACTAGTCCGGCGATATCGACTTCACACGCAGCGGGGATTAACCCTTCACTGAAAATACTCATCACGGCACAAGGAACTATTCCAAAGTTGGAAACTATTGATGGCCAGCACTGAAAAGCGAATCCATCAAGTTCCCTATCTTTTACCCATTGTTCGACTACTACTGCCAATTTTGCTAATTTTAGTAATCCCTCATCTGGGAACGTATGTGTAGAAGTGTATGACTTAATAAATTCAATCTTCTCACTTATTCGAGAATCATCTGGATTTAATCTTTCTATTGCACCGAATATTTCTGAAAGATCAATTGGTTCAATTGTAATTCCATAATGTTCTAATATTTTTTCACTATATCTCACCGTATCAAATGCGCTAGGTCTAGTTCCAATCTGTCCAAAACGAGCATTTTTGACCATCTTGATAATTCGGCAAATTTTATCAAAATTTCTCAAATCCTTCTTAAATATTTCAGAGGTTATTGGACAAGTGTGTTGGCTTGTAAGCGTATAAGGTATATTATATTGTTTTAAAACCCCACATACTGAGATTTTTCCACAAAATGCATCACGCCGATGTTCTCTATCCATTTTATCTATTTCATCTGAGGATGCTTGAACTAAGACAGGTACTTCTAACCCAGATAATCTTATTGTGTCGGCTACGCCCTTCTCATCACCAAAATTGCTTAAACACACGACTATCCCCGAAATTTTATCTGAATGTTTTTTGAATAATTCTGCACATTTTTTTGCATCGAAATAAGTTTCAACAGCTCCTAAAGGTGTATCGTTTTCTAGTAAAAGAACATATTCATAGCCCAATTCATCCATTATCTCTATAATTTCTTTTCTACCCTCTTCTACTAAATGATCTGGAAAGACATCACGATTTCCAACGATAACTCCAAATGTATTTTTTTTAAATTGTTTATTTAAAAATGCCATAATTTTCCTCTTATTTTCTCTATTTTTAATATTTCTCTTATAATTTTAAATTATCTAAGACCTTTATCTAAAAGAATTTTTTTATCGTTTTATATTGAAATAATATACCTTCATCACCATCGTGATTTTTCACCTAACTTGATATCCAATACAGGAGTGCCATTAATCGCATCAAGATTTCTCACAAATAGAGTGGAACCTTCTACTCTCATAATCTTTACATTAGAAACTCCAATATGAGATGAACGATCTGGAGTTCTTGAAGCAAAAATTCCAACTTTCTTTTTATCCATACCTCTAGGAAAGACTGATCTTATGTTTCTTGGTTTGTGTAAATAATACACCACTGTAATCCATTTCTCATCTTCTAATTTATAGAGAAAAGGTTTTTGGGATTCAAAAAGATAAATTTTAGATAATTCCGATTTACTTCCCTTTAGACCAAATCCAGTTCCTCTTTCTAATTTATTACTTACATACCCAATTGGATAAATTTTGAATGGTTGGGCGTTTTGATATAAACAAGAAAAACAAATAAATTCACCATCAACTTTTTCGAATTGTGAAAGATCTGATTCTTTCATACATTTTTTACAAATCGGCATAATCTAAATAACTGAGTACTAACTATATTTAAAATTTTTATGATGTTAAAATGAATTTTAATAAAATGGAAAAAAAATTTTAAATTTAATTTTTTTATTCTTATGATTAATTATTTCTTCTTATGATTCGAAATGATATTAACGATACTATTGAAATAATAACAATTAAAAATGAAATAATTTCGAATCCAGGAATCCCAAGATTAGATCCAGTTGCTCCTGCTATTACCAATACGAACGGAATCGATCCTGTTGGTTCAAACCTACTTACTCTAATGTAATAAGGGCCTCTTTCATCCACAATATCAGATACATAATCTGATCCTTCATCATAACTATAACCTTCACTTTGATAATCTCTATTATAAATTGTGAGATCTAAATCATATGGTGGGTAAGTGACTGTTAAAGTGATTTGTAAGTTATCCCCTTTGCTACAATATACTTTATAATATGCATAATCATCACCCGATAATAGATTCTTATTATGGGTTCCGTTTCCCAATATTTCAGCAGAGGAAAAGCTATCTCCATAAGCTAATGTTAGCGAGATTAATGAATTAAAAGTTATTAAAGAAATAATTAGAGTATATAAAATTATTAGGCTGTTATTCCTGCTTTTAATTCTAAACTCCTCTTTGTAACAAATAATTTATTTAATGATATTATGATAAGCAAATATATAAGGATTATATCTTTCAATTGATAGAATTACGTATTAAAAATTAGAAGGTCCGACTTTTTCTAAATATATCATGAAAAACAAATCAATAAAAATTAAATTATATCTTCTCTATTATCTCTCGAAGTATTTTTTCATTAAAAGATCCAATCATAACCCCATTCTGAACTAATAGTTCCCCATACATTTCGAGATCTTTATTTAATAACTTGCCATCTTCAAAAAAAATTAATGCCGGAATCGCAGTTATTTTTAAATCTCTTGCCAATATACCATATTCGCTGATATCTATTTCTTTTAACTCGATTTCCCTTTCTTCTTTAATACTTTCTAACTTTTTAGCAAGTAATTTGCAAGATTGACACCATTTAGAGCATAATACGATTATGAATTTCCCTTTTTTTGGTCCATCTATGCCTAGCTTTTCTAAGGTTACTGTGCTCAAATCCTTCCTCCATTTAATTAGTTCAGGACAATATTTTATATAATACAATATTTTCTTCTTACTTCAACAAAAATTTATGTGATACTAATATGAAAAACTTATTTCTATGAGAAGTATCTATATTTTTTTTTAATTCTAAAAAATTTAATTTAAGCTTATATAATAAGAACATTTTTCAGAAATTAATTAATTTTATTATTATAATAAAGGAAAGCAAGAAAAAGACAAATATATGAAAAGTAATGAATATATTCTCATCAATAAGAAAAGATTTTTTTTGATTTTTAAATTTTCTAATAAATAAAATAATAGAAAAGACCTGATTTATTTGGAAAAAATTAGACCTTTTGAAATTTTTACAAAAAGATATGATAAATGGTTTGATGATAATCCTAATGCTTATTTTTCTGAAGTTAATTTAATAAGAAACATTATTCTGAATGGATTAGGTATAGAAGTGGGAGTTGGAACTGGGAGGTTCTCAAAACCTTTAGACATAGAAATTGGAGTAGATCCCTCGATGAAAATGGGGAAAATTGCTAAAAAAAGAGGAATTAAGTTAATTATTGGAATGGGAGAGGTTCTTCCTTTTAGAACTGAATATTTTGATTTTTTAATTTATGTAACAACAATATGCTTTTTAAAAAACCTAAGTAAGGCATTTGAAGAGGCTTATAGAATACTGAAAAAAGGAGGGAAATTAATCTTGGGGTTTATTGACAAAAATAGTGTATTGGGGGTAAAATATTCCAATGAAATAGCACAGAATCCTTTTTATAGAGTAGCAAAATTCTATAGTGTTGAAGAAATTATTAATCTAGCGCAGAAGAATGGATTTATTGAAATTGAGATATATCAAACTATTTTTAGAAAATTAGAGAATATCGATAAAATAGAACCAATGAAATGGGATATGAAAAAGGTTCTTTTGTCGGCCTCACAGGAATAAAATAATAACCCACTTACTTTTTTCTTAAAATATATTAAATTGTTATACTTTTGTTAATATTTTTCTTATTTTAAGGGCTTTTAATTATAATTTTATGATTAAAAAGTTCTGAACTATAAAATCCTAAGATATAGATTAGATTCTTGAGAATATGGCTCTGAAAATTGTTGAAAATTATTAAAAAACGAGCTTCTTTTTATTAAAACTAAATTTTAATAAAAATACAAGAATTAAATTTCATAATAAGTATTGAAATTCGAAAAATTGTCAATTTTAATTAAATTAGATAATTAAATGCTAAACTATTATTTTCTTAGATTTCTTGTAGCAAATTTACTCATTAGAAATAAATTAAAATAAAAACAGGATATTAATGGAAATCATCCCTGCGATTGATATTAGTGATGGGAAATGTGTCAGGTTATTTCAAGGTAAAAAGGGCACTGAGAAAGTCTATTATGAGGATCCATTAGATGCTTTAAAATATTGGAGAAAAATGAATGCTGAGAGATTACATTGTATTGATTTAGATGGCGCATGGGGTTCAGAAAGAAATAAAAATATATTGAAAATTATGATTAAAGAAGCGGAAAATCAAATTAAAGTGCAAGTTGGAGGCGGTATTCGAAAAATAGAGGATGCTATAGAATTGATTGAAATAGGAGCAGCTCGTATTATTATTGGAACCTTAGCAATTAAAAATCCAAATTCCATTAAATCACTCTCTAAAATTATTGGCCCAGAGCGTATCATAGTTGCTCTAGATTATAAGAAAGGAAAAATAGCAACGCATGGATGGACTAAACAAACTAATGAAAATCCCTATGAGTTTGGTGAGAAGATAGGAAAATTAGGAGCGGGATTTATATTATTTTCAGCAATTGAATCAGATGGTACGTTTAGTGGTCCGGATTTCAAAAATATTGAAAAGATGGTAAATTTAGTATCAACTCCTATCCTCGCAGCAGGGGGGATAAGAAATGAAGAAGATTTAGATAAATTATATGATATTGGGGTGCATGGAGCTATTATTGGGAAAGCGTTCTATGAAGGAAAAATTGATCCCCTAATAATGAAAAAATCTAAATATAAAAATGAAAATGTATAAAGAATATATATACTAAAAGTCAAAAAACTAAAGGATTATAATATAATGTTAGAGTCAATTTTTGAACCCTATCTTTTTATACTACTAATGGCTTTTATTTTAGGTTTTCTACATACAATCTTACCTTGTGAAGATAAAGCTATTTTTCTCTTTTGGTCCTTGGGAATTTCAAAAACTCCAAAAAAAAGTTTTCTTATCTTAGCATTATATGGGTTTGGGTTAATATCAGCAAATTTAATAATCGCTGGAGGTCTTATTTTTATTACTGTCGTACCATTTTTTTTCGGATTACCCATTCCCAATTCTAATACAATTAATTTCTTAGGGGCATTATCATCAATCATAGCAGCTCTCGTGCTTTTATTGGTTATTATAAAAGGAAGGTATATGCCTCATAATATTTCTGAAAATGAACTCCCTTCTCAAATGAATTGGGAGAAACCTAAAACACCATATATATTCGGAATACTTGCTGGATTCGCTCCCTGTATCTTTGAATTTATTATATATACACAGTGTATACAATATACGATTAGTGAAGGCTTCCTATTAGCCTTAATGATAGTCTTTATGTTCTCTTTGGGTACTTTTATTGGATTATTCCCTTTAGCGTTAGCGAAACTTGGGACATCTCAGATATTCAAAAAAAGAGCAAAAAAGAAAAATAGAATTCTATACGCTATGACGATTATTATAATTGTATTTAATGTAATTGTAATGATATTAAGTGTTTTAGAAATTACAATATTTCCAGTTACAGAAATTTCTACCCCTTAAAAAAATAATAAATCATAATTACAAATTTAAAATTTTAAGGAATATTTTGCTATTAGATTGACTTTTATAGAATAATTATCTTTATTTCTATAGTAAAAAATATCGGTCTAATAAAGATTTTTTATAAATAAAATCTGTTAAAAAATTAATAAAGAAATAATTATAGATAGGGGCACGAAAAATTATGAAATGTCTTTTTTGTGAAAGTGAAGATATTGAATTTACCTGTGAAAAATGTAGTTCTAGTTTTTGTATTAATCATATGGCTACTACAGAACAATGGGAATGTAAGAAACATAACGTAAAGTATTCAAAAGCAAAAGCATCTGAAACTAATTATCGTTGTACTGTAGTGGAGGATAGTAAATGCCCTGAATGTGAATCTTTACTTCAACTAGATAAACTTTCTTCAGGCCAATATTATCTGCAATGCACAAATTGCTCCTGGAATTCATATCTGAATACACCAGGATTATTTTTTGCTTCTAAAGATAAATTAGCAAGAGAAGCAAATAGATATGGTTTAATTGAGGGTTTCAGATTATGCGGAAAAAAATTAAGCCATTATGAAGGTAAGGAAATCTGTCCTAAATGCTTTTTGGATTTATTAATGCGTTCTTCTATTACAAATTTTTCTACGGTAACAAGTTCATTTAATATACAAGAAGATCAAATGGTTAAATTAATCGAAAAATATCTTAATGAAGAACGAATTTACGGTATTTTAGATAGAAAAAATAAGATGTTTTATTATATCCCTCCTGATATTAAGGAAAAATTGTTGGGCAAATTCAATGATGAGGGCATTATTAAAGTAGCAGATATTGCGATAATGTTGGATATGAGTTCAGAAATAGCGTTAAAAATAATTTATAAAATTATATCAAAATATCAAATAAAGGGTTCATTCGCTTTAGATAAAAAAACATATTATACTCAAAAATATATCACATCAACCACCATTAAAAGCATTAATAAGGAAGGACGAATAAGTTTAAAGGATTTAGCTGACCAGTTTAATATTCCAAAAGATTTAATGAAATCATTTTGTGTAAATTTAATGAGAACGGATGAAATTTCCGCCTTTTTTGCTGATCGAGGGAATGAGATAATTACCTCAGATCAAATTTATATAGAAATCTTGAAATATGCTGATGATCATGGGAAGTTCGAATTGAAAAAATTAGCAGACGAATTAAAAATTGCAATTGAATTAGCGCGTCGAAGTATTCATGATTTGATAAAAAATGGGAGATTAAAGGGAATATTTACGCAACGACGGGAATTTATTACAGAAAAACATCTTGAAAAGCGTATAAAAGAAATAGCAAAAGCATATAGAACGATGCCACTCAAAGAATTATCTAATAGAACTGGGGTGACTGAATCCAGTATAGAGGAAATGTTAGCTCAATTGATTGGAAAAGGTGAGATTGATGGGTACATTGATATGGCTAAGAAGCTTTTTGTAGCTTATAGTGTTTCATCTGTTCGGCAATATTCTCCTGCTAAAGATAAAGAGAAAATTCATCATGAAGATGAAGATAAAATTGAAGTCGTACGGGAATATGATTTTGTTGGAGGTCAGGTTCGATTCAAGGTCGTTATTCGAAATAATAGCAGCATGGCTATAAATAATGTGAAAGTAATATTGGATGCACCATCAAGTTATAAAATAAAAGAACCTATGATAAATGTTCCTGTGATTGAAAGTGGGAATTCGAGAGGTGTAGATTTTTATATTGAGCCTAAAGAATGTGGTATCTCTAATATTAGCGGAACAGTAATTTATAAAAATGCAAAAGGGAAACAAACCTCAATTCCAGTTAGGAAAAAGGAAGTTCAAATAAAATGTCCATTAGTATGCACTTCTTTATCAACAATGGAGGATTGTCAGACAGCTATTTCATCTCTCCCTAATGATGCGCGAGCCTTTTTAATTGCTGATTTAGATCCACGCCTCGCCTTTAGAGCTGCAATTAGAGCACTAAAAAACTTTGAAACGAGTATGATTACATCCCATGAAGATGCAGAAAATCACAAAAGTTATCGTGCTGAAGCATGGTTTTGTTCTGAAGCAAAGGTTACAGGTGGACGAATAGTTACTCGAATTTATGTTTCTGAGTCTAATCAATCCTTAGAAGTTAGAGTGTGGTGTGCAAATCCAGGGCAGTTGACAGGATTCCTCGCAAAAGTAATTGAGATTTTATTTGAAGAAATTAATATAATTAGAAAAATAAGAGCAGATGAGAGAGAGAAAACGATCGATGTTATGGCTATAACGCAAAATCTTGCGGAAATAAGCGATTATTGTATGTTGAAATGGAAGGCACTTAACATTCGTACTAAGCTTCATGATACGTTTGTCAGACTTAGAAAAATATTAGGAGATGATAACCCTATATTAGGACGGATTGAGTATTGGCTAACGGTATTAAATAAATATGAGAAAGATGAAAGTATATCAGATGACGACGCAGAGAAACTTGGTGATGATGTTGAGAAATTCAAAAATGTGTTAGCTCGTTCAATCCAGCTTTAATTTTCTTTTTTTAGATTTTATCAAATGAATTTAATATATACTAGTAAGATTATTTAATAAGAATATAATTTAGGATATTAATAAGAAATATATTGATTTATTTTAGATGTGAATATTATGCCTATTATTTCTATATCCATAAATGAGAGCATTAAAAGATTCATAAATAAGCTAATTTCTAAAAATCAATATGATAATAGATCAAAATTGGTCCGAGATGCGTTAGTAAGATTAATGTCTACGGTTGATGCTGAAAGTATTGATTCTGAAGGAGAAGCAGAAAAGATAACAAAAAAAATCAACGGAAATATAATGTTTATAATTCCAAATGATTATAATGTGTTGAAAAAAATAAATAAAATTGAAACAGTCTTTAAAAAGTGTATTGTGAGTAGAACTCAGCATTATATGCGAGAAAAACTAACAATCTTTATGGTATATGAGGGATATCTTCAAGACTTCCATAAATTAGCAGTAGAAATTAATTCAATCAACGAGCTTAAAAACTTTCGATATCTAATTGTAAACTAAAAAGGATTATATGCTATTTTTTACTCGGGAACAAATCTAAAAGTAGATAGCCCGGCACGGATTCGAACCGTGGTCCTAGGATTCAGAGTCCCAAATGCTTGGCCGTTCTGCACGATATATACTCATATATCGTTCTACACCACCGGGCTACCTATATCTAGTTAACGTATTATAAAATTTAAAATAATTAAAAAAGGTAATTAATTTTTTGAAAAATTAAGCACTATTGTTCTAATATATAGGTTTTATTCTCCAGTAATTATGTTATTTTTATATTAATAACTAACCTTTTAGGATAAGATTATCTATGAAAATTAATATCTAAATAACCTAATTTGAATATAATCATAATGTATGATTTATTGCCAAAAGTAAAAACTAGTAAAAACACTGAAGAAACTTTTGAACCGAAGCGCATTTATAATAGTTTAATCGAAGAAACTAATTTGACCCCCCAAGAGGCAAATGAAGTTGCTATTGAATTGACTAGAAGAGTTATTGCCTATAAGATTAAAGTGTTAACTTCACCTGAAATTAGAGAAATTATCTGCTCGATTCTCTTAGAAAAGGGATATGGTAAAGCTAGATTTATGTACACAAGGTTGGGATTACCATTTTATGATTTTGATAAGCTTATTACTTCTACTAAGAAAGAGAAAACTGATGAACCACAGATCTTTGAAAAAATTGAAGGAAAAATAAACGAAGAAATAAGAAAACAGAGAGTATACAATCAAATGAAATTTGAATATGAAGAAATTAATAAGATTATTAAAAATATTAAGAAATAATCCTGTTGCTTCTTGTTTAATAAATCATATATATAAACTGGTTAATTTGATTTAGAATTCATTTATTAATACCTCTTAGATTTAATAGATAAATTTTTATAGATTGATATTTTTTACATTAAATGGTGGATGTAAGTTAAAACATATAAGAGGATTTATCCATTTCAGCTAATAAACTTATTCTTTTAAACCCCGTGAGAACTAGGATTAAATAGCTTGGTTCCGGGAAACTGAAAACCCCGATGCTGGAATGGTTCAAAATTACTTATATCCTCTTTTACATCCACCATCTATTTAACATCATGTAATACATTGATATTACAATATATATTTAACTTGAACTAATCAATCTGTGGAGTTCTAATACCACCGTATAGTTTCTCAAATCTCTGATATTCTAATTAAATAATTTATAAAATGTAGTTGGAACGTAATCTCGCTAAGTTCTTTTATTGGTGCAATTATATTAAATTTTGAATTTTTAAACTCATAGAAAAAGGTTTATCCAAACTTAATTTCAATTGCATCATAAGGGCATTCCTCGAGACATTTTAAGCAAGAATTACATTCACCTTCACCTGTGAAGAATTCAAAAGGTTCATCTAAAATTCTTATTTGTTTTGGGCAAACTTTTTCGCAGATTCCACAATCTTGACGACCTACACATCTTACTGGGCTTCTTGATAATTTTATAAAGGAATATGGACTAATCACTGATGAGAGCCCGCCAAAAGGGCAAATATATCTACAGTAAAAACGAGGGTACCAAACTGACAAAATTAATATGATCAAAAAGAAAAAGAATAAAAGAAATGTCCATATATCTGAGAAAATCGGCGTTAGTCCTCCTGTTTGCCAAATATCTGCGATAAGATCTGGGAGTGTAACAAATATAAATTCAGAGAGTGAAAAAAATCCAAATGGTTTTTGAGCAAACTCTCCTAAATTATTACTAAATTCTATATAAAAATTCGTATCAGTATATTTTGAAATCCCTAATGGTAAGATAATAACAATCAATAATATTACTAAGAAATATTTAATTTTTAACAGGGAATTATGTGTGCTAGTTTTCAAACTCTTTTTCTTAATAGGTAATGCAGCTAATCCGTCTTGTATTGTTCCTATAGGACATAGCCAACCACAACTAAATCTGCCCGTAAATAAGATTACAAGAACAAAAATTGCGATCAGTAATAAGGGAAAGATCCCTTGCGCAAGCGAATAAAAGATATATTCAAGAATACCAGAACCCTCTGAGAGGGGATTCCTAGGTGAATTGATTATAGGAAGTACCTTTACAAGAGGGTCTAAACTTAAAAGATTAATATTAAATATCCATTCAATGATAATATAATTTACAAATAGAAAAGAGATTATTTGCACAATTCTTCGGGTAATTGTTATTTTATGGTTCTTTGTTTTACTCACTAAGTTCTCACTCAAATATAATCACTAGTTAGAAAATTGATCTATTTTAGACTATAAAATTAAGGTTTTTTAAAAAATTATTGTACTCGGATAAAAAATCAATAGAATTAAAATTAAAATCCCTTCCTATGTTTAATTAACAAACGCACTGAATTCTCAAGAAACCACCATAAAATCCCTATAGGAATACAAATTGCCCAATTGAGACATAAATGTAGAACACATCCTAAACCTTCTAAGCTAACCCCAAATAAACTCGTACATTCATAACTCCCACGAATAGCGATCAAAATCGCAAAATAAAAGGTTTGTGTTAAGAGAATATGGTATGTAGATCTGCCGATAATTGATATGAATTTTTTCACTTTTCCGGTATTTTGTTTAGGAAGAATTTTAATAGCAACTAAAACCAAAAATGCAGAGTATGGAAAGGCTAAAAAATGATAATCTCCTGTGAGAAAGGACACCCCATTAGAATCTAATATCCTAAAATCAAAAAATTGGTATGCTATCAAATATAATAAACTCGGAATGAAAAGTAACCAAATAATAATATTCCGCCAGCTAAATAAGTGAGGATCTCTAGAGATCCACATACCTAAGCCTAAGGCTGATATGTAAGGTAAAACGATAGAGAGAAACGTGTAGGCATAAGAGATATAAGAGTTTAAATCAATAGTACCATCAACAAAAAATTTTACCTTAAATTGGGAATAAAAGATCAAATGCATTCCAATATCAAATGCAAAACAAATCATTAGACTTATGAAAGCTATGAGAGTGTTTTTAGAAAATCCTTTATATATAATTGGTAAAAGTAAAATACTTCCAAACAGTAAGGGAAAGAACCAGCTTCCGGGTCCCCAGAATGGAAATATTCCCAAAAAAAGATGGTCTAATCCATACGGTGAATTTTGATTACTAAACATTGCCTGTAAGTCAAATCCGTAAAAAAAGATCCCAATAAAAGTGGATACTACATAAATGATGAGAAATGGAATGATGAATCGTGTGAATTTTCTAGCCACATAATTCTTATTAAATTCATCTATACCCTTAGATTTATTTGAATTTCCAAAATTAAATCCCACAATTATTAAAAATACCGGAATAGAAATCCTTTCCCATAATTGAACGCCCATAACATCCTTGATTGTCCAAGAGATAGTATGGTCAAAGATCACTAAAAAAATCATCAACGCCTTAAGAAAATCTATTTGAAAAAAATATGAATTCTCTTCAGTAGTAAATGTTCCGTTCTGTTTTTCATTCAATGATAAATCTCAACTATAGAAATTTTGAAAATATAGAATATGGTTATTTTTTATCATTTAAATCTATATTTATTCCTTCAATATTTAACTTATATAAAAGATATAATAGAACGTCCTTATACTGAAAGACTTAAATTAAATAGTTAATGGTTTGAATTACTTAAAGCATCACTCTATTTGCTGGACTATAGAGAAATCAATTTTTTTAAAAAAGAAGAAATAAAGAAATAAAATTTCTAAGATTGACAAACAATATTATAAGTATCTTGTGATTACTTCAAAAGGACTGTTTCTTGGTTTTTAGGAGACTTTGTGGCCTTACGCAATTTCTTATGAATCATCGTGGAGAGTGAGACACACTTGCTTTCTTCTCCATGGTTTGTGATAATCATTTTGGGGCGCGGCTGTATTCGGCGCATGAATTGCGAGATTTGGCTTCGTGAGGAGTGCCCGCTAAAACCTTCAAGCGTAAATATTTGCAAATTCGATTTTACTAATTGAGTACGCCCTTTCTCATCAATATTTTGAAATTCTCTGAATCCTCGTTGGATTCGACTTCCAAGTGTTCCTCTTACTTGGTATGATACAAATATTAACGCATTTTCGGGATTCTCCGCTAAATGTTTAAGATAGTGAACTGAAGGTCCACCAATAAGCATTCCACTCGTAGCCATGATAATACAAGGACCTCCTGTTATCACATCCATACGTTCTTCATATGTATTTACGGTGGTAAAAAAGTCACTTAGAAAGGGATTTTTGCCTTGATGAAGGATCTTTTCTCTTAGATCGCTGCTTAAAAAGTCTGGATTAGCTGTGTGGATAGCAGTGGCTTCTGAAATTAATCCGTCTAAAAAGATAGGGACTTGTTCAATCATACCCTTGGAGATAAATTCTTCAATTACTATGATCAGTTCTTGGGCTCTGCCCACCGCTAACACAGGTATTAACACCTTACCGCCTTTCTTAATAGTGGCGTTAATTATTTGTCGTAATTCGCGCTCAGATTCTTGACGGCTGGGAATTCTATCTTGTGGTCCACCATAAGTAGCCTCAATCAGTAAAGCTTCTACTCGTGGGAATTTTATATTTGCGCGTTCCAATAATCTAGTTTTTTGGAATTTGAAATCTCCAGTATATACAAAATTATAACCTCCTTTCCCGAAATGTAAATGCACCATTGATGATCCTAATATATGGCCAGAATTATGAAGTGTTAATTTGATGTCAGGGGCAATATCAGTGACTTTTCCCCATGATAAGGGGATTGTATGAAGCACCGTATTTTTAACGTCCCGCTTTGAATAAGGGGGATTTGTTCCCTCTCGTTCACAGATTTGTACAAAATCAAGTTGGAGCATTGTAGAAAGATTTCTTGTGGGTAAAGTGCTGTACACTGGACCTCTATAACCATATTTAAATAGAAAGGGGACCATTCCACAATGATCAAGATGAGCGTGAGATACAATCACCGCATCTAAATCTCGAATGTTGAATTCTGGTAAATCAAAAAATGGAAATCGATCAACGGGATTTCCAACATTCAATCCACAATCTACTAAGATATTGCTATCTTTTGTTTGCATTAAGATAGCAGATCTGCCAACTTCTCGAAAGCCTCCTAATGCGGTCATCCTAATATTTAAGTCCTTATATAAAATTGGTCTGTGAATTCGTTTTCCGATTCTGAGAAGAATATCTTTCTGTGTTTGTCGTTCTTTTGCCAACATTCCTCTTATTAGACCAATAGTTCGTGACGCTAATGGAGGTGTCCTAATAGTTCTTGGTTGCCAGAAAGAATTAGCTCGAATTTCTTTTAGATTTACTCCTTTTTTTCCAATAACTATCCCAGGTTTTCCCGATTCAATTATTACTTCTCCGCGAGTGTGATCAAATTCAATTCCTGAAATCTCTGCTTCTTCCCCTACTAAATTACGAATATATTTCTCTGTTTCAGCAGGATCCATTCTTTTATCTACATTCCAACGGATAACAATTCTTTTCCTCATTTTCTTTGCCAATTCTTTGAGGATATTAGATTGTTGGATTAGCTCAACATCAGCACCATTAGAGTCCCCCTTCGAATATACTGCGATTTCTGGGCCCTCAAACTCTATTTCTTGGATCTGAATATCTTCGGGGAGATACTCTCTTATTTCCTTCTTTATTTTATCTAATTCTCGTTCAAAACTCATTGTTATTCATTAAATTGTTAATTTAGACAACAATATTAATCAGTTGAATTCTTTTAAATTATTAAATTCATCTTATTTTGGTTGTTAAATTCTATTCGATATTATATATTCAAAAATAGGTCCCTCGTATACAAAATAATACTTGAAAACCCATCATTTGTAAGTGTTGTTGTTTATATATAAAATACACATATTTAACAAGCAGATGAAAATTCTCCATCAATATAATTGCTATATCTCTGAGAGAATATTTTTGGAGCTTTGGTTTAAAAATCCTTAAGCTCTAGAAGTTGAAAGTAAATTTTAGAATAAAAACCTTTCTATTGTGTTTTAATACTATTATATCATCTTTATGAATCATTTATATGAATATTGATTCTTATACTTAAATTTTAACAGAAAATGAATTGTCGTCTCTCCAATTTAATATGGATTTTTAGCAAGTAGATTATCTTTAAAAATAATTATTAGAATACATTTCAAGGCAGCAGTTTTTCAATATAATACTTTTTTAAAAATAAGAACTTCTATAAGATATATTAAAAAACTTTTATGAAAATGCCGTTATTCAAAATTGGTTGCATAGCTTCTGGGAGTGGTTCAAATTTTGAAGCAATTGTAGAAGCAACTGAGTCTGGTATTTTACGAGGGAAAGCCGAAGTAAAAGTGCTAATATGCAATAAACCAGAAGCATATTGTATGAAAAGAGCGGAAAAGCATAATATTCCTTATGTCTTAATTGAATCAGATAGACATAAGGGTACTAGAGAAGAATTTGACCAGAAACTGATAAATGTATTGAAAGAGTATGATTGTGAATTAATTGCTCTTGTTGGATATATGAGATTAGTGAGTGGACTTTTTATAGATGCTTTCAATGGGAAAGTTATGAATATTCACCCCGCATTACTACCTTCATTTAAAGGTATGCATGCTCATAAGGATACGCTTGAATATGGAGTAAAGGTTTCAGGTGCAACTGTTCATTTTGTGGACGTAAAAAGTGATCATGGCCCGATTATAATACAAAAATGTGTGAAAGTCTACGCAGATGATACTGAGGAAAGCTTAGGAGAGAGAATATTAGTGTGGGAACATAAAATCTTTCCAAAAGCTATAGAATTATTTTGTGATGGACGTCTGAATGTAGAAGGAAGAATCGTCCATATAGAAGGTGAAGTTAATTTAGAATAATAAATTAATAAAGATTGGGGAAATGATTCGATGATTGCTCTGACCCATATGAGATTGATAATGGATATCAATTCAATGAAATCGATCTTGAGTTAAGAGAAATCATTTCCCCTTTAAATTCCTAATTTAAGAAAAAAATTGTTAATCAGTATATTAATTTTCATAATAAAATCAATAATTTAATTGGGCAGATTTGTCTCCATGGAAATATTTTTAATAATTTAGAAAGTTTAAATTTTTCATTTTTCTAAGTTTGATCAAGCTTACATATTAAATTTATAACTAATATTAAAGTGTTGTATAATACTTTAGGTTCCACTTTATCTATAGTATCTTCTCTGCTATGAGAATATTCTGCAGCGCTAGGCGTTGCAAAATTGATAGAAGTAAAATCATTGAGTTGGAACGGAACAGAATCTGTATGGGCTCCTGATAATAATGTATGTCCTTCAATTTGAATCTCATTTTCCTTTCCAATATCTTTAATAAATGAAACTAATAAATCAGAAGTTTTTTTTCTTCGGATGATCCCATATGATTTAATAAACTCAACCTTTTTCTTATGATTTTTGCATGAGACCATATCGAAATTGATCTGATATAATTCCTTTTGTTTAAAATCATCCACATATTTATCTATGAAGACTCTTGATCCCATTGTACCTATTTCTTCTGCTGAAAATTGACAAAACCATATATTAAAATTATTTAATGGTTTCATTTTGAAATATGAACTTAATTCAAATACTAAGGACATTCCGGTAGCATTATCAATTGCTCCTGGAGATTCATTCTCTGTCTTAATCAACAAGATCATTAAAATTGAAATTACAATTATGGCGGATGTAATTATCAATGATATTTCTAAATAAATTAAAATAGTCTTAAATAAATTAAAATACAAGTCTATTAAAAAACTTGTTATTAAAAAAACAAAAATTATTATCCCAAATTCCCATATTGAAAAAAAAATTACACGCCATATAGTTTTGAAAGTCTGAGATTTAGAATCTAGATGAGCTGAAATTAGAATATTTCCTTTCGATTTATTGGCATTATTGTTAGAATTTAACTTTATATAAACATTACTTGAACTAATAAATTTTCCAATATATTTTTCCCAAAATCCCTTTAGCTCAGGATGAGTTAAAATCCTAATCATTGAAAGGAAGATAATTGAAATAATTATAATCGTAAGAATAACTAGAAAGGGATAAAGATATTTAATAAATAATAGAGTTAAAACAATTATAATATTCATAATTCCGATTATTTTAATTAAATATTCAGAATAGAATGTAGAAAATTCAAATTTCTGAATGTTAATCTGTTGATCTTTATAACCAAGATTTTTAAACGTTTGAATCGTTAAATTTATTGCTTTTTTTTCACCGTCGGTACCAGATAATCGAGGAAAACTAAAATTTCTTATATGTTCCATTAATTGGGTTTCGTTTGCTTTTTCGTTATTATTTAATTTTGTTTTTGTCATAAATATATGAACTCCTATTTTATTATTTAAATGAATATTTGTATTATTGAACCAATCCCTAATATTGATGAGATTGCAGAACCAAAGAATATTTGAATTATTATAAAGGATCCTATCAAGACAGAACTAAATTTATTAGTATTCTCATATATAAGTGAATTAATTATTATTACTGCTAAAAATACAAGATAAGTTACAACGACAGAAGTTATTACAAATAAATCGCGTGATAAAATCATTAATATTAGAACATTAGTTATTGCCATCACACATGTAATAGATGTTTTTTTATTGGGAGATTTTATAAAAGAAAGATGTGGATATATAACTTTCCTGTAAAATAATTCTATTGCTAAATAAAAAGGATATATAGAATATGTTAAAATAAAATCAACAAAATTAATTGGAGAAAAAAAAGCAAATGGATAGAATATTGAATAAGTAATATATAATACTAAAAAAATAATAACTGAAAAAAAGGAATATAACAATACATTTTTATGAATTTGAGATTTAATTTCATTTTTTAAGCGGGATCGAATATAAAATATAAATTTTTCTCTTTTCCTTTCTGCCGTTAATATAAATTTAATTAGAATCGCGACAAAATATATTGATATAATAGATATAGGTGCAAATACAATTCCATATATTCCTAAAAAGGAATAAAAGAATATCCAAATAAAAATGAATCCTGAGAAATAAATAAAAATTTTTGAGATTTTTTTAACAATTATTTTTATCTTCCCGTCCGAGATTTCATTAAAATTATTTTCAATTTCTTGAGGCATTTCTACTTTTCGTTTAAAAAAAACTCTAGTACTATTCTCAATTATTCCTAATGATGTAAGAAATAAAGCTAAGATCCCCAACAGTAATAAAATCAAAGAAGTTTTGTAAGATAAATGGATTGACCCATTTATATTTTCAGAATGGAAAAAGTTCAATTCTAACCAGTTAATAGTTTTTATTAGTACTTTATCAGAAAATAAATAATGAGGATCTCCCAGTAAATGCTGAGTTATGTTGATTAACGTACAATTTGTAAGTTTATATGCTACTAAAGTATTTTGTTTATAAGGCACAGTAGTATCATATATTGATTGAATTATTAAAAGATTCGAAGGATTTGATGTATTGATTAATCTAGAAGGTATATAATTCATAAATGGATTATCTTCACTAATCCCAAATAAATTTGCTGAAAAATTCACGAGTCCAGCCCATGTAATTGTCACTTTAAAACGTTCATCTAGAGTAGCACTCATTAAAGCAACCATCCCTCCAAGAGAATGCCCTATGATTGCAATCTGAGATTTATTGATATTATCATAAACGGGCATTTTTTCTATAACATCAAGCAATTTTGAGCAATCTTGTGCTATTGCTGGAACATTTGTCCGATTCTGATACAATTCATGATTTATATCTAAAATATGTCCCGTACTTTCTCCATTACCGCGATAATCTATTGACGCTACGTAGAATCCCCTTTTTGTTAATTCGTTTGGTATTCTTATATCTATATCCTTTTGACTGCCTAGACCATGGGCAAAAATTACTAATGGTGATTTATTCTGAAAATTAACTGATTCACTAGGATGATACAAATTAGCATATATTGTCGCTCCTGTTGATTGAAATTTGATCCGTTCATAAAATATATAGGATTCAAATCTATTTGAATATAATAATGACAAGACTATAATATAGAATAAAATGGAAACAATAGTGAAGATACTATATCTTTTCTTAGTCAAGTGAATCACCAATACATTCTCTGTATATCTTAATATCCTCTCTTTTAAAAAAAGATTGATAATTTTTTTTAAAATTTAATTAAAAATTCTATTTATCTTTAGTTTTATTTTTATTCAAATTAATTAATATAAAATTTTTTTCATTAAATATTTTTAAGCGTTATCAATATAAAATCAATTCCATTAATTGTTTTATTATTAAAAATGATTTAAGGTGGTTAAGAAATTATTATGGAACATAATCAAGAGATTGCTTATTTTTCAATGGAAATTGCTTTAGAAAGCAGTGTCCCAATTTATTCAGGAGGTTTAGGGATTTTAGCTGGTGATGCTCTTCGATCTGCAGCAGATCTTGGATTACCAATGATCGCGGTTACTTTAACATATGATGCTGGGTATTTTTATCAAGATATTAATCCAGATGGAACACAAGTCGAACATGACGTGGAATGGGATTTTAGTGACGATTTTAAGCGAATAGATGAAAGAATTCAATTAAAAATCCAAGATAAAACTTTCAATGTAGAAGCATGGTCTTATGATCTTGTTGGGAGAACTGGCCATATAATTCCCGTTATATTACTTGATACAGATATAGAAGATAATGAACCCTGGCAAAGAAAATTTACTCATGTTTTATATGATGCCAATAAGTTCCAAAGAATTGTTCAAGAGATAATATTAGGGATAGGTGGCTATAGAATGTTAGAAAAATTAGGGTATAAAAATATAAAAACATATCACATGAATGAAGGACATGCGGCATTTTTAACTCTAGAATTATTGAAAAAATATAATGATATTGATAAAGTAAAGGAAAAGTGTTGTTTCACCACTCACACTCCCGTAAAAGCAGGTCTTGAAGAATTTGATTATAATTTAGCTAATGATGTGTTAAGATCTTACCTACCTGATGAAATTAAGGATTTTGCTGGTAAAGATTCGCTTAATATGACGCTTCTTGCGTTAAATTTTAGCCGATATGTCAATGCTGTATCAAAAAAACATGGTAAAGTATCGAAGAAAATGTTTCCTAATTATGATATAGATTCAATTACTAATGGTGTCAATGCGGGATACTGGTTGTCTCCTTATATGAGAAATTTTTTAAATGAGGAGCTTGGGAGAGATTGGCATCATAATTTAGATTTATTAGAAAATTCAGAGAATCTAGATAATTATGAACTTTGGAGAACTCATCAAAAAGCTAAAGACGATATAATCGAATATGAAAACTCACATTCTTGGATATTATTTAACAAAAAATTATTAACTATTGGATTTGCCAGACGTATTGTTGAATATAAACGTCCATTACTAATTTTCTCTGATATTGAAAGATTAGCTAAAATTATTAAGGGGAAAGTTCAATTAATATTTGCGGGAAAAGCACATCCAGCAGATATTCAATCGAAATCACTTATTAAAAAAATATATGATTATAGTGATTATCTTTGGAATTCCTATAGAATTGGATGTGTATTTTTAGAAAATTATGAAATAGCCTTAGCAAAATTATTAACGAGTGGAGTAGATGTATGGTTGAATACTCCTCGAAGATATCTGGAGGCAAGCGGAACTAGTGGAATGAAAGCAGCATTAAATGGAGTTTTAAATTTTAGTGTTTTAGATGGTTGGTGGATTGAAGGATATCAAATGTCCAAAGGAAATGCGGGATGGGCAATAGGTCCACATCCTTCAGATTTTAATTCTGAAAAAGATGATGATATGTCTGATGCAGAGGATCTTTATAAGAAATTAGAAAATGAAATTATCCCTTTATATAATAATAATCAGTCAGAATGGAGAAATAAAATGAAAGAATCCATAAAATTAGGAGCATATTTTAATACAAATCGAATGATGGACGAATATGCAAAAAAATCTTATAGATTAATTAAACAGCCTATGTGGAAAACCGAAACAATATAATTATTATTTTTATATTTAAAAAATCATTTCTTTCATACTATTAGATTATCAAATATCAAAAATTATTAATCATAAAATTAATTCTATATACTAAATTTTAAAAAATTCCCAAATCATAAATGCCACGGAGAAAAGAAATAAGTGAAATATTGGAATTAATGGAAAATACAGAAAATATACGAAACATTGGCTTCGTTGGGCATATAGACCATGGAATCATTATAATCATTTAAGATTATTTGCCATAAAAACCACTCTATCAGATTCTTTGCTCAGTGAAGCGGGGTTATTAAGCCCAGAATTAGCGGGAGAAGCTCGAGTCTTGGATTACTTGGAAGAGGAGCAACGCCGCGGTATAACGATGAAGAGCTCAAATATATCCTTATATTATGAAAAACCAACCGAAAAGGAAGAGCCATTTTTAGTAAATTTAGTTGATACTCCAGGTCATCTGGATTTTTCGGGAAAAGTGACAAGGGCACTGAGACTTATAGATGGAGTTGTTGTGGTAGTTGATGCGGTTGAAGAAATAATTGCACAATCAGAAACAGTTATTAAACAATCGATAGAAGAAGGCGTAAAACCAGTTTTATATATCAATAAAATTGATCGATTAATTAGAGAATTAAAGTTAACTGAAAGTCAAATAAGAAAAAAATATAGTAGAATAATTAACGCCTTTAATACTTTAATAAAAAGATTCGCAGAACCCCCATTTGATAAAGAATGGCAAGTAAGTCCCGCGGACGGTAATGTAGCTTTCGGCTCTGCACTTCATAAATGGGGATTTACTGTTAAAATCCTTCAGAACAGTGGATTGAATTTCAGAGATATTATGAACAGATATGAAAAGGAGAGTTATTCTGAAGAGACATATTCAGATCTTTCTGTTTATTTGCCAATAGATAAAGCAATATTAGAAATGGCCATAAATCATTTACCAAATCCAATTATATCACAAAATTATAGAATAAAGAAATTATGGAAAGGTTCTATTGATTCTGATATTGGAAAAGCCATGATAAACTGTGATCCAAATGGATCATTGGTAATTTGTATTAGTAAAGTACAATCAGAAAAATATGGGTTGGTAGCAACGGGGAGGATCTTTTCCGGAAGATGTCATAAAAAGAGTGAAGTCTATTTGGTTAGGGAGAATAATTATGAAAAAATACAACGATTATCTATCTATATGGGACAAAGAAGGGAACAAGTTGATCAAATACCAGTGGGGAATATAGTTGCTCTTGAAGGTTTGAAAGAAATTAAAAGCGGGGAGAGTATTTTTGAATCTAACGTCTCTGATAATATTATTCCATTTGGAGATGTAAAATATGTTACCACTCCTGTCATTACTGTATCTATAGAACCAGAATATTTAAGAGATATCGATGAGATGAAAAAAATAATTGAAAATTTACTTATTGAAGATCCTAATTTAAGATTTGAAATTAATGAAGAGAATGGAGAATTTCTGTTATCAGGAATGGGTCCACTTCACTTGGAAGTGACTGCTTACGAAATTGAAAAGCGCGGCGTAAATGTTGATATTTCAGAACCAAGAGCAGTATTTAAGGAATCGTGTCGATATGAATCCTCGATTATTAAAGCTTCTGATCCAAGTGAAAGCAATTATATTAAGATTAAAGTAGAACGACTAAAGGAAAAGACATTAAAGTATCTGCAATCAACGAATATTAACTCTATTAAACCAAGATCTCAATTGGAGGAATTGTTGGAAAATAATACAGATTTAGATGAAAATGAAATCCATAATTTATTAAAATGTGATGAAGACTTCAATTTATTGATAAATGAAGCGGGCGTAAAATTAGATGAATTTTTTGAATCACTTATTCTAGAAATTATTGATAAAATTCACTTAAATGGCCCATTATGCGGAGAAAAATTAACTGAGTTAAAAGTAAATATGAAGGAATTAGCTATCAATAATATTGATGAAGAAACGGCATTTACACAGTTATCTGTGTTATTTTATGAAGCTATCAAAAAAGCTCTTAATGAAGCTGAACCAGTATTACTTGAACCACTTTATCATACATTTATTCAATTGCCCCCAGATTATGTAAAAAAAGCGTTATCTATACTGTCGAAATATTCTGCGAAAATTAAAGAGATTGACCAAGAAAATGAATATCAAGCAACAATCGACATTTTATTACCAGTAAGATATTCCGTTCAGTTTGCCGAAGATCTTAGATCCACGACATCCGGGAGAGGATTTTGGCAAAATGAATTTTATGCATTTTTAGAAGTACCTGAAAATGAAGCAGAAAAGCTTATTAATGATTTAAGATTTAGAAAAGGATTAACTTGGTAAAAGTAAAAATGCACCTGCCGGGGTTCGAACCCGGGACACGGGCTGTTTCCGTCTGAAATAGACATGGGAAGCCAGTATATTACCACTATACTACAGGTGCTAAATTTTTTTGATGATGATTTAGAAACTAAGTAATATATATGTTTTTAATCAAACCTAATAAATTAAATTTATTAGTTATGAGAAGATTAAGATCACCATAAATAGATATGAACTTATAGAAATTAGAAATAAAATTAAAAATAAAGAAATTCATTATATTAAAAAAAACCATGATTTACCAAGGTTTGTTCAATATTCTCAATTATTATTTTGAAGAAAGCGATTTATTCTACATTGATGTCAATAATTATTTTAAAAATAAAATGAGAGAGTGTATTGAAATAAATAAAGTTGAGAGAGAGAATATAAATGAAATGTTATTAGATCTATTAGATCTTCTTAAACCTTTATTGCTAGATATAGGATTTAAAGAAAATGAATTAACTAATACACTTTATGACCCCTCTTTAAAAATTACTGAAGAAAAAAAAGAAACTATAACTACGACCTTAGACCTATTTGATAAGAGAATAGCACAAATTATTCATGGTCTTATATTTGAAAAAATTTGTGAATATCTTGTGAATTTGAATGGTTCAGATATTATTTTAACATTAAGAAAGGAAAAAGCGTTTCCCATAGAATTTTTAGTAGAAATTAGACAATTAAAGGATTTATTCCTAGAAAATCCAGAGAAAATGGAATCCTTAAATGATTATACACAAATTAAACAACAAATTATTGATAAATATTGCGAAAATAAAGAACAAATAGAAAGTCTTGAAGATTTGCGTGAAACACACAATAAGATACAACTAATTTATCTAATTTATCGAATAATAAACTTTTTCCACCTTGAAAGAATTTTTGATTTCCAACACATTGAAACTTACCTCAAGAAACATATTGATGAATGGTTAACAACAATTCCTCTTGTATCTTTAAGAAATCCAGATCTATACTTCTGTGGAATATATTTAGCCCATCAATTAGGAATTAAAATAAATAAGGAAAAAGTTAAAGAATTCATATCAGACTTATATTCTGAATATATTGATGAATATGAAGCACCTATTATAGAAGGAACAAGTAGTTTATATTATTTTGTAAAATCTCTTGAATCACTTGGGATTAAATTAGAAAAAGATCAAATTAAGGAATTGATTCTTGCAGATGATAAATTTTTTGAACCTCATAGAATAAAAAACTTTGAAACTTCTCGATTGGTAGTTATTCTCAAGATATATAATATATTGGGTGTATATAATCAAATTGATAAAGATAAAATACAATCAATTGAAGAGGAGATACAAAAACGAATCACGGAGGATAAAATACAACAATACCGAGATGGTCTATTCTCTTCAGAAGCTACTTATTATGTACTTTTTTACCATTATATGACAAACAAAATTGACGAACTTCAAAACAATATAATAATAGATAATATTATTTCGAGGATTTATAGAAATTTAGAATTATTAACCTTTTCAGAGGATACAAGTTATGATTTAGTAAGTGAATTATTCTATTCTTGTGAAAGTTTAAAACTGTTAAATTGTATAGAGAAAAATTCAGTTATAGTTCATCTTGCAAGATATTTATTTCCTGAAAAAATTTATAAAAATATTGAGAAGGCAGAAGATTTTAATTTTGATAAGAAAAATTTTCGCCACCTAGCTGTAGATCCCACAACAGGAGAGACTATCTACTAAAAAACTTTCTAATTTTCTTAAAATTAAGATATTATTAGTACAGGGATTTTTGAAAGATTAATTACTCTTTCTGTTACATGTCCCATCATTATATCCACGACATGTTTCTTCCCGCGAATTGACATAATTATTAAATCGAAAGCGGAGGAATAATTGATTATTTGTTCTACTGGATCTCCCTTAAGAATTTTTTCTTTAATTAAAGAATTATCAAAATCAATAAATCTTATCTCTTGTTTCGCCTTATTAATATAGCTCTCTGCTTGACGCGTATAATTTCGCAGTAATTCTCCGTAAGTTTTTTTCTCTCTTGAGCTCAGAGTTTTTAAATTCTCCTCATCTAATACATAGAGGATGTGTACTTCACAATTAGTAAATTTATTTGCGAATCTTACAGCATATTTAAATGCATCTATACTTTTTGAGGATCCATCAATTGGAACTAATATTTTCCTATAAGCAATTTTTTCGGTCATCTTTCTCATTTATAGATCTTATATAAAGTATTTTGGTATATTATATTATTTTTTATTTAATCTTTAATTTTCAATATGATTCTTATTATAAATCATTATGAATCTTAATTATTCACTGAATTTTATTCTATAACACTTTCACAATTTGGACATTTTTTCATATTTCTTGTAAGGATCATCCCACAATTTGGACATTTGCGTATGAGGGGTCTATGATAAGTGAATTTAAGTGTTTCTGGAGTATCTATTTTTGGAATTTGTATTTTATATTGTTTTTTAGATCTATCTCTGGATGATGGATATTTATCTCGTGAACGTGAAAAGAATTTGGATAAGGATATTTTATTCGAATTATATATTAAACCAAATGAGAATAAGAATAGAAACAAAATTATTAAGAGTGCTACAATTAAATGAACACCATATACCAATAAATAGATAAATAAGCCAATCAAAAATATAATGGTAATTAATAAAGAAATAATTTGCTTGGTAGTCATAAAATTATGCTTAAAAGTTTTATTTTCACTCATAAGTATTTATTACGAATGTGTTTTTTTGCTTCTTTAATAAACTCTTTTGCCTTCTCACTCTCTATTTCTTTTTCTATTTCCTCTGAGATAACATCTCTTTCTGCTTCTGGTTTAAATATTAAATTAGAGAAATTATCCTCTAGTATGAAGGGATCATATTCTATTCCTCTTCCTTGATAGAATTTAAAGAAGAATTCATAGAAGTTGAGTCTTAATGCGTTAAGAAATACAATAATACCTTCTAATAAAATAACAAGTGCATTTCCTAAAATTAATACAACTATTATTAATATTTCTTCTAAGATACCCCCAAAACTAAAAATTTCGATCAATGCTTCTATAGCAACCATTAACGATATATGTGCCAAAGCTAATGCTAATAATCGAAGATAGGAAAGCACATTGCTCGGAATGGAAAGTAGAGTCTCAAATGTCTCAATTGATCCTTCACTTATTAATTCTCCATAAGATTCCTTTTTCAAATAGGAAATTCCAATTATTTTTCCCAATGGCTTAAGAATTATTAATAGAATCCCCGGAATTATGGGTAATAGTATAGGATAAGGTTCAGATAACCAGGAATTAATATCGACCCCCCAGTTAAGAACAAGATAAATTAAAAGATCTAAAAATAAGATCTTCAAGATTGGTTCTGTAAATGCCTGATAAAATTTTCTCTGGACAACATAATTTATTAACAGGATTATCCATCCCAGATTTATATGTAGAACTCCAATGAATATGGTCAAATAGAAAAGTGACATCACATTCCCCAAAGGATTGAACATCGTAACCCAACCTATAACTGGTAAAGGGATCTTAACAGGTTCTAAACTATACCCTAAAATTTGTTCCGAGCCAAAAAATTCACCAAATAGAAATCCAAATAATATAGCCCACCATCCACAGTAAAAAATTATCCAAGAAATATTTTTAATCTTGTCTCGTTTTCTGAAAAAGATCCCTCCTATCAATCCTGACAGAATCAAGACAATACCATGCCCCATATCACCGAACATAATTCCAAATAAAAGAGGGAAAGTAAAGAATAAAAAAGGAGTTGGATCGACTTCCGAATAATTTGGAACACCATACATTTTAGTTAGAGTTTCAAAAGGTTTTATTATTTTGTTATAAGATGATTTAGTAGGTGTAACTTTTCTTAAATCTTCTTGGTTCTCCTTTTTTTCTTGTTCTGTTTTTTTTTCTTCTATTTCACCTTCTTTTGCTATTTTTCTCTCCTTTAATTTACTTTTTGGAATTTTTTCTTGTTTTTCTATATCTATAGTTTCAATCCTAATTTTTGATTTGTAATTATCCTTCAGATCTTTTCTAATTGTATCTTTATATTCAGATGGTACAAAAAACTTCAATAGAACCCTATCTGAGGAGATCAAACTAAATTGATTTTCTGCCCAATTATATTCCTCCAAATTTTCTACTATCTCGTTAATTGCGGCAAATTTTTTTAAGTTTTCATTGCGTAATCTCTCAAGTTCTTTTTGATATTTATCTAAAGTTTTATTTATTGAATCGATTTCTTTATTGATTCTTTCAAAATTTATTCCATCGTATGTTAAATATTTCTTTAATATTGGAATGTCTTGACCATGAATTATATTAATTCTTTCTCGAAGTTCATCTAATTCTTTTTTCGGATAAATTACAAAAAATACAATTCTATCCTCTGATATCGGGGAATATTGATAAACATTCGGGAATTCCGCGAATTGAAATAAATCTTCTAAATTGGATAAATTTTTAGAATAAGTAATATAAGTTTTTATGTCTAATTCATCAAAATAACGTAAATCTTTTCTATTGAATTCATATTTATTTAAGTATATATAAGCTGAATTAATTTCATTAATATTTTCTAATTCTAGAGTTGCTTTATTAATATACCGCTCTAATTCATTAATTCGATTCATATAAAAATTAATTTCATCTGTAACTTGATGAATTAATTCATATAAATCTTTCACCCGGAATTGCTTTTTCTCATCCTTTTCTAAATGTAAATCTTGGAATTCAGATTTTGCTATATTTAATTTTTTAAAGAGATCCTCTAAATTTTGGCGTGAATCTTTAATATTATCTTTATATTCTTCTTTTTCTTCTTTTATTTTTTCTTTCTCTTTTTCCTTTATATGAACTATTTTTTCATTTGCTAAATCCATTAAAATGCTATCTTTGAGACTTTTTTGTATGATTAAATTAAACAAAGTCATTTTAGCCATATCTTATTTTCACCTTATATTTTTTCATTAGTTTTAATCATATCTTTGGTTTTCTTTAAGCGAGTAAAGTTCTCACGTTCAGTTTCTTCTAAAATTCGTTCAATTTTTTTAATATCTGATTCTATTTGAGGTTTAATCACATTCTTTAAACCTTGTATCCTCCTATTTACTTTTTGGAAATTGAAGGCATATTTTATCAATACATCTTCAGTTTCTGCTAACAATATCATTTGTTCAAACACATTTTTCAAAATTCCCATTAAATTATCCAAATGTTTGCTTGTATTAGTAAATGCATATGGAGGCAACTTTTCTTCTTTCTCAAATTCCAATTCAAGTCTTGGAATTGCGATTCCCATTTTTTTCGAATATTTTAACTCAATCCTAGGTTTATATTGAATTCTTCCCATCATACTAATTAGATTTACACTTTGTTTTCCTTGTTCCTTGTATGTTTCATTTAAATTAGACATGGCTTCTTGAATCATTTCAAAAGATTTCTTACGTTGATTTTTATAATTAGTCCAGATATTTCGTATCTCTTCAACTAATTGTGTTCTTTTATAATCTAAAAAGTCTTTTCCTTTTTCTACAAAATCTAATTTATCTTCCAAATCTAATAAATTACTTTTTGTTGGTTTTATTTCCCGAAATGACGTTCAATTTCACCTTTAAACATAATATTTATCTATATATTCTTGATGAATCCTACTTAACTGATTTTTTTCTAAATTTGATAATATTTCCCATGCAATGGAGAAAGTATCTTCAAAATTTCTTTCTTCTTCCAAACCTTGATTTATGAATTTATTTTCAAACGCATCAGCAAATTTAAGTAAAGATTTTTGATCATTATTTAAACTATCTTCTCCAACGATTGAGACTAAATCTCTAACATCCAGAGCATTAGAATATGATGCTATTAACTGAGAACTTACATCAGCATGATCTTCTCGTGTTGTGTCCTTTCCTATCGCATCTTTCATTAATCGAGAAATAGAAGCTAAAACTTCAAATGGAGGATAGACTTCTTTTTTATATAGATCACGGTCCAAAACAAGCTGCCCATCTGTAATATATCCTGAAGTATCTGGTATAGGATGACTTATATCATCATTTGGCATTGTTAAAATCGGGATTTGAGTAACTGATCCACTTTTCCCTTTTATTAATCCCGTTCTTTCATAGATTTTTGCAAAATCTGTATATATATGTCCCGGATATCCTTTTCTGCTTGGAATTTCTTCTTTTGCTAAACTAAGTTCTCTTAAGGCTTCGGCATAGTTAGTCATGTCGACTAAAACCACTAAAACATGCATATCTTTTTCGAATGCAAAAAATTCTGCAGTAGTTAAAGCAACATGTGGAATCATTAATCTCGCCATTACTGGATCATCAGCGAAATTAATGAAAGAGATTATATTTTGTATATTTCCACTTTCTTTAAAGCGATCAATAAATGAAATCGCTTGATCTTGAATTACTCCTATACCACAAAAAATTATGAGAAATGGTTCTTCCGTTAAAACTTTCGCTTGAGTAACAATTTGAGCTGCCAATTCATTATGATTAAGTCCTTGTCCACTAAAGATTGGTAATTTTTGTCCTCTAATCAATGTAAACAATCCATCAATAGCAGAAATCCCCGTTTGGATAATATTTGTGGGATAATCTCGAGCATAAGGATTAATAGGAATACTATTAATATCACGTTTAACTTCAGGTAAAATATCGTTTTTCAAAATTTTTCTAGTTTCAATATCAATAGGTTTTCCGAATGAATTAAATGTAGCTCCAAACATATCCTTCGAAATTTTTAATTTAAAAGTATCCTTGGTAAAAGTTATTTCTGAATTAACTGAGGAAAGTCCTTTAGTATCCTCGAATACCTCAACAAGGATTACATTTTCATCCATTCGAATGACTTCCCCATTTCTTGTTTCCCCATCTTCTAATCTTATTTTTACCATTTCACTATACCGAACATCATGGTGGTTTTTTAAAAAAATAAGAGGGCCTATTATTTGTTTAATCTTTTTATAACTAACACTCAATAACTTTTCACTACTCCATAGGATTTTTTTAAAGAATCTATTTGATTTAATAATTTATCTTTGATATCTTCAATTTCATTTATATTTTCATTAGACACAGTATTTTTTACTCTTTTTATTTTATCAATTACTTCTAAATCTTTAATATCTTTGATAATATAACCTTGTTTTATTAATTCCTCCGCCTCTTGATGGAGAAGAAGAATAAGTTTAATAAGAGCAATGGTTTTTTCTGTAGATGTAAAATTATCGATGTTATCAAAAGCATTTTGAATGAGGAAAGCTTCTTTAATCAAATTAGCAACAAAGAGATCAAGTTGTTGTAATTCGGGAAGATTTTCTTCACCCACCAATTGGGTCATATTTTTTAATTCATTTTCTCGTGATAATATTTGATTAACTCTATTTCTGCATTTAAACCAATCGATATCTATTTCGGACCAATCAATTTTAACGTTTTGATTCCACCATTTTCTAATATAATTGGGATAATTTGAATATGACTCAAGCCAGTTAATTGCAGGGTAATGTTTTTCATATGCTAATTCAGCATCGAGTGCCCAAAAAGTTTGAACAAATCTTTTAGTATTTGAAGTAACTGGTTCACTAAAATCTCCTGCTGGAGGAGAGACAGAACCGATAACTGTTAAAGAACCATATTTACTTTTTTTATTTTCTTGTTCTCCTATAACTTCAATTACTCCTGCTCTTTCATAGAAGCTTGAAAGCCGAGAAGCCAAATAAGCGGGATATCCTCCTTCAGCGGGCATCTCTTCTAATAAACCAGATATTTCTCTGAGAGCTTCTGCCCATCGAGATGTACTGTCTGCTTGTAAAGCAACATTATATCCCATATCTCTATAATATTCTGCTATTGTTATCCCAGAAAATATACTTGCTTCACGAGCAGAAACGGGCATATTAGATGTATTCGTAATTAGGATCGTTCTTTCTAATAAAGGTCTTCCAGTCCTTGGATCTTCGAGTTCTGGAAATTGTCTTAATAAATCAGCAACTTCATTTCCTCTTTCTCCACAATGAACAAAAACTATTATGTCCGCATCAGACCATTTAGCTATAGATTGCTGGAGCACCGTATTATGCAATAAAAGTGGTTGATATCCGCCAATAAAATTATGATAATCATCAACTGTCAGATCATAAACATCTATATTTTTGTTCATTGTGGAAATTTCTTTTATTTCATCAAAATACATAGTTTTTGAGATATCCAAGACATACTGTATTTTTTCGATAATTTCCTTGTCTATTTCCAGATCATATTTTTCAATCGTTTTATATATTCTTTTAAGCATTTTTCTAGTTAGACTTTGATTAAAGCGGATATAGTTATCAAGCCTAATCCCTTCTAATTTTCTAAATGCATTATGTCCAAGTGGATCTCTTCCTTGTATTTTTATTCTCTTAAACATCTCTTTATCATATGGTACGATATCTAAACCATCAAAATGTTTTTTTGATTGATCTGCAAAGCGGATTAAGGGTTTTAATTTTTCATACATAAAGATATTCGAATTTTTTAAAATATCCGCCAATTTCTTTGCTCTTTTTCCCTCTAACTCTATAATATAAGAATTATTTCTAAAAGATACTCGATATAGAACTCCTAATCTTGATAACAAATAACTTAGATCTGAATGTAAATCTTTACTTACCGTGGAAAATCCTATAGCATATTTTGAAAACCAACCATCACCAGCAAAATACCCATTTAAAAAATTAGCTAATGTTGATTCAGATGAATTTAGAACACAATTCGGAATTCTTATTTTTTTTGTTTTATTAGTTTTTGGTATTCCTAAGTAATAAAGAAATTTTCTTAAAGATTTGTTTCTAATTACCATATATGGTGTTCTCTCCTCGGAATCTTGGCCGTAATCTGCACCTAGTTCAAATATAATCCTTGTTAATTCATCAAATCGATCTAGAATTTGCTTTGATGTATTAAATAGATAAACCCCACCATGTTTTCCTTTAATATGACCATCTGCTACAAATAAACCTAACCATTCAGAGAGCTCTTTTGTTAATTGGCTAGGTATTTTAAATTTTGGTGATTGCCTTTGTGCCTTTATAGTATTAATTTCGATTCGATTAATATTAAAAGTTTTACTCAACTTCTTGAAGAAATTAATAGTTGGATTGTTTAAACCGTGCCAATATTGACTTAAAGTTTTAGGATTAAGGTTCATACTTTCTGCGATTTCTTTAATAGTACTGTTCCTTTTTAGTGAATTCAAAAATCGTTTCATTTGATTAAGAGCATCTGTATCTATAACACGAAGAGAACCATCCATATCATATGCATTGAAAAAAGTCTCTTTTCCATCAATATTAATTTTTCTTGGGACTAAAAGAAAATCTCCTTTTTTTAGATCTTTAGCTTTCTTTTGAGATATTTTAATTCCATCAAAAACATGCATCTTATGGATAGGAGTTAATTTTATTGTTCTTCCGGTTCTTGTTTTAATTTTTATAATTTGATTTGTTTTACCCCTATAAATGTGAGTTGCACGTGTCTTTTTCACTTGAGTTTCATTAAAAGATAGTATTTCTAGGTCATTTTTTAAAGCTATTAATGTTTCTTCTTCAGTATCTAATTTCTTCTCTCCATTACTATTTTCATATAATTCAAATAATTCTTTAATTTTCATCAATGAGCCATTAGCAAGTTGAACAGGGGTTTCACCAACAACACACTTTCCTGTCCCAAAGCCTCCTGGCACCGCAACTGTCCCTCCTTTTGCAACGGGAAATAATAAATCTATCACTCGTTGTCCTGTAATTAAAGGCTCATGAGGCGTTAATCTCTTAAAAAAAGGTCTACTTTTTGTCACCGACCATTTTTGTATCATGTTAAATGTTTTTTCATTACCATCTACGTTTATTTTATAAAGATCTTCATCTACAGTATATTCTCCTTCGTTTTTGATAAATGAAATAGTCCCATTAATGGATGGAGGCACCATTATAAAATGGGAGATTGCTTGAGTTTCTTGTACCACTCCAATCACGTCACCAGCATTTATCTTTTTATCAACTTTTTTAGAAGGGGTAAAATGCCATTTCTTTTCTCTATCTAATGCAGGAATATCAATCCCTCTACTAATAAAACCTGATTTTTCAAGCTCGAGGATTTTATCTAAAGGTCTTTGGATTCCATCAAAAATGTTTGAAAGTAACCCAGGACCTAATTCCATAGATAATGGTTCCTTCAAATAGGTAACTTCCTCCTTTAATTTTAAATTATCTGTATCTTCAAAACATTGAACGTTTATCCTATCACTATAGATCTGGATTATTTCTCCTATTAGATTTTGTTTATTTACTTTAATTAAATCATGAAGTCTAACTATATTTTCTAAGCCTTTAACTGTGATTAATGACCCATTAATTTCAGAGATATACCCTTTATTATTTTTTTCAGATTCTGTCATAGTCAATCAAATAATCTCCTATACTTTTTTTTTTCTGATTAACAAACTCTTCGAATTCTTTTTGGAGCTTTTTTATTTCTGTATCTATTATTATATTTGAAAAGTTCATCTCAATTTTAGAATAGTTTTCTTCTATAGTATTATCAATAGTGTAATCAAATGAAATTTCTCCATCATCTTGTTCTAAAATGAATCCACCAATCTCAATTTTTAGTTCTTTTTTAATTTGAAATTCATTATTCACAATATTTTTTATTTTCTCTATATTTTTTCGAAAATAATCCATATCTCTTTCATTAAAATAAAGAATTGAATTTTTTGGAAGATTTTCTTTATTTTTAATAGTATCAATTATATCTAAGAGATATTCAACATAACCTTCGTAATTATTTTTTATTTTTTTCTTAATCTCTTCTCGTAAATCTTTAATAAATAATTTAATTAAATTATTTTTTAAGTCTAATATCCTTTCCTTCGATTCTAAAAGAGTTGAAGATAAATTTTTATTTAAACTATTATTGTAATCCTCAATAAATCCCTTTCTTATTTGATTAGATTTTGAATCTAATCGATTCCTATATCTTTTTTTTATTTCTGCCTTACGGAATAACATTTCTTGATTTAAGTCTTTTATTTTGTCTTTTGCTTGATTAATTAAATGCATTCCTAGCTTTCCAAACTGAGATTTTAGATTTATTTTTTTATCCGAAATTTTAATCACCAATTAAGGCAATAATTTACCTCTCTGTTTATAAATTTTCTTTAAAAATACACTTCTTTCATCAATTCCTTTCTGGAAAATATCTGGCATAAGGTAAATAAATGGTTTAGACGTATTTATTTTAAAATCTATTAAATAATCAATTATATCATCAGGTAAATCCATAGCAATTAATATTACACTTATTGCTGGGTTTTGAGTCAATTTTTCAAAAATTTCAATAAATTTATTGGAATCATCAACCACCGTTCCTTCAATTCCTAAAAGTCCCATCAAAATAACCAATTCATCATAACCTATTATATGTATTTTTTTTTGTTCAGACATTAAAAATCTACTCCTATATCTGATAAGACTTGTTTTATAATTTGGTCTTGGTTATTCTTATAATCTTTTTCAGTTTTCTCTATTTCTTTATCTATTTTTTGCTTAAAATTTGAAATCCTAAAATTTAGATCCTGTTTTAATTCATTTAAAACTCTCTCTATAAAGTTTCCTTTCTCATCTAGTGTTTCTTTAAGATTTGTTTCTTCTTGTTCCTTTAATTTGTTGAGTTCAGATTTATTCTCATTTTGTGCTTTTTCTATTAATTCGTCGTATGTTTCCTCTATATCTTTTACCCAATTAAAAATACTCATTTTTTAACCCATCTTTATGATTTATTTTTCAAATATTTGAAATTTCTTATGAATAGTCCTAACTATATTAGGCAAAATTTCAAATTTAATTTCTTTCTCCTTTTTAATAATTACTTCAAAAATCCGATAAATTGTTGAATAATCTATATTATCTATTTGTAGTTCAAATTCCTTAAAATAGAATTTTTGATAAATCCTTTCTAATTCCCAAATGGGATGTTCCATATCAATGGAAAGATTCTTATATAAATTTTTTATATCCTCTGATTTTGATAAAATAGAATTTAAATAAGTAAAAAAATCTACAATTTTTGTCTGACCTAATAAATTTTCTAATGACTTAGAATCTAAAAAAAGATAACTATTTACTAAAAATTGGGACAGCAGTTTTTTGTCAATATTATTTATAATACCTCTATAAATCATATTAATATTATAGATTTCAGTGATATATTTTGTAAACAAAACAATCATTTTTTCTTCATATTTATTCAGATTTTTACGCTTTTTAACCAGATTTTTATAATATAGTTGATCTAAGAAAGATTCTAATACAAAAATTTCATCATTATTCCTAAAATATAGTATGCCTTCCCTGACAGCTTTATAGTAACGGGTATCTCTTAAAAATAATCTTATTTCGTCTAAAGAAGGAATTTTTACCAAATCTTTCATGAAATCTTCATTTTCTAAATATCTTTCAACTAAAAAATTTACATTTTCTCTTTTTTCCTCTTTAGTTAATCCAATTATTGAACCTAAAATTATTTGTTTTAAGTTAAGAATTTCATATTTCATTAAATAATCTTTTAAGAAATTTCCCATATTTTCAGGGGAATATGAAATAATTCTACCAATTAAATTGATATAAATATCGTAAAGTTGTTTCTCAATTTCTTCAATTGTATACTGTTTTATATCTAAATCTGGATAATAAGGTTTAATTTCATTAATAAATTCTCGAATATCATTTATTTTATCCAATTTATCTAAAACAGAGGATTCCATTATCAACTTCTTTAAGAATCCAATCTTGACATATGTATATGCGTAAGAAGGAACAGTAATCGCACTACTCGTTTGCTTTCACCAATATTTTAAGAGATAATTTAATTTTTAAATCTTTTTTAAAAGAGACTTATGGTATCTTAGTCCATAATAAAATAGCTATAATTAGTCCATAAATCGCTAATGCTTCACAAAGCGCTACAACTAAAAATGCTTGGAAAAAGGAGCCCTCTCTTTCTGATAAAGCAGAGATTGCTGCTGTTCCAGTCGTTCTTATTGCCCAAGCGCTTCCTAAAACAGCTGAGCTAACAGCAATAGCTGCGGAAATTGCGAATACGGAAATTGTCATCGAGTCATAAGTTTCTCCTTGAGCCGCTACAAAATTTATTATCCCGTCCACCGAAAAAAATACCGAAAAAGCCAAAAATACTTGAAATATTGCTAATAATAAATAAAATTTTTTTTTTCCATTCAATTTAATACACTTTCTCTTATTTATGTAGTGTTATGATCTATATTGATAATTACATAATAAAAATACTTTATTTTAATAAATTTTAAGCATTTCATAGAAAAATATTAATGAAAGGAAATAGAAACCTTTAATTTACATGCTAGTGCTTAAGAAACTCAAAATATTGATAAAAAGATGTGCTTTATCCTTTTTAATTTATAATTTTAAAGATAAAGGTTTTATTTTGAAAAGGGATAATCTATTTATAAGTAAATAATGCTAATTAATAGATAATTATAAATTAAATCTGAGGTCTCGAAAATGGATATTAATGATAGAGAAAATGAAAAAAACGTAAAGATTAGAGAACATGATGTTTTTATTATAGTTGATATGCAGTATGATTTCCTCCCTGGAGGTGCGTTAGCAGTAGAAGGTGGGGACGAGATTATTAGGGGAATAAATGAATTGGGTAACCTTTTCGATAAAAAAGGAGCATCAATAATTCAAACTCAGGATTGGCATCCTTCAAATGATAAATCATTTGCGAGCAATCACCCGGGAAAACAACCTGGAGATGAATTTCATGGAGAGGGAATTGGTCCTGTTCTTTGGCCTGATCACTGTGTTCAAGGAACAAAAGGAGCAGAATTTCATAAGGATTTAGATATAACATTAGCTAGAGCAATAATACGAAAAGGCATGGATCCCGAAGTAGATTCTTATTCTGCATTTAGAGATCAACTTAAGAAAAAGGAAACGGGCTTAAAAGGGTTTTTAAAAGATCTGGGGATAAAAAGAGTATTTATCTCGGGTTTAGCGTTAGATTATTGCTGTTATTATTCTGCAATTGATGCAATAGAATTTGGGTTTGAAGTCTTTTTGATTTTAGATTTAACAAAAGGAATTGATGACCCAAAAGGAAGTATTTCAAATGCATTAGAAGATATGGATAATAAAGGTGTCAAATTTCTTAATACAGCAAGTTTTATTAAATAATAAAGTGAATATCATTAAAACTTCTATCAATTTTTTTATTTAATCGATCAATTCTCTCTATTCCATAAAATTTGGATGACAAATTTATTTTTTAAGCTACTTTTATCTAAGATTAAGAGATTTGAATTTTAAATGATTGCTTGAGAATTGGCTAAATGGTAACAAATTTCCCATATAAATCAATCTTAGTTGTGTGTAGTGTAAACACGGCACGTAGCCCTATTGCAGAAGGATATCTATCATATTTCTTTAACCAACTTTCTTTAGATATTAAAATAAATTCATGTGGTATAGCATCTAATGCAAGGGATGGAATGTTAATTTCCCTTGATGCAAAGTTAGTTATGAAAGAGGAGGGTATAAATTTACCCGAAGATTCTAAATCAATTGATTTAAAAAAACATCCAAAACTAGTAGAAAATAAAGATTTAATATTGACTCTTACTCAAAAGCATAAGGAAGAACTATATGATCTTAACGGATTGTTAGAAAAATATGATGGAGATATTTTTACTTTAAAAGAATTTGCGGGAGAACATGGAGATATCGAAGATCCGTCAATGAAAGGAATAGAAGGATTTAGAAAAGCAAGGAATGAGATAAGGGAGTTTATTTTAAAAGGATTGAGAAAATGGTTTCCAGATGATTTATGATAGATTTAACTAGTAAAAATATAGGAATAGATTAGTTTATGATAGAATATATTATAATTGCGATTTTACAAGGTCTGTTCGAATGGTTACCCATAAGTTCATCGGGTCAAGTTATGATCATAGCAATTAATTTATTTGGCATCAGTTCTAGTGAAGCATTTAGCCTAGCTATTTGGTTACATTTAGGAACCATGTTTGCTGTAGTACTTAAATATCGAAATAATTATTATATCATGTTTAGATCGTTGATTCCTCATAAAAATCGAGAAATAGAATCTAATACTATTATAGAAAGAAATTGGGTGATATTAGCTACTATTGGAACTGCACTTACCGCACTCCCCCTTTATTTCATTTTCAAATTAGTTTTAGAAAATTATTTTAATGCAACTCAAGGAGATATTTTAACGTTGATTATTGCGGGATTATTAATTGTGATTGGTATAATCATCCTTATTGCTAAAAAACAAACTGGAAAAAAAGAATTATATAAGCTCTCAGAAGATTTTTTTCATTCAGAAAGTTTAGTCGCAGGTTTAGTACAAGGGATATCTATATTACCTGGAGTGTCTCGATCAGGAATAACGGTCTCTTCAATATTATTTCAAAATTATAATCAAGACGAAGCATTAAAATTAAGTTTTCTTATCTCTGTACCCGCAGTTCTAGGTTCAATCGGAGCAGATATTCTTTTTGGAAGTGGATCGGTTTTTGGAACATTAAATATATTTACAATATTAATCTCTACAATAGTTAGTTTTATAGTAGGATATTTGACGATTGAAATACTTTTGAAATTAGCAAAAAGGATTAATTTTGGCTATTTCTGTATTGGTTACGGCCTTATAGCTTTTATGGTTATTTTACCTTTCTTATTAATATTCTAAGATTTCATTCTTTCTACTTTTTATTTTCAAGATGTTTTAAATAATCCAATATATATTCTACGATTACCAGATCTATGTCTTCTATACCTCTAAATCCGGGAAAATCATTTAAATCAATTAAATAATATTCATTTTTATCTAAAGATTTAATTAAATCAAAACCGAAAATATTAAGATTTAATTCTTTTGAAAGTATTTTGCTTAAATTTTTAATGCTATCATCCAAAATGAAGGGCTTTCTCTTAATTTCTTCAACATTAATAGATTCAGGTTTTTCTCTCAAGTATATATAAATTGGATTTTCTCTCTGAACCCCATAGATCTTATCTCCTATAACATACACTTTACGATCCATCCCATCGCACTCAATAAAATCTTGAATATATAAGTCGAAATAAAGAAACTCTTTTTTAGACAAAATAAAATCGTCAATTTCATTTCGCTCTCGTGCTAAAAAATTAAATCGAAAGAACTCATTATGTTGATCATGGCTTTTAAAGACGAGTGGCAATTTTGGAGTTGCCCAATTCTTAAAATGTTTCAAATCCTTAAGAGGGGATGGATGTATCCAAGAGTTTGGGAGATTAAAATGCTTTATATCTTTTTTATGCTTTTCAAATGCATTCCTTAAAGCGGTATCTAAGGCTATTTTATTCTTACAGAGTAATATTGATGATAAGCTATTAATAGTCGGAATATTAAATAATTCCGCCATATGGACCAAATCAATGGAGGATTCTCCTCCTACTTTAGTAATGATTAAATCATAGTCTTTCAATTTATTGTAAAAGTCTTTTATGTTTATGGAATCTTTAATCGGATCATGATAATCTAATTTAAGCCAATTTATATCTTTTAATTTTTTTATTATATTCTTTATTAACGGTATATCGCACTTAGCGGAAATTAAGATATGCTTATTCCTCATTGAGAAGAGTTTGAATGTGGAATTATTTAATCTTCATTTAATTAATATTGGATAATAATATTTCCTATTCTTTAATTGTTTCAAATCCTCTTTAATCAAGAATATCTATATATGTTTTTAGAAAATACT
>Ga0102944_1000176_pt1 | contig 53005 bp, 50 predicted proteins | sample SalPonD_shore_MG_FD_78172 | JGI IMG/M metagenome (GOLD analysis project Ga0102944, IMG submission 78172) | Salt pond soil microbial communities from South San Francisco under conditions of wetland restoration - Salt Pond MetaG... | ecosystem: Environmental > Aquatic > Marine > Intertidal zone >... | reverse complement strand
GATATTATGAAGGAGGAAGATCCTTTCAATTCGGTAGTCCCTGCTGGTATGGTGTGGGATGTTCTCAAGGGAGAACTTGGGAATAAGTTTGACCTGTATTCGATTGCACAGTATGCTGTACATGTGGCAAAATATGAAGGACAAGAGGCCATTGAGGCGTTAGGTACTCAATTATATCGTTTAGGCCTATTCCCAGATCCTGGATTACTAGAAATGTCTGACAATATTGGTGATAGATTGGCCGCCAATATCGATATTTTCGATCGGGTACGAAATATGTACGGCACAGATGAGCGAAGGTTGAGCACGAGTATCCGTCAAGCTGGATCCGATGATGAAAGACGAGAACGGGCAGAGCGGGTCCGAAAAATCCGGGAAATCCATCGCGGGAACCAGGATGTGATTCAGGAACTCCGTTACTCCGACGTAGAGGGATTATTTAGGACGTCTTTGGGTGGTGGCGGTGGGAGGATAGGTCGTCGACGGAGTCCTTCAAACTTTAGTCTTGAATCAGTCCTCAAAGACAATATTGAACAGTTGGCTGAAAGGGCTGAGGAGTTTCGAGAAGCGTTTAATAAAGCGATAAATGATGGTGAAACTTCGGTTTCGGTATCGCTCAATGACGATGAAACACTATACGATAAGGACGGAATAGATGATGATTTTTACATGTTCATTTCCCATTTTATCAATAAAAAAACATACGGGGGCGTAGTGTATGATGCAACCGATCTTCAAGAAGCAATCGAGACCTTCCAAGCTTTAGATTCGGAACTTTTCGATATCCACAGCCATGGTACGCGATTCAATGATTTAAGAAGGTTTGCCGAGTCGCACGATGAGTTTGCATCGGTCACTTCAGCGATTGATCAGTATGATGAGGCAAGGTCTCGGTTGCTCGAATCGTTTGATGAGTTATATTCTGAGCCTCTCTTTTTTCTATTAGCTGATCCCACCCTGCTTGAAGACGCAAACAATTATTTGGAAAAATACCAGGAAGCTGAGAACCAGATTGACAATAAATATCAGACCCTTAAGCGCCAAGCAGGGGGTGGGGCCCAAACCCTTCTTTCTGAATTCATACTTCTTGATACAATTGCCGTTAGATTTGATGATGCCGTCGAGAATTATAATCTATTGTTGTCACCAATTCATCCGCTACATCTTTGGAAATTTGTAACCCTAGCTCGACGAATCCTCGATGAACGTGACTCTCTGGATGAGCTTGACCGGGACTTCTTGAAAACGGCAGTAGACCATCAGCCTCACGTGTTGCGTAGCTTGGACGTTGGCAATAGTGAACACCTCCCCTCTGCACACCTTGTCCAAGATGGGGAGATCGGTAAACTTCCGATCTATGTGCCGGCTGAAAAAGCGGCTATTGGTACCAATAAAAGTGTCTGGGATCATCTGTTGGATAAATTCCTCACCGCCCATCCTCCTTCAAGCAGGAAACTACGAATTAGCGTCATTGACCCCATCCGACCGGGGGAATTACTAGATGAATTAATAGAGGCGGCAGATGACGGTCGGGTGACTGGTGCAGATGTTGAATTTGTCTACATCGAGAACGAACGTGATAGCATTCTCTATGGGGCCAACGATCGAGACGATGTGATCGATATTTTTGGTCCGGGAGGCGACACGAATCACTTTTCGGTTAATGTTGCCGATTACAATAGTTACCAAGATTATTTGGAATATTTGGATGACAATCCACGACACTTGATCGTTCTGAATGACCACAGTTCTCCTACGGTCCGTGAATTCGAACGAGATAAAAACGTCACAGTCCACCCCTTATATGTTCCAAAAATTTTCAGTTACAACGCCTTCGACGATCAAATAGAGATGCATTCCTCCTCAGAGGGCGAGATGATTTTCTCGAAATATCAAAATCTAATTAATAATCTCAATACCCAGTACAATGACGTTCATAATGCAAGTGTTCACCGATTAAAGGTTGAGCCTGCCGAAATCGATGAGTTTTGTGATGTTGGGGTTTGGGTAACAGTTTCAACGCCATCAACAAACCTCGATCCATTCCCTCATGGGAGTTTGATTGCCCGGGAACACCGGGGAGAGCGAGATTATGCAATTTATTCTAAGGACCGTGATTACTTCAGTCGGGCTTTGCAAAGACTATTTAACGAATATCCGATGAATATCGAATCTGATGATATTGCATTTTTAGTTGATGACATCGTCGAATATGAGCGAAGTGGTCTTCTCCGCTTGATAACCGAGGAAACGGAAGGGGAGGATTTATCAAAAAATGCAAAGGGTATCATCGGTGCCATACTGGCGGTCCAATGGATTGAAGAGGAGTATGATGAACCCAAGTTGATTCTATCAATCGATGATCCAGTCACCCGGAAGTGGTTGAATCTGGGTGAAGGAAACGAACGCGCTGATTTTATTGTTGTGAGCTTTGATAAGGGTGAAGGGATCGTGATTGACATCTTGGAAGTGAAGGCCCATGATCATCCGGATAGTCAATTTAGTATTGATAAAAACACGTCGCCACCAACGGTCTCTGGACCGGCTATAGAGGGTCAATTGCTTCCAACGACCCAAACGATTCGAAAGATATTCACTAACGAGGAGGATGTCACTACTGGACCGCGCCGTGCAGCACTTCGGGAACAGATTTTCTATGAATTGATGTCCTCAGGGGTTTCTGAAGAAAAACAGGCGTGGGTTACTCGGATTAATAATGCATTCAATGAGGGAATCGTCCCCAAGGTCAACCCACATATCGTATCAATTGAAATTACAAATACAGGGAGATCTATTGAAGAGTTCACGGGAATAACTGAATCGAGTTCCCAAAAAGTTGTGATAACCCGACTACCACGACCAATTTTATATCAATTAATAAGCGGAGATTTGCCTGAGGTCTCTTCCGTATCCGATTTAGAGGTGAGTAAGCAGGGATCTGAGTCTGAAGAAGAAGCAAGATCGACGGATGAAGGAGCATCTGACGACGTGACTTCAAAAGCAGAGGAGGCTAATATGGGCGATGAGGAAGGGCTCCAAACATCTGAGAAGATGTATGGTGACCCTATGGATTACGCTGATGATGTGGAGCGATTAAAGAGAACGTTATCTGACTTTGGAATCAATCATCGTGAAATAAATACGAATGATGTCGAAGTCGGACCAAATATTATCCGTTACAAGATAAAACTCGCTCCAAACGAAACCCAGCGTTCGATCGAATCAAGAACAGAGGACATCGCTCGAGCAATGGCTATGGAACGAGAGCCAATAGTCCATCGTGTTCCGGGAACCGAATTCGTTGCATTAGATGTCCCCCGGTCAGACAAGACTGTCGTCCCGTTCGAGGAGTACAGAGATAGACTTCCATCTGGTGTCCCTCTTGAATCCTTACCCTTCTTAGCAGGCGTTACCCCGTCTGGTGAAGTTCATCTCGCTGATCTAAATGATGCACCTCACATGCTGGTCGGAGGAAGTACGGGGAGTGGAAAAACCGTATTCTTGTATTCCCTCATTAGTTCTATATTGGATCAAAAAAGTAAAGACGAAATTGAGTTAGCCTTGATTGATCCGAAAACAACGGACTTTGTTTACTTCAATAACCTTCCCAATCTCGTCAACGAACATGTGTTAACGGATGCCCAGGAAACAGCGAAATTCTTCGACTCGTTAGTAGAGAACGAAATCCCCTACCGGAAGAAAAAACTTCAGGACAAGATTGCTCGGGATATTGGAGAATTTAACGAATTGGTAGATGACCCCAAAATGAGAATGACGCCATTAGTGGTTGTGATTGACGAATATGCAGATCTATTGCAGCAACTTGGAGAGGATGCAGACCATACGGAGGACAACGTACGTACTATCGCCCAGGTTGCTCGATCACTTGGTATCCATCTCGTCATCGCAACCCAACGTCCGAGTCATAATGCGATCGATACGGATTTGAGAGCAAATCTCGATATGAGGGCTGCCTTCCGCCTACCAAAGAAATCTGATTCCCGAGTAGTTCTTGATGAAGCAGGCGCTGAAGAACTTGGTGGAGACGGGGATATGCTATTAAAAGAGGCTGACAGGGTCACCAGATTACAGGGCTTCTTTATAGATTCGAGCCTCATCCGAGAAATGGTTCAGACCTATTCTGAATAGACACTCAAGAATGAGATGTACTGAATGTAGATGGTGTTGCCGACAATGGCAATTGAATCGGGACGCCCGCTGAGTCGATTATCAGAGGGTGGCTTCCGCCTAGCCCGCGTGCCCGAAGCGAGTCAGACCTCTACATCTATGTACTGAGGGTGACTGGAAGATCCTGACCTCATGGCCCATCCCGACCATCGGCTTGTCTAGGATTTCGTCGCGTTCGTAGAAGGTGAGCACGGGGTCCCACTCGTCGAGCCCGCGCTCGATCTCGAGCCACCGATACATCGCCTTCACCGCCTGGTAGCACTTCGCCCGGTGGGCGTCGGTCCAGTCCTCGTAGGCCAATTCAGCCAGGTAGCCGTCGGCGTGCCGGTGGGTGAGCTCGAGCGTGTAGCGGCCCTCGCGGTTCCAGACCCACCGATAGAAGTGGTCCGTGCGATAGGCGTGGTTCTGGGCCGTCGAGGTAGCATAACCACGCGCCCGGTCGGGCTCCTTCCCGACCGTCAGCAGCCACCGAACGTACCGCTCGCGGTGGTCGCGATAGTCGACGAGCTGGCGCTCGTTGAGCCTCGCTTCGGTCTTGCCGGTCAGGGCAATGATACTCGGTGGATCGGCCGTCATCACCACTCCCTCATGCGAAAATAGGGGGGTTCGTTCCGGGTTTTACGCTTGCCTGGACTAGGACTCGGAATCGCAAGACGGCGTCGAGGTGACGATGCTCCTGAGTACAACTTGCCTCCGGTCATGGTGTTCACGTCAGGTTAGCGACGACGAAAAACCGATAGCAGGCGCCGACTTCCGATGCTCCGAAGGGGATTTGAACCCGAGGCGAGGCTCGCGACGCTCGCCTCGCGCGCTTCAAATCCCCCACGAGTCGCACTCGCTCCTCACGTTCGTTCGTCGCAGAGTGCTCCGAAGGGGATTTGAACCCCTGTCATTGCCTCGAGAGGGCAATATGATTGGCCGGGCTACACCATCGGAGCCGTACCGCTTGGTACCCCGGATTTCCGTATAACGGTTTTGATTGCGGCTCATCGTCAATGGGCCGGCACCAGCGACCTCGCTCGGTCGACGTTCAGGGTCCGAACACGCTACTGCCCTCGTCAGCCAACCCCTCAGTCGTCCCGAGCCCAATCCAGCGCTCGCTCGACGGCGTCGCCCCAGCGGAGATACGAAGCGTCCGCCTCCTCGACATCCAACCCCGGCACGAACGACCGGTCGACCCGCCGGTTCGACCGAAGCTCATCGACAGAATCCCAGTACCCGACGGCGAGCCCGGCCGCGTACGCCGCCCCGAGCGCCGTCGTCTCGGCCACGACCGGGCGGTCGATGGACCGCTGGAGGACGTCCGCCTGGAGCTGACACAGGACGTCGTTCGCCGCTGCCCCGCCGTCGACCCGGAGGGAGGTGATACCAAATCCGGCATCGGCCGCCATCGCCTCGACGACGTCCCGGGTGCGGTAGGCGATCGCCTCGAGGGTCGCGCGGACGAGGTGCGCCGTCCGGGTGCCCCGCGTCAACCCGACGATGGTGCCGCGGGCCCGGCCGTCCCAGTAGGGCGCCCCGAGGCCGCTCAACGCCGGGACCACGTAGACGCCATCGGTGGACTCGACCGACCGGGCGAGGTCGGCCGTCTCGGCGGCGTCGTCGACGAGGCCGAGGTCCACGAGCCACTCGATAGCGGCCCCGGTGGCGAAGATCGACCCCTCCAGGGCGTACTGCACGGGCTGGCCCGACCGCTGGAACCCGACCGTCGTCAGGAGGCCGTGGTCGCTCGAGACCGCCTCGTCGCCGGTGTTCAGGAGGAGGAAGGAGCCCGTGCCGTGGGTGGCCTTGGCGTCGCCGGCGTCGAAGCAGGTCTGGCCGAACAGGGCGGCCTGCTGGTCGCCCAGGGCGGCCGCCACCGGAATCTCGGCCCCGAGGAAGCCGTCCGGGTCCGTGGAGCCGTACAGCGCCTCGTCCGACGACGGCCGAACCTCGGGCAGCAGCGCACGAGGCACGTCGAACATCGTCAGGAGCTCGTCGTCCCACTCGAGCGCCCCGATGTCGAACAGCATCGTCCGCGAGGCGTTGGTGATGTCCGTGACGTGGTTGCCGGTGAGGTTCCAGATGAGCCACGTATCGATGGTGCCGAACCGGAGGTCCCCATCACGAGCGCGGTCGCGGAGGTCCTCGCCGCGGGCGGCCTGGAGGTTCGACGAACCAGCATTGTCGAGGAGCCACCCGACCTTCGTCGCCGAGAAGTAGGCGTCGGCCGCCAGGCCAGTCTTCTCGCGAATCGTATCGAGCTCGGCCGCGTCGAGCGCCTCCACGCGGTCGGTCGTCCGTCGGTCCTGCCAGACGAGCGCGTTGTGGACCGGTTCACCGCTCTGCGCGTCCCAGACGACGGTCGTCTCGCGCTGGTTCGCGATGCCGAGGGCGTCGAGCTGAGTGGCGTCGAGTCCCGCGTCGTCGAGGCCACGCGTCACGACGGCCTTCGTGTGCTCCCAGATCTCGACCGGGTCGTGCTCGACCCAGCCGGGCTGTGGGAACAGCTGCTCGTGCGTCTCGTACGCCCTGGCGACGACCCGACCGCGACGGTCGAAGGCCATGAACCGCGTGCCGGTCGTCCCCTGGTCGATGGCGCCGACGTACGTGGGTGGCATCGGTCAGGCTCCTTCGGGCCGTCGGTCGGTCACGAACTCGTCCGTCGTGACGACATACCCGTGAATCGTCCTCACTCCGGGTCGAACCTAAAGATATCTTCGATCGAGCACTCGAACCGCCGCGCCAGCTTGAACGCCAGCTCGAGGCTCGGGTCGTACCGCCCGGTCTCGATGGCGTTGATGGTCTGGCGAGAGACCTGGACCTCCTTTGCGAGCGCTGCCTGGGTGAGGTCCTCGCGAGCGCGCCAGACCTTCAGCGTGTTCTCCATGCTACATCGAGCGCCCGACGACGACGTACCCGACGAGGTAGCCGAGCGCCGTGATGGCGAACAGCGCCCCGAGGACCGCTGACGTCGGCGGGTCGAACGTGGTGAACGCGACGGCGGCGAGGAGGAGGCCTTCGACCGCGAACGTCACCTGGAAGGCGCGGTACCCGGCCTTCTCGCCGATGGCCGTCACCCGCTCGTCGACCACGACCTCGTCGCGTCGCTCCCTTCTGCGTCGGGCGATGGTGGTGATGGCGAGGGCGAGGCCGCCGGCGATAAGGGCAGCCCCGGCCCCGACGGGCGAGTCGGTCCACGCGGGCTCGAGGGCGAGGACGGCCCCGCCGCCGAGGAAGATGCCGATCCCGGCCACGAGGAGGACGGCGTCGATCCACCCAGCCCGGCGAGTGACTGCGGTGTCCATGTAAAGTACACTTGACTCTAAGACAATAAAGCTTTACGTTGTGTCGGGAAAGATTGTCACCCACCGCCCGCTCTTCCAATCGCTCGAGGCGCTTCGGCGTGCCGTCGCTCGAACCCGATGCCCGCTTCCTGCACCCGCATGATATCATCAAAATGAATTACTCAATATGATGCCCGCCGATGGGCCGTCCGAACGGGACGTCGAAGCCGGGGTTTCGAGGGTCGTCAGCCCTCGACCGGCGACGGCGGCGACAGCAGCTCCGTCCGGACCTCGCCGTCAAACCGCAGGTCCTCCCGCCGATTTCGTCATCGGTGGGAACCGATTCGGAGATATCCCCCGTTCGTGTCCACGAATTGGCCCATTTAGAGGGTCACGTCGTCCTCGTGCCTTCGGAGCCGCGTTCGAGGGTCGACACCGCTGCTATCGGTCGTCCTCGGGTCGGCGGGAGTGTCCCCATTGGTCCCGTCCAATCAGGCCGACTCCACGCGGCCATCCGTTTCGACGATACTCGCCACATGGGGACGACCTCGGGCCCGAGTTGACGATCGCGGCGCCTCGCTCGCGTCGGCCCCCCGTTCAACATCTCGACGACGCGGCTCGGATGCGTCCTTGCTCGAACCAGCGATGCATCCAACCACCACCGAGCTGGACCCAGTACGACGCCGAACGTCCCCGTCATCGGGTCGGTTACGTGCAGTCAAAAACGAGTAACTAATAAAGAAGGTTTGGTCAACTCCGGCGATTCGCTACGCTCCCGCTTGCAGCTCGTGGTTGATGCCGAAGAGCCGGCCCAGTAACAGCCACGCTGGCTGCAGGCCACGAACGTCCACCCGCCCGTCGAGGTAGTATGGGGAGAGGTTGTCGCCCTCGAGGACGGCTCGCAGGACGTCCCTCGAGATCGATATCGTCGTCGTCTCGAACGTCGCCTCACCTTCGACACGCCCAGGTTCGACGGACAGCGTGGGGGTATGCGGGGTCATCGTCACCGTGACGGACTCCCCGTCGTCGAGCTCCAACACGAAGTGTTGTCGGAGGGGATTGGCCGATAGTCGCCGCTGCGCCTCGGCCGTGTCGCACACCGCGTCGAACATCGATTCGAGCCGGTCAGTGATGGATGGGTTGCTCATGTGCTCGTTCACCAGTCCGTGGTCCCCTCGCTCAAGAGGAGGTCCGGGTCACCGTACTTCGCGGCGATGTCCCGAACAGCCGAATCCTTCCGGAGGTCGTCGAGCAGCCGAAGCCGCCCGTTCTCCATGATGATCTCGTCGTCGACGCGCACCTTGGGGGCCCGGTTGAGGGCGTCGACGTGCGTTGGCGTCGCCTCAGGGGGGATCGCCTTGTTCGTCGAGATTCCCATCGCCACGTGGAACGTGCCGGCCATCGGGAGGAGTCCAGCGATCCCCCGCCGCCCTCGCTCCCACGTGCACTTCGGATTGAAGCCGAACGACGCCTCGGCGAGCAGATGTCGACACCCCTCGGGGGCGTATCGATCGATCGCGGTCTGGAAGTGATCCGCCTCGCGACCGCCCGTGACGGCCGCGACCGCCCCGTCCTCGATGTGCCAGGTCAGGGGCGCCTCGAGGACGCCGTAGCCGTCGATCGCGTCGATGACGAAGGTTCCCTCGGCCGAATCGAAGGGGTGCCAGCCGATCTCGCCGACCGGATGGATCCGGAGGAGGTTGCCCCAGGGCGACTCGTCGCCCAACTCGGGCTGGGCCGCCTGGAGCGCCGATGGGGGCGTCGGGTGCGTGACCGCCTCCGACCCGATCATGCGGAGATCGGTCCCCCGATCGTCCGTGATGTGGATCTCCCGGTCCGCCCCGAACAGCCGGTCGGCCAACACCTTGCTGATCGCGATCGCCAGTTCGTGGGGCCACTCGAGCACCGGGCCCGCGAGCACCTCGGCCGACGGGCTGAATGACAGGTGCCCGATGCCCTTGTCCATCATCGCCCCGAAGACGGTCTTGCTCCACTGGAACTGCGGGGCCGACAGGTAGGGATGCGAGATCAAAACGTCGCACGATCGTATCGCGGCGTGTATCGGATCGGGCAGGTAGAACGTGTCTCGCCAGACGTCGAAGGACGGGTAGACGTGCTGGGTGACCGTTGCTCCCTTCGCCTCGGCAGCCGCGGCGATCACGCTCGCGACCGTCGGGTCGGCTGCTCGGCTCCGAACGACGGCGACGTTCGCCCCGGGGGTGACGTCGCTCGCGGCCGTCACGGCCGAACCGACGGTGGTCCAGATGCGGTTTGTCAGGTCGGTTGTCATTGAATCGTCCTCGACGGACCGTACCGTCACCGCGGCCCGTGAATGTCACTCCTCCCTTCAGAGCCCGCCTATTTATGGTTGACTCAACTGGCCTGGTCGAGGGTCCATCGGGCCGTCGACCGGGGCCCATGGCTCCCGCGTGGCTCCCCGCGTCGCGCTGTCGTCTGAGCCCCAGGTATCGGACAGTCCGTCTCCCCACCGGCACCTCACTTGATCGTGAAGCCGGCGTCGACCGGCAGGGCGGCCCCCGTCACGTACCTGGCGGCGTCGCTGGCCAACCAGAGGAACGCCTGGCTCACCTGCGCGGCGTCAATCTTTCCCCCGTCGAGGATGTTCCAGGGGCCCGAGAGCTCCTGGGCTCGCTCGACGTACTCGCTCCCGTACACCCGGCTGGTTTCCGCGACCCCGGGGGTATCGGTCCCCGTCGGAACCACGCAGTTCACGTTGACGTCGTAGCCGGCGAGTTCGAGTGCCAGCGATTTGGTGAGCCCGATCACCCCGTGCTTGCTCGCGCTGTAATGCCCCATCCCGTACTGGCCGACGACTCCCGCGGTCGAGGCCGTGGAGACGATGTTCCCGCCACGACCCTCCTCGATGAAGTGCTGCCCGACGTACTTCGAACACAACCAGACGCCCTTGAGGTTCACGTTCAACACCACGTCCCACTGCGATTCTGATAGCTCGGTGAGCAACCCGAAGTCGCCCACGCCGGCGTTGTTGACGAGGACGTCGATGCGCCCGAACTCGTCGATCGCCGCGTCGACAGCTCCTTCGACGTCGGACTCGACCGTCACGTCCGCGAAGACCGGTAGCGCGTCGATGCCCCGCTCTCCAGCCGCCGAGACGGTCTGTTCGAGGTCCTCGTTACTGGCCCGTTTCGTCTCCAACGCGTCGTCCTCTGGGATGTCGAGCGCGACGATATCGGCGCCGTTGTCAGCGAAGTGGAGCACGTGACTGCGGCCCATGCCCCTGGCCGCGCCGGTCACCATCACGACCTGATCGCTGAAATCGTAGCTAGGCAGGTTCACGACGCGAGCCTCGTCCACCGGGGGGGAAAAACGTTCCCATCGTGGGGACCGCGTTCGACCCCGTCAGCTGCCTGCCACCCGGTCCGCAAGCCGTCGTTCGAGAACGTCGAACAGCTCCGGCAGATCGAGGACGGGTTGGGAGAGGCCGATGTCGAGCGACAGCTGCGACACCGTCGGGAGGCTCACGTTCGTCTTTCGGAGCGTCGACGGCTGGCCGAACACGTCCTCGGGCGTCCCGTCGAGCAGGACCTCCCCCTGCCGGAGGGCGACGACACGGTCCGCGTGTTGGGCCGTGAAGTCGACGTCGTGCGTGATGACGATGACGAGTTTGCCCTCCTCCGCGAGCTCCTCGACGATGCTGCCGAGGAGTTCCACGCCACCCGCGTCCTGACCGCCCGTCGGTTCGTCCAGCACCACGATGGGCGTGTCCATCGCCAGTACCGATGCGACGGCGACGTGCTTCCGCCTGGCCTGACCCATGTCGTACGGGTTCCGATCGCGGACCGACTCGAGTTCCAGGCGTTCGATGACGTCCTCGACGCCGGCCCGAATCTCGTCCTCGGATCGGCCGACGTTCTCGGGTCCATAGCGTATCTCGTTCTCCACGGTGTCGTGGAAGAGCTGGTCGTTCGGATTCTGGAAGCTCAGCCCGACCTCCCTGGCCATCTCCGCGACTCGATGCTGACGGGTGTCCTTCCCGCGAACGTGCACCGCGCCCTCGGACGGCGTCAGGAGCGAGTTGAGGTGTTTCGCGAACGTCGTCTTCCCGGCGCCGTTCTGGCCGATGACGCAGATGACGCCCCCCTCGAAGTCGATCGACAGGTCGCTGAGCGCCTCGACGGCGTCGGAGTACCGATAGGTCACCGAATCGAACGAGATGGCCTGTTGACCCGTTGATCGATCATCCCCTCGGTCCGACGTTTCGTCCTCGGGTTCGTCGCCCGTCCTCGAATGAGGGTTCTCGGTCCCGAGCGCTGCCTTCACCTCGGCGATGACGTCCTCGTACGAGACGGGAACCGGTTTCGCCGTATCGACGAACCGGCGTTCGCGCAGCCAGTTCCCGACCGAGATCTGGGTCGGGACCTGGATGGTCGACGCCTCGTCGGTCAGCTCGGATAACACCGCCGCCGGATCGCCCGAGTGAGCGATCCGGCCCCCCTCCACGACCACCAGTCGGTCGACGTGCGGCGCCAGCCGTTCGACGTCCTGGCTGACGAGCAGGATCGTGAACTCGTCACGGTCGAGCTCGCCGACCACCTCGAAGACCTTCTTCGTTCCCTCGGGGTCCAACTGTGAGGTCGGCTCGTCGAGCACCAGGACGTCTGGCTGCAGGGCCAGAATCGAGGCCAGTGCCACCCGCTGGGATTGACCGCCCGACAACTGGTTCGGGTTCCGATTGTAGAGGTCGGTGATGCCGACCGTCTCGAGGCTCCACTCCACCCGGTCGATCATCTCGGGCACCGAGTACCCCTGGTTCTCCAGCGCGAACGCGACCTCCTCGTAGACCGACGTGCTCGCGCCGGTCATCTGGTCGAACGGGTTCTCGAACAGCATGCCGACCGTGGTCGAGAGGTCACCGATGGTCGCCTCCCGGGTGTCGACCCCGTCGACGAGCACGTGACCCTCGAAATCGCCGCCGAAGAAGTTCGGGATGTAGCTCGGTATCATCCGCGCCAGCGTCGATTTACCGGCATCCGCCGGCCCGACGATGCCCACGAATTCCCCCTTCCCGATCGAGAGATCGACGTGTTCGATCGCCATCTCCTCGGACTGGGTCCGATACTGGTAGCTGACGTCCTCGAGCTCGATCAGGCTCACGGCAACACCCGCCACACGACCGTCGCCGCGACCGCGAGCCCGATGACGAGCATGAGTGGGCGGTCGTAGGCGGTCCGGGGGACTGAGAAGAGCGCCGAGCGCTCGCCCTCGCGGGTGAACCCACGGGATTCCAACGCGAGGGCGCGCGTTTCGGAGGCGATCAGCATGCTGATCATGAGCGGGATGAAGAGGGCGAGGACCGATCTGAAGCGCCGAACCAGATTCGCCTTCGTATCCAACCCTCTCGCCTGCTGGGCCTCGAGGATCGTTCGGGACCGGTTCTGGACGATGGGGACCAGTTGGAGCGCCGCCAGGAACACGTACGCGGCCTTGTTCGACAACCCCCGTTCCATCAGCGCCGTCGTGAGCTGTTTCGGATGGGTCGAGACGATGACGAGGAGCAGGGAGATCATCAAGGTCAGGACGCGGAACAGGAAGAGGAGGGCGAAGCGAAGTCCCTCCTCGTAGAACACGATCTCGTGAACGACCGGGACGTGCCCGATGACGAGAAAGGCCGTCTCGTTCCCGGGGTAGAGCAGGCCTTGAATCACGAACAACGCCACGGCGAGCGGCGTCCCGGCAAACGCGAGGATCTTCGCGACCGGCCGGTAGACCCCCGTCATGACGGTGACGAACGCGAGCCCCAGCACGATCGCGAGCGGTCCCCAGAAGGTCGGGAGCATGAACACGATGAGGATCAGGCCGAGGCTCACGACGAGCTTCGTCACCGGATTGAGCCGATGGACGATCGTGTCCCCGGGTTGGTATTCGAGGAAGTTACCCTGGCCCGATGATTCCCTGAGAATGGAGGAGAGTGGTTTCCCCAGCGTCTGGTACTCCTGCGCCATACAGCTACCGTGCATCACCCACGTTTAACTTTTGTGGGCTGGGGGACGGCCACCTCGACGGCACGACCGTATCCCGGTGGCGTGGGAGAATCGGGCAAACATAAGGGACGATCGGGGAAACATATTTAATATAGCTGGTTAAGGTGGCTGCCATGGGTGCCACATCCATGATGTACGAGAGGATGCAACGCGACTTCACGACGACGGCCTGGGTGCTGATACCCGTCGCCGTTGGGCTCAACCTCGTCGGACGGTTCATCGTTCAGACCCTCCGGATTCCGCTCTTCCTCGATTCCCAGGGGACGTTCCTCCTGGGGATCATCGGCGGACCATGGGTCGCGGCGGTCGGTGGGATCCTCACCAGCATCACCATCGCCGTGGGGTTGGACCCGGGTTCGTTACCGTTCGTGATCGTTCAGATCGCCCTCGGCATCGCCAGCGGCATCCTGGCCTACCGTGGCTGGTTCATCATCGAGACGGCGTCCGAACACTGGAAGCTCATCGCGTGTGGGCTCATCCTCGGTCTCGTGTCGTTGCTGCTCAGCACACCTATCGCGGCCTACGTCTTCGGTGGCGTGACGGGGGCCCCCTCGGACGTCTTGACCGGGGTCTTCCTTTCGACCGGACAGAACATCTTCCAGTCCGTCCTGAGTGGACGTATCATCGTTGCCCCGGTAGACAAGACCGCGAGCGTCATCGTGGCCTACTACATCGCGACCAACATCCCGGACCGGTATCTCCCGGAACGAGGTCGGAAAGCCCTGGGTCGCGACTAGTCCGTCGACCCGCTCGTGGCGCTCGTGTCTGCCGCAGGCGGGAAACAGAAAGAGGTTTGGTCCCCGCATCCTCCGGCCCTGTCATGCAGAAGGTCTACTTCGCAGGACCGCTGTTCTGCCAGGCCGAGCGAGCGTTCAACGAGCGCGTCTCGGGGATGCTCGAAGCCGAAGGGTACGACGTCTTCCTCCCGCAGCGAGACAGCGGTGACATCGGCGAGTTGAACCTGAAGGGGCAGGAGGGGTTCGACACCGATGAGGACGTGATGCAGTACATCTTCGATCTCGATCGGGAGGGGGTCCTCGAGGCGGATCTCGTGACGACCGTTCTCGATGGCCGGGTGCCGTCGGAGGGGACGGTGATCGAGGCCGCGATCGCCCACGAACACGGTATCCCTGTGGTGGCGCTCAAGACCGATCGGCGCGTCTTCGGCGAAGGGGAGCCATACAACGCCATGGTATGGGGCGTGATCGACGAGGTCGTCGATACGCCTCGGGCGCTCGTGGATTCGGTCAATCGACGCCTCTCCGGGTAACGCTTCGTCACGTGGACGGCCGAACCAGGTGGCCAGGGCGTCCTGCGACTCAGGCCGAGCCGTCCGGTTCGAGCGCCCGGAGCATGCCGTTCAGGTAGCCCACCGTATACGTCCGACCCCGGATCGAACCGTACTCCCAGTTGTCGTCCCCCACCATCATCGGGACGTGATCGGGAAGCATCACCCCAGAGAACCCCACGTCCCGCAGCGCACGCATCACCTCGAATTCGTCGTAATTGCTGTCGGGATCGTCGATGAACGTCTCGTAGAAGGACGGGACGGTCCCGACTACGTCCCGATAGTGGACGTACACGATCTTCTCTCCGAAGGCCCGGATCACCTCGGGAAGGTCCTCGCCCATCTCGGACCAGCACCCCATGCCGAGTTTGATCCCGTGGTGGTCGCTCGGGACCAGGTCCATCGCCCGTCGGAAGCTCTCCACGCTACGGAACAGCATCGGCAGCCCACCGAGTTTCTCGATCGGCGGGTCGCTCGGGTGGCCGGCGAGGGTGACTCCTGACGATTCCGCCACGGGGATGACCGATTCGAGGAACTCCTCGTACGCGTCCCAGAGTTCGGCCTCGGCGTACTCCCGGTCCAACACGAGCTGGCCGTCGTCGACGTCCTCGAGGTCGAACGCCGTCGCCTCCGCGCCGCCTCGCACGGGGTACGTGCGAGTCGTCCGGCCGACGCCCTTCGGATGATGGCCGCTATACCCCTGTACCGGGATCCCCGCCCGACCGAGGTTCCGGATCGTCGTTCGGATCGCTTCGAGCTGGTCGGCACGGACCTCCGGCGACGCGGTCAAGATGTCGTACAGCGGGATCGGGAGCGTCTCGAACGCATAGAGTCTGAGCCCCGCCCGTTCGATACGGTCTCGGACCGACGTGATGTCGTCGAACGACCAGCTCGTGCCAACCGGCATGCTCGATTCGAACGCCTCGTATCGCCATGGTGTGAGCGTGACGTCCTTGATGCCCAACTGGGCTACGTACGCAAGCAACTCGTCCGAGACCCGTCGATAGCTTCCCCAACCCACCCGCATCGGGAGGGATTCGAACTGCTCGAGCCGAGAACGATCTACTTGGACCGATTCATCACGCATGTGCCACTTGTAGGCAGTCGATATCCATAATCGTTTGCATGCCACCGGTCGGCGCGACCGTGGACCGTTCGACGGTGGTTCGTCGAACCCCCGATGGCGTGAGGTGCCATCGGGCACGCCGTCGATCGTCGTCCCATTCGAGCCCGCTGTCTCGTCAGTTCGTCGGGTGCTGTCCACCAGCTCGCATGACGTGCTTCATGTTGCCCCGTTGCGCCGCCATGTTGATCCGGGCCTCGATGATGTTCCCCGCTCGCATGACCTCCTCCGGGAGCACGTCGAGGAACATGTCGTCCCCGAACCGGCTCGTCGGCCCGGAGACGCTGACGGCCCCGATCGCCCGGTCTTCTGGATCACGGATGGGGGCGCCGACAGCTCGGATTCCATACACCTCCTCCTCGTCGTTCAGGGCGAATCCGCGTTCTGCGATGTCGTCGAGCTCGTCGTAGAGGCGTTCGCGATCGGTGATGGTGTGTTCGGTGATCGCCGGAAGCCCGTAGTACTCGATGATCTCGTCGACCTCCGCCCGAGGCAGGTGCGCGAGGATGGCCTTGCCGGTCGCCGTGTGATGAAGCGGATCGGGGTGCTGGAACTTCGACGACTGGTAGGATCCGCCGAAGGCGTTCCCGCCTCGCGCCTTGTAGAGCTTGATACCCCGGCCCTGTTGTTCGGTCGAGAGGTGGGCGTATTCCCCCGTCTCTACGGCGAGATCGTCGACGGGTTCCTTGCCATTTTGATACAGCGCCGAGTGATGACGGACGTATTCGCCGAAGATGATGAACTCGAGGCCCAGCCGATACCGCCCACCCCCGCCCACGACGAACCCGTGTTCCTCGAGGGTCGCCAGGTGGTTGTGGGCCGTCCCCTTCGAGATGCCGAGTTCCGCCGCGATCTCGGTCACGCCGGCCTCGTCGCGTACCTTCAGCAGGTTAAGGACCTCGAACGTCCGGACGACCGAGGAGACCGGGTTGGCCGCTCGTTTCATTGGGGGTCCTGCGGGGGGCCCGATAATAAGCGTTGTTCGGCGATGATGAACAGAAACGTCAGAAGAATGGTGATTGGTGGGCTCGATCGGTCCCCGGCCATCTCGTCAGTCAGATGATTGCTCGCCGACGCTGGAGCGGTGCAACCGATACACTCGTCCGAAGAACGATCGGCGTCACCGGACTCACCTGTTCGGCGTCTGTGGGGTGCATCGGCGGGGGTATCGGCGCAGGATCCCAGGGGGTTGGTGGAATGGTGGCGCTGGCGTTTGGAATGGTCAAACGCCGGCCGCCCTTCGATGGGCGTGTGGCCGCTACTGATCGATCCCACGATCCGTTCGGATGTCCCCCCGGGGGTGGCGGCTGCCGTCGGTCGAGTCATCTCGGGACCGTATCGCGCGCGGTTCCGCATCCTGGCGTGCGGTCGCATGTCTACCTTCCGGCACCGGTGTGATCATGTCGTGCGGTGCCGGCTCGATCGGTATCCTTGCCGCGGTTGGCAGCGGCGCCCTCTCGACCGATCCCGTCGGTGGGCCCGGACGTGTCGGTCCCATCGGTCCCGAGACGTCGTCGGGTCGTCAGCCCGGTGCTTGGCCGGCAGTTCGACCTCGAATTACGGCAAAACGAGCTGGAACGGGAGCTCCGTCGATCGTCGTTGATCGACACGCTCCCGATCACTCTTTCGGCGTCGTTCAGTATCTCGGAACGCCTGTCGGGTCGATGCTGGCCGTCGATGCATCGCCTTCGGTCCTGGAAGCGTTGCCCCTCGGTCAAATAATCGTTGGGCGCTCTACTGTTCGGAACCGCGAGGTACTGATCGGGCCTGACTGTCGAATCTCACCGCACACGTGGGACGACACCCGAGCCTTCGGCCGAACTCCGGCCAGATGTCGCTCGGTCCCTCCCCGACAATTACAATCATACAATTGTAACGGGCTGTTCATCCGCACCCAGTCGCCGGAATCGGGGTCTCGTTCCCACGGTGCCTGCTGGCACCGTTGGCTGTTGGCTGACACTCGTCGACCGGTTCGCGTAGAACGGCCGAAGGTCGGCAGGACAGCATGTGGACGTACGGACACGTCGTTCGACGTTCGGGAAAATATATACTAAGTAATTACTCATTTAGGGGATGACTTCACGGGGTCTTCCTCCGGTCAACCTCAAGATCGCCGATGGGCACGACCTGTCGGGGGGACGGCGAACAGTGACACGAACGGATGGCCTCCTTCCTCCTGTATATGCGGGATGCCGCCCCGTTCGGAATCGGTTTCCGGCCCTCGGTTGGACTGGCCATCGTCGCTCGGTGGGTTGCTGTGGTTCATCCGACCTGACGTCGACCGGCCGATTCCGCCTGGACGTCGAATCCGGTCGTGAGGGCATACTCGGAAGGCCGGCCCATTGGGCGGTGTATCCGGCTGGGTATGCGGGAACGTCAACCCGTCACATCACAATGGTCCGCTAGTTCTACTTAAGTGGGTAAATATAAATAATGGTTATGATGGAACGAGACGTATAAGGAAGTTGTTGATTTCGACGATGTTGCTCGTGGAGAACCCGGTAACCGGTGGGGACGACCCGCCATTTGACAACTGGAGGTCTCCGCTCTCGCGCGACCACGGCCCGACCACCATGGTTCGAACGCATGACCACCTGGGTTCGAACGTTATCCGATGGTCGTCCGGGAGGATCGTCTCCACCCACGACATCGCCGTGTAACCGACGTTCATCGAGGGAACGCGAGTCCTCTGGAGCGGCGATCCCGCCGCCGCTCACACCACCACGAGCACCAGACCGACCAGGACGATCGCCACCAGCACGCTCGTCAGGGTTCCGACGAGGAAGTACTCGGCGAACGCCCGCTGCTTCAGCTCCTCGAACCGGGCGATCGACTTGACCGCGACGACGAGCGCCACCGCTTGCCACATGCCGGCCAGCCCGAGGATGAGGATGATCCACCGTTCGAGGCTCCCGATGAGGTGGCCCACCGCGAGATCGTCCGCCTCGTCCTCGGACACCGGCCCCTCGTCGGGGAGGACGCCACGGACGATGGCGTTCCCACCCTCGTCGGCGAAGGCAAACGCGGAGAGGTACACGGCACCCGCGGTGATCGCCGCCCAGGGGACATCGGTAAGGCCACCCAGGGCGGTCACGAACGGTGCGACGGCCCACGCTGACCAATCCATCAGGGACCACGCCACGAGGATGACGAGGAGGTGGGTCGACTGGTCGCCGAGAAAGCGAACTGGCTCGGAGACCGCCCCCTGCCATCGCAATCGAGCCGTGATGGCGTCGATGAGCAGGTGAACGATGCCGACGAGGATCACGATGAGTGCCGTCAGTGGCGTCAGGAGCGGGATGAAGACCACCAGCTGGACGACGACGACGATCCCGACGTGCGTGAGGAGCGGACGGATACGGTGTTTGTTCCTGGCCATCGCATCCGTCTGGAAGACGAAGTCGGCGAGGACGTGACCCAGGATAAGCAGGGCGAGGGCCGCTCCGGTCGGACCGAGCCCGGTCAGCCAGCCGCTCACGGGCGATCGTCTCCGGCGAGGCGGTCCTGTAGGCACTCCCCGAGCGCGACCTCGGCACGCCGAACTTCCTGGACGTGGCCGGCGCTGAGCGATTGGCTGACGGTCGACCGCGAGACGTCGTACCGGTCAGCGACGCGTTTCTGGGCCCCCTCCTCTTTCAGGGCGAGCGCGAACTGCGCTTGCCGGTCGGTCCAGTCCTCGCGAACGCACTGGACCAGGTCGAACATCGCGTTGCTGTGTCGGTCGAGGTCGGTCGACCAGCCGGCGACGCGGACCCACGCCTCGTCGTTCTGGGCCGCATTGATCGCGTCCCGAGCCCGGTGAAAGCAGGGGCCGTCCATGCCGATCGCCTGGTCCGGATTCACCTCGGTGAGCAGTTCACCTCGACCGATCCCGAATCGCAGCCGGGCCGGGTGGAACCGGTCGCTGGCCGAGACGGCCGCTTCGACGGCCCCGGTGGCATTCGTCAGGAGCCCCTGGAACTCGTCGCCCGTCGTCACGGTGAACGGCGACGCGAGTGCGTCGGCCGGGAGGCGTTCGTTGAGCGTGCTGACGACGCGTTCGAACGCCTGTTGTGCTTCGCGGCGGTCTTCGAGCTCCCGGGACCCGCGGATGTCACCGATGAGCGCGACGAAGATGGGGTCGTCCATTGGTTAGCCTAATCTACCGAATCTGGCCTGAGTTCGGTATTATCGCCTAACATATATGGGTGTTGTGGCCGGAACGGGCGTTCGGTTCGATACCCGAACCGGCGCTTGGTTCAGTTCATGCGGCAAACGAATCGAGCCTTCCTTTCAGCTGGATGGATTGGCACGTGGGCCAATCCACCGAAACAACCAAGCATGAATACAATGTATGACGGCGCATACATGCCCACCATCAGCGCCAGACTGCCCGATGACGAGGCCGACGAGCTCGATACCGTCGCCTCCCTTCTCGGCGAGGACCGCAGTACGGTCATCCGCAAGGCCCTGGACGAGGGGATGCACACCTTGCGGGTCCGCGTCGCCATCCAGCGCTATCAGTCCGGCGAGGTCTCGATGAATCAGGCTGCTCGCATCGCGGGCGTCTCGCTCGGCGACTGGTTCATGATCGCCCACGACCGCAATCTGACCACCCAACTGACGCCGGCCGACCTGGAACACGATGTCGAGACGCTCGGCGACGCGTGATGTGGGTCGTCGACGCCAGCGTGATCATCGCCCTGGGTCGGCAGGGCCGACTCGACCTGCTCAGCTGCCTCGACGAGGTCACGATTCCTTCGCTCGCTCGAGACGAGGTGACGGGGGAACCCGAGGCGTCGAATCTCGCCGATTTCCTCGAACCTGCGGGTGCCGACCTCGTGTCCCCTCCTGCAGCGGTGATTGAGCGTGCCGCTGTCCTTCTGGGTGACGACCTGGTCACCGGTGATACGGCTATCATCGCGTCCATCATGGCCGCAACGGACGAGGCCGCAACGGACGAGGATTCGGTCGGCGTCATCTCCGACGACAAGCGACTTCGCTCGATTGCGGGTGGCCTCGGGGCAGCTGTTACTGGGACGATCGGCCTCATCGTCCACAACGTCGACGAGGGCCAGCTCACCTCCGCAGCCGCGAAACGGCTCGTTCGCGACATGGAACGCCGTGGTTTCCACCTGACTGGTGAGCTCCGCGATACCGCCGATCGATTGATCGATCAGGCGGCTGAGGAACATCGGTAATCTGGCGCATTCGATTGCCGGTGGTTCATCAAGGCCTGACGACCTCACAATTGGCGACGAACCGCGTGAACGTCGCCCAGAGCAGGACGCCCAGACAGATACCGACGAGGCCGAAGACGAGCGGTGAGATCTGCGGCTCCATCGACGGCAGGAAGAACAGGGCCACCGCAACACCACCGACGACCACCAGGAAGCTACGCTGATAGACCGTATCCTCGAATTTCGACGTCGTCACCAGCTGCCCGCGAACCGTCCACGACCGGAACGGATAGTTCCATTCGATGCCCGAGCGCGTACAGCTGTCCTCGAGGAGGTGGAGCAGCGCGCCGACGAGATAGGCGAGCAGGAACACCCCGATATAGCGCAGCGAGAACAGCCCGATGACGTAGAGGACGAGCACCAGGTAGAGTCCGGTGAGCACCGTCGCCGTCCCGAGCCCGAGGAAGGAGTGCAGGAAGCCGAGGTGGTGCTCGCCGATCGTCACGTCCGTGAAGACGAACCGGTCGTAGAACATGACCGAGGGCTTGTAGATCAGGTACTTCGTGGGGTACCCGAAGGCCGGGAAGAGAAACCCGATCGAGTTCACGACCGTGCCGAGGTCGCCTCGAATGCCACCGACGCGGGTGTGGAAGATCGCCGCGTCGGGGCTGTCGGCGTCGGGGACGAGCGACCCGATGGCCGTCCCGACGATCGCGACGAGCATGGCGTTCGGATAGAGCGTGAACAGCGGGGCGAGGACGAGCGAGACGGTGGCGACGGAGAGCAGCAGGTGGTCCCGTCCCAGCATCCGGCCGACATGTCGGCGGGGTTGGACTTAACGGTTCCTCGGGGGATCGCTCAACACGCGTGTCTCGCCGACGCCGGGACGCGTCGATATCCTCGACAGACGACCTGTCTCGCCCCTCTCACTGGCGATTAAGCCGCTCCTCGTCGTGGTAGTACGCGGCGTCACCCATGGCCGAAGAACGACACGCGACGACGGCCGAATCGGTCCTCGAACACCACCTCACGGCGTTCGGCGACGGCGACCTCGACGAGCTCCTCGACGACTACACCGACGAGTCGGTCGTCATCACGGCTGACCGAACCTACGACACCCTCGACGAGATCGGGACGGACTTCTTCGCCCCCCGCTTCGCGGACCTCGCCAGGCCGGAGGCCGACTTCGTCCTCGACGAGCAGCACGTGGTGGGCGACACGGCGTTCATCACCTGGCACGCCGAGACGCCGGACAACACCTACGCGTTCGCGACGGACACGTTCGTGGTCCGTGACGGCACCATCGTGACGCAGACCTTCGCGGGCGTGGTCACGCCGAAGGCCTGAGGAGTCGGCGATTTCCCTGCCCATCGCCTCGGTCGGACCGCGGCCGCCGAGCGATGCGATGGGTGATGCTCTCCAACCCACCGTAAGGTCCCCACGCGGACGGCGAGTGTGGTTGAAGCGGCATTAAAACGTCAAAATATATTGCCCATTGCATGTGGGGTCGGTCGACCCTGGCCGCCGGTCCATGACGTGTGGGCCGGTGACGAATCAACGTCGGGAGCCAGACGCCGCAGAGGCCCGCAACTGCCGGGTGAACGCCTCGATATCGTCGACGTCCACCGCGGCCATCGCCTCGCGGTCCATCACGTATGGGGCCCCCTCGCCCAACAGTCGCCGACTGCCCGACTGCGTGTAGTGGATCCCGAACCTCGCGCTGACGAACTTCCCGACTAGCCGTGATGGATTCGTTGACGTTCAGCCAGTCGTTGAGCGGATGGTATCTCGATGACGTCTCCGGCGGAGCGGGTCCCAAACCGCTGATTTGATATCGGACGGCTCGAGGCGGGCAAGTCATTCACAGATGGCCTTTCGCGACGCCGATCCAATCGGCGGGCTCCGACTGTGTGATGCCGTAGTCCTCGACAACGTCCGTGGGGAGCCAAAGCGTCGACTTGAGTACGTGGATGTCGTCGAAGGCACGGTGGGGGGTCATCGACCGTGGCTCAGGCCAGGTTGTACCTCATGTTGGCTATATATGAGTAAATAAAAAAAGTTGGTTTCTTCTCCACCCCTCCCTTCAGCGAATCCAACGCGATTATTTCCTATCGAGGCCGATCGATGTTCCTCTTTGAGGAACTGGTAAATCCGATGAGCGACATAGGCCACAGATGACCTCCCGGGAACGAGAACCGTTCGATGACCCTCGGTCAAACTATTCGTATTCTGGAGGGGGTGCGAAGCACGAAACACTATGTCGAGAACTTGGAGAACTCATCGTTGGCGAAGTTCGATTTGATGCGTATTCGCGACAACTCTACGCCACAGATGCTAGTATCTACGAGGTTCCCCCGATTGGTGTAGTCTTCCCTCGATCAACGAGCGACGTCTCGTCCATCATGTCGTATTGTGCTGAGCACGACATCCCCGTGCTTCCACGTGGGGCTGGTACGAGCCTCGCTGGTCAAGCCGTCAATCGGGCGATCGTCCTCGATTTTACCCGTCACATGTCTGCTGTCATCGACGTCGACGTAGCTGAACGGCGGGCCCGGGTCCAGCCGGGGGTCACCCTCGGCGAACTCAACCGTCGTCTTTCGACTCACGAATTAAAATTCGCTCCGGATCCTGCTTGGGGTGACAAGAGTACCATTGGCGGTGCGATCGGAAACAATTCGACCGGCGCACATTCACTCATCTACGGAAAGACAGATGCGTATGTCGAAGAGTGCGAAGTCGTACTTGCTGATGGAACCGTCACTCGATTCGGGGAGGTCACGCTGGAAGAACTTCGATACCGATCTAGTTCGACGAACGATATTGAATCACGAATATATGCCGCAGTCGACCGTATCATTGTAACGCAGTCCTCCGAGATAGCGGAACGCTATCCCGACCTGAAAAGGAATGTATCTGGATACAACCTCGACCGTCTGTTGACGGAAGCGAGGTCGGGTTCCGTCAACCTCGCTCGCCTCCTGGCAGGGAGCGAGGGGACCTTGGCTATCGTTACCGAAGCTACTGTCTCTCTCGTAGACACACCGCGGACGAAGGCAGTCGCCGTGCTGTTATACGAGTCCCTTCAATCGGCGATGGAAGACCTCCTCCCAGTCATGACCCACGAGCCCGCCGCCGTCGAGGTCCTCGACGATGTGTTACTGGAGCTTGCTTCACAGACGGGGGAATTTTCCCCTATCGTCGACGAACTCCCCGAGAATACGAAATCCATGTTGTTGGTCGAATTCTACGCGGATTCACCGGACGAGGCAACGCGACTGGTAACGGCGTTGATTCGCGATCGAGTCGGGGCGGTAACGACACGCAATCGTAGCGGTGGAGATGGCGATGTTTACGCGAATCGGGCTTTTGAGGCGATCCCCGCGTATCATCATGAGGAGATGGCATCATTCTGGACGTTACGGAAATCCGGATTACCCATCCTCCTAGGTCGTACGTCCGACGAAAAGCACCTTGCCTTCATCGAGGACACGGCTGTGCCGGTCGAGCATTTATCCGAATATGTTCTTGAAGTACAAGCTATCTTGTCGGATTACGATACATTTGCCAGTTTCTATGCCCACGCCGGTCCGGGAGTACTTCACATTCGACCCCTCGTGAACACGAGAACCCGAGTGGGATTGGAGGCGATAGAGGCGATCGCAGATCGGGTGACTGACCTCGTCATCGGTTTCGAAGGGTCGATCTCGGGAGAACACGGGGACGGCCGAGCGCGCTCACAATGGAATAAGAAACGCTACGGAGACGTTCTTTGGGAGACGTTCCGGGATTTGAAGTCAGCGTTCGATCCCAAGTGGCTTCTCAACCCCGGACAGATCTGTGGGTTCGATTCGTTCGATTCTCTACCTGATGATGCCCCATCACGAATGCGAGTTGTCCGCTTGACCGAACATCTACGATATCCTCCCGGACATCGGTTCGAATCGACCATTGATCCGGTGCTGTTGTGGCCCAACCAGAACGGTATTCGGGGAATGGTCGAACTGTGTCACGGCTGTGGTGGCTGCCGTGGTGACCAGGGATCAACTGGTGGCGTAATGTGTCCGACATATCGGGCCGCACACGAAGAAATCACGTCAACACGAGGGCGGGCAAATCTCCTTAGACACGCCATGAACGGTGCGTTTCAGGGGGAACTCGATTTAGACGTCGATTTGATGCACGAAGTCGTGGACTTGTGCATTGGCTGTAAAGGGTGTGCCCGTGACTGCCCAAGCCAGGTTGACATGGCGAAACTGAAGGCAGAGGTAACACATGCCTATCACCGTCGTCACGGCGCCTCGTTGCGCGATCGGTTATTCGCCAACGTCGAGACGGTCTATCGACTCGGTTCGTTATTCGCGCCCCTCTCGAACTGGCTCGCTGGTGCCCCGGGGATGAACCTCCTCCTTGAACGAACCCTGGGAATCGCGAGCGAACAAAATTTACCTGCATTCTCACGCCGTTCACTCGTGAAGTGGTTCAACGCCCGAGGCGGATGCCTCGTAGACGAACACGACTCCTCCGGTCGGGTACTACTTTACCCCGACACCTATACCAACTTTGTTCACCCTGAGACCGGGATGGCGGCGATTCGTGTTCTCGAGACAGCCGGCATCTTCGTCGACATCCCCACTGGACTCGGCTCGAGTGGTCGACCGGCATTTTCGAAGGGTTTCTTGGACGTTGCCCGGTCGCAAGCTCGAAAAAACGTTGATGCCCTGTCGCCACTAGTCGATGACGAGTGGGACCTCGTTGTCATCGAGCCTTCTGATGCAATCATGCTTCAATCAGATTATCGTTCCTTACTCAAGGGACGGGACGTCGAGACGCTAGCAGATGGCACCTATGGAATCATGGAGTATCTCTCTGTAAAGAACGTCCTGCCCAACGATTCCGTCACGGAACGCGATGAACGACTCATCTATCATGGACACTGCCATGAAAAATCGTTATTGAAGGATCGATTCGGTCCCGCCGTGCTCCGTGTGATGGGATATGATGTAACCGAATTGGACTCTGGCTGTTGCGGGATGGCGGGTTCGTTTGGATACGAACTCGAGCATTATTCGATGAGTCAGGCCATCGGGGATATCCTCTTCAAACAAATTGATGAAGCGCCTGGCGATCGGGTGGTGGCGCCAGGGGCATCATGCCGGAGCCAACTATCCTCCCATTACGGAACGGTCACCCCGCATCCGATAGAAAAAATAGCAGAGATTTTGGTATGAGTTACTGAATGATCACCTGAATTGTGGTCAGAGATACTCGTCGATGGACTCCCTCAACTAATCCCGAGATAGGTCTCCAGGAGGTCTTCATGTTCGCCGAGTTCATGGGGTGTTCCCTCGAACTGCGTCCGTCCCTGTGATAGAATATACACGAAATCTGCTATTCGAAGGGCTGATCGCACATTCTGTTCGATGAGTATCACGTGAGCTCCACTGTCTACGATGTCGCGGACGATGTCGAATAGTGAATCAACGAGCGCCGGCGAAAGGCCCGCGCTTGGCTCGTCTAACAGATAGATGGACGGCTCCGCAATCATCGCGCGTGCCATGCTGAGCAGCATCCGCTGACCACCTGAGAGTTCCCGGGCTCGCTGTGTTCGTTTCTCTGCCAGCATTGGGAATCGATCAAAGATCTTCGCAATTCGTTCGTCGATATCGGACGCCTTGAGGCCGCCTAATTGCAGGTTCTCGTAAACGGTAAGTGTGGGGAACAAGCCTCCGTCCTGCGGGAGTTGAATGATACCCCGTTTGTAGATATCCGTGATGGACTCGTTCGTTATGTCCTCTCCTCCATAGAAAAGCGCACCCGACCAAATCGGGAGTTTTCCACTAAGCGCTTTCATCAGGGTCGATTTACCGCTCCCGTTGGGCCCAAAGATGCACGTGACCCCTTGGCAGCTCTCGATACTCACCTCGTGCACAACCTCCCGTTGGCCATAGCCTGTGACGATGTCATTTGCTTGGATGCCTTTCGGGTGGGTCCCGCGATGATCATTCATACTATGGTGCCAACGTCTGATTCATCCGCCTTGCCGAGATAAGCTTCTTGAACCCGTAGTTCTGTAGCCACTTCCGCGAACGTGCCTTCGGCAATGACCCGACCTTGGTCGAACACAGTGACCTTATCCGTGATCGACTTGACGACCTCCATGTCATGCTCGATGATGACGATCGTAGTTCCCCGATCTCGCATTGCTTCGATGCGGTCCAGGATTCGTAGGCTCAATGCTGGATTTACGCCTGCGGTCGGTTCGTCTAATAGGATGACTTTCGGCTCGAGCATGAGGACACGACCCAATTCCAATAATTTCTGTTGACCTCCGCTGAGTTCCGATGCGAGGTGATCCGCCACTCCAGCGATATCAAGGAATGTTAAAATTTCATCCGCTCTATCGCGTTTATCGTTCGTAATCCGGAGGCCGCCGCTGTATACCGCGAGGAGATTGTCCTTCACCGTCAGGTTCGAAAATGGTGTGGGTAGCTGAAACGTTCGGACGAGTCCCCGGTTGGCAATCTCAAATGGTTTTAAGTTCGAGACGTCTTCGCCATCGAACGTGACCGTCCCCTCGTCCTTCACATAAAAACCAGTCAATACGTTGAAGAAGGTCGACTTCCCGCTCCCGTTGGGTCCGATGATTCCTCGAATTTCCTGTTTTCCCACGGACAAATCGATGCGATCGTTCGCAACCAATCCGCCAAAAGACTTCGTGAGACCGGCACAAGTGAGTATCGCATCGGTCATTGGTTACGATGTCGACCCGGCTCATATATATTTGCCGCCCGTCGCCAACCCACCGGTATCTATTAATGAAATCTTCGCAAATACGAACCGATGCAGGCCGAGGAAGCCGACTTAACGGTATATAATGCCCGGGTTGTGACGCCAGGACGGACGCTCATGGGTGGCGTAGCCGCGACGGACGGTCGAATCATCAAAGTCTGTGCTGACGACGAGCTCCCCCCAGGCAATGATGAAATCGACGCCGGTGGTAACTACCTCATCCCGGGACTCATCGATCCTCACGTTCATATCGGGCGTCGATCGGGTGGGTACCCGAATCAGTTAGAAGTCGAATTCGAAACGGAAACTCGCGGTGCCCTCCACGGGGGCGTCACGACGGTGATCAATTTCATCGAGCAAAGCGAACCGTATCTTCCCGATCTTGACTTCTTCATCGAGGTTGGCGAACGGAATTCGTACGTCGATTTCACCCACCACTTCGTGATGAGTCACGATCACCACGTTGAGGAGATCGAGGAACTGGCCTCGGCTGGGTTCCGGAGCTACAAGATGTTCTTCAACATGTACAAACACATGGATATCGACATTGTACCTTCCGAGGCCGACCGTGTCTACCGTGTTTTGAAAAAGGTCGCCGAAATGAATCACGGGTTGGCGATGTTCCACGCCGAGAACTCCGATCTGAGCTATGTCCGACGGCAAGAGGTGCAAGCTGAACATCGGCACGATATGCAAGCCTGGGCGGATGCGTCACCGCCGATAAGCGAAGCAATGCAGATAGAGCACGCCGGAATGCTGACCGAATATACGAACAGTCGGTCGTACGTCGTACACATTAGCTCAGCCGCTGGTGTCGAGTCGCTCGCCAGGTACCGTGCCAAGGGGGTCGACATTCACGGGGAGACGCTCGTCGCGTTCTTAGCGCTCACTTATGACGACGACCTTGGAACATGGGGGAAGGTATCGCCACCCATCCGGTCAGAGGACGACAAACAAGCCCTTTGGAAGGCCATTCGGACTGGTGTCATCGAACATGTTGGTACAGACCACATCTCGACGGACCGCGAAGTCAACGAGATGGGTCAGGGCCGACATGGTCCTCACTTCTGGGAGTCGCCTCCGGGATTACAGCCAGGTGTCGAATATTTCCTTCCGGTGATGCTATCGGAGGGCGTCAACCGCGGTCGGATCAGCATCGAACGGTTGGTAGACGTCAGCTCGACCAACAATGCGAAACGCTTCGGCCTCTACCCACGGAAAGGTGCCATTGTCGAAGGGGCGGATGCCGATATGGTTCTCGTTGATCTGAACGCAAGTGCGGTCATCGACGATGCGTTCTATCACACGAGAGAGACGAGTTGGTCCCCATTCCATGGGTGGACCGTCACGGGGCTTCCAACGCACACGATCGTCGGCGGTAACATTGCCGTCGAGAACGGGGAACGACATCGTCATCCTGGAGATGGCTCGTTTCTCCCGGTGTACAACGATGGCGTTTCACGACCACGGACTCGGTGAGCTCGTTGACGACCGTGAATACTCCCCTCGGTGTGTTCCTGCCGACTGAGGATGATGACAAGTTGATACGGCGTATCGAAGCACTTGGCTATCACAGCGTCTGGGCTGGAGAGGGACAGGGTCGGAGTGCGTTCGGGAAACTCGAGCGTTGGGCGATGGTAACCGAGGAGTTACAGTTGGCTACCGGTATCGTCAATATCTATTCTCGGTCACCGGCGACCATCGCGCAGGCCACCGCCACGCTGGATGACCACAGTGATGGGCGAGCCATTCTTGGCCTCGGCGTAGCTCACCCCGGCCTGATCGAGGACTTTCATGGCATCAACTTCTCGAGACCGATTACGAGAATGGAGGAGTATGTCACACTTATTCGTCAATATCTCGGTAACGAACCGTCGTTACCCTCATCACATGAGCTATCCATCAAGCCGTCACGAACTAGATTTTGGGATGCGTTCGACCCCGTGCGCCGTGATGTACCGCTCTTCAACGGTGCGCTCGGTCGTTCGAACATCAGACTTACTGGTCGATTATTTGATGGGTGGGTCGGCAACATGATCCCAATCGAGCGACTCGAAGAGGTACGACGATGGCTGGCGGAAGGGGCGGCAATGGGCGGTCGGGACGAACAGGATATCACCGTAGCGATGTACATCCTCGTCTCGGTGGATGAGGATCCAATCGTTGCTGCTCGCCGAATCGCTGACCACGTGGTGTACTACCTCAGACAAATTCCGGGATATTATGATCGGTCACTCACGAATGCTGGCTTCGGTGATGCGGTCAAGGCGATCATCGATGCACCCGACCCTGGGACGGCAGTTATGCAGGTCACGGACGAACTCATCGACGCAATCAGTTTGGTAGGCACCTCTGATGAGGCCCGAGAACAACTCACTTCGTACGTTGACGCCGGTGTTGATTTACCGATTATTCGGGCGCCGACCGGTGTCGAACCCCACGTGCTTGACGCGGTCTTGACGGCGTTTTGTTGATTCGAATGTTTTCTCGTCATGACGATAATTTTATCGTGGTTTCACGTCATCGTATTTTCGATGGGCCGACCTTGGGACGAATATTTGACCGAACGGGATCGAGAGGTTCTCACGCGATCGGGGTACGCGACGGGAGGGGCTTCTAACTGGAACACGAGGGGATTCGGACGTTCGCCTGCGGTTCTCGTCATCGACATGCAACAGTTCATCGTGGGTGAAGATATCCCCATCGTCGAGGCGGTGGAGGAGGAGCAGATCTCGATGGGTGCGGTCGCCTGGACCGCGATGCGTGACCACATCAAACCGTTCATCGACCAGGTGAGGCAGTTGCAATTACCAATCTTTCACACCAGAGTCCTCCCGGAACGATATGATGATCCCTCTGAGGAGAAGTTGCAAATCGTCGAGATGATGGAGCCAGCCATCGACGAGGTGGTGATCGATAAACCCTATCCGAGCGCATTCTACGGGACCGATCTCCTCACGAGACTGATTACCGCCGGTATCGACACAGTAGTAGTCGTGGGAAATACTACTAGCGGCTGTATCCGGGCGACGGTTATCGATGCACAGCAGTACGGTTTCCACATCGTGATCCCAGAGGAGTGTGTCTTCGACCGGCTCGAGGCTTCGCACAGCGTTAGCCTGCTTGATATGTGGATGAAGTATGCCGAGGTCCTTCCAACTGATGAGGTCGTAGACGCACTCGTCGGTCTAACCGATGACAATTCCCCCGAGGATAACTCATGATCCGGAGCCTTATCGAATGGAACCGCTAATGAAGGAACTACGAATCCTCGCGATAAACGGTTTGATGCATGGCAACGGATTTCCGGAGCGATCGCTCGACCTCGGCCTTGAACGCGATCCCCACGTCGTCGGTATAGATGCAGGGTCTACCGACGCTGGTCCATTCTTTCTCGGCTCGGGAACCACCATGGTTCAACGAGACGCGGCCAAAGACGTCCTCAGGACGCTCCTCACGCGGACCGCGGAGGCAGACGTCCCGCTTCTCGTCGGATCTGCGGGTACCGCCGGATCGCGAATTCACGTGAAGTGGACGATGGATATCGTCCGAGAAATCGTCGAGGAAGAGTCACTCGACAGACGGATTGCCACGATCTACTCGGACCAATCTTCCGAATATCTCGAATCGCAATTCGAGGCCGATCGAATCGAGCCTCTCGGTCGTAGTAAACCGATCACCCGCTCGACGATCAAGACAAGCGATCGGGTGGTCGCTGCCATGGGGCCGGAACCGTATGTGGCAGCGCTGGAACGAGGTGCTGACGTCATCATCGCTGGCCGATCGTCGGACGTCTCCATATTCGAAGCCGTCGCAGTGAGACATGGGTTTGACGGGGGTCTCGCGACTCACCTCGCGAAGGTAATCGAGTGCGGTGGCCAAATAACGATCCCGAGCACCGGGGGGGATTGTGTTCTGGGTGAATTGACTAAGGACTATTTTCGGGTCTCACCGACGAATCCAGATAAACGTCTTGATCCGATAACGGTGGCCTCGCATATGCTATACGAATCTGCCAACCCATACCGGTTCGTCGAACCGCGAGGTACGCTTGACACGACCGATAGCGAGTATCGGTCGATCGATGAGAAAACAGTCGAGGTGCGTGGCTCGAGGTTCGTTCCAGCCGCGAAATATACGGTGAAACTGGAAGGCACCCGACTTGTCGGTTATCGTGCTTTATCCGTGATGGGCATTCGTGATCCGGTTCTCGTCGAGGACGGCGCCACATCGCTCCTCAACTCGGCCCGAGAATCGGTCACCACGAGGGCCGGCGAACTAGGGGTTCCCAGGGGATCATTCAGCTTGACGGCTCGGGTCTATGGTCGCGATGGTGTGATGGGTCACAATGAGCCCACCCCGGTTACCGGCCACGAACTCTGCGTTCTCCTCGACGTCGTGGGTCCTTCGCCCGAAGTGGCAAAGGGACTGGTTCATCAGGCGAGCAACCATCTACTCCATGGTGACTTTCCTGGACGAAAGTGTACTGCGGGGAACGTTGCGTTCCCGATATCCCCTCAAGATGTATCTGGGACCGCCGTCTATGAGTTCAATATATGGCATCGGATGGTGGTGGAAGACCCACTCGACCCCGTTACAATCGTATTCGAACGGGATGGGGGTAATCAGTGAAGCTCGGTGACCTGGCCGACGTGATACGTAGTAAGAATTCGGGCATCCATTATGTCACGATCGACGTCATGTTTGCTGAACAATCGACGTACGAGGCGGTAAAAGCTTCGTCCACGTTAAACGTCGAGACGATTGCCGCGAGATACCACCTGGCCGAGGAGGACGTTCGCCTGTTCGAGTATGACTCGGGTCGAGCATTCAAGATAACCATCCCTCGATCCACGCCCGTTGGGTCACCTGGTGATCCCGATCTCTACGGTGCCCAGCAGCACGCTCCGATATTCGACCTTGAACTGTCCATCGAACCTCCGTAAAGGAGCCCGATGGTCCCGTCAGCTACCCGTATGGCCTTCTGAAATCGATTCGAGTATTTGAGCGACCTGAATCGCCAATCCGTCCTTGTACGCCGGTGCAAGGATCTGAGCGCTTACTGGGAGCCCCTCAACGCGGCCAACCGGAACCGACACCGACGGCCCACCTGTGAGGCTAAACGGTTTGGTAAACGAGTAGTTCATCCCATCCTCGGAACTGGTCACTTCTCCAAACCTCGGCGGTAGGATTCGGAGCGTTGGTGTCAACAGGACATCTACGGACTGGAAAAGATCGTTGAGCCGATCGTTGAACCTGCTCACCGCCTGCCGAGCAACAGAATATGCATGGCCACCGGTCTCTTCGTCCAGGATGGCCCCTGGGAGGATGCGGCTCGCTACGTGTTCATTAAACGATAAGCTGTCGAGCGCTTTTGCGAGTGACGGTTCGTACGTTGCCCCCTGACCACGAACGACAAACGATTGCTTCACGAGCCAAGAGAACTCTGCACCCATGCAGATCGAGAATGCCCGATCGATATTTCCGATGTCGACCGAACATTCGCGAACGACGAGTTGTTCACTCGCTGCGGCTTGGTGCAGTGTGTTGTTCAGCGAGTCTCGGACTCTCGACGTTGCGGCGTGAATCGTCTCGCGGATGACGCCGACGATAGGTGGGTGTTCAATTTCATCGAACGTGTTGGCGGGGACGGGCTTCGATGAACGATCCCGGTGATCGAACCCCGATATCGTCTTGAGGACCGAAGCCGCCGTCTCGACGTCCCTGGCTATCGGGCCGATGGTATCCGCTGAGGGGGCGAGCTCAACGAACCCATGACGCGGCACCAATCCATGCGTCGGCCTGATTCCAACAACGCCACAACAGGCCGCCGGTGACCGGATACTTCCGCCAGTATCGGAGCCGAGTGCGACATCAACGAGTCCGGCCGCGACTGCGGCCCCGCTGCCACTCGAGGAGCCACCTGGTACCCTGTCTGGATTCATCGGGTTGGAGACCCTGCCCAATTCGCTCCATTGTCCTGCGGGCCCGAAGGCGAGCGCGTCCATGTTCGTTTTCCCTACGATTGTCGCGCCCGCGTCGAGCAAACGTTCGACAACTACCGCATCGAAATCTGGAACGAAACTCATCCCTCGTAAACCGCAGGTCATCTCGAGCCCCTTGACCGCGATATTGTCCTTGACGCCAACGCGTACCCCCGCAAGCAGACCCGACTCCGACCGGTGCCGTGGGTCCTCATAGACTGAAAGCAGTGCGTTGTATCCGTCTTCGGTGCGGGTCGCACTCGGGACCGTATCCTTGGATGGTTCATCGATCAGTTCCCCCGTCAAGTTGTCGTAAATCGCTGATAACGTGCGTACCTCCTCTCGAACGTCTGCAGCGACCGACTCGGGAAGGCGGCAACGGAGCGTCTTTGTTAGTTGCTCGAAATCGCTCATCATGTGGGGTCCAACCTGTTGATTCCTTGTGGTTTCATTGGCGTGGTGAGGTATGATGGTCTGACCGGTTTGTCACCGTCGGCGGCTGCGCAATTCCTTGAGTTTTCGAGGCCAACCGAGCATGCCGCTCGGATTGAACAACACGATAAACACGAGAAGGATTCCGAATACCGCATGATCGATTCCGGGGACGTTGCCCACGAGCTGGCGCACGATCTGACTGAGGGGGGTCACGAGGAACGAGCCGAGTATCGGACCCATCACCGTTCCCAGTCCGCCGACCAATGCAGGTAGTAAGATTTCGACATTTCGGAAGAGGTCGAAGAGCGTATCCGGCGCTATCGTCGCGAAATACATGGCCCAAAACGAACCTGCCCAGGCCGTGAAGAACGCACTCGCCATCATGCTGAACAATTTATATCGCGTCGGGGAGATGCCCAAGCTCTCAGCTGCCTGTTCGTTTTCACGAATCGCAAATAAGTACAAACCGACGGATGAGTGCTTGATCAGCCATGACGCCGTCGTGACGATGGCGAGAAATCCGATGATGATATAGTAATAGGGCAGCCTGTGCTGGAATTGGAACGCGACGAGGCCGTATCCGACACCGTAATCGGATGGGAGCGGTCGGAAATAACCACTCGCGCTGTGAAGTTCGCTCGAATTCGTGATGAACAGTCGAACGATTTCGGCAAATGCTAGGGTGGCGAGTGCGAAGAAATGACCTTTGACCTTGAACCGTAGTGTCAATAACCCGACGATGAGGGCATAACCCGCGGCGATGAAACCGCCCACGACCAATCCGACCCACGGGTTCAGTCTGAATCCGACGAGAAGTGCCATCGTTGCATAGGCGCCGATTCCCATGTACGCCGCGTGTCCGAACGAGAATTGTCCGGAGTATCCGCCCATGATGTTCCACGCCTGTGCGGTAAATGCCCAAACGACTGTGAGGATGAGGATATGTATACTGATCCAATTTCCAATAGAGATGCCCGCGATCGACGTTTCCACTAGGTATGGGAGGATACATAGGGTTATACTGACAACGACAATTCGGCTGATTCTCACCCAGTGATTCCGAATCGAAGAGGGTAGTACGGAACCGTCCGAGACGGTTGTTGTCATCAGGTATCACTCCCAAAGATCCCGTCAGGTTTCATCAGTAACACCGCGACAAATATCACATAAATGACTAATTGGTTGACCGTGCCAGGTAGGTAATATCCACCGAAGATAGCAATAAACCCGATAATCATGCCACCGACCAACGAACCAGGGAACGATCCTAGACCGCCGAGTACCACGATGACGAAGGCATTGATGAGGTACAATTCTCCGGTATATGGGTCAAATTGTTGTATCAACGCGATAGAACCCCCCGCTAAGCCGGCAAGAGCCGATCCGATTCCGAACGTCAATCTATTGATCTGGCGAACATCGATGCCGACGTATTCGGCACTCGAGCGGTCATCTGCGGTCCCCCGAATGACGAGGCCGGTTGTAGTTCGATGCAGGAACAACCATACGACGATCATCGTTGCCATAGTGATACACAGCACGAGCAACTTGTCGGTCCCAAACGATGCAGACCCGATCGTAATGATGCCCATGTCGAATCCTAGACTTCGGGGATTGTTTTCAAAGGCGAACGCCAACATGCTGGCGATGATGAGCGAGATGCCGAACATGGCGACTAATTGGCTCTCCTGCGGTGCTTCGATAAGTGGGTCGACGACGCCTCGATAGACAAGGATTCCGACCACGAAGAGTCCAACGGCGGCTAGGGGAATCAACACCAATGGGTTGACACCCAGCATCCCGAATAGAACCCAGACGATGTAGATGCCTACGGTGATGAATGCCCCATGAGCAAAGTTGATAATGTCCATGACTCCGAATATCATCGTCAAACCGAGTGCGGAGAGTGCATACACCCCTCCGAGCAGTAGCGCCAGGAGGAACAATTGCAGGAGGATGGGATTGAGGTGGATGACATCGTCGATGAAGTTCACGATAGGATTCAGAAAGGGAGACTGGAACGATAGTACGGAGAGGAGATACATGGTGGCGAAATGGTGGAGGGGATATTAAGTTCGGTGGTAGCTCCGTTCACAACGGGCCCGCTGTTGTGCTTTGTTCGTGTGGAATCGGGAGCTGCACATTCGAATTATAACCGATCTCGATGGGTCGGTCGGCGCTTATGACGAGGGGGTCCCGAAGGAGATCGGAGACGAACCGGCGAACTGCTGCGGCCAGACGATCGAGGGTGCGAAGTTCTGAACCTGTCGGAGTGGAGCAAACGCGTTCTTGTTCTCTCCGTTTGCTTCGAATTCGATCGGGGATGGCATCGCCAGCGGGTGCTTGTACACGCGAATGTTCTTCAGGCTCTGGTTGACCTTCTCTGGATCGGTGGAGCCTGCCTTCTCGATGGCTTCGAGCATGACGTAGGTCGAGGTGTACGCCACAGCGGCACCGGCGACCAGGGGATTGCCGTCAAACTCCTGTGCAAACCGCTTTTTTAGGTCCGATGCGAGCGGGTCCTTCGGATTGATTGCGAAGTTACAGTCGAGAATCCCGTTCGCATAATCACCTATTTGTTTCTTCATGACGGTGGTGTCGCCGAAGGTAGAGCAAGCCGGAGCCGAGATGATCTTCGGTCGGTAATTGAGGTCCTGGAATGCGTTCATGAGCAACGTCCCGTGGCTGGTGTAACCTGTGGGGGCGACGATATCCGGGTTCGCACCCTTCAGCTTTGTCGCTTGACTTGACGCGTCGGTCCCATCGACCTGGATGACGGTTTCAGCGATGACCTCGAGACCGTTCTTCGCCGCACTCGCCTTGGCGGCATTGATGATGTCCTCGCCGAAGATGTTGTCCGGTCTGAAAAATCCGACCGTCTTTGCCTCCACGTTCTGCTGCTTGGCTAGTTGCGGTGTCAACTGGGCCCAGTCCTTCCCGAAGTCCCGCGTGTTCGCCTGGACACGATAGACATAGTTGAAGTTGTGATCTGCGAGGATGCTCGCCGACGCTGCACCAGCGGTGACGAACGGGATCTTCTTCTGTTCGGCAACCTGGGCTGCGGCCAGCGTCACAGATGAAAGCCAACAGCCCGTGAGCACATCGATACCCTTGTCGATGAGTTCGTTGGTTACCTGCGGGCCGAGTTCCTGCTTGGCTTGGTTATCTCCCGTGACGACTTCGACCTTCGCGCCATCGAGCGACTGGATTCCACCGTTTTCGTTACGTATTGTTGCGGCGAGCTTGACTGCATCAGCCATCAATCCGCCCGTATACCCAAGATTCCCCGAGAGGGGGAAATTCGCGCCAACGACGACCGATTGAGGGCTACTGGTGGTCGCCGTAGCGGTCTTCGTTGCCGTATTTCCACCGCTCGATCCGGTACAGCCTGCTAGCCCCGCCGACAATGCGACCCCCGCAAGTCCAACGTTCTTGACGAAGGTACGGCGCCCAGCGGGACGCAGGCTCGATTCACTAACACCGTTGTTATCGGCTGGCACAGTACCCGATTCCCCGTGGGGTATTTATGTGTTTTGTCATGATTTTGAGGGGACCCCCTTCCGTGCTCCTTTATTGACGAGAAACTGGTCGAAACGTCACCGATTTTGAGCGAGCACTACCTCTGGAATCCCTCCCATGAGGACGTGGCTACTTGCTGGCACATCGAGGGCAGTCAACGTGTCGCGGGCGATGGTGACGATGGCCTCGAAGTCGACACCTGACTCAACGTTCATCTCTCTCAGCATGTTAAGAAGGTCCTCTGTCGGAGTGTTTCCGATGTTTTCCATCGCGTCGGGAAGGATGACGCCACCTCCAAGCCCACCAATCGAGCAATCGAAACGGCGAATACCGAGCTGCATCGCCACGATCGTGTTTGCAAGGCTCATGCCATTCGTATCGTGGAGATGTAATCCCAAATCCACATCGGGGAATCGTCGATAGATGGTCGAGACGACGTCGGCAACCTGAACCGGATTCGCCATTCCCATCGATGTTGCTAATGTGACCTCATCGACGCCAAATCCGATCACCTCCTCGACGATTCTAAGCGTTTGACTTTTCGCGATTCTACCCTCGTATGGGCTAAAAAAGCTCATGCCGATTCCTGCCTCGACGGTCAACCCAGAATCGTGTCCGATATCGATGATTTCACTGATGACCACTAGGTTTTCGTCGATGGTCATGTTCTGGTTCCTTCGATTATACTCCGGGCTAGCCGTGATAAGGGCATTCACCTTGTCAATTCCCGCATCAATAGCCCGATTCGTCCCGATGACGTTCGGAACTAACGCGCGGTAAACGACATCCGATCGACGGGTTATCCCTGACACTACCGCCTCGGCGTCCCGGAGGTTTGGAACGACATCCGGATGCGTGAATGAAGTCACTTCGATCTCGGGAAGGCCGACCCTCGAAAGGTCGTCGATGATCGCTATTTTCTCCTCGGTTGGAACCCATCTCGGGAATCGTTGGAACCCGTCACGGGGCAACATTTCGACGATGGTGACCTCCTCCGGAAACGATATGGACATCATATCACACCCTCGGATCGCAGTTCATTGAGCAGGGCATCGTCATATCCCAACATCTCACCATATACGGCGTGGTTAGCTGCGCCGATTCCTTGACCTAGGTGCTCGATGGAACCGGGGGTTTCGCTAAATCGGGGGAAGACGTTCTGTATGGCCACCTCGCCGAGTTCCTCGTCCGTGACGCTAACGATGGCATCTCTTGCCGTATAGTGTTCATCGTTCATGATGTCTTCTATCGAGTAAACTGGAGCCAGCGTCGCATCTGCAGATGTAAACGCTTCGACGACTTCCTCACGAGTGTGGTCGGCTATCCACTCGCCGATGACCTCGTCGAGCTCGTCGTAGTGTTCGAGCCGGGCCGCGTTATCACGAAATCGGGCGTCCTCCTTCAGTTCTGGGCGGTCGATCGCATCGAAGACCCGCATCGCGAGCGGTTGAGTGCTACCCGCGATAGCCACGAATTTATCATCGCCCGTACGATAGACGTTCCGAGGTGCGGAGTTGGTCGAGCGATTGCCGGTCCTTTCTTCGACTTCACCCAGCTGGTCGAATCGGAGTGGTTGTGGTCCGAGGATGTTCAAGATTGGTTCGATTAGACTGACATCGATGTACTGTCCACTGCCGGCGTTGACCTCACGGTTCCAGAGCGCGAACATGACGGAGTAGACGCCGAACAGACCGGCGAGGATGTCCGCCAATCCCGTCGGTGGTAGTAATGGCGGTCTGTCAGGATAGCCATTCAAATAGGCAAATCCGCTCATCGCCTCAGCAAGGGTACCGAAGCCAGGCTTTTTCGCGTATGGGCCATCCTGTCCGAATCCGGAAATTCTGAGCATCACGAGCGCGGGATTTACCTCCGATAGAACATCATAACCCAGGTTCCAGCGTTCGAGGGTCCCTGGACGAAAGTTTTCGATGAGTACGTCGGTTGTCGTGAGGAGATCGGTGAAGACGGCCTGGCCTTTCGACGTGCCCAGGTCAAGTGTTACCGATTGTTTATTTCGACCGATATATTTCCACCATAGACCGATTCCGTCCCGCTGCGGGCCGAATCGGCGGAGATGATCGCCACCATCCGGATGCTCTATCTTGATGACCTCGGCTCCGAAGTCCGCCATGATCCGCCCCACCAACGGCGCCGAAATCATCGATCCAACTTCTACGATTCGAAGGCCCGCTAGCGGACCGTTTGACCCGGTCATTTCCAACTACCGTTCCCGGCTACGAGACTGGATGGTTTAGATGTTACTGCCTCCTCATGGCACGTGGTCGATTCAATCGATGCTTGATCGGGTGAGACCCTGAATGAACGGGAAGTTCGCATAGCGCGAACGTACCAGGAGGCTGATTGAACGGGGTCTAGGCGGCGACAAGCGGTGAGACGATTATTCCTCCCACAATGGCCCTCATGTTCCCACCGCGCACCGTTCGATGAACGCGAATTCGCGCCACGAATCTCGGTATAATTTTTGAGGATTGCCCCTCGATTAACTGTCATAAATATGTTTTATATCGGCAGCGTCCGGGGTATGGTCGATTCGAAAATCCCACTCTGTGCGACGGAACGTATAATATTCTGCAGGTGAGAGGTGCACAACATGGATCACGAATCGCCTCAGAAACGAAAGATAAAGTCAATCCAGGTGACGTTCGACATCATCGAAACCCTTGACGAACGAGTGAAGGCTGGTGTGTCAGAACTAGCAGATGCCTGTAACGTCACGAAGAGCACTGCTCACTACCACCTTCGCACCTTGAACGAACTCGGTTATGTGGTACGGGATAGTGATGGCACGTACGAACTTGGATTGAGATTTTTACGGCTTGGTCGCCGAGTCCAAGTGAGACAGCCGCTCTACGCGCTCGCGAAGCCTGAGATAGACGAACTGATTGCGGACATCGGCGAACGTGCCCAACTCATGGTAAGAGAGGGTGACCTCGGCGCGCATATCTACCGTGCGGTGAGTGATCGTGCAATAAACACTGATTCTGATATCGGCTCTCACGTCCATCTACATGCGACGGCTGCCGGCAAGGCGTATCTCGCTGAACTACCTCCAGATGAGGTCGAGTCCATCATCCAGAATGAGGGTCTTCCTCGATTTACCCCGAACACGATTACGACTCGAGAGGGGCTCTTCGACAACCTGCGTCTCGTTCGTGAACAACGACATGCGTTCAACATGGAAGAGAACCTTGAAGGACTGCGTGCAGTCGGCGTGGCCATCAAACGGGACAACACTCGAGATGTGCTCGGTGCGCTTAGTGTTTCAGGACCGACTACCCGAATGGCCGGTCAGTTTCTAACTGAGGACGTTCCTTCAAAGTTAAAGGAGGTAGCCAAGATTATCGGTATCAAGGCAACCTACCAGCAGATATGACCAAGGTGTGGTATCACTCGAGGACGCTGACTATGTCGTCTCCAGCGACGGAATGACCTGTTCGGGATGAAACGAGTCGGTGCGGGCAGGTGGAGAACGCCTGATGGAGTTGGGCACGTCTGTAGAGGGGTCGCCGCCGAACCTGTGGTCGCGGGGACTGTCCTCCTGGGGCATATGCCGATACCGAAGTTTCGATATGCCAAGACGATGTGGTTGGGTGTCCCAATCTGTGTCAATCAGCCTTCTGCAGCTCCTCGAGAGCGGACCTTGGTGATGGTGAGTCAACAGCCAACCATTACGATTGTATGTTTGTAATGGTTGCGCCTAGGAGGTCGTCCACGATGGTGTGACTGAGAATCGAATCGATCAATCTCCTGGTTCAGTGACCTCGAACGGATGACGATGACGCCGAACGCAACGATTGAGAGGTTGCAAAACGGTCGTAGGTGAGTCGGATGAAGATGTCGACCGGAGGGGGACCGGCATCCGTTATGATTGTAGCACCCCCTCTCCCACGCGGCTTTGCCGTCAGTCGGAGAGAGGTACCAATCCAATCTATTCTCCATGGAGTCCGTGTCCTCGACAATAAATAATAATAATTTACTCAATTAATGGCGGTATGTACGTCCGCTGTCCGTGAGGGGCCGACGTTTCGAGCGCCGATGGGGCTGGCTCAACTTGGTGCGTTCCATTGGAACCGTGCACATCAAGTAACCGACATTCGTCGACAGTCGAGACTCAGTCGTAAAACCTCACGTCGAAGGCAAACTGGGGTTCGTGGGGATAATCCGCCAATCCAAGGATTCATCGAACCGAATGTTTTAGTGTGTCACAAGGGCGTAACTCGTCATCAGTGGTGCTGTCGTGTATCCTCTCTCGAGCGTGAGGGCGCGAGAGTGATAGACTCGCACCGATGATTGTCGGGCATCGACGACCCACGGAAACCGGCGGTCGGACCAGTGCCCTATTACAGAGCGAACGATGAGTAAATTAAATTGAACTAATGGTCCTCAGAATGGCGCCGATGGCCCACCTCGAATCCTTTCCCCACTGACCCTCACATGTCGACGGAACGTTCCGATACCGAAGCAGTGACCCCTCCTCTGACGGCCATGTCCGATGAACCACCGTTCGTACTATGGGGCTGAGAGGAACTGACGATCGCCCTGGACACGTTAGGCTGCTAATTGCGGATCCGTTTGCCACTGCGGTCCTTAGATTCACGCCAGCCCTCAATCATCTCTAATTCCTGATATTCCACTCGACGACCAATCCGAGTCGACGGTGGTCCCTTGCCACATAGCCGCATGCTGTGTACCATCTATGTGGCGTTCTTGATTACACAAATCGGTTCGTGGACCCGCTCAGGGATGACATCACGACGGAACTCACCCGAAAGACCAGTTCGCTCCAGGTCGTCCCATCGACCGCGCGAGGCTCGCCGAACATGCTTATACGCGTGAGGCGTCAGTCGATGCGCAAGGACATGGCGGCGCACGCGTGGGTTCGGCCGCTCGGGCAGGATTCGGTGGCCCGGGTGACCCTCGACGCGACCCAGGGATCCCGTGAGCGCCGATACCGGGTCGAGTTCCCGTTCGTCGTGGGCGGCTCGTCGGCCGAGGACGTCCTGGTCACGGGCGCCGGCAACCTCGACCACCACCACCTCCGCGCGAGGTCGGGCCTCCCGACGAGCGAGCTGGTCGTCTCGGTCCCGGCGGCGGCCGACCTCGAACGGCTGGTCGTCCGCGCACGCGGCGACCGGTTCGTCATCCACCTCCCGTCGACGCGCCTCCTCGACGCCTGCCACCGCGTCGTGGAGGGTGACCTCGACGGCTCGGCGTCGGCCGTCATCGACGCGTTCCGGAGTCCGGTCCAGATTCCGCTCGTCTGCGGGTCGTTCCTCGAGCTGGACGAGGTCCTCCGGCTCGTCGAGGGCGTCGTCAGGCACGACCGGTACGTCCAGAGCATGCTCCACTCGTACCGGTACGCCATCGTCAGGAGCGCGCTCGTCTCGAAGGCCGGCCTCCACGTCGGCACGTACCGGGCGCTGGTGCAGCTGGTGAACGGGCTCGACGCCATCTCGGAGATCGGCGCCGTCTCGCTCGTCCACGCGCTGGGCGACGTCGTCGGCACCGTCCACGGCACGCCTGACGACACGCTCCGGCTGCTCGACTCGCTCGGCCTGGCGTTCGACGCCCTGGACGCGGGCAACGACGGGCTGTTCACCACGGTGTTCCTCGCCCACCTCGCCTGCACCGAGGGGGTCGAGGCGGCCGAGCGATACGAGGTGCCCACCAAGCTCCCGCCGCGGGGCCACTACGACCGCCGAAAGCGGGGCGTGTTCATGGCCGGTTACGGCGACCGCGGCCGGGCGTGGCGGCGGCTGCTCAACGCCGCCCGACGGGAATCGCCCGTGGAGGTGGGCAAGGTGCTCGCCCACACGCTGTACTGGACGGGGGAGGAGGCGCGCGACGATTCGCGGACGACGGAGCTGCTGCTCCGTGGGGCGGCGGCGGTCGCCGCCCACGCCAGCCTCTACGCGATCGAGCACAAGGCCCGGTTCAAGCGACACCTCGCCGCCGGGCACCGATTGCGGGGCACCCACTGCTGGGGCCCCTCGATGGCCAATTTCGAGGCGGCGAGGGGGCTGGCCAGGGACAACCCGTTCCTGAACGAGTGGGAGCCGGTCCTCTCGTGGGGCATCGTCGCCTCGCGCCGGCGCTCCGTCGCCGGCGACCACGAGGGCGCCCTCCGCATCCTGGACCGGACCATCGAGGACCTCCTCGCGACGGCGCCACCGACGTCGGTCGCCAACCGCTCGGTGCGACACGTCGAAGCCCAGAAGTGCGAGATCGAATCGCTGCTGTACCGGACGACGGACCCGGCCCGGGCGAGGGCGCTCCTCGAGCAGTCGAGACGCTTCTACGACGCCATCGGCTTCGAGCGCTCGTGCGACAAGATCGACCGCATGCTGGCGCGACTCCCGGAGCGGCCCGCGGTCGACGAGCCGACCGTCGCACCCATCGCCGAATCCGAACGGCCGCCGGCGGTTGGTGACGAGGCGGCCTGGGAACTCGCCCCCGAGGTGACGGCGGCGGCTCGGCAGCGAGGCGTCCCGCCGGAGGAGCTCGACGACGACTGGCTGGAGCACATCGAGTATCCAGACGAGCGCGACCCGGAGAGGACGTTCGACGAGCCGTTCGAGGACCCGTACGTTCCCGAGGGCGTCGGGGAAACCTCCGGTCGGTCGGACTGACCGCTAAGGGGGTTGCCTCGAGTCGGCCTCACGGCACGATGGGGCGGTACCTCGCGGAGCCGGCCGTTCGGCGTCTGCGCTCACCGGTCGGGTGGTCGGTGGGTCCGAGCGGGGCGGTCCGCTCGGGCGCGGTCGGATTCGAACCGCTCGAGCTGGAGCCCGAGCCCGACGACGAGCACCAACAGGCCGGCGAACGCGGCGTCGAGGGTCCCCAGGCGGACGACGCCCAGCTGTCGGACGACGCCCACGAAGGTCGAGCGGTTGAGGAGCGGGCTGAGCGCCGCCCCGACGCCGTCGAACAGGAGGTCGCCGACGACGTCGCTGACGCCGTAGGGGGTGAGCAGCGGCCGCAGGCCGTGCGTCGTGGCGACGTCCCGCGCGGCCACCTCGAGGAGCTCCCAGAGCACCCCGCACGCGAGGGCGAACGCGACGGCGAAGCCGAGCGCGAACGCCGGCGGCGTGACCGCCCCCGCGCGCCGGCCGGCGACCACGATGGCCGCGTAGCCGACGGCGGCGACGACCGCCCCGGCCAGCGTGTGGGCGACGTGGTCCCACCACCAGACCGACCGGTACCAGCCCAGAGCGCCAACCGCGTGGACGACGCCGATGCCGGCGACCAGCGCGGCCGTCTCCGGGGGGAACCCCAGCGGGACGGTGACGAGCGACACCGAGAGCGCGAGCAGGGCGTTCAGCGCGCCGACCGCGTTCCGGGTCGCGATCCCGTACGCGACGATGGCGCCGATGGCCAGCCGCAGGGCCGTCGTGAGGAGTTGGAGGTCGGTCATCGTGGGCGGGCGGTGGCACCGCCGCGACCGACGTCGGACTGGGTGGGCCCGAATGGCCGGCCGTTCACGGCGGTGCCCGATACACTCGTGGCTAGGGCGGGCCGCCGGATAAGTGGACGCCCGGTGCGGCCGATCGGGCGCCGCTCGACGGCGGGGGTCGGATGGGCAATCGGCAGCCGACGGTTGCGGCCGAGATGGACCAATCAATCGGAACATATTACCCATTCGGGCCGGTCCCGACGCCGGCCCCACGCGTTCGAAACCGGTCTGGATGGCTCGGGAGCATCCCCCTTGCTTGGGACAGTTCGACCGTCTCGCCGCCGACCGGGCGTTCCGTTGCCCCGGGTTGGGATCCGCTCGACGCGCACAGTGGCCCACTCACGAACAGTCGACCCACCAAACGAACGGTCGACGCCCAACGAACGGCCGACCCACCTCAGGTCGGCAACCACACGTCGCCGAGCGCGTCCGACGTCGGGGCGGCCCCGTCCGCGTCGTCGAGATCGAGCCGGGCCAGCGCCTCACGGTGCGTCACGTATCGGAGTCCCGCCTCGTGCATGAGGCGCCGACAGCTGGGTCGCGAGTAGTCGACGTCGAACCGCGAGCGGACGTGGGCCTGCACGAGCTCGGTCGTCCAGGCCGGCGCGTCGTGGCCGGCGTCGGTCGGCGGCCCGCGCAGCGTCTCCCGGAGCTCGTCCAGGTCCTCGTCGTCGAGCTTCCGCGGCCGACCCGGCCGCTCGGCATCCGCGAGGCCCGACTCGAGACCCGACCGCTCGAGTCTGGTGAGCCAGTTGTAGATGGTCTTGCGCTCGACCCCGAGCCACTCGGCGAGCGCCGACTGCGTGACGCCGTGCTTGTAGGCGATGGCCGCGACGAGCCGGAGCGTCGACTTCTTCCCGTGGGCGTCGTCGAGGGCCCGGTGGAGGTCGTCGACCGTGACGCCGGCCAGGTGGTCCATTGACTATGACGATGCGGTGCGAGTAAATAATACTGACGAATGAGGCGTCGACCGAGCCCGCCCGGCGATACGACGGGCGTCGTCGAACCGTCCCGCCGAAGGGTTCCAGCCCGGTCAGATGTCAGCGACCCGCTCGTACGTCTCGTCCACCGCGGCGGCGTCCTCCGGCAGCAGCGCCACGACGAGGTTGGGGGCGTACTGGCTCAGGTAGTCGACGAGCGTCGCGATGCGGTCGGAGTCGATGGCCTCGAGCGAGTCGAGCACCATGAACGGGACCTGGTCGTAGACCTCGTGGACGAGGTAGCCCGAGAGGGCGAACACGAGCCCGACGACCTCCCGCTCGCTCTCCGAGAGGTGGTCGACGGTGTCCTCGTAGACCGCGCCCGCCTCGGTGGCCCGGATGACGTGGAGGTCGAAGGTGGCCTTCGTCACCGTCTGGCGGCCCTCCCGGACGTCCCGCTCGACCCGCTCGATCCAGACCCGCTCGAGGTTGTCGAAGGCGAGCCGGTCGATGATGGCGGTCATCTGGTCGTTGAACGCCTCGACGGCCTCGGTCTCGAGGCGCTCGATGCGCGAGTGCAGCTCGTCGAGCGACGCGTCGATCTCGTCGAGGCGCCCCTCGATGGCCGCGCGTTCCGCCAGGCGCTGCTCGACCTCGGCGATCTCGTCGTCCAACGAGGCCAGCTGGGCCTCGAGCCGGTCGCGTTCGATCTCGAGTTCGGTGACCGTCCGGTGCGCCTCGAGCCGGTCGGCGTCGTCGTCGGTCTCGATGGCGTCCACCTCGGCCTCGAGGGCCGCGGTCGTCGCCTCGAGGTCGGCCGCCTCGGCCGCCAGCGCGTCGAGCCGGTCCGTTCGCTCGGCCAGCTCGGCCTCGACGTCGTCGAGCCGACGACGGCGGCGGCGGCGCTCCTCGAGCGTCCGTTCGATGTGCTTTCGCTCGCCCTCGAGCTCACTGATCTCCTCGCGGAGGTCGGCCCGTCGCTGGATCTTCTCGCGATGGGACTGTCGGAGCAGGTCGAGCGTCCCTTCGATCTGGGCGCGGTCGACCTGGCTGCCGCAGGTCCAGCAGACGACCTCGCCGTCCGCGACGAGCTGGTCGGTGATGTCGCCACCGCCGTCGCCGGCGGCCGCCCCGCCGATGGTGTCGACCAGCGCCGAGCCGCCCTCCTCGAGCATCGACTCGTTGAAGCTGATCGCCGACTGGAACTCGGCGATGGTCGACTCGATGGCCTGGACGTCCGCCCGGCGTTCGGCGATCGCCCCCTCGAGGTCGCGCTCCTCGGTCGCGTCGGCCTCGGCCAGCCCCTCGAGGTCGGCCGCGACGTCCGCCCGTTCCGTCTCGAGCGCCTCGATGATGTGTCGCTCGTCGTCGATGTCGGCGCGGACGCCCTCGAGCTCGCGTCGCGCCTCGCGGAGCGCCTCGAGCTCCGATTCGAACGAGGCGGCCTCCTCGCGCTCGGCCTCCAGCGCCTCGAGCGCGTCCACCGCCGCCTCGAGCTCGGCCCGCTTGTCCGCCAGGGCCTGCTCGACGTCCGCTCGACGCGACTCCGTCGCCGGGAGCTCGTCCGCGAGCGCGTCGAGCGAGGCGACATCCGCCGTCAACGACCGGCGTTCCGCCTCGAGCCGGTCGATCTCCGCCTCGATCTCGACCGTGTCGACCGGCCGCATGATGACGTCGTGGAGGTCGTCACCCCGCTCGACGCTCCGTCGGGCGTCGTTGGACTCGAGGAGGAACGCGAAGAGGTCCGCCGACTCGGGCGCATCGAGGTACGGGTCGCCGCCGAACACGGTCGTCCCGCCGCGCCGCGAGAGCGTGCGGCGGTACCGTTCGCCAGCGAACGCGAGTTCGACCGACCCCTCGTCGGTGTCCCCCTTGAGGGCCGCGTCGTCGCTGCCCAGGGCGGCCATGATGGCCCGAAGGAACGAGGTCCGGTTCGTGGCGTTCCGCCCCGACAGGACCGTCACCCCGGGCGACAGCGTGACGGCCGTCTCCGAGATGCCACCGATGTTGCGGATCCGGACGTCGATCGAGGACAGGTCCCCCTCCTGGTTGCTCATGGTGGGGCTCCACCACAACTGCGCTTAACCGTTGCGGGTCACCCGTCGAACCATCACACGCGTAGGTGTGTAATGGTTCGGCGGTCGAGGTCGCTCACGAGGGGCTCCGCTCGCACTCGCACCGGCGCCGGGCGAGGAGCTCGTCGAGCGCCAACGTCGACCCGCAGTCGGCGCAGTGGACGTGCACGGAGACGATGACGTCGAACGAACCGAGCGTGAGGTGGCCGGCCCCGCGGAGGCTCTTCAGGGTTCCCTCGGTGACGACCAGGAGCCGGTTCCGGAGCCGCTGGAGGGTCTGCCGTCGGCTCTCGATCGCCTCCTCGGGCGTGTCCGTCGTGGTCGGCGCCGAGACTCCTCGGTGCTTGGTCAGGTAGGTGTGGACGGCCTGGTGGGTGACGAACTCGCGCTGCAGCGAGTCGACCTCGACGCCCATCCGCGAGAGCTTCGCCGTCGCCTGGGCCCGGGCCCCGGGCGAGACGTCGTCGGCCCGGAGCAACCGATAGAGGTTGTCGATCTCGCCGGCGATGGCCTGCCCGCCCGCCGACTCGACGGCGGCGGCGAGGAGGGCCCGGTTGAAGAAGTCGGCCAGGTCCCGCAGGCTCATCCGGTCGACCCCGTCGCCGGTCCACCGGTCCTCGAGCTCCGACGGCATCCCCTCGAGCTCGTACGTCCCGATCAGCCGCTCGACCTTGCCCCGACGCGCGGTCCGACTGTCGGCGGCCGGGTCGTCCTCGCCCATACGTGAGCCTCCCCGCCCCCGGTCATAGGCGTTGCGCCCCGACGTCGTTGGGTCGGATGGGGGTCCCGAAGGATACGTTTTTGGCCGGAAATCGATTAAAATTCATTACTCGTCTACGACCGGGGGCGAACGGGTTCGGTGTTCGTCCCGACGTCGTGTCGGGGCCGGGCTCGATCCGCGAAGCCGTCCCGCCAACTGATTCGTCCGTCGCCGTTCAGTGTCCCAGAATCATCGCGGTCGAGAGCCCGTCATTCGGGTTGTTCCCCGCCGTCCCGGAACCCCGGACGAGATGCCGGTGTGGTGGGCGTGAGTTTCCCGCTCGTGTTGCCCGTGGTCGGGGCGTAACGGGACTGAACACGAGGAATCCCTCGCTGCCAGGGGCCTTGGAGGGCCGTGGGCGCCTCGCCACCGTTGGGTTCGGTGGTAGTGAGTAACGAATAATACGGGATAGGTGGCCTGCTGGCCCAACTTGACCCGGTGGGGATGCTAGAACGATTCGACGTGCGGCCGGACGTCGAGCTCAAGCGTCCAGGCGGAGCGGTCCTGCTCGACCAGCCGCCAGTAGGTGTCGGCGATGGCGTCGGGGTCGAGGAACGTCTCCCGGTCGCGGTCCGGGTGACGCGCCACCGCGCTCGGCGTGGCGATCTGGCCGTCGATGACCACGTGCGCGACGTGGATGCCGGCCGGCCCCAGCTCGCGGGCCATCGACTCGGCCATGCCGCGGACGGCGAACTTGGCCGCGCTGAACCCGAGCGCGCCGCCTCGCCCCCGGACTGCCGAGGTCGCCCCCGTGAAGACGATGGTCCCCCCGCCGGCCGCGAGCATGTCCTCGACCGCCGCCTGCGAGCACAGGAGCGACCCGTACGCCGAGACGCGCCAGGCGGCCTCGAACTCGTCGGGGCCGATGTCGCGGAGCCCCTTCCAAGCGCCGCCGCTGGCGTGGTTCACGAGCACGTCGACCGGCCCGAACGCCTCGCGGACGGCGTCGAACCCGGCCGCCACCTGGTCGGGGTCGGTGACGTCGGTCGGGACGGCGAGCGCCCCGCTCCCGAGCTCGTCGGCGAGCTCGTCCAGGACGCCCCCGGAGCGCGCGAACAGCCCGACCCGACAGCCCTCGTCGACGAACCGGCGGGCGAGCGAAGCCCCGAGGCCCGGGCCGACGCCGGCGATGACGGCGGTGTGCGACATGGCCGGGGCTTCTCCCGGCACCCCCATGAACCCGCGGGCGCGGTCGCGACGGGGCTCCGGCCCTCGCCCGTGGGCGGTCGATGCGTTACGCAGGGCTTACCCGTCACTCGGACGAAGCGGCGGACGGACCCTCGATGAGCCACCCGTCGTCCGACACCGACCCGACCATCACCCTGTACCGCCTCCAGGCGTGCCCGTTCTGCGAACGCGTCGTCCGCCGGCTCGACGAACTCGGGCTCGACTACCGGTCCCGCTTCGTCGAGCCGATGCACTCGTCGCGCGACGTGGTCAAGCGGCTCACCGGCAAGCGGACCGTGCCGGCCATCGTCGACGAGCGGACCGGGGTGACGATGTCCGAGAGCGCGCAGATCGTCGCCTACCTCGAGGCGACCTACGGGGGCAAGGCCTGAGCGCATGGCGCGGGATTTCGACGTGGTCGAACTCGGGCCGACCGACCACCCGACCGCCGGGGACGTCGCGCCGGACTTCACCCGTCCGCTGGTGGGCGACGAGTTCTGGGAGGACGTCTCGCTCTCTGACCTGACCGCCGCCTCGCCCGTGCTCCTCGTCTTCCACCCCATGGACGGGAGCTTCCCGGCGACGTACATCTGGAACGAGCTCCGGGACCGGGCCTGGGACGCCGACCACGACGTGACGGTCGTGGGGCTGTCCATCTCGACGCCGTACGCCCACAAGCGGTTCATCCACGAGCGCGGTCTCGAGTACTCGCTCTTCAGCGATCCGGGCAACGCCGTCGCCGACGCCTACGACGTCGTCAACGACCTCGACGGGATGACGGGGATCAGCGAGCCGCGTCCGGCGGTCTTCCTCCTCGACGAGGACCGGACCGTCCGGTACGCCTGGGTGGCCGAGGCGTGGCCGGACTTCCCGGACTACGACGCGGTCGAATCGGCCCTGTCCGCCGGGTAGCCGGGCCCCGGAACCCCAATCCGAATCCGAGTATCCCAAACCGGAACCCATTTGGGTCGTGACGACGAGCCGCGGTCAGCCGGTCGTCCTCACCGCCGTCGCCTGGTTCGCGGGGCGTGCCGGGTGATTGACACCTCGGCCGACGACCGCCCCACCCCCATGGACTACCTCACCGACCGCGACCGGGGCATCCTCTCGCCGGCGGATCGGGCGTTCCTCCTCGGCGAGACGGAGATGAGCCACGAGCAGTCACGGCGTAACGCGGCGGCGCGCATCCGGAACCGCATCCGCCTCGGCATCGAGGACTGCAATCTGCTGGCGCACACGCTGGCCGCGTCCGACCGGCAGGGCGTGTTCGCCGCGGTGGACGACCCCGCCTTCGTCGACGGCGTCTCGGCCATGCTCTACCTCACCTACCTCGGGCTCAAGGAGCAGGGCATCGACTTCGAGCGCGTCCTCGAACCGGCCGTCAGGCGGGCCGAGGAGGTGTACGCCGCCGAGACGCTCGGGAGCGCGGTCGACGTCGGCGTGACGCTCGACGTCCAGACCGACTACGGGACCTCGGTCGACGTCGCCGCCGACAAGCTCCGGGCGGGCAAGCCGGTCGCCCCGGCGGAGCTGTTCTCGGTGGTGATGGCCGACGACCCCTCGCTCGATGCCGTCTCGACCATCACCGTCCAGCTGCCACGGGACGCCGACCCGGACGACGGCGTGGTCACCCGACTCGCCCGCTACCTCGACGCGACCGTCACCCACCGGCCACTGAATCGCGTCGAGCTCACCCTCGAATAATCGGAAACGGATGATGGGGGCGGCGGTCATGGCGCAACGGTTATAGGCCACGTCTCGCTGGGACAGGTGTGTACGTCGTCGCGAACCGGTTCACCGTCACGGAGGGTCAGGGCGAGGCGTTCGTCGAGCGCTTCGAGCAGAGCATGAGCGGCGTCGAGGACGAGCCCGGATTCGTCCGCTTCGACCTGCTGGTCCCGGCCGACGACCGCAACGTCTACGTGGCGCAGAACTACTGGGAGACCCGCGAGGACTTCGAGGCGTGGATGGACTCCGAGTCGTTCCAGCGCGCCCACGCCGACCAGCCGCCCGCCGAGATGTTCGCCGACCACCCGACGCTCGAGCAGTACGAGACGGCCATCACGCGGGAGTAGGCGGCGGACGCTGGTCCGACGGCACGCTCGAGGGCGTCGGTCGGGGCCGTTCAGCCGCGGACGACCCGCGTTCCGGCGATGCGTTCGAGGTCGGGGTTCCGCAGGACGCGGTCGCGCCACACGGCCCAGGTGAGCAGGTTCCAGGTCACCGGGCCGAAGCTGTCGACGAGGGCCGGGTAGCCCGACTCGGGGACGAACGCGGGAGGCGCGTACCGGTCGAAGGCGTCCGCGAGCGGGCCGGCCGACACGAACCGCTCGAGCGGCAGCGACCCCGCGCCCTTCTCCCGGCTGACGGGGTAGCGGGGGAGCCGCCGGGCGAGGAGCCGCTTCGGCACGTGCTTCGCCTCGAACGGCTGGCGGCTTGTCAGCGCCGGCACGTACCGCGTCGCGGCCGGCATGCCGAGGGCGACGTCCGCGAGGCCTCGGCGCTTGAACGGCGCGTGGAGCGCGTGGCCGTGCACGTAGCCCAGCTGGCGCCACTGGTTCACCGTATCGTGGCGGAAGCCGCTGAGGAGGTGGGCGAGCTCGGCCTGGGCGGCGAACCCACGGCGGGCACGTCGCCGTCGAACGCGGTCGGTCACGTAGTCGAGGCTCGTGGCGAGGCGCGACCGGACCGCCGCCGGGTCGGTCAGCCGCCCGACGAGGGCCGGGTCGGTGTAGAAGGGGAGCCGCTGGGCGAAGGATTCGGGGTCGGCCGGGTCGCGCCGGAGCTCGCGGGCGACGCCGGCGAGGTGGCCGGCGGCGGTCGAGACGCGGCCCG
>Ga0102944_1000175_pt1 | contig 53101 bp, 44 predicted proteins | sample SalPonD_shore_MG_FD_78172 | JGI IMG/M metagenome (GOLD analysis project Ga0102944, IMG submission 78172) | Salt pond soil microbial communities from South San Francisco under conditions of wetland restoration - Salt Pond MetaG... | ecosystem: Environmental > Aquatic > Marine > Intertidal zone >... | reverse complement strand
GGAACTGACCACGACCCTGATCCCACAGCTGCATGTGCCCGAACGCCGCCAGCCGCGCGGCGACCCCCAGCCCTAGCCCTGAGTCCGACATAGATCGGCACCAAAAGGTCGCTCCGTGCATTGTCGACGCCCTGTCGTGGTGCATCCCCGCGACGTTTTTTGCTCTCGACTGGCGCTAAGTCCCTGTCACGGCGTGCAGCACGCCCTGGCACACGGATTGCCTAGTCAGTAATACGAATTTGCAGATTGTTAATACCGCCGGTGCCGCCGGCGTGCGATGCGGCAGGAGGAATTCATGAGCGACTCATCGGTCCAGCAGGGCACCTGGGACGAAACCGTACCGGCCGGGGCACATTGGTCGGGCGTGCTGCGCCGGGGAACCACGCTGCGTCTGACCGACCTGGAAGGGGGCGCCAACGTATCGGTCCTGCTCTTCAATTACGAGGATCGGACCGAGCGTTACAACATGGCCGATACGCTCAAAGGTCAGCACACGGCCTATCTCACGAAGGGGCACGTGTGTTACTCGGATATGGGGCGGGTTCTTTGTTCGATTACCGCCGATACGGTCGGTTGGCACGACACCGTTTGCGGGGTCTCCAACGCGGCGATGGTGCGCGAGAAATACGGTGAAGCGTCCTACCAGCAATTCCGAAACGACTACCACCGAAACGGCTATGACAGCCTGGTGAATGAGCTTGGAAAGTACGGCCTCGGCAAGCGCGACGTGGTCGCCAACATCAATTTCTTCAGCAAGGTGACGGCGGACGAGGCCGGAACAATGGTGTTCCATCCTGGTCATTCCAGGTCCGGCGCGTTCGTCGAGCTGCGTTTCGAGATGGACACGCTGCTCGCGCTGTCTACCTGCCAGCATCCTCTGGATCCGCAGCCCGGCTACCGACCGCGCCCCGTTCGCCTCACGGCGCGGCGCACTGGCACCGCGTCGCTCGAGGACGAGTGCCGCAACGCCTGCCCCGAGAACCAGCGCGCCTTCATCAATACGGAACGGCTGTTCATCTGAGGCGCGGAATCACTCTCCAGGGAGCAACGACCATGAATTCGCAATTAACCGAGAGCATTCTGAGTCCGGAGGCGGCCGTCTTTTCCGAGGTGGTGCCCGCTGGCGAACCCTTCATGAAGGAAATCGAGCGCGGCCAGGTCTTGCGCATCCTGGACCTAGAAGGCAACCAGGCTGTGGACACGCTGTTTTACAGCGCGGCCAACGCCGAAGAGCGCTACAGCGCAACCGACACGATTCGCGCCCAGGGCCGTCTTTACCTCACCACCGGCACGCGCCTGCTGTCCAGCGAGGGCAACACCATGCTCACCATCGTCGCCGACACCTGCGGCCGCCACGACACGCTCGGCGGTGCCTGTTCGGCCGAGAGCAACACCGTGCGCTATGACCTGGACAAGCGCCACATGCACAGCTGCCGTGACAGTTTTCTGCTGGCCCTGGCCGAGTGGGACCACGGCATGAGCAAGCGCGACCTGTCGAGCAACATCAACTTCTTTATGAACGTACCGGTCACGCCGGAGGGCGAGCTCACCTTCGCCGACGGCGTATCGGCGCCCGGCCGCTACGTGGAGATGCGTGCGGAAATGGACGTGCTGGTGCTGATCTCGAATTGCCCGCAACTCAACAATCCGTGCAACGCCTACAACCCGACTCCCGTGCAGGTGTTGATTTGGGATGAGCAGTAACCCGACACCGCGCCGGCCTGATCCGGCGCAGTCCATAACGATAACAAGCCGAATGGCAACGGCGCAGCGTGAACGATGGCGACACTGTCGTATCGTGTGCGCGCCGTGCCCGGCATCTTTGCGCGGAGCCAGGCGTTGTTTACCAAGGTTCTGATAGCCAACCGGGGCGCCATCGCCTGTCGAATTATTCGCACCTTGAAGGCGATGGGTGTCGGCTCGGTAGCCGTTTACTCGGAGGCCGATCGTCAGTCGCTGCACGTGCGCGCGGCGGACGAGGCCGTCTGCATTGGTCCGGCGCGGGCCGCCGAGAGTTATCTCGACCAACAGGCTGTCCTGGAGGCAGCGCGCCGGACCAGTGCGCAGGCGATCCACCCCGGCTACGGATTTCTAAGCGAAAACGCCGCCTTTGCCGAGGCCTGTGAACGGGCGGGCATCGTCTTTCTTGGCCCGACGCCGCGCCAGATGCGCGAGTTCGGGCTCAAGCATACGGCGCGCGCTCTGGCGCAGGCCAACGGTGTACCGCTGCTGCCCGGCAGCGGCCTGCTCGACGACGTGAAGCAGGCCTGCGCCGAGGCCGAGCGGATCGGCTATCCCGTCATGCTCAAGAGCACCGCCGGCGGCGGCGGCATCGGCATGCAGTTGTGCTGGAGCGAGCGCGAACTCGTCGACGCCTTTCATTCGGTCGAGCGCATGGCGCGCAGCAATTTCTCCCAGGGCGGTATTTTTATCGAGAAGTACGTGCAGACCGCCCGTCACATCGAGGTTCAGGTCTTCGGCGACGGACTTGGTCACGTCGCGGCCCTCGGCGAGCGCGACTGCTCGGTGCAGCGGCGCAATCAGAAGGTCATCGAGGAGACGCCCGCACCCGGGTTGAGCGAAGAGGTTCGCGAACAGTTGTGCAGCGCCGCGGTCGCACTCGCCGCGGCGGTGAGCTACCGTTCGGCAGGGACGGTCGAGTTCGTCTACGACGTCAGCAGCGGCGAGTTTTATTTCCTGGAGGTCAATACGCGCCTCCAGGTCGAACACGGCGTCACCGAAGAGGTCACCGGCGTTGACCTGGTGGAGTGGATGGTGCGCACCGGTGCCGGTGAACCACCGGCCTTGGCGGACTATGTGCACCGGCCGAGCGGCCATGCCGTGCAGGTGCGCCTCTACGCGGAGGACCCGGGCAAGCAGTTTCAGCCGAGCAGCGGTTTGCTGACCGAGGTCGCTTTCCCCGACGGGCTTCGCATCGACACCTGGGTGGAGAGCGGTACGGAGGTCTCGTCCCACTACGATCCGATGCTCGCCAAGGTCATCAGCCAGGCCCCGACGCGCGCCGAGGCCATCGCGCAGCTCGAGAGCGGGCTGTCAGCGACGCGTCTGTACGGCATCGAGACCAATCTGGCCTACCTGCGCCAGGTGCTATGCGACGAGGTGTTCAGCGCCGGGCGCCAATCGACACGTTACCTCTCCGGCTTGGCTTTCACACCAGCGACGATAGATGTGCTCCAGCCGGGCACGCAATCGACTGTTCAGGACTACCCGGGGCGTATCGGTTATTGGGACGTGGGGGTGCCGCCGTCGGGCCCGATGGACCACTATGCCTTCCGTCTGGCCAACCGTTGTGTGGGCAACGTCGGAGGGGCGGCCGCCCTGGAGCTCACCGTCACCGGTCCGACACTGCGCTTTAACACCGACACCGTGATGGCGCTGACCGGTGCGGCCATGGCGGCCGAGCTCGACGGCGAGAGCGTTCCCTACTGGACCCCGGTCGCGGTCAAGGCCGGCAGCGTATTGAAGCTGCGCGGTATCCGGGGCGGCGGCAATCGCACCTATCTTGCCGTTCGCGGTGGGTTCGATGTGCCGGACTATATGGGGAGCAAGGCGACATTTACCCTGGGCCAGTTCGGCGGGCACGGCGGACGGGTGTTGCGCGTCGGAGACGTGCTGCGCCTCAACGGTAAGCCGGGCCGCGGCGCTAATAACGCCGAAGCGCACACTTCGCGGCCCGTACCGGCGGAATTGATCCCCGCCTACGGCACGACCTGGGAAGTGGGGGTCATGTACGGGCCGCACGGCGCGCCCGACTTTTTCACCGACGAGGACATCGCCACGCTCTTTGCCACCGAGTGGGAGGTGCACTACAACTCCTCGCGCACGGGCGTGCGTCTGATCGGCCCCAAGCCGCAGTGGGCGCGCAAAGACGGCGGCGAGGCGGGGCTGCACCCGTCGAACATTCACGACAACGCCTACGCGGTCGGGGCAGTGGACTTCACGGGCGACATGCCCGTGATACTCGGGCCCGACGGGCCGAGCCTGGGCGGATTCGTCTGTCCCGTCACCATCGTCCAGGCGGAGCTGTGGAAGGCGGGCCAGCTGCGCCCGGGCGACCGGGTGCGCTTTCGCGCCGTGGACGTCGCCGAGGCGAATCGTCTGGAGCGCGCTCAGGATGCCGCGCTCACCTCGCTGGCCGGTCCGCGGCCCGAGCCCTCTGCGCTCGTGCGTGCGGGCGTGGACGTGCAGCCGGTGCTGCACCGCATCGACGCCGCAGGCGATCGGCCGGCGGTGGTCTACCGTCAGGCAGGCGATCGCTATCTGTTGATCGAGTACGGCCCGCTGGTGCTCGACCTGGAACTGCGGTTCCGCGTCCAGGCCCTGCTCGAGCATCTGCGCGAACAGCACCTGGAGGGCATCATCGACATGACGCCGGGGATTCGTTCGCTGCAGGTGCATTACGACGCGCGGCGCATCGACCAGGGCTCGCTGCTCGATCGTCTGATCGAGGCCGAGGCCGTGCTGCCGCCGGTCGACGATATGATGGTCGAATCGCGCGTCGTGCACCTACCCCTGTCCTGGGACGATCCCGCCACGCGCCTGGCCATCGAAAAGTACATTCAGTCCGTGCGTCCCGACGCGCCGTGGTGTCCAAACAACATCGAATTCATTCGCCGCATCAATGGCCTCGAATCGATCGAGGAGGTCAAGCGCATCCTGTTCGAGGCGGTCTATCTGGTGATGGGCTTGGGCGACGTGTACCTGGGCGCGCCGGTGGCCACGCCGCTCGATCCCTGCCATCGGCTGGTCACCACGAAGTACAACCCGGCGCGAACCTGGACTCCGGAGAACGCCGTGGGAATCGGCGGCGCGTACCTGTGCGTCTACGGCATGGAGGGGCCGGGGGGCTATCAGTTCGTCGGGCGTACCGTGCAGATGTGGAACCGGTACCGGCAGACGAAGGACTTCACCGACGGCAAGCAGTGGCTGCTGCGCTTTTTCGACCGCATCCGTTTCTACGAGGTCAGCGCCGAGGAGCTGGCGCATATGCGCGAGGTCTTCCCCCATGGCGGATTCGCGCTTCAGGTCGAGCACAGCGAGCTGCGCCTGGCCGACTATCGTGCGTTCATCGCCGAGCGTGCCGAGGCGATAGCCGAATTCAAGGCCGGCCAACAGGCCGCCTTCGATGCCGAGCGCGAGCGTTGGGAACAGTCCGGGCAGGCTCATTACGATCCCGACCCGGCTGGCGACGCAGCCGGTGCCGACGCCGCGCCCGATCTGCCGCCCGGCTGTATCGCCGTCGCCTCGCCGATCACCGGCAGTGTCTGGCACATACCCGTGAAGACTGGAGACCGCGTCGCCGTCGACCAGGAGCTAATCGTGGTCGAGGCCATGAAGATGGAGATACCGATAGCCGCCGACGAGGCTGGAGAGGTGGTTGACGTGTTATGCGCCCAGGGCAGCCCGGTCGCCGCCGGTCAGGCGCTGCTCATCGTTCGACCGGAGGACTGACGTGGAGATTTCCCTGAATATTGCGTCCCTGCACCGTGGCTACCGCGAGGGCAGGTACACGCCGGCCGAGGTCATGGACGACGTACTTGCGCGCATCGATGCGGCGCCTGACCTCAAGGCCTGGATTTCGCGCCTGCCGCGCGCGGCGGTGATGGAATACGTGGAGCGCCTCGGTGCCTGGGGCCCGGTTTCGCTGCCGTTGTATGGCGTGCCGTTCGTTCTCAAGGACAACATCGACCTGGCCGGCGTGCCGACCACAGCGGCGTGCCCCGAATTCGCCTACACCCCGGACCGTTCGGCCTTCGTCGTGCAGCGGCTTATCGACGCCGGGGCAGTCCCGCTCGGCAAGACGAACCTGGACCAATTTGCCACCGGCTTGAACGGTACGCGCTCGCCGTACGGCGTTTGTGCCAATCCCTTCGACCCGGACTATATCGCCGGCGGGTCCTCGTCGGGATCGGCGGTGTGCGTCGCGCTCGAGTTGGCGAGCTTCGCCCTGGGGACCGACACCGCCGGCTCGGGACGGGTGCCGGCCGCGTTCAACAACCTCGTAGGCCTCAAGCCCACCCGCGGTCTGCTCTCCAACCGGGGCGTCGTACCGGCCTGCCGATCGTTGGACTGCGTGTCGATATTCGCCCAAAGCTCCGAAGATGCGCGGGCCGTCTTAGGCGTCGCCGCCGCTTTCGATCCGGATGAGCCGTTCAGCCGGGCCGCCGAGTCGCCGTGCCTGGGTGCACGAGGGGTGCCCGGTGGCGGCTTTCGATTCGCTGTGCCGCGTGCCGATCAGCTCGCCTTTTTCGGCGACGACGAATACCCCTGGCTGTTCGAGCGGGCGGTCGGTCAGCTCGAAGCCCTCGGCGGTCGGGCCGTCACGGTCGATTTCGAGCCCTTTCTGGAGACCGCCCGATTGCTCTACGAGGGGCCGTGGGTGACCGAACGTTACGTCGCCATCGAGGATTTTATCGTCGATCATGCCGACGCCCTATTGCCGGTAACGCGATCGATCATCGAGGCCGGTGCGCGGCCGAGCGCCGCCGACGCCTTCCGCGCGAGCTACCGTCTGGCCGCGCTGCGCCGCGCCAGCGAGGCGGTGTGGGAGGAGGTGGATGTACTCCTGACGCCCACCGCCGGAGCGCATTACACGGTGGCGCAAATGCTGGCCGAGCCGGTGCGGCTCAACAGCGAGCTCGGCTATTACACCAATTTCATGAATTTGCTCGACCTGGCCGCTGTGGCGGTGCCGAGCGGATTCCGTTCCGACGGGCTGCCATTTGGTGTGACGCTGGCCGCGCCCGCGTTCACCGACCTGGACTTGCTGCAGCTGGCGGGGCGGCTGCACCGCGCCGCCGGCACCGGCGCGGGCGTGGCGCACGCGGACGTCGGCACGGACCACGCGGGCACTGAGGTGTCATCGGAGGCCGCGGAGGGCGAGCTTCCCATGGTCGTTTGCGGCGCCCATATGAGCGGCCTTCCCCTGAACCACGAGCTGACCTCTCGCGGGGGACGCCTGCTCACCCGGACCCGGACCTCGCGGGATTATCGGTTCTATCTGCTGCCGGGCGGGCCGCCGCTGCGGCCCGGCCTGGTGCGCGTCGAGAGCGGCGGTGGCGCGATCGACGTGGAGGTGTGGGCCCTGCCTGCCTCTGAGGTCGGGGGCTTCATCGCCGGGATTCCTGCGCCGCTCGGCATCGGGCGCGTGCAGCTGGCCGACGGCGCGACGGCACCGGGCTTCGTCTGCGAGGCCTATGCGGCGGCCAATGGGCGCGATATCACCGACCTTGGCGGCTGGCGCGCACTGCTCGCCGCCGAAGCCTGAGCCCGGCCTGGGCGGCGCTGCGGCCCCTCGGCCGCGTTAACAAATCGTGAATCCCCGGCCGCGGCCTCCTCGCGGGCGGGGATGTATTTCAACCGCCGCCGGTTCCCGCTATACTCTACGCCGCCCGAAAAGACGTGAAATCGTGGTCTTCGGGACCAGCGGCCCTTTTCCGGATGGATATCCGCCCCAGAGTCGCCACCCGGCGCCAGGCAGCGCGGCCGACATCGGCCAGAATATAAAGCGCGCCGCCCGGATCGAATTCGCTTGTCTGAAATCTCAATCCACCGCCCGCTCGCGGGTGCCAACGAGTTGTGGGAGAAAAGTTGTGATTCAACAGGATAGTACCTTCCTCAAGAAGTTCTTCAGTATTCTGATCGGTCTGTTCGTGCTGATGCTGCTGCTCATCGTTTCGGCCAGGATCATCACCAGCGGAGTCGAATCCGATACGGGTGCCAAGGATCCCATGGTCCAGGCCGCCATCGAGAAGCGCATCAAGCCCTTCGGTGCGGTCAACGTGGGCCAGGCGGGCTCGGGCGGCCAGGCCGCTCAGGCACAGGCCGCCTCGGGTGGCTCGTCGCTCACCGGCAAGCAGATCGTCGATCAGACCTGCGCCGCCTGCCACGGCACCGGCGTGATGGGTGCGCCGAAGATCGGCAACAAGGGCGATTGGGAGCCGCGCATCAAGAAGGGTGTGGCCACGCTGCTCAAGCATGCCGAAAACGGCTTCAAGAACATGCCCGCGCGCGGGGGCAAGTCCTCGCTGACGAATGAAGACCTCAAGCACGCGATCGCCTACATGCTCTCCCAGGTGGGCGTGAAGGACGCCTTCGGCGGCGAGTCCAAGCAGGCCTCGGCCTCCAAGTCCGAATCCAAGCCGGCCGCCTCCTCCGGCGGCAGCGCCGACTTGGCCAAGGGTAAGGAGATCGTCCAGGGTACCTGTGCGGCCTGTCACGGCAGCGGCGTGCTGGGCGCCCCGAAGATCGGCAGCAAGGCCGACTGGGCCCCGCGCATCAAGAAGGGCCTGGCCACGCTGGAGAACCACGCGATCCACGGCTTTAAGCAGATGCCGCCCAAGGGTGGCAAGGCGAGCCTGTCCGACCAGGAGGTCAAGGACGCCATCGAGTACATGATCTCGCAGAGCAAGTAAGCCTGCTTCGTTATGTCCTCGACATAAAAAAGGGGCTGCCGATGGCAGCCCCTTTTTTCATTCCCTCCGGTCGGCCCGACAGCCGGCTAACCGCCTGGAGAACCGTTGCCCAGCAGCAGCCCGCGCAGCCCCGCCAGGGCGCTCTCGCCCTCTTCGCGGCGTTTGTCCGGGTCGCGCGGTCCGCCTTCCCAATCCAGGTCATCCTCCGGCAGCTCCGATAGAAACCGGCTCGGCTCGCACTCGATCGTCTCGCCGTAGCGCCGGCGCCGGCTCACCAGACTGAAGGTCAGCGAACGCTGGGCGCGGGTGATCCCGACGTAGGCCAGGCGGCGTTCCTCCTCGATGGTTTCCTCGGCGATGGCCGTGCGGTGGGGCAGCAGCTCCTCCTCCATGCCGACCATGAAGACGTGCGGAAACTCCAGGCCTTTGGCGGCATGCAGGGTCATCAGGTGTACGCCGTCGCGCGATTCCTTGTCTTCCTCGTCCTGGCGCTCGAGCACGTCCATCAGAGTGAGTTTAGCCACGCGTGCCGCCAGGTCGGGCCCGCCCGGGTCCTGGCCCACGCCGTTCAGCGCGGCCCCGGCACCGGATTCGGGCTCGTCTTCGCGCCCGCCCATGCGCTCGATCCAGCCGACCAGTTCGAGTACGTTCTCCATGCGCCGGGCGGCGGCCTTGTCGTCGCGCGCGTTGTCCGCGAGCCAGGCCTCGTAGCGGATGTCGCGGATCAGGTCGTGTACTGTTTCCATGACTTCGCCGCGCGCGGCGCGATCGGCCAGGCGATTGACCCAGTCGGTGAATTCGCGCAGCCGCGCCAGAGGCCGGCCGTTGAGCTGCTGTTCCAGCCCAAGCTCGAAGCTGGCCTCGAACAGGCTCACGCCGCGTTCGCGCGCATAGGCCGCCAGCTTCTCGATGGTCGCCGGGCCGACCTCCCGGCGCGGCGTGTTGACGATGCGCAGGAAGGCGTTGTCATCGTCCGGATTCACCAGCAGTCGCAGGTAGGCCATGATGTCCTTGACCTCGGTGTAGGCGAAAAACGACGGCCCGCCGCTCAAGTGATAGGGAATGTCATGCTCGCGCAAGGCGCGCTCGAACAGGCGCGACTGGTGATTGCCGCGATATAGAATGGCGTAATCGGAAAAGCGCCCGGCCTTGGTGAACTTGTGGTGAAGCAGGCGCTTGACGACCTTCTCGGCCTCGTCCTCGTCGGTGGCCGCGCGCAGCACGCGGATGGGATCGCCGTAACCGAGCTCGCTCCAGAGCGCCTTTTCGAATACGTGCGGATTGTTGCCGATGAGCTGGTTGGCAACCTTGAGGATGCGGCCCATGGAGCGGTAATTCTGCTCGAGCTTGATGACCTTGAGGCCGGGGAAGTCGTCGGCCAGGAGCGCGAGGTTCTCGGGTTGTGCGCCGCGCCAGGCGTAAATGGACTGGTCATCGTCGCCGACGACGGTCAGGGCGCCCCGCGCGCCGACCAGCAGGCGCACCAATTGATATTGGGTCGCGTTGGTGTCCTGATATTCGTCGACCAGCAGATACCGCAGTCGGTTCTGCCAGCGCTCCAGCACCTCGGGTTGGTCGCGGAACAACAATACCGGCAGCATGATCAGGTCGTCGAAATCCACCGCGTTGTAGGTCTTGAGGTGGCGGTTGTATTCGCCGTAGAGCCTGACTGCGGCCAACGTCTGTGCGTCCGCGCCGCCTTCCAAGGACTCAGCCTCCCGTTCGGCCTGTTCGGGCGTGATGAAGGCGTTCTTCCAGCGCGAGATTTGCCATAGCATCCGCTCCGCCTGATTGCCGTCGTCACCGAAAGCCCGGTGCATCAGCTCCTTGAGCAATCCGACGCTGTCCTGGTTGTCGTAAATGGAAAAGCCGGGTTTGTAGCCGAGCAGCTTGAGCTCCTGGCGGATGATGTCCAGGCCCAGGGTATGGAAGGTCGACACGCGCAGACCCCGGCTGTCCTGGCCCTTGAGCAGCTGACCTACGCGCGCCTTCATCTCGCGGGCGGCCTTGTTGGTGAAGGTCACGGCTGCTATATGGCGCGGGTCGAAGCCGCATTCGCGGATCAGATAGGCGATCTTGCGGGTGATCACGCGGGTCTTGCCGCTGCCCGCGCCGGCGAGCACCAGCAGCGGGCCGTCGATATAACGAACGGCGGCGCGTTGGCGGGGATTGAGATCTGACACGCGGGGGTTCCGGTCCTGGAGCGAACTACTGAGGTCATTGTACCGAGCGACGATCCCTTCGACCAGCGGGCGGGCACAAAACGAGCACTGTGCGACACCTTATTTATATGAGCGAATGAGTTGACAACCTCCAGTTCGATCTGAACGGTACGCAGCGTCCAGGTGGCCCGCATGGAACAGACGCGTGAAACCTATCAGCGCACAGCACTCTAACGAGATGTGGAGACGGCGATTCGGCGGCGGACCGTCGGGTAAGCGCCAGGCGGCTTGCCGTACCCTGCTACACTTTCGGAAGGGCGTTCGCCTTGCTGCGCGAGTGAGTGCGCGAAATTTCCTTAAGAAAAGGATGTGCATAATGCGACTGGCATTGATCGGTCTTGGCAAGATGGGAGGCAACATGGCGCGGCGCCTGCGCCGCGGCGGTATCGAGGTGGTCGGCTACAATCGCTCCGCGGCGATCGTCGAACAGCTCGCCAACGAGGAAGGGATGCTGCCGGCCGGCGGGCTGCGCGGGGCGGTCGAACAGCTCACGGCGCCGCGGGTGGTGTGGCTGATGCTGCCGGCCGGTCAGGCCACCGAGCAGACCCTGCACGAGCTCGTGCCGATGCTCGAGGCGGGTGACATCGTCGTCGATGGGGGCAACTCCAATTACCACGATACACAGCGCCGCGGTCAGCAACTCGCCGAACACGACCTGCATTTCGTCGATGTCGGCACCTCGGGCGGCGTGTGGGGGCTCGACAACGGCTATTGCATGATGGTCGGTGGAACCCAGGCAGCCATCGATACGCTGGCGCCGGCCTTGAAGGTGCTCGCGCCCACACCCGAGACCGGCTGGGCTCACGTCGGTCCGACCGGCGCGGGGCACTTCACCAAGATGGTCCACAACGGCATCGAATACGGGATGATGCAGGCCTTCGCCGAGGGCCTGGCCTTGATCCGCGGCAAGCGCGAATTCAACGTCGACCTCGCCCAGCTCGCCGAGACCTGGCGTCACGCCTCGGTGGTGCGCAGCTGGCTGCTGGACCTCATCGCGGACGGGCTCAAACAGGATCAGTCGCTCGCCGACCTCGCTCCCGTTGTCGCCGACTCGGGCGAGGGGCGCTGGACCGCCATCGAGGCCATCGAACAGGGCGTCGCCGCGCCGGTCATGACCCAGGCGCTGTTCATGCGATTTGCCAGTCAGGACAGTGAAGGCTATGCCAATCGCCTGCTGTCGATGATGCGTCACGCCTTCGGCGGACATACCGTGGCCAAGACGGAGGGTGACCATGCTTGAGCCCTGCACCTTCGTTATCTTCGGCGCCACCGGCAGCCTGTCCAAGCTCAAGCTGCTGCCCGCCCTGTATCACTTGGAGGCGGCGGACAAGCTGCCATCGGGAATGCACATCATCGGCTTCGGGCGGCGCAATTGGACGGACGAGCATTGGCGCGAAGAGGTGCGCGCGATCCTGGCACCCAAGGTCCGCCAGGGGCTCGATGAGGACGTCTTCGCACGCCTGCGCGAGCGCCTGCATTTCTTCGAGGGCGATCTCGAGGAGCTCGAGTCCTTCCATCACTTGCGACAGACCATCGAAGGCACGAAGGCATACTCGCAGAACGTGGTCTTCTACATGGCCATTCGACCCGCCGAGTACACCGTCGTCAATCACAACCTCTCGGCCTCGGGTCTGCACGTGGACGACGGGGGCTGGCGGCGTGTGGTCGTTGAAAAGCCCTTCGGCTACGACCTGGAGAGCGCGCATATTTTGCAGCAGCAGCTCCAGCGCTATCTGCGCGAGGACCAGGTCTATCGCATCGACCACTACCTCGGCAAAGCGACCGTGCAGAATGTCCTGGTGTTTCGTTTCGCCAACGTATTGATGGAGCCGTTGTGGAACCGCAACTACATCGACCACGTACAGATCACCCACTCCGAGACCGTGGGGGTCGCAGGGCGTGCGGAGTATTTCGATCACGCCGGTGCGCTGCGCGACATGATTCAAAGTCACCTGATGCAGCTCCTCACCCTGGTGGCCATGGAACCGCCGGCGTCCATGGAGGCCGAGTCGCTGCGCGACGAGAAGGTCAAGGTGCTGCGCTCCATCCGGCCTATCGCACAGAGCGCCGTGCATGCCCATGCCTTTCGGGCCCAATACGCGAGCGGCCTGTACAACGGCGAGAAGGTGCCGGGTTATCTCGAGGAGGAGGGCATCCCGCCGTACAGCACCACCGAGACCTACGCCGCCCTCAAGCTGTTCGTCGACAACTGGCGCTGGCGCGGCGTGCCGTTCTATCTTCGCACCGGCAAGCGTATGGCCGAAGCCAAGTCGGCGATCTCGATCCGTTTCAAGCGACCACCCCAGCAACTCTTTCGCGACACCCCCGTCGAGCGCATGATGCCGGATTGGCTGCTGCTCGGCATACAGCCGGTGGAGTGCGTGCGTCTGGAGATGCAGGTCAAGGAGCCCGGCCTGGTGATGCGCCCGCGCACGACCAGTCTGGATGCGAGCTTCAACAAGGAGGGCGACATTCCGGTCGACGCCTATGAAGGACTGTTATTGGATGTCATCGAAGGCGACCACAGCCTGTTCCTCCGTTACGACGAAGTCGAGTGGGCGTGGCGGGTGGTCGATCCCGTTCTGCGCGTGTGGGCGATGGAGCGCGACTACATTCATACCTATCCCGCCGGGACCTGGGGGCCGCGCGAGACCCAGCGCCTGTTCGAGAGCGAGGATCAATTCTGGCGCCATTCCCTGGAGCCGGGTGAGGACTGAGGCGGTACGCGTTCGCGCCCCGAGCGTCAGTCGGCCTCGCGGGCGGCGACCACCGCCGCGCCCATGACACCGACGTCGGCGTTCAGGACCACGTGGATCGGGATGGTACGCATCAGCTCGGCCATTTTGCCCTTGTGGCAGAACGCCTCGACAAATTGGCCGTCGCGCAGCTTGGTGAGTATCTGCGGTGCAATGCCCCCGGCGACGAAAACTCCGCCGCGCGCCAGGCCGGTCAAGGCGAGATCGCCCGCCCTGGCGCCGTAGATGCGGCAGAACAGATCCAGGGCACGCGTGGCCACCGGTTCGGCCTCGCCCAGGGCCAGGCCGCTGATGGTCGCCGCCGGATCGTCCTCGGCCAACACGCGCGCGAGGATGTCCGCCGGGCCCTCTTCGTATTCGTGCAGGAAGCGGTAGATGTTGACCAGACCCGGTCCGGACAGCACCAGCTCGTTGCTGACGTGATCGTGGCGCGCCTGCAGCCAGCGCAGCAGGGCGATCTGTATTTCATCGGTCGGAGAAAAGCCGCTGTGCCCGCCTTCGGTCGCCAGTGCCTCGTAGCGCCCTTGGCCCTCTTTGCCCCGCCAGACCAGCAAACCCTCGCCGAGGCCGGTGCCGGCGCCGATGACCGCCCGCGTATCCTGCGCGCGGGGTTCGCCCGCTTGCAGGGTCAGAAGATCCTCCGGGGCCAGGGCCTCGAGTCCCTCACCCACGGCCTGAAAGTCGTTGATCAGTGAGGTTCGGGGCAGGCCGAGCGAGCGCTCGAGCTCATCGGCATCGAGCTCCCACGGCAGGTTGGTGGTCCGAGCGCGGCGCCCGTCGACCGGCCCGGCCACGGCCAGGCAGGCCCCGGTGACATCCTGGCCGTGCTCGGAAAGAAAATCCCGCATCAGCGGCGCAAATGTCTCGTAATCGCCGCTGGCGTAGCGCCGCTCTTCGAGGACCTCGAGCTCGCTCGCCTGCCCGCTGCCGGTCTCCACCAGCCGCAGCAGCGTCTTGGTCCCGCCGATATCCCCGGCCACCACCTTCATATCGCTTCCCGTTCCAGCTGCGCCGCGGCCGCCTCGTCCAGGAACCACTCCAGCGATCCGGTCGGGGCCAGCAGCTGCGCCGGCAGGGCCGGGGCGGGCGGCAGGTCCAGCACCCGGTGGGCAATGGCGGCCTTGGCCTCGCCGCTCACCAATACCATGATGTGGCGGGCGTGATTCAGGACCGGCAGGGTCAGGCTGACACGCCAGGCATTGAGACGGTCGACATAGACCGGCGCCACCAGCCGTTCGTGCTCGGCCAGGATCTCCGTGTCCGGGAACAAAGACGCCGTGTGACCGTCCTCGCCAAGGCCGAGCAGGACCAGATCGAAGGCGGGCATCGCCTCCTCGTCCAGCGGCAGCTCCCGGTTGAGCAGCTCGGCGTAGCTGCGGGCGGCATGCGGCAAATCGGCCTCTTCCGCCCGGATACGGTGCACTTGCTCCGGCGGCAGCGGCACCTGGTCCAGAAGGGATTCCCGGGCCATACGGTAGTTGCTGTCCGGATGGTCGGGGGGTACCGCCCGCTCATCGCCGAAATAGATGCACGTATGCGCCCAATCCGGCCCGGTCTGGCCGTCGCCGCCCAGCGAGGCCAGGGTCTCATAGAGCCGGCGCGGCGTGGAACCGCCCGCCAGGGCGACGTGAAACCGGTTGTGTGCCGTTACTGCCTCGTGCGACAGTGCCGTCCACCGCGCCGCGATGGTGCGGGCGATGGTGTCGATATTGGGGAGGACGTGTACGATGCTCATGGCTACCACTGTACGATCCGAGCCGACTCATTGAACAGACCCCAGACTGGCAGAATTGTTGCATTAATTCGCCGGGAGCTATATATCCAACCAAGTCACGCTACGGAAACCGGCGGTCGGCTAGACTGTCCGCGTACCGGACCGGGATGGTAGGCACAGGGAGTCACCACAGCGATGTACAGCGAAAAGAAGAGTTGGTTGCAGGTCAAGGGCGACCCGTCCGTGCGGAGCTTCGTCTTTCAGCAATCACGGGCCGAGAGCCTGTTCGACACGCGTTCAGACGATGTGATGCGCATCGTCGAGGAACTGCTGTGCATGCATGGTATCTTCCACGCCAAGATCCATTTCTCCTCGAATCAACTGACCTGCTGGCCGTACAACGATCCCTATCGTTACCGGGTGTTCGTGGGCGAGGAGATCTTCGAGCCCGACTTCCTCGATCGTTTCGAGAAGGCCGTACCGATCGAGCGTCCGGTCATTGCGTCCGAAGAGATTTCCGGAATCCTCGCCGTGTTCAAGCGCCTGCGTTTCCAGGACGAGTCGGTGTATCTGCGCAGCGCCTCGATCAACCGGATGAACGGCATCATCGGGATGACCTTCTCCTGCGACGGCTCGCATTACATCGAATACGACTCGTTCTACGAGACGGTCGATCTGCTCTGGACGAGTGCCGAGTAGCGGTCGGCGTATGCCGACCTATTGGGCGGCGTACAAGTCGCGGTAGTGCAGTACCTTGCGCACGTACTCCATGGTCTCGCGGTAGGGCGGTATCCCGTCATAGGTCGCGACCGCATCCTCGCCGGCGTTGTAGGCGGCCAGGGCATTCTGCGGGTGGTGGCGGTATTTTTTCAGCAGGTATTTGAGGTAGCGCACCCCGGCCTCGACGTTGGCCCGGGGGTCGTATAGATCGTCGACTCCGAAACGCCGGGCCGTGTCGGGCATGAGCTGCATCAGGCCCGAGGCGCCCTTTTTCGAGGTCGCGTAGGGGTTGAACTGCGATTCGACCCGGATCACCGCCTTGACCAGCGCAACGTCCACGCCGTTGCGGCGGGCGATATCGGCGATCATCCGATCGAGACGGTGCCGATTCAAGCCGCCGCGCGGTGTGCCCCCGGCCGCCAGCCGGCCCATACCCTTGAGCGTGCCGCTCGCGCGCAGCAGCGTATACCCCGGTTCGTGAATCGCGTGGTCGGTGAGCATCCGGCTGCCGTCGGGCAGCGCGTATAAAAAGACCTCGCCGGCCCCGGCCGGCCCCGCCAGGCATACGCCAAGTAGTGCTAAGACGGCGACGCCCAGGTTCCGCCCGAGCGCGGTCCGTCGTCTCCGCGTGTTGGTGCCTTTTATACTTGTTAGTGCCATTAGCGGTCGATTTTTTCTTTTCCCGCCCCGGATTCGGTCGGTTTTCCCCCACTATATCGACCGCAAAGCGTTGAATTTTAGTATCCCCAGCCGCACTGGACGCCGTTGAAAGGCTATTCGGTAGGATGTTGCACGCGCAAGCCGGCTTCCCGAGGCGAGTCAGTACATTCTGTGGCGGAACAACCACCCGGCCAGCGACAACGCAACCAGCCCAATGACCAACATGGGCCAGAACTGCGGGATCAGGACCTCGAACGAGGTTCCTTCCAGGAAGACGCCGCGCAGCACGATCATGAAATAGCGTGCCGGATTGAGATAGGTGATGTCCTGGACCACGACGGGCATGTTGGCAATCGGCGTGGCAAAGCCCGACAGGATAATCGCGGGCACCATGAACAAGAAGGCTCCCAGCAGCCCCTGCTGCAGCGTCACCGCCAGCGAGGAGATCATCAGCCCCACGCCGATGCCCGAGAGCAGAAACAGGATCAGTCCGGTATAGAGTGTCGGCAGCTCCCCGCGCAAGGGTACCCCGAACCAGACAACCGCCAGCAGGATGATGAGCGAGGCCTCCAGCGTGCCGATGATGAGCCCCGGAATCGCCTTGCCGATGAGTATCTCCACCGGGCGCAGCGGGGTGACCAGGAGCTGATCGAAGGTCCCCTGCTCGCGCTCGCGCGCGACCGACAGCGACGTGACCAGCATCGTGACCACGAGGGTGAGCAGCCCCACGATACCCGAGACGATGAACCAGCGGCTCTCGAGGTTCGGATTGAACCACGCACGCATTTTCAGCACGGCGGGCGGCCCGCGCTGGCCGTGAACCTCGCGCCATTGCTCGTTGAATTGATCGACGATCTCGCGCGAATAGTTCAGCGCGAGCATGGCCGTGTTGGAGTTGCGCCCGTCCAGCAACACCTGGACCGGTGCGGGGTCCCCGGCGAGCAGGTCGGCCTCGAAGCGGCGCGGGATGTGGATGACCAGGAGGGCATCGCGATTGTCGAGCAGCGGCCTGACCTGGGCCTCGCGTCGAATGGTGGCCACACGCGCAAAGTGCGAAGACCCTTCGAAATGGGCGACCAATTCGCGCGCTGCGGCGCCGCCGTCCTCGTCGTAGACGGCGAACGGCGCCCGGTTGAGATCGAAAGTCGCGGCATACCCGAACACCACCAGCTGGGCCAGCGGCGGCACGATGATCACGATGCGGCTGCGTTTGTCCTTGAGCAGCGCCAAAAACTCCTTGATCACGAGCGTGAGGATGCGGGCCCACATTGCCGGTTACTCCAGGCGTTTGCGCGACTTGCGCCGGCTAAGACCGAGAAATATCGCCGCCATCACGACGAGGGCTGCGGCGTTGGGCAGTATTACGCCCCAGACGTCGCCGGCGAGGAACAGCGTCTGCAAAATCGCCACGAAGTAGCGCGCGGCGACGATGTGGGTGAGTACCTGGATCGCCACCGGCATGCTGTTGATGTCGAAGATGAAGCCCGAGAGGATGAAGGCGGGCAGGAATGTCGTGACCAGGGCCAACATACCGGCGACGAACTGATTCTTGGCGACCACGGAGATGAGCAGGCCCATGCCGAGCGCCACCAGCAGGAACAGCGCGGATGTCGCCGCCAGCACGGCGAACGAGCCGCGCAGGGGCACGTCAAACAGCCACACGGCCATGGCGACCGACAGCCCCATGCTGCCCATGCCGAGTACGAAGTAGGGGACCAGCTTGCCGATAAGTATCTCGCGAATGGTCACCGGGGTGACCATCAGCGCCTCCAGGGTGCCGCGCTCCCACTCGCGCGCCATGACCAGCGCCGTGAGCATGGCGCCGATCAGGGTCATGATGACGACGACCAGTCCGGGCACGAGGTAGTCGCGGCTGCGCATGTCCGGATTGAACCACACGCGCGGCTCGAGCCTGACGGGCATCGCCAGCTCATGCCCGGCCGCCTCGGCCCGGCGCTGGAGCCAATTGCTCCACACGCCTTGTACGTAGCCCTTGACGATACCGGCGGTGTTGGCGTCCACGCCGTTGACGATCACCTGGATCGGCGCCGGGCCCTGTCCGTCCAGGCGCGTCTCGAAGTCGGCGCGCAGGTGGACGATGCCGTTGACCCGTCCGGCCACCAGGGCGCGCTCGGCCGCTTGTAGATTCGCCATCGAGGTCGGCTCGAAGTACGGCGAGCGGCGAAAGCTCGCGGTGAAGTCCGCGGCCGCGGCGCTGGGTTGCTCGACAACCAGGGCAATCGGCACGTGCTTGGCATCGAGGGACACGCCGTAGCCGAACAACAGCAGCAGTACCACGGGCATGACGAAGGCGATGGCCAGGCTGCTCGGGTCGCGCAGGATTTGCAGCGCCTCTTTTCGCATCAGACCGCGCAGGCGCATGCGCGCGCCGCCGCGCACGCTCGACCGATTCTCATGGTTCACGAACCGTTCCCCCCGGTGGCCTCGGCCTGCTCGATGAGGTGGATGAAGGCGTCCTCCATGCTTTCCACCGCCTCGTCTCCTTCGGCGGCCTGCCGGCGGATGGCGCTCGGGGTGCCCAGGGCCAGGATCTCCCCGGCCACCATGATCGCCAGACGATCGCAGTATTCGGCCTCCTCCATGAAGTGGGTCGTTACCAGGACCGTCACGCCCGCATGGGCGAGCTCGTTGATCCGGCTCCAGAACTCCCGCCGTGCGAGCGGGTCGACGCCCGAAGTGGGTTCGTCGAGAAACAGGATCTCCGGTTCGTGCATCAGGGCGCAGGCCAGCGCCAGGCGCTGTTTGTAGCCGAGCGACAGGTCCTGGCTGTTGGCGTCGGCCACATTGCCCAGCTCGAACTCGTCCAACGCCCAGCGCATGCGCCGCTCCCGGTACGTGCCGCGCAGGCCGTAGGCGCCGCTGAAAAAGCGCAGGTTCTGCAGCACGCTCAGGTGCCCATAGAGCGAGAATTTCTGCGACATGTAGCCGATGCGCGCGCGCGCCTTGGCCGCGGCCCGGCGCAGATCGACGCCGGCGACGGAGGCCTCGCCGCCGCTGGGAGGCAAAAGCCCGCAGAGCATCCGAAAGGTGGTGGTCTTGCCCGCGCCGTTCGCGCCGAGCAGGCCGAACACCTCGCCGGGCTGCACCGCGAAGCTCACATGGTGCACGGCGTAGAAATCGCCAAAGCGCCGTTCCAGGTCGCGAACCTCGATCACGGGCTCGGCGTTCGCGCCGGTGTGGTGCGTCCCCGCCGCTTCGGAGTCGTCCGGCGTCCGTCCGATCGACCCGGTCTCGGCATGTGCGTGCGCGGTATGACCGCGCGCCGCGCGCACCCGAGTGATGAATGCATCCTCGAAGCGCGGTTCGACCGCTTCGGGACGCAGTGCGCCGTCGCCGATCCCGGCGACCAGCGCCTTCGCGTCCGCGCCCTCGTCCAGGACCAGACGTACCCGCTCGCCCTGGATGACCGCGTCGCTCACTCCCGCCCGGGCCGACAGTCGGGCCTGCAGGGTTCGCCGGGCCAGCCCGTCCGTGGCCTCGACCACGAAGGTGCGCCCTTTCAGCTCGGCGCTGAATTCGCCCGGCGGGCCGTGGCCGAGCAGACGGCCGTCGTTGAGCAGGATGACCTCGCCGCAGCGTTCGGCCTCGTCGAGATAGGCCGTGGAGAGCAGCACGCTCATACCCTCCTCGCGCACCAGGCGGTAGACGATGGACCACAATTCGCGGCGCGACACCGGGTCGACGCCGACGGTCGGTTCGTCGAGCAGCAGCAGGCGCGGCGGCTGCACCAGGGTGCAGGCCAGGCCGAGCTTCTGTTTCATGCCCCCGGAAAGCTGCCCGGCCAGACGGCCGGTAAACGGCCCGAGGCCGGTCATGTGCATGAGCTCGGCGTAGCGATCGGTGCGCAGTTCGATCGGTACGCCTTGCAGATTGGCGTAGAGGTCGAGGTTTTCCTGGACCGACAGGTCCTCATACAGGCCGAAGCGCTGCGGCATGTAGCCGATGCTCGCCTGGACCGCGAGCGATTCGCGCGTGGCATCGCGGTCCAGCACGGTGATATTCCCGCTGTCGGGTGCGAGCAGGCCCGCGGCCAGGCGCATCAGGGTCGTCTTGCCGGCGCCGTCGGGGCCGATGAGGCCGGTCACCGTGGCGGGGCGCAGGTTTACGGTAACGTCTTGCAGCGCCTGGAAGCTGCGTTTTCCGCTGAGAAAGCGCTTGCTGACGTTCGCGAAGCCCAGCGTCGTCGAGGGCGTCGTCGCCGGACCGTGTTCGGAGCGTTGGGCGGCTGCGGTCATGCGGGCCGGTCGGGTCCGGTCACTGTCCGGCGCAGGGGTCGCTGACGTCCGTGGCGGTGCCCGGTGAGGCGCCCGACGCCAGGTGCACGGTCGCCGGCATCCCCAGGCGCAGCTCGTCGTGGGGGGTGCACACGAACACGCGGACCTGATAGACGAGGTCGGTACGCACACGCTCGGTTTCCACCGCCTTTGGGGTGAACTCCGCCGTCGGCGAGATGTAGCCCACCCAGGCGCGGTAGCGTTTGTCGGGGAAGGTGTCCGTCGTAACCCAGGCGCGCATGCCGGGTTTGACCCGCCCCAGGTTGGGCTCGTCCACATAGGCGCGCACCCAGATCGGATCGGTCAGCGCCAGTGTGTACACGGGGGTCTGCGGCGAGGCCATGTCACCCGGTTCGAGTATCCGGTTCTGGACCACACCGTCGGCCGGCGCCGTCAACGTCGCATCGGCAAGGTTGCGTTTGGCCAGCGCCAGCTGGGACTCGTATGACTTGAGGGTTTCGTGGGCTGCCGCGACATCTTCGGTGCGCGGGCCGGCCACGGCGAGCTTGAGTGTCTCCTCGGCCGCCTTGAGCTGCGCGGCGGCGGCGTCGACGGCCGTGCGGGCGTCGTCGCGCTGTTGGGGGGAGGCCAGCTTGCGGGCCGCGAGGCTGTCCACCCGCCGGGCATTGGCGCGGGCATTGCGCAGCTGCGCCGCGGCGGCGTCGCGCTGGGCGCGCGCCTGGCGGATCTCCTCCGGCCGGCTGCCCGCCTCCAGGCGCTGCACCACCTGGTGCTGCGCGGCGACCTGGGCCTTGGCGTGGTCGACCGCCAGCTGCAGACGTTCGGTATCGAGCTGCGCCAGCACCTGGCCCTTGTGTACCTGCTCGCCTTCCTTGGCCGCCATGGTCGCGATGCGCTCGGAGGCGTTGAAGGCGAGGTTGACCTGGCGAATGTCGACGTTGCCGTAAAGCGTCAAGCCCGCCGAGCCGGACTCGTGCTCGTGCAGAACCCACCAGGCGATCCCGCCGGCGGCGGCGAGCGCCACGGCGAGGGGAATCACGAGCAGGCGTTTGTTGAGTGCCATATCCTCATCCTGTCGATGCGTTCGACTGATTGTCCTATCGTTTGCCCCCGGCGTCCTGGCCGGGCGGGTAGAGCAGCGCGGCGCTTTGGCGGGCCAGGCGTCGGGCGAGGCGGGCGTCGAGCGGTGCACCGAGCACCGCCTCCACCAGGGGGCGGGCTACAAACGGGAACCAGGCCAGGCTCATGATCGATATCGCCCCAAGCCTGGGGTCTACGCCGGGATCGAGGCGACCCTGGCGGCGGTCGCGGCGCAGCAGGGTCTGCAGGGCGCGGGCCCCGCGCGCCGCGAAGCGCTCGACGAATTGCTCGCGCAGCGGTCCGTCGGTCGAGACGACTTCGCGCATGAACAGCTGCGGCAGCCAGGGCTCGCGCGCCATGGTCGCGGCGAACTGGATCAGAAATTCCTCGATCACCTGTTCGCTGTCGGCCTCGCGCCGTTGCAGAGCACGTTCCAGGTGCTCCAACAGGGGCGCGGCCCCCTCGCTCAGGATGGCCAGGTACAGCCCCTGTTTGTTGCCGAAGTAATAATGAACCATGGCGGCGTTGACGCCGGCCGCCGCTCCGATCTCGCGCAGAGAGACCGCTTCGAAGCCGCGCTCGGCAAACTGTTCGCGGGCCGCTTCCAGTAGAGCGCGGCGTACCGCCTCGCCCTCCCCGCCCTGGGGACGGCCGGGGCCCCGGGGCGCGGGCCCGCTGCCGGTGCGGCGTTTGCGCGGCGTGTCGGTCTTGGCGGGCATGATCGGTGCGAGGTTTAATTAATCGGCCGTTTAATTAATGGCTACTATAGGCCCGTCCGCCCGGCGGCGCAAGGCCGGCGCGGCGCTCAGTTGGACAACGGCCTGTCGAGGCGGCGGTAGCTCAGCGCCTCCATCAGGTGCGGCGCGGCAATCGCCTCCTCGCCGGCCAGATCGGCGATCGTGCGAGCCACCTTGAGCACCCGGTGGCGGGCCCGCGCCGACAGCCCCAGCCGCTCGATGGCAGCATCGAGGCGTTGGGCGTCCTCGGGTGCGAGCGCGCAGGCACGGGCGACCTCGCGGTGCTCGAGCCGGGCGTTGGGCACACCCGAGCGCGACTGCGCCCGCGCGTGGGCCGCGCCCACCCGAGCTCGAACGACGGCGCTGGTCTCGGCGGGCTGTTCGGCGTCCGCGCGGTGGGCCTCGCGCGGCAGGCTGGGAACCTCCACGTGCATGTCGATGCGGTCGAGCAGCGGACCCGACAGGCGCGCCCGATAGCGCTGGATCTGGTCGGGCGTGCAGCGGCAGCGCCCGCTGGGGTGGCCGAGGTAACCGCAGGGGCAGGGATTCATCGCGCCGATCAACTGAAAGCGTGCGGGGAATTCTGCCTGGCGTGCGGCGCGGGAGATGGTGATGCGGCCCGACTCGAGCGGCTCGCGCAGGACCTCCAGCACGCGCCGGTCGAACTCGGGCAGCTCGTCGAGGAACAGCACTCCGTGGTGGGCCAGGGAAATCTCGCCCGGGCGCGGGTGGCTGCCGCCACCGACCAGGGCGACGCCGGAGGCCGTGTGGTGCGGTGCGCGAAACGGGCGGCGGCGCCAGCGGGCCAAATCGAACCCGCCCTGGCTGATGGACTGAACGGCTGCGCTTTCGAGCGCCTCGGCCTCGGACATCGGTGGCAGTATTCCGGGCAGGCGGCTGGCGAGCATGGTCTTGCCGGTGCCGGGTGGGCCGATCATCAGGAGGCTGTGCCCGCCGGCGGCGGCGATCTCCAGGGCCCGTTTGGCGCGCGGCTGGCCCTGGACATCGGCGAGATCATCGTCGACTCCGGTGTACGCCGCCGGTCCTGGCTCGCACGGGTGCGAGGTGAGCGCCCGCTGTCCGTGCAAATGCGCGCAGACCTCGAGCAGATGTTCGGCGGGCAGGATCTCCAGTCCGCTGACCAGCGCCGCCTCGGGTGCATTCTCGCTCGGCAGGACCAGCGCCCGCCCGGCCGCGCGCGCCTGCACCGCGGCCGGCAGTGCGCCGCGCACGGGGCGCAGCTCGCCGGACAGCGCGAGCTCACCGAGAAATTCATAACGCGTCAGGGGTTCGACCGGGATCTGACCGGAGGCGGCCAGTATGCCGAGCGCAATGGGTAGATCGAAGCGTCCGCCCTCTTTAGGCAGGTCGGCCGGGGCGAGGTTGATGGTGATGCGCCGGGCGGGGAACTCGAAGCGCGCGTTGAGCAGCGCGGCGCGCACCCGGTCCTTGGCCTCCTTGACGGCGGCCTCGGGCAGACCGACCACGGACAGTGAGGGCAGCCCGTTGGCCAGGTGCGCCTCGACGCTGACGTCCGGTGCGGTTACGCCGGCCAGCGCCCGGCTGTTGACGACGGCAAGTGACATGGCATCCCTTCCATGCTCCGAAAAGTTGGCAGTTTACAGTCGGCAGTCGGCAGAAAGAAAGAGAACCCAAAGCACTGGGTGCTGAGGACTCAGGACTTTGCCGACATCCTCAGTCCTCAGTCCTCACGCCTTTTCAACTCTTCTTCAAGTTCGCGCACCTGCTTCTCCAGCGCATCGACCTTGGCCCGCGTGCGGGCGAGGACGCCGCGCTGAACCTCGAACTCCTCCCGCGTGACCAGGTCCAGCTTGGCCAGGCCGGCGCGCAGCGCCGCGTGGAGGTTCTTGTCCAGGTCGGATTTGAGCTGTTCGGCCCCGGGCGGCAGGGCCGCGGCGAGACGTTTGGCCAGATCGTCGAGCGTGCTTGTATCCATGGCAATACGGTCTATACCGGTTAATCAATACCGGCAGTCTAGCGCGTTTTGCGCAGTTGGTCACAAGGCGCCCCGTTTTGGTGCGCGGTGCCCCTAAACGCCGTCAAAGCCGCACGCGAACAGTGCAGGCCATACTCCAGCAGGCAACAAATTCTTTATCTTTCCGCCGGTTACGTGGTTGGCACGCCCCGTGCACTAAGGCTAGGCGTCAACAACCAAACATACCCACAGTACCTACGGAGATAGTAACGATGAGCAAGGTAAAGACGATTGCGATGACCTCGGTCCTGGCAGCCTCGATGGTGGCGAGCACCGCCGCCCTGGCCGATGCCAGCGGCAACATCGGCGTCGTGTCCAATTATGTCTGGCGCGGTCTGACCCAGACGGACAACGGTTCCGCCATCCAGGGCGGCCTGGACTATGCCCATTCGTCCGGCCTGTCGGTCGGCACCTGGGTCTCCAACACGGCGTTCGGTTCGCAGGAACTCGACATCTATGGCGCGTTCGACGGGTCGGTCGGCGACTTCGGTTACACGGTCAGCGCCATCCAGTACCGCTACCCGAGCTTGACCGATGCGAACTGGTCCGAGTGGGCACTGGGTGGCAGCTACAAGAACTTCAGCGTCAAGTACAACTACACCTCTGACTGGGCCAAGCTCGGCACCAAGTCGAACTACATCGAGGCTGCGGCGAGCTTCCCCGTCGCCAAGGACGTGAGCCTGGGCCTGCACGTCGGCCACACGAAGTTCGACGACGAGGCCAAAGCCGGCCTGCCCAGCTACACCGACTATTCGGTGAGCCTGAGCAAGGGCGACTTTGCTTTCACCATCAGCGACACCAACCTGTCGAAGACCGACGACCCGCTGGACAGCGACCCGAAATATTTTGTCAGCTGGGGCAAGTCGTTCGATCTGTAATAGCGGAAACAAAGAGCTAATCGATGGACGGCCCACCCGCGGGCGGGCCGTCTCTTAAGGAGGGGTTTATCCCATGAAACTCGTAATGGCAATTATCAAGCCGTTCAAGCTCGACGATGTCCGCGAGTCCCTGTCCGAGATTGGTGTGCAGGGCATCACGGTCACCGAGGTCAAGGGCTTCGGGCGGCAAAAGGGGCATACGGAACTGTATCGCGGCGCCGAGTACGTCGTGGACTTTCTGCCCAAGGTGAAGATCGAAGCGGTGGTGGACGACGGCCTGGTCGACCAGGTTATCGAGGCCATCACCAAGTCGGCCAATACCGGCAAGATTGGTGACGGCAAGATATTCGTCTTCGGTGTCGAGCAAGCAATCCGTATTCGCACAGGCGAATCGGGTGCTGACGCGCTGTAAGGAGCGGACCATGAAAAAATCTCTTTCAATTGTACTGACCCTGTTCGGGCTGCTGGGTATAAGCAGCACGAGCTTCGCGGCGGACGCGACACTGAGCGCGGGTGACACCGCCTGGATGCTCACCTCGACCGCCCTCGTTTTGTTCATGACCATTCCGGGTCTGGCCCTGTTCTATGGCGGCATGGTCCGCAAGAAGAACGTGTTGGGCACCATGATGCAGAGTTTTGCCATCACGGCACTGGTGACCATCATCTGGATGGTCATCGGCTACAGCCTGGCCTTTGCCGAGGGCGGCTCTTTCGTGGGCGGCCTGAGCAAGATGTTCCTCAAGGACATGACCGTCTCCGGGCTGAGCGGCACGATTCCCGAGTCAGTGTTCATGACCTTCCAGATGACTTTCGCGATCATCACCCCGGCCCTGATTGCCGGCGCTTTTGCCGATCGCATGAAGTTCTCGGCGATGCTGTGGTTCATGGGCATCTGGTCCATCGTCGTCTACTCGCCCATCACTCACTGGGTGTGGGGCCCGGGCGGCTGGCTCGGCGGCATGGGCATCCTGGATTTCGCCGGCGGTACGGTCGTGCACATCAACGCCGGTGTGGCCGGTCTGGTGGCCGCGCTCGTGTTGGGCAAGCGTCTCGGTTACGGCAAGGAGGCCATGCCTCCGCACAACCTGACCCTGACCATCATGGGTGCTGCGATGCTGTGGGTCGGTTGGTTCGGCTTCAACGCCGGCTCTGAGCTGGCTGCCGATGGCCGTGCCGGTATGGCCATGGTCGTCACTCAGGTCGCCACCGCCGCTGCGGCGTTGGGGTGGATGTTCGCCGAATGGATGTCCAAGGGTAAGCCCAGCGTACTGGGTATCGCCTCGGGCGCGGTGGCCGGTCTGGTCGCCATCACCCCGGCCTCCGGCTTCGTCGGCCCCATGGGGGCGTTGGCCATCGGCGTGGTCGCCGGCGTGGTCTGCTTCTGGGCCGCGACGAGCCTGAAGAACATGCTCGGCTACGACGATTCGCTCGACGCCTTCGGCGTGCACGCCATCGGCGGCATCGTCGGCGCCATCCTCACCGGCGTATTCGCGGTCAAGGATATCGGCGGCACGGCCGGCCTGCTGGAAGGCAACCCGGGCCAGGTGTGGACCCAGATCATCGGCGTTGGTGCCACGATCCTCTACACCGCGGTGGCCAGCTTCATCATCCTCAAGGTGGTGGACGTGGTTATCGGGCTGCGCGTCTCCGACGACCAGGAGCGCGAAGGTCTCGACCTGGCTCTCCACGGCGAGCGCGTGGAGTAGGCAGCACGCGGTCGGCGCCGGCAGGGATCGCCGGAACCGACCGCACCTTTTTCATTCTCGCTCTCCTAGCGACACTTAGGGCGCCTCCCGGCGCCCTTTTTTTATGGCCGCGCCCGGTGGCGGTTAAAGCCGGTTATGCGTGCCGTCGCAGAATGGCGCATTGGAGCTGTGCTTGCACCCGCACAGCCAGACCTTCCGGTCTTCGCTCACGGTGAACTTCACCGGCGTGAACTCCGTACCCTGGTGCGAGCCGTCGCAGAAGGGCTGGTTCTTCGAGCGCCCGCAGGCGCACCACCAGTAGTCGCCCGGTGCGAGCTCTTGAGGATAGGGTCCCTTCTGCGCGATGACGGGATCGGCCATAACGTGAGCCTCCTGTTTGGTTGTCTGTTGTTCTGTATTCGCAGCGCAAGTTCTGGTCGAGCGCCCGGCGGTGCTACACTGCCGTCGACACCGCCGCGGTCACCGAGCTGCGCGGACGGCGATTGTGTCTCACCACCATAGCGCAAGGCGAAATGGCTTGCCCAGTCGCCCGCTGGTTACGCCCCGGAGGTTGTTCTGCCCCGTCTGACGTTGCAAGCCCTTCAGGTCCGCCATGTGGGTCCGGTCGACCTCGACATCGCGCCCGGCGAGTGCGTTTGCCTGTCCGGCGCCTCCGGCGCGGGCAAGAGCCTGCTGCTGCGTGCCGTGGCCGATCTCGAGCCGCATACCGGCGGCGCCGAGCTCGACGGCGAGCCCTGCACCGACATGCGGCCCTACACGTGGCGCCAGCGGGTTGGTTTGCTGCCCGCCGAGAGCGCGTGGTGGTGCGAGACCGTCGGTGAACATTTCGACCGCACTCGCGCGGAGTGGTTCGAAGCCTTGGGGTTCGAGCCTGCCGTTGGCGACTGGGACGTCGCGCGCCTGTCCACCGGCGAGCGTCAGCGTCTGGCCCTGCTCCGCCTGCTCTGCAACGGGCCGCAGGCCCTGCTCCTCGACGAGCCCACGGCCAGCCTCGATCCGACCGCGGTGCGCCGGGTCGAGGCGCTGCTCGATGAGTATCGCCGCGAGCGAGCGTGTCCGATACTCTGGGTGACGCACGACCCGGCCCAGATCGAACGTGTCGCCGACCGACGCTTCCAGATACACCAGGGCCGCGTGACGGAGGCCTGAGATGCATATTCAACAGCTGAGCACCTTCGATCTGAGCATCGCCGCACTGCTGGTGATCGCCCTGGCCGTGCTCTCGCTCGTGCTGCGCCTGGGAGTGGAACGGCGTCTGCTCATCGCCGCGGCGCGCACCGCGATTCAGCTGACCCTCATCGGCCTGGTGCTCAAGGCACTGTTCGCCAACGTCGCCCTGGTCTGGGTGGCCCTCATGGCCTTCGTCATGCTCGCCGCCGCCGGGCGCGAGGCCACCGCGCGCCAGCGCTACCGCTTTGCCGGCATCTGGGGCTACGGGCTGGGCACGTTGTCGATGTTCATCTCGTCGTTCAGCGTGACCGTATTCGCGCTGATCGCCATCATCGCCCACCACCCCTGGTACGAGCCCCAGTACGCCATTCCGCTGCTGGGCATGATGCTCGGTAACACCATGAATGGGGTCGCTCTCGGCCTGGATCGCCTCACTTTGTCGGCGCGCGAGCAGCGCGCGGCGATCGAGGCGCGGCTGATGCTGGGCCACGAGGCGCGCGTCGCGGTGCGTGGTTTCAGCCGCGAGGCCATGCGGGTGGGGTTGGTGCCGATCATGAACGCCATGGCCGCAGCCGGACTCATCAGCCTGCCCGGGATGATGACCGGCCAGATCCTCGCCGGCAGCCCGCCCGTCGAGGCGGTCAAATACCAGATACTGATCATGTTCATGATCGCGGCCGGAACGGGGTTTGCCACTCTGGCGGCGGTGAGCCTCGGCGCGCGCCGGTTGTTCGACGAGCGCCAGCGCCTGCGCCTGGACCGGCTCAAGGACACCGGCTAGGGAGGGGCGCATGCGTCGGGTCTTCGCACCGCGTGTCGCCGCACTCGTACAGACCTGCCTGATGGCCTGTATCCTGGCCGCGTGCTGCGCCGCCGCTCATGCGGGCGACATCTATAAATGGACCGACTCGCAGGGCCGTGTGCACTACGGGGACAAGCAGGCGGCCGAGCAGCCGGGGGGCGGCAGCGCAAAGCCGGTCCAGCTGCGGCCCGAGCCGCCCGCCGATCCCGAGACCGCGGGGCGGCGCGCACGCCAGGAAAAGCTGCTGCGCTCCATGCAAGAGGACGACGCGGTCAAGGCCCGCCGCGAACACCAGGCACAGGCCAAGGCCGCCGAGCGCCAGGCCCGCTGCACGCGGGCGCGCGAACGGCTGCAGCACTACCGAACCTCGCGTTACCTGTATGAGAAGGGCGACGATGGCCAGCGTCGGATACTGACCGATGCCGAGCGCGCCGCGGCGGAGAAGCGCCTTCAGACCGCCATCGAGTCGCACTGCGACTGACAGGGCCGGATCTCCGTGGGCGCGCGCCGCCGGACTAGAGCAGCGCGTCGTAGAGGAAGGTCGGCGTGCACATCGAGGCGCTGTGGATGCCGTGGTTGTAGTAGCGCGTGGTGAACTCACGCTCCATGACGTCCTCTTCACGAAACCCGGTCAGCGGCGCGTCGCGCCGGGCCATGGTCGCCGACCACCAGCCGGAGGGATAGACCGGCTGGGGGAAGTTCAGCGTCAGCACGTCCAGAAAGCCGGCATTGCGCATGTTGTCGTGCATGGCCTTGATGAGCTTGGTGTGCAGCAGCGGCGACTCGCTTTGCTGGACGACTATGCCGTCCGGGCCGAGCGCCTTGATGCAGTCACGGAAGAACGGTTCGCGGAACAGGCCTTCGGCCGGGCCGATAGGGTCGGTACTGTCGACGATGATGACATCGTAGCTGCCGGCTTCGGCGTCCTTGACCCACTGGATGCCGTCGGCGAAATGCAGCTCGGCGCGGGCGTCGCCGTTGGACTCGCACAGCTCCGGGAAGTACTGCTCGGACAGGCGCGTGACGCGCTCGTCGATGTCGACCTGATGGACCCGTTCGACTTCCGGATGTTTGAGCACCTCGCGCAGGGTGCCGCAATCGCCGCCGCCGATGATCAGCACGTTGCGCGGATGCAGGTGCGTATAAAGCGCCGGATGGGAGAGCATCTCATGGTAGATGAAGTTGTCCCGCTCGGTGAGCATGATGAACCCATCGATGGTCATGAGCTTGCCCCACTTCTCGGTCTCGTAGATGGCGATGCTCTGGTAGGGGCTTTGCTCCTCGTGCAGCTTGGCCTTGACCTTGAATGAAAACGCCGAGCCGCCTTCTGCGCACACCTCGGTAAACCAATTCTCATCCAGCGCCATGTCAGGTCTCTCCCCGGTCAAAAAGAACGCAAACGATACAGGATGCCCGTATCGGCGGGCAACCGAGCCGCAGCCGGAATCCGCCCGGTTCGGGCCTTGGCCCGCGGTTTCCTTGGGCGGCGATATCTTCCATAATTCCGCTCCCGGCCAAGCGAAGTCGCGGACGCCCAGTCCGGCGCGCCGCGCCGCCCTTTATGGAATGCAACGATGTCTGATTGGACCATACGCCACGCGCGCGAGACCTACAACGTGCACCACTGGGGCGGCGGATATTTCGATATCGGCGACGACGGCCACCTGCGCGTGCGTCCCGATCGGGATTCCACGAAACCGGGCGTCGACCTCTACGCACTGACCGACGAGCTGCGCGCCGCCGGTCTGGCTCCGCCGGTGCTGGTGCGTTTTCCGGGGATACTGCACGACCGGGTGCGCCTGCTGCGCGCGGCCTTTGCCCACGCAATGGAAACCGACGGGTACCGCGGCGAGCACACGGCCGTCTATCCTATCAAGGTCAACCAGCAGCGCCGTGTGGTCGAGGAGATCCTGCGCGGCAACGGCGACGGTGTCGGCCTGGAGGCCGGCAGTAAGCCGGAGCTGCTGGTGGTCATGGCCATGGTGGCGCAGGAGGGCGGCGTCGTGGTCTGCAACGGCTACAAGGACCGCGAATATATCCGCCTCGCGCTCATCGGGCGCCAGCTCGGCCATCGCATTTATATCGTCGTCGAAAAGCTCTCCGAGCTCGAACTGGTGATTCGGGAGGCCAAGGCTATGGGCGTGGCACCGCTGGTTGGCGTGCGCGTGCGCCTGGCCTCGCTCGGTGCCGGCAAGTGGCAGAACACCGGCGGCGAGAAGGCCAAGTTCGGCTTGTCCGCCGCGCAGATCCTGCGCGCGGTCGAACGCCTGCGCGAGGAGGGGATGCTCGATGCCCTGCAGCTGCTGCATGCCCACATGGGCTCGCAGATCGCCAACATCCAGGACATCCAGCGCGGCATGCGCGAGTGCGCCCGTTACTTCGCCGAGCTGCACCGCCTCGGTGCCGATATCCGGGTGGTCGACGTCGGCGGCGGACTGGGCATCGACTATGAGGGCACGCGCTCGCGCAGCTTCTGTTCCATGAACTACGGCGTACACGAGTACGCCAACAACGTCGTGCACGCGCTGTGGGAGGTCTGCGAGGAGCTCGGGCTCGACCACCCGCATATCATCACCGAATCGGGCCGTGCCATGACCGCCCACCACGCGATGCTCATCGTCGACGTGGTCGACACCGAACGCAGTCCCGATGCCGATCAGATAGCCGCGTCCCGGGAAGACGAACCGGCGATTATCGCCAATCTGCGCGCCGGCCTGGACAACGTGGCGCGCACCGACCTGTCGTCTCGCTCGGCGTTGGAGGCCTACCACGACGCGGTGTATTGGTTCGGCGAGGCGCAGGCCCTGTACGTGCACGGCGTGCTCGACCTGGCCTACCGCGCGCTGGCCGAGCAGCTCTACTTCGCCATCTGCTGGCGCGTTCGCGCCCTGCTGCAGCCGGGGGCACGCGCCCACCGCGAGGTCCTGGACGAGCTGCACGACAAGCTCGCCGACAAGTACTTCTGCAATTTTTCGCTGTTCCAGTCGCTGCCCGACGTCTGGGCCATCGACCAGATATTCCCGGTGATGCCGCTGCACTGGCTCGACGAGGCGCCCACGCGCCGCGCCGTGCTCGAGGACATTACCTGCGACTCGGACGGGCGCATCGATCACTACGTCGACGCCGAGGGCGTCGAGACCAGTCTGCCGCTGCATGAGACGCGCCCGGGCGAGCCCTACCTGCTCGGCATTTTTCTCACCGGGGCGTACCAGGAGATCCTCGGCGACATGCACAACCTGTTCGGCGACACAGACTCGGTTCACGTCGAGCTGCTTGCCGACGGCACCCATCGGCTGGTCGAGGCGCGCCGGGGCGATACCGTCGACACCGTCCTTCGCCATGTCCATTTCGATGCCGACGAGCTCATGGCCAGCTACCGTGACAAGCTCGCCGCGGCCAGCCTGGGCGCGGGTCAGGTGGACGCCTTCGCGGCCGAGCTGGCGGCCGGGCTCACCGGATACACCTATCTTGAGGATTGAGCGAGCACCGCGTGCGCGGCTGTCAACGACGTTCGCGATCTCGGTCATCAGGCAGGGAGGATCCCCATGAAAACAGGCCTCATCGGACTGGGTGCGATGGGCTCGGCGATGGCCCGCAATCTGCAGCGTGCCGGTCATCTTGCTCGGATTTGGGCCCGCCGCGACGAACGGGCCCAGACGCTGGTAACGGACTTGGCCGAGGAGGTCGACGGGGCGCATCCGGCGATCGCGGCCAGCGACCCGGCGGCCCTCGCCGCCGAATGCGAGGTCGTCATCACTTCCGTCTCCAGCGACCCCGCATTCCTCGAGGTGGTCGAGGCGATGCTGCCGGGGCTGACCCCGGGCACCGTCGTGATCGACACCTCCACCGTGAGTGCCGCCACGGCCCGCGCCGTGGGCGCCCGGCTGGCCGAGTTGGAAGTCGAGTTCCTCGATGCGCCGGTCTCGGGCGGCGTGGAGGGTGCCCAACAGGCCCAGCTCGTGGCCATGGTCGGCGGTGACGAAGAGACCCTGGCACTGGTCTATCCCGTCCTGCAGGTCATCGCCGCGCGTATCGTGCACATGGGGCCGGTAGGGGCCGGCCAGGCCACCAAGGCGGTGAACCAGGTCATGGTCGCGGGCATCAATCAGGCGGTGGCCGAGGGGCTGGCATTCGCCGAGGTGATGGAGCTGCCCATGGACAAGGTCATCGAGGTCCTCGGCAGCGGCGCGGCGGCCAGCTGGCAGCTCGACCACCGCGGACGGGCCATGACCGCCGGGAAATTCGACCCGGGATTCCGCGTTGCCTTGCACCACAAGGACCTGGCGATCGCCCAGGCGATGGCGGCCGAGCGCGGCGCCCGCCTGCCGCTGGTCGAGATGAGCCTGCTACATTACCGGCGACTGATGGACGAAGGGCGCGGCGACGAAGACATCTCGGCCCTGTTTCGCATCAAGCAGCAACTGTTCACGGAGCAATCATGAGCACGAACGACATCGCGATCGAACACCAGCCCGACGAGCAGCGCCTGGGCGGACTCGGCGTTCGCGACTGGCCGATCTGGACCAAGGAGGCCTCCACGTTTCCCTGGCGCTACGATGAGTCGGAGACCTGCTATTTTCTGGAAGGCGATGTCCTGGTCACGCCCGCCGACGGCGAGCCGGTATCCATGGGCCAGGGCGATCTGGTGACCTTTCCCGCCGGCATGGACTGCACCTGGGAGGTTCGCTCTCCGGTGCGCAAGCACTACCGTTTCGGCTAGCAGCCAGCTAAGAAGCGGCTGCGAGGTGGCATCTGCGCCCCGATTGAACGCACCTCCGAAGCCCTATCAAGACCTTGCCCGAGACTCCAATCCCGGCGCTGAACGCACCTCGCCGACAAATCCATCCAGCGCTTTGCGCATATCGCCCTCGTCTCCGATCCGGCCGGGGGCTCAAGCGGTCTGCGGCCGCGAGCCGACGTAGAGTTCCGTCCTCACCGCCCGGGGGCGGCTTCGGGCTTGTTATCGCGGTATGCGCTCCAAGCGAGCAGGGGCCCCTGTTCGCTGATGCTGCGCTGTGCCTGGGCCCCCGGGCATGGTAGGTTGGCGGTGGAACGCCCGCGCCGCATGAGGGCTTGAGGTCCTGCACCGATGTGCCGATAGCCTTTATTGGGCCGCAGACGCCCGGGGGAAGTAGGGAAGACGAAATATAACGATGGGGAACTACTCGAGGCCATTGGGTTACGCCTATCTCGGGCTCAGCGCCTTTTTGCTGACCATCGATGGGCTGCGCAGCTTCCCCGTGCTCGCGCACGGGGGCTTCGTCGCGTTCACCCTGGCTTACCCGTTTCTCGCCGGCGCTGCGCTCAAATGGCTGCTCGAGCGCCGGCTGGTCGACGCGGCCCCCTATGCCTCGCAGGCCCCGCGTCAGTTCGCCTTCGATTTTTCCTTGTATATATTCGCGGGCCTGCTGGCTTTTGTCGCGCTCGTCTTCTACTACCACCAGCCCGCGCTGTCGGCCCTGCGTGCCCCGCTCGCCACGCTGGTGCTCGGCTACTTCGCCGCCAGCGACAACGCGCTCAACCGCGAGCGCTATGCCTTCCGGCGCATCGCCGAGCGCAAGGTCGCGGGCAGTGATTCGATCTCCGTGACCCGCCGCTTCAGCCTGTTCGTGACCGTTACGGTGATGGTGGCTCTGTTGGTGCTGAGCGTCTCGGCCTATACCCACCTCGAGCGGCTGCGCGACACGCCGTCCATGCCCCCGGCGTTGGTCGCACAGGTGTTCCTCGTGGACGCGATTTCGATTTTCGGGCTCATCATGGTGCTGACACTGCGCCTGATCCACAGCTACTCGATCAATCTGCAGCAGCTGTTCGAGAATCAGCTGCGCGTGCTGCGGCGCATCGAGGCCGGTAAGCTCGACGAATATGTCCCGGTCTGCAGTGCCGATGAGTTCGGCACCATCGCGCGCGCGACCAACCGGATGGTCGACGAGCTGCGCGAGAAGGATCGGATCCGCCGCACCCTGGAGCGCATCGTCAGTCCCAACGTCGTCGACAAGCTGCTCGCCGGAGACCAGCGCCGCCTGATGCTGGGCCAGGAGCAGGAAGTCGCCATCCTCTTCTGCGACCTGCGCAGCTTTACCAGCTATGCCGAGAGCACGCCGCCCGAAGAGGTCATCTTCCTGCTCAACGCGTATTTTTCGAAGATGGTGGAGATCGTCAGCCGCCACAACGGCATGGTCAACAAGTTCATGGGCGACGCCATCCTGGCGGTGTATCCGGTCGAGTCCGGCACGGACGCCGTGCGCGACGCGGTGAACACGGCGTGGTCCATCGTCGACCACGCACGAAGCCTGCGTATGGGCGAGGGCGGCTGGCTCGACGTCGGCGTGGGTATTCACGCAGGACGGGCCATCGCCGGGACTATCGGCTCCGAGGAGCGCTACGATTACACGTTCATCGGCGACGCCGTGAACACCGCCAGCCGGTTAGAGGGTCTTTCCAAGCGTCTCAAGTATCGCGTGATCATCTCCAGCGAGGCCCTGGAACGCCTGCCGACCGAAACCCGCGCCCTGTTCGCGGACCTCGGTCAGCAGCGCGTTCGCGGCAAGGCCGATTCGGTACACGTCTTCGGTGCCGCGCCCGTCGAGGACGCGCCAACGGAGGATGAAGGGAACGAGACGCAGGCCGGCCGGAGGGTCGACCGGGATGCAGACGCCGGTTAGCAGGCTGTTAGAACTGCAGCTCGCGCAGGACAAAGGCGCGCAAGTCGATGTTCAGACTGGCCGGGTCCAGGACCCGGTTGATCTCGTAACGGCTGCGCTTACCTTCTTCATGGTATTGGGCGAGGTTGATCACCCGCGGCGGATCGTAGGGGTGGTTGTTCTGATCGCGCAGCAGCAGCAGGCGCGGTGTCAGGCGCTTTTCGGTGCTGACGGAGATCACCACGCCCACCTCGCCGGAGTGCAGCGCCACCACAGTACCCACCGGATAGATGCCCAGACATTGGATGAACTGGGCCACCAGGGTCTCGTCGAACAGACGCCCGCGCCAGTCGTAGAGTGATTTGAGCGCTTCGGTGGAGGTCAGCTGCGCCCGACCGTGCCGCCCACCCGTCAGGTCGTCGTAGAGATTGGCCAGGCCAACGATGCGAGCGAACAGCGGTATGGCCTCGCCTTTCAGGCCGCGCGGATAGCCGGAGCCGTCCAGCCGCTCGTGGTGGCACAGGGCGACCTCCGCTGCGACGTCGGGCAGTCCGTGGGTGTTCTTGATGATTTCCGCGCCGATGGCGGGATGACTCTCGAGCTGCTCGCGCTCCTCGGCGCTGAGCCGACCTCGTTTTTGCAGCAGCGCCTGGGGTATCCGTGTCTGGCCGATGTCGTGGAGCAGCGCGCCGACGCCGAGCTCGTAGAGCGCCGAACGCGTCAGGCGGGTGTGGTAGCCCAGCGTGAGGCTCAGGGTGCACACGGCCAGCGCATGGTCGCCCAAGGACTGGTCCGTGTGTTTGAGGCTGCTGAGCAGGATCAGCACGTCGGGGTTGCGGGTGATGCTGTCGGTGAGCTCGTTCACCGTGGCCTCGACATCGGCGACGTCCAGGTTGCGCCCCCCGCGCAGCGCCTCATAGACGCGCTTGATGCGATCGCGCGCCCGCCTGAACACATCCTTGCCGTGAGAGAACTCCTGCTCGAAGCTGCGCTGGTACACTGGCCGCGGCTCGTTGTGCGACTCGACCGCACGCTCGGATGTGGTCGTCTTGCCGGCCCGGCGGGCCTCGTCCACCACGCCGGGCTCGCTGCGCTCGGCATCGACATAGACGAAACGACAGACCTGGCCCAGCTGAGTGAGCTCGTCCTCGCTGGTGATCAGAAAGCCCTGAAACAGAAACGGCGTCTCCAACCATGGACGATCCAGCTCCGCCACGTACATACCCAGGCGCAGGTCGCCGACGTTGATCTTTTCGCGCTTTACCGTCTTTCCGGTCACCGTTCCCTCTCCGTGGTGCCTATCGCCCGGCCTCATGGCCGGCGCTGTCAGTCACTTGGAACCGTTCGTCAGTCGCGGCGGGCGCCCGTGTCGATACCGGGTGCCGGTTTCCTCATCCAATGGTAGCAGTTTCGACCCCGCCCGCCGCGGCGAGGTCGCCCGTTCGATGCGCCCGGCCCGAGCCGGTGCGCGCTCAACTCTTGATCTTCAATACGATGGCAGGGACGTCACCCTGCTGCAGCTTATCGCGTGCCCGGTTCAACGCGCTCAGGCCATGGTAGGGGCCGAGGCGCACGCGGTGCCATGTGTTCTGCCCGATGGTCACCGTCTGGACCTCGGCCTGCAACCCCTGGTTCAACGCCAGCTTCGCCTTGAGACTCTCGGCATCGGCCCGGTGGCGAAAGGCGCCGACCTGCAACACATAGGTGGCGTTGGCATCCGGTGCCGACTTGTCCGAGCCGCCGGCCGAGGGCTTCAGATCCTTGTCCGGGACCTCGACCTCCATGTCCGGCAAGATGGTGTAGAAGTCGAACCGCGGTTTGTGATCGTTGCTCGCCGCGGGGCCGGGCGGCGCCTGTGTCGTGTTCTTGTGTACGTCCCGCGTGTCGTGCAGCGGCTTGGGTTTGGGCAGCAGCTCCTTGGGCTGGAACGCGATGTGGGCGCGCGGCTGGTGGCTCAGGTAGACCAAAAAGGCCACGAACAGTCCCACGAACAGCCCGGCCGCCAGCCAGGCCCAGCCGGGAAGCGAATGGCGGCTGCGTCGCTTGCGCGAATGGCCCTTGGCTGCATAGTCTCGCGCCATAACTCTACATGGTCTCCGGTGCCGACACGCCCAACAACCCCAGGCCGTTGGCGATCACCTGGCGTACCGCCAGGATGAGGTAGACGCGCGCATAGCGCAAGTCATCCGCCTCTACCAGAAACTGGTGCGCGTTGTAATAAGTGTGAAAGTCGTTGGCCAGCTCCCGCAGATAGTGGGCCAGCTGATGCGGCTCGTGGTTGAGCGCTGCGGCCTCGACCACTTCCGGGTAGCGCGACAGGCTGACCAGCAGATTCTGCTCGTGGCTCTCGGTCAGCCGGTCCAGGTACAGCCGCGCGGTCTGCTCGTCGAAGTCCAGGCTCTTCTCAGCCAGCTGGCGCATCACGCTGCACACGCGGGCGTGGGCGTACTGGATGTAATAGACCGGGTTGTCGGCCGATTCGGACTTGGCCAGGTCCAGGTCGAAGTCCAGGTGCTGCTCGCACTTGCGCATCACATAGAAAAATCGCGCCGCGTCGTTGCCCACCTCGCCGCGCAGCTCGCGCAGGGTGACGAACTCCCCCGAGCGCGTGGACATTTGCACTTTTTCGCCGCCGCGATAGAGGATCGCGAACTGTACCAGCAGCACGTCGAGCTTGGACGGATCGTCGCCCAGTGCCTGCAGCGCGGCCTTGACCCGGGGCACGTAGCCGTGGTGATCGGCGCCCCAGACGTCGATGACGCGCTCGAAGCCGCGCTCCAGCTTGTCCATGTGATAGGCGATGTCCGAGGCGAAATAGGTCGTCTGGCCGTTGTCGCGTACCAGAACGCGGTCTTTCTCATCGCCGTAGTCCGAGGAGCGGAACCACAGCGCACCGTCCTTTTCATAGGTGTGCTTGGAGGTCTTGAGGCGCTCGATGGCGCGTTCGACCTTGCGCTTGGCGGTCAGCGAACGCTCGGAGAACCATTCCTCGTAGGCCACGCCGAACTCTTCGAGGTCCTGTCGGATGTCGGACAGGATGCTGTCCAGGCCCAGGTCGAAGACCGCGCGGTAGCCCGCCTCGCCGAGCAGCTTTTTGGCCCGGCCGATGACCGCATCGATGTAAATCTCCTTGTCGCCTTCGGGCGCGTCGGGCGGCAGATCCTCCAGGACATTGGCGATCGCGTGATGCAGCGCCTCGCCCTGCTCGGTATACAGGTTCTGGGCGATGTCGAATACGTACTGGCCGCGATAGCCGTTGGCCGGAAAGGGCACCGGCTCGCCGCACAGTTCCAGATAGCGCAGCCACACGCTGGCGGCCAGGATGTCCATCTGGCGCCCGGCGTCGTTGACGTAGTATTCGCGGTGGACTTGAAAGCCGGCGGCGGCCAGCAGGTCGGCCACGGCCGCGCCGTAGGCCGCACCGCGGCCGTGGCCCACGTGCAGGGGGCCGGTCGGATTGGCCGAGACAAACTCCACCTGTACCCGTTTGCCGTCACCGACCGTGCTGTGCCCGTAGGCCTCGCCCGCCTCGAGCACCGCCGGCACCACGGCCTGGAAGGCAGCGGGGGTCATAAAGAAGTTGATAAAGCCCGGTCCGGCGATCTCCACGCGGGCGACCTGATCGGACGGCGCCAGGGCGTCGAGGAGCTGCTCGGCGAGCTCGCGCGGCTTGCGCCGCGCCGGCTTGGCCAGGAGCATGGCGATGTTGCAGGCGAAATCCCCATGTGCCTTGTCGCGGGTGCGCTCGACCTGAACGGCGGGCAGGTCCCCGCCCGGCAGTGTGCCTGCCTGTTGGAGACGCTCGAGGGCGGGGCGGATCAGATCGACGATATGTTGTTTCAACGCGCGGTTCCGGGTCAGTGGTGCAAAGGGAGGAATTCTAACGTGCCTGCCCCCTTCCCACTAGCGAAGCAGGCGCAAACCGTGGCTCGGAGCGGGTTTTTGCCGCGCCCGAATTGCCCGCCGCCCGGCACGAGCGGTCCTTCCCATCTAACTGACACGACGGGATGACCTGTTTTGGTCCATCCGCTTGCGGCGAGCCGGCTGAGACATATCGATTGGATAGGCGAAGGAGCGACAAAACGTCAGGACGACGTACAGGACGTACGAGTGTCGCGGGAGGGCAGGATGGCCTGACCTATCGAAGATAGGCAGGTCACTCATAATGCGCCCGGAACGAGTGGAGCGAGTTGCGGAAGCACTTAATGAACCTCGACGAGGTTCTACGTGAACCCCGGAAAGGGCCCTATGAGGCACGCCCGGAGCGACCAGCCCCGCAGTAGTTTCTCAGAACATCTCCTGGGGATCGACGTCGAGCGACCACCGCACCCTGCGCCCACTCTTCAGGCCCTCCAACGCGGGGGCCCAGGTATCGAGCAGGCGGTGCAGCGTGGACCGGCTGCCCGATTGGAGCAGGAGCTGGGCCCGGTAGCGCCCGGCCCGGCGCTCCATGGGCGAGGGTACCGGGCCGAGCAGCTCCACCTCGCCGCCGCAAGCGGCCTCCTCGGCTGCGGCCAACTCGCGTGCCTCCGCCAAGAAGGCCAGGGGGGCCTCGGCGTCGACGGCCTCGGCGCGCAGGAGGGCGGCGTAGCCGAACGGCGGCAGCCTCGCCTCGCGGCGCTCGGCCAGCGCGGCCCGTGCAAATCCCGGATAGCCCTCGGCGATGAGCGTGGCCAGCAGCGGATGGTCGGGGTGGTGCGTCTGGATCAGGACCTCGCCCGGGCGTTCGGCGCGCCCGGCGCGCCCGGCGACCTGAACGATGAGCTGGGCCATACGTTCGGGGCCGCGGAAGTCAGCGCTGTACAGACCCTGGTCGGTGTCCAGGATGCCGACCAGCGTGACGTTGGGGAAGTGATGGCCCTTGGCGAGCATCTGGGTGCCGATGAGGATCGAGGCCCGTCCGGCCGTGGCCTCGGCCAGCAGGTCCTCCATGGCGCCCTTGCGCCGCGTGCTGTCCCGATCGATGCGCAGGACGGTCCGCCCGGGAAAGGCCTCCTGCACCGCCTGGGTCAGGCGCTCGGTGCCGTAACCCAGCCCACGCAGATCGACGCTGCCGCAGTCCGGGCAGGCCTCCTCCAGCGGACGCTCGGCACCGCAATGATGGCAGCGCAGGCGGTTGTCGCGCTGGTGCACGGTCATGTGCGCATCGCAGCGCCGGCAGCTCGCCACCCAGCCGCAGTCGTGGCACAGCAGCGTCGGGGCGTAGCCGCGGCGGTTGAGAAACAGCAGGACCTGGCCCCCGGCCTCCAGATGGCGGGCCATGGCTTGGCGCAGCGGGGCCGAGAGGTTGTCCACCATGGGCTGGTGGCGAATGTCGAGTACCCGCATGGCCGGCGCCTTAGCGCTGCCCGCCCGGCTGGGCAGGCGCAGCTCGCGGTAGCGGCCCTGGGCGACGTTGGCCAGGGCCTCGAGCGAGGGCGTGGCCGAGCCCATCACCACCGGTACGCCGGCGCGGTGGGCACGCACCACGGCCACGTCGCGCGCCGAGTATCGGAAGCCCTCCTGCTGCTTGAACGACAGGTCGTGCTCCTCGTCGACGATGAATGCCCCCGGTGCCCTCAGCGGTGTGAACACCGCCGAGCGCGTGCCGATGACGATAGGCGCAGTGCCGTCGCGCGCGGCCAGCCAGGCGCACAGGCGCTCCTGATCGGTGAGCCCCGAGTGCAGCACCGCGATGGGCACGTCGAAGCGGGCGCGAAATCGGCCAAGCAGCTGGGGCGTGAGCCCGATCTCGGGCGCCAGTACCAGGGCCTGGCGTCCCAGTGCCAGCACGCGTTCGATCAGGCTGAGGTAGACCTCGGTCTTGCCGCTGCCCGTCACACCGTCGAGGAGAAACGCCCCGAAGCCATCCAGTGAGCCGGCCAGTGCCTCGACCGCGGCGCCCTGGTCGGCGTTGAGGGCCACGCGTTCGTGTTCGGGATTGGGTGAGCCATTCGCGGCGGGCGCTGCCAGGCAACTGCGCTCCTCGACCGCCACCCAGCCCTTGTCGACCAGGCGTGCCGCCGCCGGGCGCCACTTCTGCGCCGCGGCGTCCAGTGCCTCGGCGCCCAGCCCCTCTGGATGGGCCTGAAGCAGGGCCAGCAGGTGTGCCTGGCGCGGAGCGCGGGCGAGCGCCGCCGGCTCCGCCTCGGCGCCGGCCCGGGTCAGGCGCCAGTGGCGCAGTCCCCGCACGCGGGCCGGCTCGCCCTTTCGCAGCAGCACCGGCAGGGCCTGACTGAAGACCTCCCCGATGGGATGGTGATAGTAATCGCTCGCCCACTGCGCGAGCGCCACGATATCGGGCGGCAGAACCGGCGTCTCGTCGAGCAGGCGTCCGGCGGGCTTGAGCCGCCCGGCCGGCACGTCGCTGGCCTGCTGCACGCCCAGCACCACGCCGACCGCCTTGCCGCGGCCGAACGGGACCTCGACGCGGGTGCCGGGCTGGGGCGTGTGTGCCGTTGCCCGCAGATAATCGAACACGCGGCGCAGGGGCGAAGGCACGGCGACCTGCACAATACTGTCGGTTTTGGTGGACGGGGAGTCTGGCGCGGGCATGGGCGCACTCTAGCATGCCGCGGCCGTGGCGTTACGCGCACGAATCGCCCCGGGCGGGTACCCCGAACCGGTCGTTTACGACGGCGATCGGCACAGGGCAACCGCGCCGTTGCGGCGCCCGTTTTTGGCGCGAGTGTGAGACCGTTTCTCGCAAGAAACGGCTAAGTGTTTGTGTCACTTTGGGAATGGTCGTTATCCACAGAACCTGTGGATATCTATGTGGATGGAATGGGGCAAACTGCCATAAGGCCCCATAACTGTTACGCTCCGGTTAAATCGGTCAGTTTTTATGCGTACCAGATTAGTACGGATAATCAGCGACTTACACTATTTCAGCAGACTCTGATGGTCACATTTGTAAACACCCCAAACTTAACGCGTTGATCTCCGGCCGACTGTGTATAAATCGGCTCGCGGCGTCGAAATCTCTTGTCTCGGGATTCGCCGTTGTGCTATGCGACCGCCGCATTTTCTCGATTTTCGCGGTCGCGATCGCCGGTCTCGCGGGGCCGGCCATGGGGCTCGACCTAGCTGCCCCGCCCGGGTGCGGGCAACCCGTCGATGCTCTTGCTGTTCTTCTCCTCCCAGTACTCGCGAATTTTCGCTTCGCCCTTGTCGCGTGCCCACTGCTCCAGGCGTTCGCGCTGGTCGACCAGGTCCATCAGCGGCACGCCGTAGCCGCAGGAGGTCTGGATGCGCGTCACCAGCACGCGCACGATCTGGCGCTCGCCGGGCAGCGCCGGGCCGAAGTGGGCGCGCAGCTCGTCCCAGTCTTCGTCGCCCGGCAGCACCACCTCGCCCTCGCCGTAGAGGCGCAGGATGCGCGGCTCGCCCGAGAAGGCACAGAACATGATCGTCATGCGCCCGTTCTCGGCCAGGTGCGCCGCGCTCTCGTTGCCGCTGCCGGTGAGGTCCAGATAGGCCACCTCGTTCGGGCCGAGCACGCGAAAGGTGTCCAGGCCGCGCGGGGAGACGTTGACGTGGCCCTTCGGGTCCAGCGGCGCTGTCGCGACGAAGAACATCGGTTGCTCGGCGATCCACGCCGCGAATTCCTCGCTGATTTCCGGATGCACTTTCGCCATAATGTCTCGCCTCGAATGCCCGCAGTTTTTCGGTGAACGCAATGACCAAGCCGTATACGCCCGTCCCCCGTTTCTACCACGAACGTCTTACCATCGCCATGATGTGCAACGAGTCCCTGCCCCTGCACTGGGAGGATGCCGACAGCGGAATGTCCTATTACGTCACCGTGTATCCCAAGGACATCGTCACCGAAGACGAAATGGACTTCCTGCTTGCGACGACCAACGAAGGCGAAGACGTAAAGATCCGGCTGGACATGATTCGCAATATGCCGACGCCGACGAAATGAGAAACGAGTAGGCAGTCGTCAGTTGGCAGTTTGCAGCAAGAGCAAGATAAGAGCCGTTTTGTCTTTTCTGATGACTGCCCACTGCCTACTTACGCGCCGTAGGTCGGGTCAGCGCAGCGTAACCCGACACCTCGGCTCCACGTCGACGCTCTGGAAACGAACACAGACGACGCAGAGACGCGGAGGGCGCAGAGAAGATCATAAATTCGTGAGATGTGAGGAGTGCGGCGAAATGCCGCAGCACCAATTATCCCCCCTCCCCCAATGGGGGAGAGGGCTAGGGTGAGGGGGAGGCGGTAGGTTGGTTTGATCCCCTCATCCTGTCCTTCCCCCTGTGGGGGAAGGGACCCTTCGTTCAACAATGGTTGGTCTTGCCAGCAGCCGTAGGTCGGGTCAGCGCAGCGTAACCCGACACCTCGGCTGACCGCCCTACGGGCGGAGCGGTCAGTTGGCAGTTTGCAGTCGCCAGAGAGAGACGCATTTAAGCCTCTTGCTGCCAACTGCCAACTGCCAACTTAATGATCTTGTCTCTGCGTTCTCCGCGTCTCTGCGAACTCTGCGTTAATTCGTACATTGCTCACTCCTCACTCCTCACGACAATACGCAGCCGTTCGGCGACCGCGTTCGCCATCGTCGTCCACTGCGCCGCCAGCTCCTCGGGCAGTTCGTCGTGCACGGTCTGCTCGAAGATCATCAGCCAGCGCTCGAGCAGCGCCTCGGTGATGCCGAGCGGGGCGTGGCGTCCGATCATGTCGAACACGGGCGCGCCTTCGGGCATCCCGCCCATCGCGGTCCACCAGAACTCGGCGATGTGGGCGATGTGCGCGTCGAGGTCGGGTAAGGCGGCGAAGTAGGGGCCGAGCTCGCTGTCGGCGAGCAGGCGCTCATAAAATACTCTCACCGTGCGGTCGACGCGCTCGCGCCCGATTTTCTCGCACAGCGGCTGCAGTCGGCGGGGCGGGTCCTGGGTCATGGATCGATGTCCTCGCGGGCCTGCGCCGGCCCTGATCTATGGCCGGCGATGCTTTATCCTGATCGTTGCGGTACAAGCATGCCATGAGTGCCAGCGAACACGAAGGCTCACGGAGGCAATGATGAACGTGTGGGACAAGATTGCCGAGGACATCAGCGCCGCGACGGGCGAGGCGTTTTCCATCGACGAGCAGCGCGGCGTCGGCGGCGGCTGCATTAACGACGCCACGCGCGTGCACGGCGGTGGGCGCAGCTACTTCGTCAAATTGAACAGCGCCGACCAGCTCGACATGTTCCGCGCCGAGGCCGAGGGCCTGGCGGAGATGGCCGCGGCCAAGGCGGTGCGGGTGCCAGAGCCCGTGTGCTACGGCACCGCCGGCGCGCAGGCCTATCTGGTGATGGAGGACCTGGACCTCGGCGGCCACGAGAGCGGCGAGCTGCTCGGCCGCCAGCTCGCCGAGATGCACCGCACCACCCGAGCGCAGTTCGGCTGGCACCGCGACAACACCATCGGCTCGACCCCGCAGATCAACACGCCTTCGGATGACTGGGTCGAGTTCTGGCGCGAGCATCGCCTCGGCTTTCAGCTCGAGCTCGCCGCGCGTCACGGCCACGGCGGCGCGCTGCAGCGCAGCGGCGAGCGTCTCATGGCCGAGATGGGTGCCTTCTTCACCGACCACCACCCCGAGGCCTCGCTGCTGCACGGCGACCTCTGGTCGGGCAACTACGCTGCCACCGGCGAGGGCGAGCCGGTGATCTTCGACCCGGCCGTGTACTACGGCGACCGCGAGGCCGATATCGCCATGACCGAGTTGTTCGGCGGTTTCCCGCGGGCCTTCTACTCGGCGTACAACGAGGCCTGGCCGCTCGATGCCGGCTATAAGGTGCGTAAGGTCTTCTACAACCTCTACCACATCCTCAATCACCTGAATCTCTTCGGCGGCGGCTACGCCAGCCAGGCCGGGCGCATGATCGACCAGCTCCTGGCCGAGCTTCGCTGAGCGGGCCAGAACGGAAACCGCCATGTCGCCGCGCAGTGCTGGCGCCGACTACCGGCCGCGCTTCGAGCGTCGCTTCCTGGCCCCGCGCTGGTGGCCGAGCTGGATCGCGCTCGCGGGCCTCTGGGTGCTCACCCAACTGTCGCGCGCCGTGCGCCACGGCCTCGGCGCGCTCATCGGCCAGCTGGTCTTTCGGGCCCACGGCAAACGCCGCGATATCGTCGAGGTCAACCTCGCCTGGTGCTTTCCCGAGCTCGACGCCGCAGCGCGGCGCGACCTGGCTCGGCGCTACTTCGTGCGCCTCGCGCAGACCCTGCTCGACTACGGGCTGCTGTGGTGGGCGAGCGAATCCAAACTGGACCGGCTTATCGCCATCGACGGCGAGGAACACCTGGACGCCTGCCGCGCGGCGGGCCGGCCGGTAATTCTGCTCACCGGCCACGGCGTCGCCCTGGACTTCGGGGGCTTGGCGATCACCCGGCGCCATCCGACGGTCGGGCTGGTCAAACCCGCGCGCCATCCCATCTTCGAGTGGCTCATGAGCCGCGGGCGCACGCGTTTTCGCGGCCGGCTGTTCTCGCGCGACGTCGGTATCCGCCCCGTGGTGCGCGCCATCCGCGACGGGGCGATCTTCTACTACCTGCCCGATGAGGACCTGGGCGCGACCCACCAGAGCGTCTTCGCGCCCTTTTTCGGTGTGCCCACCGCCACCCTCACCGCGCTGGGGCGTCTGGCCCGGCTGACCGGCGCGGCCGTCCTGCCCTGCATGACCTACTACCTGCCCGAGAGCGGACGCTACGAAGTGCGCATCGGCGCCCCGCTGGAAGGCTTCCCCCATGGAGGTGACAAGGGCGGCGACGACCGCGCCGATACCGCGCGCATGAACCGCGAGCTCGAGGCGCTGATCCGCGCCTGCCCGGATCAATATATGTGGTCGCTGCGGTTGTTCCAGACGCGCCCCGCAGGCGAGACGTCACCGTACGGGTGACGGTTCCAAGTTGGTAGTTGGCAGTTCGCAGTTGGCAGAAAGAATACAAAGTGAGGAGTGAGGCCGCTGATGGCCCCTCGCTTTCGGATGCGACGATTCTTTCCCCTCTCCCTGAGGGAGAGGGGTTGGGGTGAGGGGATCAAAAGACTGTCCAACCGCAGCTTCGCGGCGTTTTGACGCCGGCTTCCGCGCCCGCACGACGGCTTCATTTCTTTGTTACGCGACAAAGAAACGAACCGTAAGACGACGGACAGGATGTCCTAGCGCCGCGGAGCGCAGGATGCGCAAGAGCGGTGAAGCGCGCCCCACGACTTGCCCGCTGACGCGGGTACCCTGCGCGTCTTGTCCAAACGGGGCGCTGCGCAACTCGCGCGACCGCCTTCGGCGTCACGCGCTCAGACAGTGCTCGCTTTCTCCCCGTTTGGCCTGCGGTGCTCGGCAGCGTCGAAGGGGTTTGAAGAGGTGGTGCCCCAATGCGAGGCCCCGGAAAGGCGAAGGTATTGGGGTGCCTCTGGTCCTACCTCGTCGGCGGGATTACCCCCTCTTGCTGTCCCCTCGGCGCCGCCGAGCATTGGAGGTCGAGGAGGAGTAGCCCGCCGGGTGGCCGCATGGACGCGGCCGCGAGCCAGTGGGCCATGGATGGCCCTTCTGGCGAGTCCGACGAGACCGAGAAGCACAGGGAACCGACGAAGTCGGCGGCGGCGCGGGGTGTCCTTTCTTTTCGTCCATTTTCTTTGGACAAGCAAAGAAAATGGACCCGCCGTGCGGGCGCGGAAGCCCGTATCGATCGCCGCGAAGCGGCGGGCGGAAGGCTTTTAAAATCCGGATGGGCAAATTCCGAGATTAATTCCCACAGATGGCCGTATTGTGCCGATATTGGCGACCCTGCGCCCCACATGACGAGAGTCACTCATAAATAGGCCAGTCGTTTCCCTGAAATAATAAGAAGTGGGATATCAGGCCCTATCCACAGCCATTAATGGCCTCATGGCTCCCAAGAGACTCTTGAAAAGCCCATGATTGTGGGATTCCTCCCCCGCCAGGAGCTGTTTCATGTGCTCCCGCTCGGTGGGCATGTCGAAGCAGGCCGGGCAGCTGTCGGGGATGACGGGCAGGCCGGCGGCGGCCGCGAAGTCGGCGGTCTGGCGCTCGCGGGCGTAGACCAGCGGCCGGATGATGCGCACATCCCCTTCCTTGTTGGTGTAGTGGGCCTTCATGGTCTGCAGCCGCCCGCCGTGAAAGGCGGACATCAAGAAGCTCTCGGCCAGGTCGTCCAGGTGCTGGGCCAGGGCTAGCACGTTGTAGCCCTCGGTGCGCGCGGTGGTGTACATGATGCCGCGCTTCATGCGCGCGCAGTAGGCGCAGAAGGAATCGTTCTTCATGCGCGTGCGCGCCTGCTCCATGATCGGCTGCTCGCGGTAGAAGTAGGGGATCCCCAGCCCGGCCATGTAGTCCTGCAGCGCCGCGGGGTCGAAGCCCTCGACCTCGGGGTCGACGGTCACGGCCCCAAGCTCGAAGCGCACCGGCGCGTAGCGCTGCAGGTGCGCCAGGATGTGCAGCAGCGACAGCGAGTCCTTGCCGCCCGACAGCCCCAGCAGGACGCGGTCGCCCTCGCGGATCATGTCGAAATCGGCAATGGCGCGCCCGACGGGGCGCAGCAGGGACTTGGGCGGTGCGGCGAATGCGGGGGCTGTATCGTGCTCGGCGGTGTTGATCTGAGTCATGACGAAAAACCGGTTTGGGTCTAATGTGATAAACAAGGATAACGCGTCCGTCGGGGGCATGCGCGCCGGCGGATTATTGAACCGGCGCGTGGCCGCCGGCGACTGACGCAATAGCAGGCGCCCAAGGTGGCGCCAGATAGCCCGTCCAAGACGAGGGGGTCGTCATGCAGATCGTCTATCGAATACTGCCGGGGACCGTGCTGCTCCTGGCCGCTTCCGTCGCGTTCGCGGCCGAGCCGGTCCAGCCCACGGCCGAAAAATTCCCGCGCTCAAACTCCGACCGGACTTACACGCTCAATCCGTCCGCCGGCAGCGTGCGTTTCGGCGACGGCGCGCCTGGCCACCGTCCGCCGAGCGGCAGCGCCAAGACCACCAGCGAATATCGCAGGGGCGGCGGGTCCGCCGGCCAGGTGCCCTCCACACTGCGCCACCGCAACCGCGCCGTCTCCGGCAGGGACTTCAAGGAACTCGCTGGTCCGCGCCCCGCGGCGCCCGGTCGGGCCCATGTCGCGCCGCAGAGAAACGCGGAGTCGACCGACGGCGTAAAGCTGCCCGCGGTGCAGAAGCGAACGCGCCACCGTGTCTCGCCCAAGCTCAATCCTCAGCCCGAGCCGCCGAGCCGGCCGGCGAAGCTGCCGGCAATCCAGAAGCGCGCTGCGCCCGGTTCGGGCGACGACGTGCAACTGCGCCCGCAGCCGGAGCCGCCGGGCCGTTCGAAGAGCAAGCTGCCGGCGGTGCAAAAGCGCGCTGTGCCCGGTTCGGGTGACGATGTGCAACTGCGCCCGCAGCCGGAGCCGCCCGGGCGTTCGAGCAACAAGCTGCCTGCCGTGCAGTCGCCCGCGGATAAGGTGGGTATCAATCCCCAGCCCGAGCCGCCGGGCAAGCAAGGCACGCAGCTGCCCGCCGTGCAGAAGCCGGGTGACGACAAAGGCTTCAACCCGCAGCCCGAGCCGCCAGCGCAGGGAGGCTTCGTGCCGCAGTAACCGCCCGTTGGGCGCTAGCCCAACGGGCGGAGTTGGCAGTCGGCAGTTGGCAGTCGTTAGAAAGAGCACGTCAGGAGTGAGGGACGCCACATATAGCCCCTCTCCCTCCGGGACCTCGGTACACCCCCTTGAGGGGTGGAGGGGTTGGGGTGAGGGGAGAGTAGCCCGGCGACTCTGCCGGCGGCGTCGAAGGGGTTTGAAGAGGTGCTGTCCGGTACCGAGGTGGCCGCCTCACCCCTCACGTCTTAACTCTTTCTGCCAACTGCATACTGCTGACTGCCAACTTGTCCTTACTCACGGCCGCCCGTCTATACTTTACGCACTCGGTTAGTTTGAACGCCCGCCATGTCCGACAAAAAACAAGTCAAAACCCTCACCCCGAAGCAGGCCTGGCAGATGAGCCAGGACAACCCGCGCGCGGTGCTCATCGACGTGCGCTCGAACATGGAGTTCCTGTTCATCGGCCACCCGGCGGGGGCCATCAACATCCCCTGGATCGACGAACCGGACTGGAAGGTGAATCCTCACTTCGCCGCCGAGGTCCGCAAGGTCCTGCTCGGCGGGGTGAGCTGTCACGGCGGCGACTGGGACTGCGCGCCGGTGCTGCTCATCTGCCGCAGCGGCAAGCGCTCGCTGGAGGCCGGTGAGCTGCTGCTGCGCGAAGGGCTGTCCGAGGTGTACAACGTCGAGGATGGCTTCGAGGGCGAGCTCGACGACCATCACCACCGCAGCACATTGGGGGGCTGGCGTCACGAAGGGCTGCCCTGGGAGCAATGTTGAACGCGCGGTTCTGAACCGCGCGCCGGGAAACGGCGACGAACCCGATAGGAGAAGGTGCACCGGCGCACCTCGGGAGAGCGCTCCATGCTGAACGGTATTCCGAGTCGTCCGCGCGGCAACAGGCGGCGACTGACCGGCACCCTGCTTGGTACCTGCCTGGCGTGTGTGCTCGCGGGCACGGCCCAGGCGGTCGACGCTGCCGGGGACGACGAGACCGCCCCGTCCTCTGCGCCGACCGCGGCCCAACCCAAGCTGAAGCTCAAGCTGTCCAAGCCGCCGATCGCCGCGCCCCAGACCGACGTGCACATAAAGCCCAAGGCCACGGACAAGCTGCGCCGGTCCAAAGCGCCGGCGCGGCGCCATGTGCTCCCGAAACCCCCGACGCGCGCGACCGACACCGCGCCGCCGGCCCGACCCAAGGCCGAGCCTCGCCTGACGGCGCCACGCCGCGCGCCCCACCGCCGTTCCCGCGCCGCCGGTTCGCGCACGCCTCCGGCCACCGTGCCGCGCACTCCGCCCACGCGGATACACGCACCGCCGCGCGCCCGGTCCGCGCCTCCTGCCGCCGGACTCAAGGCCCCTGCGCGCAAGCCCTCCGGCGCGCACGCCCGCCGCGGCGGCTTCGCCCCGCGCACGGCGACGAGCCGGCCCAAGTACGACGCGGCCACGGACGCATTCCAGTTCCCCGACGGCACGCGCGTTCGCGCCAAGGGCCCCGACGGCCAACGCGGTCGGGTCAATGACAAGGGCGACATCGAATACGGCGACGGCACGATCATCACCCACGACAGCGCCAGCGGCGAGACCGACGTCATTCGCCCCGACGGCTCGCACACCACCTACGGCCATGGCGGCGGCGCCAGTCCCATGGCCAGCCGACCCAAGTACAATTCGCGCACGGACAGGTTCGAGTTCGCCGACGGCACGCAGGTGCGCAGCCGGGGTCCCGACGGCGAGCGCGGTAAGGTCAACGACAAGGGCGACATCGTCTACGCCGACGGTACGATCATCACGCATGACGACGCCACCGGCGAGACCAATGTCATCCGCCCCGACGGCTCGCACACCAGCTACGGCCGCGGCAGTGGCGGCGGCAGTCCCATGGCCGGGCGGCCCAAGTACGACAGTGCCACCGGCACCTACGAGTACCCGGACGGCACGCGGGTGGCGGGCACCGATCCCAAGGGCCGGCGCGGCCGCGTCACCGACAAGGGCGACATCTACTACAAGGACGGGACGATGGTCACCCACGACGGGGCCAGCGGAGACACGACGGTCATACGCCCCGACGGCTCGAGCAGCACCTACCACGGCGACGGCAGCCGCACCGATCGCGATGCCAGGACGGGGGTCACCGCGCATTTCGGCGCGCGCGACTCGCGCACCGAATACGGCTCCAGCAAGGACAAGGACACGGACTCCAAGGACGACAGCGGCGGCGGTTCGAGCAGTTCGGGCGGATCTGCTGATACGGGCGGCCGCGACACCTCGTCCAGCTCATCCGACGACGGTAAGGACAGCGACTCCTCCTCGGATTCCGGCGACGATGACGGCAAGGACAGCGACTCCTCCTCAGACTCGGGTGGCGACGGTAAGGACAGCGACTCGGGTAAGGACGACGGCGGCAAGGACGAGGGAGGGGATGCCGAGAAGCTCTACGGCGGCAGCGGCACGGCCGGTCCGGGCAGCGGGCCGACCGCGGCGGTGCGCGACAAGCTCGAGCGCCTGCGCAACGGCCGCGACCGCGACGAGGAGGGCGGCGGAGAAAGCCGGTGCGGCCCCATGAGCCGCCCCGGCCCCGACGGGCGCTGTCAGGAGAGCGTGGGCGCCTCGCGCTCCTCGGCCGAGCCGGCCCAGCCCATCATGCCCTTCGACACCCGCCCGCGGGCGACGCGCGGCAAGGGTCTCGGGCCGGACTGCTTCGACCCCGCCGGCTGCAACGGGGTCGCGGATGTACCGGCGCGTACCTCGCCCATGGATCGCCGACCGGTGACCGACCCCAGCCCGGAGTGATCCGCGAAATCGACCCCCGCCGGGCCGTTCGTAGGTCCTTGATCCTTAGTCGCGGGATCACGCCATTTTCACGCCGCGCGATCGGGCCCAAGCCCCTGATCTCGCGGGCGATATACCTTCTTATACCACCATGCCCACAGGGATCGGAGGTTAAATTATTGATTTACCGTGCTATAATGCGCGACTTCATGCCGCAACAACGTCCAAAGAACTATGTCTGATTTTGCATCCGAGCTGAAAAAACGAATTCTCGTCCTGGACGGTGCCATGGGCACCATGATCCAGGGCTACTCTCTCGAAGAGGCCGATTACCGGGGCGATCGCTTCAAGGATCACCCCTGTGACGTCCAGGGCAACAATGACCTGCTGGTCCTGACCCAGCCCGAGATCATCAAGTCCATCCACGGCGCCTATCTGGAAGCCGGGGCGGACATCATCGAGACCAACACCTTCAACTCGACCTCCATCGCCCAGGCGGACTACCAGATGGAGGACCTGGTCTACGAGCTCAACCTCGAGGCCGCCAAGGTCGCGCGCGCCGCGGCCGACGAGTTCACCGCCAAGGAGCCCGACAAGCCGCGCTTCGTCGCCGGCGTGCTCGGCCCGACCAACCGCACGGCGAGCATTTCGCCGGACGTGAACAACCCGGGCTACCGCAACGTCACCTTCGACGAGCTGGTCGAGGCCTACAAGGAGGCCACCCGCGGCCTGGTCGAGGGTGGGGTCGACGTGATCCTCATCGAGACCATCTTCGACACCCTCAACGCCAAGGCGGCGGTGTTCGCGCTGCAGACCTACTTCGAGGAGGCCGGTCGCGAGGTGCCCATCATGATCTCGGGCACCATCACCGACGCCTCCGGGCGCACCCTGTCCGGCCAGACGGCTGAGGCCTTCTGGAACTCGCTGCGCCACGCCAACCCGATTAGCTTCGGCCTGAACTGCGCGCTGGGCGCCGACGAGC
>Ga0102944_1000174_pt1 | contig 53122 bp, 41 predicted proteins | sample SalPonD_shore_MG_FD_78172 | JGI IMG/M metagenome (GOLD analysis project Ga0102944, IMG submission 78172) | Salt pond soil microbial communities from South San Francisco under conditions of wetland restoration - Salt Pond MetaG... | ecosystem: Environmental > Aquatic > Marine > Intertidal zone >... | reverse complement strand
CCGCCTGTCTGGCGGTCGCCGGCTGCGCCACCTCGCCCAGCACGTCCAGTTCCTCCTCGTCCTCGGCCAGCATGCCGTCGCCGTCGAGCTCCAGTTCTTCCAGTTCCTCGAGCTCCTCCAGCTCCAGTTCTTCCAGTTCCAGCTCGAGCTCCAACTCATCCAGTTCCAGTTCTTCCAGCTCACAGTCGGCCAGCTCCTCCGCATCCGGTTCGCCCGCTTCCGGGACCTCCTCCACGGCTTCCGCCGCCGGCAGCCAGAGCCAGGAGCAGACCGCCCAGAGCGGCAGCACCAGTAGCGGTCAGCAAACTGCAACCGGTGCGCAAACCCGGTCCGGGTCACCTGCCTCCGGCACCTCCGCCACGGCTTCCGCCCCCGGCAGCCAGAGCCAGGGGCAGACCGCCCAGAGCGGCAGCACCGGTAGCGGTCAGCAAACTGCAACCGGTGCGCAAACCCGGTCCGGGGCGCCTGCCTCCGGCGCCTCCGCCACAACTTCCGCCCCCGGCAGCCAGAGACAGGGGCAGACCGCCCAGAGCGGCAGCACCGGTAGCGGCCAGCAAACCGCGACCGGTGCGCAAACCCGGTCCGGGGCGCCTGCCTCCGGCGCCTCCGCCACAACTTCCGCCCCCGGCAGCCAGAGCCAGGGGCAGACCGCCCAGAGCGGCAGCACCGGTAGCGGCCAGCAAACCGCGACCGGTGCGCAAACCCAATCCGGGGCGCCTGCCTCCGGCACCTCCGCCACGGCTTCCGCCGCCGGCAGCCCGAGCCAGGGACAAACCACCCAGAGCGGCAGTACCCGTACCGGCCAGCAGGCCGCGACCGGCGGTGCGAAAAGCCAGGGCTCTTCTTCCGGTTCTGCCGGTTCGGCCTCCGCCTCCCAGGAGTCCGAGGATCAGATTTTATCCCGGGCCATGCAGATCTTTGACGCCACCATGAACAACAGCCAGGCTGACGCTCATCAATCATCCGCGCAGGCTCAATCACAGACCAACGGCAGCAGCGGGACAAACAGCACAGGCACGGCTGCCACCGCCAATACCGGCACCGCGGGCGGCGGGACCAGCCCCGGCGGCAATAACGGCCAGGCCGGTGCGGACAACCAGGGCAACAGTACCGGAACCGGCGTTACCGCGACCGCCAACGGGCCCTATCCCGGCACAGGGGGTGGCGCTGCCGGCAGCGACAAAACCTGCACTGATAAAGCCGGCAGCGATAAAAGCTGCAAGAATAAATCCGGTACCGGCACAGCGGGCGGCGGAACCGGGAGCCGGGCCACGGCAGCAGCCGGCGCGGGCACGACCGGCGGAGCCGTTCCCGGGCGCAACGGCGGTCAGGCCGGCGGCACTGGCGCGGGCGGTTATCCCGGCGGCGCCGCCACTTCCCCGGAAAAGCGGGCGGCGCTGAATCGAAAGCTCAATAAGCAAATGGCAGTCTTCGACGGCATGATCCTGCAACGCCGGCAGGACGCCATCGACCAGGAAAACCGGGAAGGCGGCAGCAGCGGCCGGCATGACGCCGACAACGGCACCGGCACCGGCGGCGGCTACGGCGGCAGCGAGGCGGGCGGCGAAACTCCGCCGCTGCTCACGGCGAAGGCGCAGGACACTACCGGCAACCTGCGCACCCGCGGCCAGCAGCCTGACGCGCCGGGTGACAACCGCAAGGGCGATTACAAACAGGGGCAGGAGCCGGCCGCGAAAAACGACCGCATCCCCGCCGATATCCCCAGCGGCAACGACGACGATATTGTCGCCCGGCAGCTGCGCGAGGCTGCCATAAAGGAGGATGATCCGGAACTTCGGGCCAAACTCTGGGACGAATATCGGAAATACAAGAAAGGTATACAGGCCAAGAAATGAAACAGGCATGCCGCATCCTGATTCCCTTCCTGCTGGTGGTACTGGCAGCCGGCTGCAGCACCACGTCGGTACGCACCACCCGGCAGACAGCGGCGATCAAGGCGGACACGAAAATCCCCGAAAATCAGCTCCTCGATGTCGGCATCAACCTGTTCGATCCGGGCGTGGATGAAAACGCCGATCCCAAGGAGGGCGTCTATCCGCCCATCCGCAAGGCCGAGGCGCGCTACATGCCCTATCGGCTCATGCAAACCCTGCAGCGCACCGGCAACTGGGGCGTGGTCAGGGTCATTCCGGACAAGCGCAGCGAGATGAATGTCTGGATAGACGGCAAGATCCTGGAATCCAACGGCGAGGAACTGGCCCTGCAGATCAAGGCGAAGGATGCCACCGGCCGGGTCTGGTTCGAGAAAACCTACCGGGAGGACGCCAGCAAGTACGCCTACGACAGCAGCCTGCAGAAAAACGGCGAGGATCCCTTCCAGGGGCTGTACAATCGCATAGCCAACGATCTGCTGCGCTACCGGCAGGCGTCCCTCAAGAGCGCTGACATCAATACCATCCGCACCGTCACGGAAATGAAATTCGCGCGGGACTTCGCCCCCGCCGCCTTCGACAAGTATATAAAGAAGGATGGCAACGGCCGTTACAGCGTCAAGCGGCTGCCGGCGAAAAACGATCCCCTGCTGGCGGACATCCACAAGATCCGGCAGCGGGACTACATGTTCGTCGACACCATGCAGGACTATTACGGTACGTTCGTGCGCCAGATGGAAGATCCCTATTATGAATGGCGCAAGGACTCCTACAAGGAAATCGTCCAGTTGAAGGAACTGAACAAGCAGGCAACCGAAAGAACCGTAGGCGGCATCCTCTCGATCCTGGCCGGTGCGGCGGCGATCATCACCGGCTGCGGCAGCAACAACGCCTATGCCAGGAATGCCTGCCAGCTGGCGGGCACGGCCGGTGTGATCGGCGGCGGTTACATGGTGAAAAGCGGTCTGGACAAGCGCTCCGAGGCCAAGTTGCACGCCCAGTCGCTGGAAGAGTTGAGCAAGTCGCTGAATTCCGAAATCAAGCCGCATACCATGGAACTCAAGGATCGCACCGTGACCCTGACCGGTACGGTGCAGCAGCAGTACGACCAGTGGCGCAAGATACTCCACGAGATGTATGTCAACGAGACCGGCCAGACCCAGGCCAGCGCCGCCGGCAGCAAATAAACAACGTAAGGGGTGAGGAGTGAGGGGTAAGGCGTATCATCAGCAAGCCCCGTCTCCCTTACTCCTCACCCCTTACACCTCACTCCTTACTGTTCCATGCATGTTATCCGCAGCCAGCATGATATTGATCGGCATAATGCCTAGAATGCAGGAAGTTACCGACCGGCCAGTTACGCACGCATGACCAACGACAAGAAGGGAACAAACAGCGAGTTCCCCACGATCAAACCTGCGCCCATCACCCTTACCCGTGACGAAGCGGTCCCGGAACAGCCCGCAGCGGCGCGCGGGGCGCGCGGCCCGGTACTGTGGCTGGTGCTGGCATTACTGCTGATCGCCGCACTGGTGGTATTCGTCCTGCCTGAATGGGTGGCGCCGGTGACGCCCCCGGCTGCTTCCACCCCGCCCGCCGCCGGAACCTCCGCCGCCACAGCGGCCGCCGGCACCACACCGCCGGCCAATACCGCCAAGGGTCCCGGTCCCTGGAGCGAGGCCCAGCAGGAACGTTTACGCAAGCAGAGCCAGGATCTGCTGCAACAGATGCTGGACAGTCAGGACGCGCTCAAGCAGCACGGCGTGCAGCAGTGGGCCGCGAACGATTATAAAAAAGCCATGGCTGCGGCCAAACAGGGCGACGACGCCTATGCCGCCCAACATTTCGGCAAGGCGCTGAACCACTACCGCTCGGCCCTGGACTCCCTCAAGGCGCTGCAGGCGCGCATGCCGCAGGTTTACGCTGCGGCCATGCAGGCCGGCGGCGACGCCCTGAACAGCGGTGACGCCGGCAAGGCACAGCAGGCCTTCGCCACCGCGCTGCTGATCCGGCCCGGTGATGCGGCGGCGCGAAAAGGCAAACAGCGCGCTTCCACCCTGGACCAGGTCAATGCCCTGATCAGGCAGGGCGACAAACAGCGCGGGAACGGCAAGCTGGAGGCGGCCAAAGCCACTTACCGCAAGGCCCTGGACATCGATCAATACGACAACACGGCCCGGCAACGCCTTGGTCAGGTCAACGGGCAGTTGCGGGAGAATGCATTCAGGGCGCACATGTCGGCCGGTTATGCCGCCCTGGACAAGGGCAAGCCGGAACAGGCGCGTCGGGCCTTTGCCGAGGCACTCAAGATCAAATCCGGCGCCGGCGAGGCCCGCGCCGGCATGGAACAGGCCGAGCAGCAGATCACCAACCGCCGCATCCAGGACGACCTCGACGCGGCACACAAGGCGGCCGCCGCGGAAGACTGGTCCGGGGCCATCAAGTACTACACCCGGGCGCTGTCCCTGGACGACAGCCTCGCCGCCGCCAGCCAGGGTCTTGCCACGGCGCGCCGGCGCGCCACGCTGGATCAGCGCCTTGAGGAAACCATCAAGCATCCGCTGCGTCTGGCCGACAACCAGGTCTTTGAACAGGCCAAGGCCCTGGGACGCGAAGCGCTGGCGGTCGATAACCCCGGCCCGCGCCTGAAGGGACAGATCGCCGCCCTGGCCCGGGAGGTACAGCAGGCCCGGACGCCGGTGCGCGTGCCCCTGCGTTCCGACAACCAGACCCACGTGGTCATCTACAAGGTGGGCGACCTGGGCCAGTTCGATCAAACCAGCGTCAAGCTGACGCCGGGGCATTACGTGGCGGTAGGAAGCCGGTCCGGCTACCGCGACGTGCGCGTCGAATTCACCGTGCAGCCCGGCCAGTCTCCGGATCCGGTGACGGTCGAAGTCAATGAACAAATCGGAACGGGAGCCGGGCAATGATCGCCTCCCGACTTCACCCCGGAACCTGATCATGCAGCAAGACCCGGACACCTCCCGCCGCGTCATTGAGCCGGCACAGTTCCAGCCCCCCGGCGAAGGCCGTCGCCGCGCTTCGCGGAAACTGCGCCTCGGCGCGATCCTGACGGGCCTTGCCTTGTTCTGCAGCGCCGGCATCGCCTGGTTTCTGCTGACGGGCAAGGCGGTCTATATCCAGACGCAGCCCGCCGGTGCCCGGGTCGAGATCAGTGGCGGCCTGAACCTGCGGCTCGCCGATCGCATCCTCATGCGGCCCGGCCAATACCGGCTGCAGATCAGCGCGCCGGGCTACCGTACCCTGACGCAGAATCTCGATGTCGGCGACGGCCAGAACCAGCACTTCAGCTATGCCCTGAAACGGCTGCCCGGGCACCTGATCGTGACCAGCAGCCCGGTAAGCGGCGCCAGTGTCATCATCGACGGGACGGCGCGGGGCAGCACACCGCTCACCGTGGACGGCCTCGAACACGGTACCCATCAGGTACGCGTGCAGGCGGATCGTTACCTGCCCCGGGAAAAAGACGTCGACATCGAAGGACTGGACCATACCCAGAAACTGGCCGTGCACCTGGATCCGGCCTGGGCGAACGTGCAACTGCAGTCCACGCCAGCGGGCGCGACGGTCTACGTGGATGACAAGCAGGTAGGCACTACGCCCCTGATCGCCGAAATCCTGCAGGGCGAACGCCACCTGCGGGTGAAACTGCCCGCCTACAAGGCCTGGCAGAAGACCATCAAGGTGCAGGCCGGCGAGCATATCGATCTGTCCGGTATCCGGCTGCAGCCCGCTGACGCAGTGGTGCACCTGGTCACCGACCCGGCCGACGCCGGCGTGACCGTGAACGAAAAATATCAGGGCCACACACCGCTGGAAGCGGCGCTGGAGCCGGGCCACGAGGCAGTGATTCGGCTGTACAAACCGGGTTACAAGCAAGCCCTGCGCAAGCTGACGCCCGCAGCCGGCGACGAACGAACCCTGCATGTCGCGCTGAAACCGGAACTGACGGCGATCCGCGTGCAGGCGGTCCCCGCCGATGCCGACGTGTACGTGGACGGCAAGGCGCGGGGCAAGGCCGACCAGACCCTGCAGCTCACCACCCGCCCCCATCACATCGAGATCCGCAAGGACGGCTACGTCAGCTACAGCACCACGCTTACACCCCGCCCCGGCATGGCCCAGCAGATCCGCGTAGCGTTGCAGACCGAGCGACAGGCCAGGCTGGCGGCGATCAAGCCGCAGATCACCACCGCCGCGGGCCAGACCCTGAAACTGTTCCACCCGGGGAAATTCACCATGGGAGCCTCCCGGCGCGAACCGGGCCGGCGCGCCAACGAAATATTGCACACGGTAAAGCTGACCCGTCCCTTCTACCTGTCCCTGCACGAAGTCAGTAATGACGAATACCGCCGTTTCGACCCGCAGCACAGCTCCGGCCGCATCAAGCAGCATTCCCTGGACGGCGGGCGGCAGCCGGTGGTGAACGTCACCTGGGAACAGGCGGCGCAATACTGCAACTGGCTCAGCGGCAAGGATTCGCTGCAGCCGTTCTACCGGGTCAAGGACGGCAAGATCACCGGCATCAACCCCGCTGCCGACGGCTACCGGCTGCCCACCGAGGCGGAGTGGGCCTGGGCCGCCCGCGTGCAGCCCGACGGTACGGAGCTGAAATTTCCCTGGGGACAGTCCATGCCGCCGGCACCCAAGAGCGGCAACTACGCCGACGATTCGGCGTCAAACATCCTGGGTCGCATCCTGCACGGTTATAATGACGGCTATGCCGCCAGCGCCCCCACGGGCAGTTTCCCACCCAACGCCAGGGGGCTGTACGATATGGGCGGTAATGTGGCCGAGTGGGTCAACGATTATTACGATATCATGATCTCGGCGGCCGACCGGGTGGAGACCGATCCGATGGGACCGAAGACGGGTGAACACCACGTCATCCGGGGATCGAGCTGGACCAGCGGCAGCATTACCGAACTGCGGTTCTCCTTCCGTGATTACGGCTCAAAAGCCCGGGATGACGTCGGTTTCCGGATTGCGCGCTTCGTGGCGGACTAGTCCATGCCCTGTGCAAAGGACTGCGATTGCGGACCGATGACATGACGGATTTGTTTCCATACTGCGGTATAGTCGACAGGAGGCATACGTAAGAGAACAGGTTCATTCTTCTCGCACCGAACGCGGCGCGATCACAGATCCAACAGGCAGACCGGACCCATGCAGAAATCACTGAAACCCGTTTTGCTGGCGCTGTTCATGCTGGTACCGCTGGCCGCCCGGGCCGGGGACACCGGGCAGGAACAGAACCAGACCCGGACACAGGCGCAGTCGCAGGTACAGGCGCAGGCACAGCAGGACAAGAATAAAGCCGGTGAAAAGACGGCGCAGCAGCAGGGCAAGGAAAAGGCAAAGAACGGGCATCCCGTCGTAAAGGACTTCAAACCCAGCGAGGGCATCTCCGAAGATCTCTCCGTTTCCTTCCCCACGGATATCTGACATGAAACATAATCCCGTCTCGGAGTTCCTCTACCAGCTGTTTGCCCTGATATTCTCCATCATCATCGTTCATGCCGTGTACGTCACGGTCATCCGTCCCCACGCGGACGCCATCCTCGCGCAGCAGCGCGCGCAGCAGGCGGCGGGCAAGCCGGTGGAGATGAAGCGTTCCATCTATATCGTGGTCAAGGATTACGAACAGGAAGCCTGCTTCATCCTCGGCCTGTGGGTGATCGCCATCATGGGACTGAAGGGCCGCGTGGCCCTGCACGAACGGCGCCTGCTCGGACAGCCGCTGCTGGAAGTGACGCCCGGAACCAGCATCCTGCCCGAAGATACACGCCAGTACGCGCGACCGCTGCAGGCCCTGCCCGAGGACGAGCGCGAATACCTGCTGCCGCGGGCCCTGCTCACCGCCCTGCAACGGTTCGGATCGACACGCAACATCCAGGACGTGTCCTCCGCGGTCAAGGAAGTCTGCGAGACGGAAAACGACCGTCTCGACTCCGAACTGTCCCTGATCCGTTACATCATCTGGGCCATCCCGTCCATCGGATTCATCGGAACGGTCCGCGGCATCGGCGAAGCCCTGGGCCAGGCGCAGCGCGCCGTCCAGGGCGATATTGTCGGCGTGACCGTGAGCCTCGGCGTCGCCTTCAACTCCACTTTCGTGGCCCTGGTGATCAGCATCCTGATTATGTTCCTCATGCACCAGCTTCAGCTTTTGCAGGAAAGGCTGGTCCTGGATACCCAGCATTACTGCGACGTCAACCTGATCCGTCACCTGCAGGTGCGCTGAAGGAGCAGTCGTGGGCATCTCGGTCATCGAACTCAATGACAGCGAAATCCGTGTCGCCCGGAACGGTGAAATCATCCTGCGCACACCGGGCTATGCAGTGCTCAGCGCCGACAGCATCATCCTCGGCGAGCAGGCCGAACGCCTGGCACGCATCAATCCACGCCAGACCTTCAACCGCTACTGGGGCAATCTCAGCCAGGACGCCCTCAGCATCCGCTCGAGCAGCGCCCGTCATAACGCCGATCTGGCCTGGCGTCACCTGCTGACCATCCACGAACAGGCGGACCGGCCGGAAGAGGTAATCTTCATCGTGCCGGGCAGCTATTCCAACGAACAGCTGTCCCTGCTACTCGGCATTGTTCAGTCCTGCCCGTTCACCGCGGTGGGGCTGGTGGACGCGGCCGTGGCCGGCGCCGCCGCTGTGGCCGCGCCCGGCAGCTATGTGCACATGGACATGCACCTGCATCACACCGTGGTCACCTCCCTGGAGGTGGACGCCGAGGTGACGCGCAAGTCGGTGCACATCATCGACGACTGCGGCATCACCGACATCCATGACACCTGCGCGCGCCTGATCGCCGACCTGTTCATCGAACAGTCCCGCTTCGATCCCCAGCACCACGCCGAAACCGAACAGGCGCTGTACGATCAGATCCCTGCCTACCTCCGCGCCCTGCAGGATCAGAACGAGGTACAGCCGGAGATCCGTCACGGCAGCACCCGGCACCAGGCGCGGCTGTTCCGCGAGCCGCTGCTGCGGGCCCTGCAGCCACACTACGCCAGGATCGCCGCCGCCGTGTCCGCCGGCCGGACCTGCCTGCTCGGTGATCGCCTGGCTGCCCTGCCCGGATTGCGGGATCTGATCGGCAACGTACATCCCCTGCAGCCCGAAGCGGTGTTCCAGGGCTGCCGCATGAACGATGCCGTCATCCGCACCGACGGCCCGGCGCTGCAGTTCGTAACCAGCCTCCCGCCGACGCCGCAGCCGGCGGTGCGTCCGGCGGCCGCGGCGGCACCGCGGCGGCAGCGGGACAGCAGCCCGGACAGCGCCACCCATATTCTCATCAATCACAGGGCCTACGCCCTGTCCGCTACCCCCCTGTTTCTTTCAGCCGGCAACGGCGTGGTCCGGGGCAGCGATCATAACCGCCACTGCGCCATCGCCCTGGAAAGCAAAGGCGCCGTGGTCAGGCAGGAAGGGGAACTTGCGGTTTACATCAACGGCAACCGCATCACGGGTCCGACCGGCGTCAGCGCCGGCGATACCCTGGGATTCGCCGGTTCAGATACGGTCTATCGGTTTATCCACGTCGCTTCCCGCTGATGCGCAAGCGCCGTGAACTCATGGCCTTCAGTCTGTCCTTCCTGGACATCATGTCCTGCGGCTTCGGCGCGGTGGTACTGCTGTTCCTGATCATCAAGCACAACGTCTCCAACGAAACCCCCGCGCCCCCCGCCAGCCCGGAGCAGATGTCCGAGGTCACGCGCCTGGACAAACAAATCCAGGGCGCCCGCAAGAATCTTGCCGAGCTGAAAAACAGCCTGAAAGACGTGCAGAAACAGCGGGTCACCGCCGAGGGCCTGGCACGGCAAATCCAGGACAAGATTGAACATGCGGCCGGTAAACTCAAGGCGGAATCGGCCAAATCGCAAACCGCCGACATCGAAAAGCTCAAGCAGGATCTCAAGGCAAAGCAGCAGGCACTGAACCGCCTCAAGGCAAAAACCAAGAACACCGGCCAGCAAATCCGCAGCTTCACCGGAGAAGGCAACCGCCAGTACCTGAGCGGTCTGAAACTGGGCGGCAAACATATCCTGGTCCTGCTCGATGCCTCCGCCAGCATGCTGGACGACACTATTGTCAACGTTATCAGGCGCCGTAACATGTCGGACGAGGTAAAACGGTCTTCGCACAAGTGGCAGCGTGCCATCAAGATTGTCGACTGGCTGAGCGCCCAGTTCCCGCCGGACAGCCAGTTCCAGATCTACGTTTTCAACACCAGCGCCAAACCCGTTCTCAAGGGCACCGCCGATCAATGGCAGGACGTGAGCCAGCAGGGCCTGGTGGACAAGGCGATCGAGGAACTGAAACAGCGCATACCACAGGGCGGAACCAGCCTGGAAAATGCCTTTATCGCGGCAAGCTCACTGAACCCGCTGCCGGACAACATCTATCTCGTCACCGACGGCCTGCCCACCCAGGGCCGGCAGCCGCCCAACGCCACCACCGTCACCGGTCGGCAACGCATGGAGTTTTTCTCGGACGCCCTGAAACGCCTGCCCCCGCACGTGCCGGTCAATACCATACTGGTGCCCATGGAAGGTGACCCCATGGCCCCTTCCGCCTTCTGGCAGTTGGCGCAGCTGACGCGGGGCTCGTTCCTGACGCCGACGGATGACTGGCCATGAAACGCAAGCGTCGCATTGCCGAGGCCTTCAACCTGTCCTTCCTGGACGTCGTCACCTGCGGCTTCGGGGCCATTATCCTGCTCCTGATGATTGCCCGCAGCGGCTCGGCGCCGGTGCTGGAACCCTCGCCGAAGCCGAATGAAGGCATCATCCGCGACCTGCAGGAACAGCTGTTCGAGATCCGCGGCCAGGCCCGGGTCCTGAACCGCGACCTGACGTCGGCGCAGGAGCAGCTCTCGCAATGGAAACAGCGCGTGGCCAGGCTGCGCGAACAGTACTCCCACATGCAGACCCGGGAATCCAGTATCGCCGACCAGGCCGCCGTCAACGCCGTGGTCAAGGGGAGGTTGCAACTGGCACTGCAGAAACTCACCGACGAAATGAAGAAGCTCCTGGGCAAGAACCGGTTTGAAAAGAGCGATTACATCGGCGGCATCCCGGTGGACAGCGAATACATCATTTTTATCATCGACACTTCGGGCAGCATGTTCCAGTACAGCTGGGGCAGGATGATGAAGCAGCTGATCCACACCCTGGACGTGTACCCCAATGTCAAGGGCATGCAGATCATGAATGACATGGGGACCTACATGTTCCCCAGCTACCGCGGCCAGTGGATCCCGGATTCGCCGGAACGGCGCCGCATCGTGCTGAACCGCCTCCGCACCTGGAACCCGTTCAGCAATTCCAGCCCGGTGGAAGGCATCATCGAGGCCATCCGCACCTATTATGACCCGCACAAGAAAATCAGTGTGTACTACTTCGGCGACGATTTTCAGGGCCAATCCATACAACATGTCGTTGATATTGTTGACAAACTTAACCCCAAGGGGCCGGACGGCAAGCCCCAGATCCGGATCCATGCCGTGGGGTTTCCGACCCTGTTCACCCAGCCCCGTTACCTGCAGAATTCGGTCATCCGTTTTGCTACACTAATGAGAGAACTGACCCGGCACAACGGGGGGGCGTTCGTAGGACTGAACGACTTCAGATAGTCGTATTGCGAGAGGTATAACCAGATGAAGCCGTGGAGTAGAGCGCGGAAGTATGGGCATTGCCACAGGGCCCTGCTGACCACGTTGGCGCTGTTGCTGGCGGCCGGCTGTACCAGTTCCCTCAACCTGAAAACCCGGACCGAGATTCCCACCCCGGTGGTAACCCGCATGCCCCTGGTCATGGGGGTACATTTCGATAAGAAGTTCAAGAACTACGTTTACGAGGAAAACAGCGAGGACCGCAAGAACTGGCATATCGACAATTCCGCCTCACGCATCGCCCTGTTCAAACAGGTCCTGCCGTCCATGTTCAAGGAAGTGCGGTTGCTGCCCGCCAACAAGGCCGCCCAGGGCTCGACGGTGGACGCCATTATCTCGCCCGAGGTGGAGGACATGCAGCTGGCTCTGCCGAGCGAAACCCATTCAAACCTGTATGAAGCCTGGATCAAATACAACATCCGGCTGTACCGGCCCGACGGTGAATTGATCGGGGAATGGCCGATCACCGGTTACGGCAAAATGGAAAAGTCCATGTTCACCAGCCGCGGCAAGGGACTGAACTCCGCCATCAACCAGGCCATGCGCAACATCGGGGCGAAACTGGCGCTGGGCTTTTCCAAGCAGGCCGCCGTGAAACAGTGGCTGGCCGGACGCAATGCAGACAATGCCTACCATGCAGAAGTCACACCTTAAACTCCTGCCGCTGCCGGCGGTATGCCTGACCGCCCTGCTGCTCGCGGGCTGCGGGTCCAGAACCGTTATCAACGAGTACCAGGGCAATGCCACGGGCAAGATCCGGCAGAACGAGTCAGTAGTCGTTCTCGGCCGCAATAACAAACCCGATCATGAAACCGAGTCCGATTTCATCGACTGTGTCGGCGATTCCCTCAGCGCCAATGGCAAACACGTCAAGGTCATCCCGCAAAAGCAGTTCGTGGACAGCATGTATCCGTACTTCGAAGCCAGCACCGCGCCCATGAATGTCAAGAACCTGGGCGCCATGATCAAGAATCCTGCCGTGGCCGAAAAACTGTCTGATCTGAACCTGCGTTACCTGATCTGGATTGACGGAGATACCCAGACGACCGATAAAAAAGGCTCCCTGTCCTGCGCCGTCGGTCCCGGCGGCGGTGGCTGTTTCGGCTTCCTCACCTGGGATGACCAGGCCAACTACGAAGCCACTATCTGGGATTTCAAACACCTGTCCCTGTCCGGCAAAATCAGCGCCGAGACCAACGGCACCTCCTACGTGCCGGCAGTAGTTGTCCCCATCCCCCTGCTCGCCCGGGTAGAGTCCCATGCCTGTGAAAGCATGGCCAGGCAGATCAGTCAGCTCATCGATACGCCGGGAGCGAAGCAGGCAAGTAATTGAGCTGGTTGGTGGTTGGCAGGAGTTTAGTCCTGTCTACGAAATACCGGGAAGTAAACAGTCTGTTTTATCGGTCCGGTTGGCAGATTGCTTTTACCATTCACTATTTACTGCTTTTCAGGAATTCCCGCATGTGCACGCTTTCATCGGCGAGGGCAGCTTTGTCCACTTCCCGGCGTTCGGTAATAAGTTTCCTGCCCATCATGAACTCCGCGGGCTTGTTGACGGCATCCACGGCGATAATGCGTCCCTGCCGGAAATAGAACACGGCAAAACTGCGGCTGCCCTCGCGATCGCCGCGCACCACGATCTCGTCATAACCCTGGGACAGCCCTGCGATCTGCAGCTTCAGATCGTATTGATCCGACCAGAACCACGGCAGGGCGTTGTAGGGTTTATCACTTCCGCAGATAGCAGCCGCCGCCGCGCGCGCCTGGTCGGTAGCATTCTGTACGGATTCCAGTCGCACCATGCGTTCATAAACGGGGTTGAAATGCCAGGTGCAGTCGCCGGCGGCGAAAATGTCCTGCGCGCTGCTGCGGGTATGCTCGTCCACGACAATGCCGTTGTCCGTTTTCAACCCGGCGTCCCGGGCCAGTTCCAGGTTGGGTACGATGCCAATGCCGATCACCACCAGTGCGGCATCCAGACGTTCGCCGTCGGCGCACAACACGCGCTGCACTTTCCCGTCACCCTCGAAACCGGTAACCGCGGTGCCGCAACGGATGTCCACGCCCTCTTCCCGGTGCACGCGCGTATAGAATTCCGACACTTCCGGTGCGGTGACCCGCTGCATGACCCGTTCCAGCATTTCCAGCACGGTCACCTGCATGCCCAGCTTATTGAGCACGGCAGCCACCTCCAGGCCGATGTAGCCGCCGCCGACAATCACCGCCGGCGCGCCCGGACTGATATGGTCCCGGATCTGCTCCACGTCGTGGAGAGCGCGCAGGTAATAAACGCCTTCCAGATCCACGCCCGGCAGCGCCACGGTGCGTACCCGCGAGCCCGTGGTCAGACACAGCTTGTCGTAATCCAGGATACTGCCGCCGGACAGGGTCACGGCCCTGCCGCCGGGGTCGACGGCTTCCACCCGGGTCTCCAGCAGGAATTCCACGCCGGCCTCGTCGTAGGCCTCGCGGGAGCGGATGGTGATGTCCTCCAGGGTCTTGTTACCGGCGAGGTAATCCTTGGACAGGGGCGGGCGGTGATAGGGAATGACCGGTTCCTCGCCGACCACCAGAATGCGATCCTCCCAGCCCTCCTGGCGCAGGCTGGTCACCAGCTGGGCCGCGGCATGGCTGGCGCCGACGACGACGCAGGTCTTACTCATCAGGCTTCACCCTCTTTCGTTACTTTTTAAATCAAGAAACATTTTAACGGATTAGCCACAAGGTGGCACAGAGAAAAACTTTGGCAGGTAAATCGTGAATGGTGAATGGTGAATAGTAAAAAACCGGCACATTTACTTTCTCACGATTCACTATTTACGATTCACGATTCACTGCTTTACATGCAGTTCAACGACTTCGTAGATAGCGCGCGTTACTTGCGACAGGTCATTCGGCTCGATGACATACGGAGGCATGATGTAGACCAGCCGGCCGAATGGGCGGACCCAGACGCCGCGGTCGACGAACGCCTGCGGCACTGTATTCATGTCCACGGGATCCACCAGTTCCACCACGCCGACGGCGCCGAGGACGCGGACGTCGTTGACCCCGGGCAGGTCACGGCACGGCTCCAGTTCCCGGCGCATCTGCGCTTCCAGGGCTGCAACCCGCCGCTTCCAGTTGCACGACAGCAGCAGCTTGATGCTGGCCAGGGCCACGGCGCAGGCCAGCGGGTTGGCCATGAACGTGGGACCGTGCATGAAAACGCCGGGCTCCCCCGAACAGATAGCCTCCGCCACCGCCCGCGTTGTCAGGGTCGCGGCCAGGGTCATGGTGCCTCCGGTCAGGGCCTTGCCCAGGCACAGGATATCGGGGCTGATCCCGGCGTGTTCGCAGGCGAACAGGCGGCCGCTGCGGCCGAAACCGGTGGCGATTTCATCGGCAATGAGCAGCACGCCGTGACGGTCGCACAGCTCACGAGCGCGGCGCAGGTATTCGGGATGGTAAAAACGCATGCCACCCGCTCCTTGCAGCACCGGTTCCAGGATGATCGCCGCCACTTCGTCTGTATGCCGCTCCAGCAGTGCCTCGAGTTCGTCTGTGTCTGTCTCGTCCCAGTCCGCATCGAACGCCACGGCCGGCGCGGGGGCAAACAGCTGCTGCGGCAGTACCTGGTTGAACAGGGTATGCATGCCCGTCACCGGATCACACACCGACATGGCGCCGAAGGTATCGCCGTGATAACCCCGGCGGATAGTGAGAAAGCGCTGTCGCCCGTCCCGTCCGCGCGCCGCCTGGTACTGAATCGCCATTTTCATGGCCACCTCGATGGAGACGGATCCCGAATCGGCGAAAAACACCGTCTCCAGCCCGGCCGGCGTCAGCCGCACCAGTTCCTCGGCCAGGGCCACGGCGGGCTCATGGGTGAGGCCGCCGAACATGACGTGGGCCATGTCCTGCAACTGCCGCTGCATGGCCGTGTTGAGCACGGAATGATTATAGCCATGGATGGCGCACCACCACGACGCCATGCCGTCGATCAGCTCACGGCCGTCGGCGAGGCACAAGCGTACACCCCGGGCGGAGACCACGGGAAACACCGGCGCCGCGGCCGTCATGGAGGCATAAGGGTGCCAGACGACACTGCGGTCGCGCGCGATCAGATCGGCATTCATACTGTTAGCGACGGCCATGGCCAAGGGATCATCTTGATTGCGGGGGAGGTCAATGCTACTACTGTTTGCCCGTATTGCCCAACCGAGTACACCCATGCCCGATACCATGCATTATATCGACATTACCGACTTCGGCGGTCCCGAGGGGCTGCAGCTCAGCAGCGGATCGATGCCCCGGCCCGGTCCCGGCCAGGTGCTGATCAAGGTTGCCGCCGCCGGCGTCAACCGTCCCGACGTGATTCAGCGCACCGGCAACTACCCACCGCCGCCCGGCGCCTCGCCGGTCCCCGGACTGGAGATCGCCGGCGAAGTGGTGGAAACCGGCGAGGGCGTGGACAGGCCCGCCGTGGGCGACCTGGTCTGCGCACTGGTGACCGGCGGCGGTTACGCCGAATATGCGGTGGCGGAGGCACCCCTGTGCCTGCCCGTGCCGGACGGTCTGTCCGTGATCGAGGCCGCCGCGCTGCCCGAGACCTTTTTCACGGTATGGAGCAATGTGTTCGATCGCGCGCGGCTGCAGCCGGGCGAATCCTTCCTGGTCCATGGCGGCAGCAGCGGCATCGGCACCACCGCCATACAACTGGCCGCGGCCCTGGGCGCCACTGTCTATACCACCGCCGGCTCGGAAGAAAAATGCGCGGCCTGCCGGGAGCTGGGTGCGACCCGTGCCGTCAATTACCGCAGCGAGGATTTCGTCGAAGTCCTGAAACGGGAAACCGCCGATCGCGGTGTGGATGTGATCCTGGACATGGTCATGGGCGACTACATGCAAAAAAACATCAGCCTGGCGGCAGTCGAGGGCCGGATCGTTATCATTGCCGGGCTGGCCGGCTTCAGCGCCGAGGTGAACTTCGCCCCGGTGATGCTGAAACGCCTGACCATTACCGGATCCACGTTGCGCCCGCGCGATGTAGCCTTCAAGGCCACCGTCGCCGCCGGCCTGCAGCAGCATGTCTGGCCCCTGATCGCAGCGGGCCGCGTACGCCCGGTGATTCACCGGATCCTGCCGCTGGCCGAGGCGGCCGAGGCACACCGCATCATGGAAGCGAGCCGGCACATCGGTAAAATTCTGCTTCAGCCTTAATCAGGTTCTCTTAGATATCTTACTGGCATCCGGCGCGCAAATTTATTACATTAGCGCGCTTTGATTCAGTTATTCAGGAAGTCATATGCCAAAAATTACATATATCGCGGCCGACGGTACCGAGTCCGTGGTGGAGGCAAAAGTCGGGCAGTCGGTGATGCTGAACGCGATTAATAACAATGTCCCCGGTATCGTGGCCGAATGCGGCGGCGCCTGCAGCTGTGCCACCTGCCACGTGCACGTGGATCCGGCCTGGTACGACAAACTGCCGCCGCCCGAGGACATGGAAAAGGATATGCTCGAGTTCGCCATGGATCCCGATGAAACCAGCCGCCTGAGCTGCCAGATAAAGGTCACCGAGGAACTGGATGGCCTGGTGGTACGCACGCCGGAATCGCAATACTAGGAATGTAAGGGGTGGGGTGTAAGTGCAACAACGATGTCCGTATCCCGCCCCGTCCTCGTTCCCACTTCTTTCTCCTTGCCTTAACGGCATAACTGCGTCAGCGGCAGGACAGTACCGCTTCAAAACCGTCGTTGCGTCCCTGTGCCGGTGACCTCAGCAACAGACTGCCGCCGCCGCGCTGCATGATGGTGTCGGCGATGGCCAGTCCGATACCCGAACCCGGCACCGTCGTGCCGCCGCGCACGAATCGCCGCTTGAGTTCCGCCAGGGCCGCGGCGGGGACAACCGGTCCGGCGTTGACCACCTGCACGTCGCCGTCCACAGTCAGCGAGACCCGGACGGGTTCGCCGGGGTCACCGTGCCGCAAAGCATTCTCCACAACATTCCTCAGCGCGATGGCAAACGCGTCAGGATCCATGTGCCAGTCCAGGCTCGTCCGGCCGCCGTCGTCCAGGGTGAGGCGCCAGGCGTATTCCCCGTGCCGGCCCAGTTCTTCCAGGACGGAACGCAGTGCCGGCAGCAGGTCGACAGTCTCTTCCGTTGCAATTCCCGACTGCTCCGCGCGCGAGAGCTGCAGAAGCTTGGCTGACAGCGCGCGCAGGCGTTTCAATGCAGTCTCGATCTGTACAACCCGCTGCCTTGTCGGCCCTTCGTCCAGCTCCGACAGCAACCGCTGGGCCTGAGCCAGGGCGCCGGCCACGGGTGTACGCAGTTCATGGGCGCTGTTGGCGGCAAAAGCCTTTTCCGCCTCCAACGCCGCTCTGACCCGGCCGAGCAGATGATTGATGGACGTCACCATGGGCTGCAGCTCGGCGGGCAGGCCATCGCTCTCCAGCGGCTGGAGGTTTCGATCATCACGGTTGCCGATAGTCCGCCCCAGGCTCAGCAGGGGCCGCAGCCCCCGGCGGACCAGCCAGAGAACGGCGAGCAGGCCCAGGGGCAAAAGCACCAGCAGGGGCAAGAACAGGATCAGCGCCGTCTTCAGCAGCGTCTCGCGCCGGTGCGACAGCGGTTCCGCAACCTGCATGTACAGCCCGCGCCCGAGGGCCGGCTCGGTGTAAACCCGCAGATTCCCGGTACTCACGAAGCCGGCAGCCAGCGGTGCATCGAACGGCGTGACGGCCGCGTCGTGAGACCGGATCAATATACGCCCCGCCGCATCGCGCAGCTGGTAGGTCATATACTCGGCGTGCTTGCCGATACTGATGCGCGGCATAGCCTCGGGCCGGTCGAATTCCCGGTTCTCGTTGACCTCGTGCACGGCCAGGGGCAACAGCCGCTGCGCCGTCTCGGCCATGCCGCTGTCGTAGAAGGCGTTTATTTCATGCTGGATAACGACGACCGCCAGTACGGTGGCGGCCGCCCAGATCAGGACCAGGGCGGCCGTAAGCGTGACCATCAGCCGCCGGGAAATACTGGCCTGTTTCATCACGTCTCCAGGCGATAGCCAACGCCGCGCACAGTGTGTATGCGCTGCCGTCCGATTTTCTTGCGCAGCCGGCTGATGTAGACCTCGATGGTATTGCTCTCCACCTCGGCCCCGAAGGCATACAGGGCGTCTTCAAGGCGATCCTTGGACACCACCGCACCCGGATATTTCAGTAGCTGGTCCAGGACGGCCCACTCCCGCGCGGTCAGCGCTACGTCCCTGCCCTGAACCCTGGCCAGCCTGTTGATCTGGTCGATGATCAGCCCGTCCATGTGAAGGATCGGCTGCGGCCGGCCTTCGTAACGGCGCTTAACCGCGGCCAGGCGTGCGCTCAGCTCATCCAGATCGAAGGGTTTGACAAGATAGTCATCAGCGCCACTGTTCAGTCCCCGGATGCGATCGGATATCTGATCCAGCGCGGTCAGTATAATCACGGCGGCCGTATTGCCGCCGCTGCGCAATGTCCGCAGCAAATCCAGACCGCTGCCGTCGGGCAGGTTCAGATCCAGCAGGATCAGATCGTATTTCACCGTCCTGCAGGAGGTCTCGGCGTCTCCCGCACGGGTCATCCAGTCCACGGCCATGCCCTCACCGGCGAGATGGTCGCGAACAGCCTCACCCAGTATAGGATCATCTTCTATCAGCAATATGCGCATATTTTCGTGCCGGTACATACCGGACAGTTTTACCCCTCCGCCTGACATAGGCCTGAACGGGTTCCCTACCTCCTTTTCAGGCTGGCGTCAGGAACAGACCGTACCATGCGCCCGCACGATTGCGGACTGCCACCTTGATTCTTGACCGATATCAAAAAACCGGCAGGGCTCTTGAATATGATTCCGGCAATGATACTGAACAAACCGTACCAGGACGCCGACAAGGCCTGATTGCAAAGATATGATGGAACTCACAGCCACGCCAGGCAAGATCACCACGGACGGCCCAGGCCGCGTACCGGGAACAGATACGCCTGTATTCACGGAGAGCCGCGCATGATCCACCGGGATCAGGGCTGGTCCTTATGCTGCCGTATTGCCGGGGCGGTGCTGGCACTGTGCCTGGCCGGACACGCTGCAGCGGCGAGCGGCGACGATGCTGCGCCTTTTGTACTGCCCGACTCCGGCAGCCTGTCCCTGGCGGCGGTAGTGCAAGCAACCTATCAGCGCAATCCCACCACGCAGGTGCTGCAGGCCCGGCTGGACGAGGCGGCGGCGGTCCGGCGCCAGGCCGACTCCCTCATCGCCGGCGATGCGGCGCTGCAAGTCCGGCACAATACCGGCCAGGTGGGTAACGAAGAGGGACTGCGTGAATGGGAGTGGGGCATCGAGCTGCCCATCTGGCTGCCCGGCCAGCGGCAGGCACGCCGCAACGAGGCCAGACAGCAACGTCTCGCGGCGACCGCTTCCGAGAGCGCCCTGCGACTGGCCGTGGCCGGCCAGGTGCGCAACCTGCTCTGGACCCTGCGCCTGGACCAGAACCAGGCACACTATACGCACCAGGCCTGGCTTACATCCCGGGATCTGCAGAACGATGTCGCGCGCCGCGTCAAGGCCGGTGAACTGGCGCATCTCGATCTGGTTCTTGCCAGGCAGGAAAGCCTGGATCGCCAGGACACCTTTCAGCAGGCCGATGCCAAACTGCGCCGGGATTATCACCGCTACCGCATCCTCACCGGTCTGGATCGCATCCCCGCCGAATTTCGCGAGACCCGGTCACCGGCCCGGGAAGTGGACAGCCGGCATCCGGCCCTGGCCGATGCCATGGCCGCGGTGGCGGCTGACGAGGCCGTTTACAAGCGGGTCCGGAGCGATCGGCGCGCCAACCCCACACTGACCCTGGGCACCCGCCATGAGCGTGCCGACGCCGCATCCGATTACGTCAACACCCTGGGCATCATCCTGCGCGTTCCCCTGGGGCTGCCTTCCCAGTCCGCCCCCCGGATCGCCGCCTCGGCCACGACCCTGGCCGAATCCCGCACCGAGAGGGATCTGCTGAAGCGCCGGCTGGATACGGAGCTGCAGACCGCACGGGACAGCCTCGCCGCCACACGGATGGCGCTGGAAGTCGCCGGGAAACGGGCCGCGCTGGCCCGGGAAAACCTGACCCTGATTCGCCGTTCCTTCGACCTGGGTGAATCCAACCTGTTTCACGTGCTTCAGGTGCAGGCGCGGGCCTTCGAGGCGGAACTGAAACTGCACGAGAAAACCATCGAACTGCAGGCGGACATTGCCCGCTACAACCAGGCCGTGGGGATTATTCCATGAAACGTTTTATACCGTTGCTGTTTGCCGTAATGCTTTTTCCTGCCTGGCCGCCGGTGCGGGCCGCCGGGGACGTCGTCAACATGAACGCCGATCAGATTGCGAGTCATGACATAGAGACGGCGACGCCGGTGCCGGTATCGCGTTTTTCCACCAACAAGCTGCCGGCCGAAGTCGTTGTCCCCAACGCCCAGAAGCGGGTCATCAGCGCACCCCAGCCCGGCCTGATCGAGGTCATGCTGGTGGCCGTGGGCGATCACGTGAAGAAAGATCAGATCGTGGCGCACCTGCGCAGTCCCGATCTCATCACGCGCCAGAGCGATTTCCTGCAAACCCAGAGCCGTCTCGGCCTGGCCAGGAGCAACTTCGAACGCGACAAACAGCTGTACAAGGAAGGCATTATCGCCCAGCGCCGCTATCTCGAGTCGCGCAGCCGGTATCAGGAACTGCAGGCCCTCATGGCGCAGCGTCGCCAGACCCTGCACCTGGCCGGCATGAGCGACGCCGCTATCAACAAGCTGGAAAAGGACAAGGTGCTGACCGGCAGCCTGGATGTCCGGTCACCCATGGACGGCGTCATCATGGATCAGATGGCCGTGGCCGGCCAGCGCATGGAAGCCGCATCCCCCCTCTACCGCATCGCCTACCTGAACCCGCTGTGGCTGGAAATTCACGCGCCGCTCAAACTTGCCGGAGAGGTGCAGCTCGGTGACAAGGTCAGCGTCGCGGGCAGCAAGGCCCGCGGCCACATCATCACCATCGGCAGCGGCATGCATCCCGCCGACCAGGGCATTCTGTTGCGGGCCGAGGCGGATCAGGGCCTGGTGGACCTGCGACCGGGCCAGTTCGTGCAGGTCACCATCGAGTGCCAGTGCAGATCCGCCGATACCTATTCCCTGCCGCGATCCGCCATCGTTCGCGTGGGACAGCGCACCCTCGTGTTCGTGCGCGTGCCCGCGGGTTTCGCCGCCCGGGACGTGACCCTGCGCCAGGATACGGAGGAAGCCGCCATTGTCAGCGGCGCCCTGAACCCGGACAGCGCCGTGGTCGTCAACGGCACTGCCACCCTCAAGGCGGCGCTCAGCGGCATAGGCGGAGGCGATTAAAGTGCTGAACCGGCTGATCCAGTTCGCCCTGACCCAGCGCCTGTTGATGCTGCTGGTGGTGGCTCTGCTGGCGGCGGGCGGCTGGTATGCTTTCAGCAACCTGCCTATCGACGCCTTTCCCGACGTCTCCACCACCCAGGTCAAGGTCATCGTCAAGGCGCCGGGCATGACCCCAGGGGAAGTGGAGTCCCGGATCACGTCGCGCATCGAGGTGGAAATGCTGGGTATTCCCAACCAGACCATGCTGCGCTCCACGTCCAAATACGCCCTGGCGGACATTACCATCGACTTTGCCGGAGGCACGGATATCTACTGGGCCCGCCAACAGGTCGCCGAGCGCCTGGGCGGCATCTGGGGGGACCTGCCGGCGGATATCAGCGGCGGCATGGCGCCCATGACCACGCCGCTGGGAGAAATGCTGATGTTCACGCTGGACGGTCCGCAATCGCTGCGGGAACGCCGCAGCCTCCTGGACTGGGTGATCCGGCCGGCGCTGCGTACGGTGCCCGGAGTCGCCGATGTCAATTCCCTGGGCGGACGGGTGCGCACCTTCGAGGTCGTGCCCGACGAGGCCAGTCTCTACGCCCAGGGTCTGACCATGCAGCAACTGGCCGCTACCCTGATGGCCAACAACCGCAACGACGGCGCCGGCCGGCTCACCGACGGCGAGGAAACCATGCTGGTACGCAGTCAGGGCAGCATCACCGGCCTGGATGATCTGGCCGACATCGTGGTCAAACCGAACCCGGTGGAACCGGTGCGGCTCGACGACGTCGCCGACGTGCATATCGGTTCATTGACACGCTACGGCGCCGTCACCCATGACGGCCTGGGCGAGACCGTCGAGGGCCTGGTGCTGGGACTGCGTGGCGCCAACGCCCGCAGCGTGGTGGAAGGGGTCAAGAACAAGCTGGCGGCGCTGCTTCCCGCCCTGCCCGCGAACCTGAAGACGAATATTTTTTATGATCGCGGCAGCCTGGTCGACAATGCCGTGGAAACCGTGTCCGGCGCCCTGCAGGAAGCCATCATCCTGGTGCTGATCCTGCTGGTGGTGTTCCTGGCCAACCTGCGCGCGGCCCTGACCGTGGCATTAATCCTGCCGCTGGCCGCCCTGTCCACGTTCATTCTCATGCGCTGGTTCGGGCTTTCCGCCAATCTCATGAGCCTGGGCGGACTGGCTATCGCCATCGGCATGCTGGTGGATGCAGCCGTGGTGGTAGTGGAGAACGTCGTCTCGCATCTGTCGCGGCAGGATGCCGCCCTGGAAAAACTGCCGCGCCTGCATCTCATTTACCGGGCAGTCAGCGAAGTGTCCGTGCCCGTAGCTTCGGGTATTCTCATCATTATTATCGTGTTCCTGCCGCTGCTCACCCTGCAGGGCCTGGAAGGAAAGCTGTTCACCCCCGTGGCCGTTACTATCGTCTTCGCCCTGGCTTCGTCCCTGATCCTGTCGCTGACCGTGATCCCGGTACTGGCGTCGTTTCTCCTGGGCCGGGTCAGCCATACCGAGCCGTGGCTGGTGCGCCAGCTGGAGCGCGCCTATATCCCGACGCTGCGCTGGTGCCTGGGCCACGGCCGCATTGTGGCGGGAGTGGCCGCGCTGCTGCTGGTGATTGCCGGTCTCGGCTATTTCATGCTGGGCAAATCCTTCATGCCCACCATGGACGAGGGCAGTCTCATCGTGCAGCTGGAGAAACTGCCATCCATCAGCCTGGAGGAATCCCTGCGCACGGATACCATGGTACAGAAGGCGCTGCTCCGGGAAGTGCCCGAGATCACGCATATCGTGGCGCGTACCGGCTCGGACGAACTGGGGCTGGATCCTATGGGCCTCAACCAGACCGACACCTTCCTGGAACTCAAGCCCCGGGACCAGTGGCGCATGCCGGATAAGGCCGGCCTCATCGACGCCATCCGCGGCGTGCTGGATCGTTTCTCCGGCTTTTCCTATTCCTTCACCCAGCCCATCCAGATGCGCGTATCGGAAATGCTCACCGGCGTGCGCGGCGACCTGGCCATCAAGATCTTCGGCAATGACATGGACAGCCTGAACCGGACGGCCGACGCTATCGTCGCCGCGGTCAGCAAGGTGCCGGGCGCCGAGGACGTGTACACGCCCAGGAACGAGGGCGTGCAGTACCTGCAGGTCAACCTGGATCGCGTCGCCATCGGCCGGGTCGGCCTGTCCGTGGACGACATCGAGAACGTGCTCAGGACCTATCTCGAAGGCCGGCAAATCGGCACCGTTTATGAAGGCGCGCGGCGCACGGCGCTGGTGATCCGCGGCAAACCCGGCCTGCGCGCCTCGCCGCCGCAATTCGAGAACCTCATGATAACCCTGGACGACGGCCGCAGCGTACCGCTGGGCAGCCTGGCCACCCTGCAGCGCACCGACGGGCCGGTGGCCATCAACCGGGAGCTGGGTACCCGCATGACCGTGGTCATCGCCAACGTAACCGGCCGCGACCTGGTGAGTTTTGTCGAGGACGCGAAACAGGCGGTAGCGAAGCAGGTGAAACTCCCTCCCGGTTCCTATCTCGCCTGGGGCGGACAGTTCGAAAATCAGCAGCGCGCGGCCCGCCGCCTGGGTATGGTGGTGCCGGTGGCCCTGGGACTGATCTTCCTGCTGCTGTTCACCACCTTCCGTTCCGTGCCCCAGTCCCTGCTGATCCTGGCCAATATTCCCTTCGCCCTGGTCGGCGGCGTGGTCGGCCTGTGGCTCACCGGCGAATACCTTTCCGTGCCCGCCTCCGTCGGGTTCATTGCCCTGCTCGGTATCGCCGTGCTCAACGGCGTGGTGATGGTGACCTATTTCAACCAATTGCGGAACCACGGCATGCCCCTGGACCAGGTGGTGGTGGAAGGCGCCCGGCGGCGGCTGCGGCCGGTGATGATGACGGCCAGCATCGCCGCCTTCGGCCTGGTGCCACTGCTGTTCGCCACGGGGCCCGGTTCGGAAATCCAGCGGCCGCTGGCGGTGGTGGTCATCGGCGGCCTGGTCACTTCCACGGCCCTGACGCTGATCCTGCTGCCGATGCTGTATCGGCGCTTCGGCGGTAACTGAACGAGGAAATGGATATGGAAGAAGTCCTGCTGACTATCATCACGGTGCCCGAGATCGAGGCTTCCCTGGTCGACTGGCTGCTGACCCGGGACGATATTACCGGTTTCAGCAGCGCCGCCATCAGCGGTCACGGCACCCAGCACGCACACCTGAGCACGAGTGAGCAGGTGAGCGGCCGCCAGAACCAGATAGAGGTACAGATCCAGGCTTCACGCGCCGTGGCCGAGGCCCTGCTGCAGGCGCTGAAACGGGACTTCGAGGGCACGGACATTCATTTCTGGATGAGTCCGCTGCTGGCCGCCGGGCATCTGGATTAGGCAGCGCCAGCGGGCTCCGGCTATTGATTGTGGAGGGGCTAGGGGCTAGGGGCTAGGGGCTAGGGGCTAGGGGCTAAAACGATGGTGGCTTTTCCCTTCGTACTATTAATTTTTTTTATCCCCTGGCTCCTAGCTCCTAACTCCTTTCCGCGCGGTTACATGTTGGAATAGTTCGGGCCGCCCCCGCCCTCGGGGGCTACCCAGACGATATTCTGGGACGGATCCTTGATATCACAGGTCTTGCAGTGCACGCAGTTCTGCGCATTGATCTGGAAGCGCCGGCGGCCATCCTCCTCGACAATCTCGTACACGCCGGCGGGACAGTAACGCTGCGCCGGCTCGTCATAGCGCGGCAGGTTTTTTTCCAGGGGCACGTCCGCATCCTTCAGGGTCAGGTGCACGGGCTGATCTTCCACGTGATTGGTGTTGGACAGGTACACCGAGGAAGTTTTGTCGAAGCTGAGGCTGCCGTCGGGTTTCGGGTAATCGATGGGCGTCGCCCCTGCGGCCGGCTTCAGGCAGGCGTAATCGGGGCGGGTGTCACGCAGGGTCAGGGGCAGGCGTCCCCCGAACAGGTTCTGGTCCAGGTAATTGAAGGCGCCGCCGAGCAGGGCGCCGAAACGGTGGATGGCGGGGCCGAAGTTGCGGCTGCGGTAGAGTTCGTCATACAGCCAGCTGGCGCGGAATTTTTGCGCATAGGCCGCCGGCGCATCGCCGCCCTGCCCGCCCGCGGCCAGGCATTCCGCCACGGCCTCGGCCGCCAGCATGCCGGATTTCATGGCCGTGTGGTTGCCTTTGATCTTGGCAAAGTTGAGGGTACCGAGATCGCAGCCGATGAGTGCGCCGCCCGGAAATACCATCTGCGGCAGGGAATTGTAGCCGCCCTTGGTGATGGCGCGGGCACCGTACTCCAGGCGCCGGCCGCCTTCCAGGCTGGCCGCGATCACGGGATGATGCTTGAAGCGCTGGAATTCGTCGAAGGGTGACAGGAAGGGATTGCTGTAGGAGAGATCGACAATCAGGCCGACGGCAACCCGGTTGTCCTCCAGGTGATACATGAAGGAGCCGCCCGGATTGGCGTTGTTCAGCGGCCAACCGACGCCGTGCACCACCCGGCCGGGCTGGTGGCGGGACGGCTCGACTTCCCACAATTCCTTCAGGCCGATGGCGTAATGCTGGGGATCCGCCCCTGCATCGAGCCGGAACTGCTGCAGCAGCCGCTTGCCGATATGGCCGCGGCAGCCTTCCGCGAACAGGGTGTATTTGGCACGCAACTCGATGCCGGGCGTATACACGCCCTCCTTCGGCTTGCCCTCGCGGTCCAGGCCGTGATCGCCGGTGACGATGCCGCGCACGACGCCGTCCTCGAGAATGGCGTCCCGGGCGGCGAAGCCCGGAAAGATATCCACGCCCAGTTCTTCCGCCTGCTCGCCCAGCCAGCGACACAAGCTGCCCAGGGAGATGATGTAGTTGCCCCGGTTGTGCATGCTCTTCGGCGCCAGGGCGTTCGGCCATTTCAGTGCCGCAGACTCGCTGCGGAACAGGTAGATGTCATCGCGGGATACCGGCGTCTGCAGCGGCGCGCCGCGGTCCCGCCAGTCCGGAAACAGTTCGTCCAGGGCGCGCGTCTCGAACACGGCACCCGAGAGGATGTGGGCGCCGACCTCGGAACCTTTCTCGATGATGCACACCTCGATGCCGGTGTCCGACTCCGCGGCCGCCTGTTTCAGGCGGCAGGCCGCCGCCAGGCCGGCCGGACCGGCGCCGACGATAACCACGTCATACTCCATCACATCGCGTTCTGTTGTCATGATTCGTTCAGCCTGCAGTATGGATGGCGGATGCTGATCCCCGCGCCGGCCCCGTTATTGTCTGTCTCAATCGGCGCTGTTGCGCAGGATGATCTTGCCGGTATGGCTCTGGGATTCCATGTATTCATGGGCCTGCGCCGCTTCGGCCAGCGGAAACACCCGGTCGATGACGGGTTCGATTTTGTCCCGGTTGACGAAATCCAGCATGGCGCCGAATTCGTCCGGCGAACCCATGGTTGTGCCCTGCAGCCGGTTCTGCCGGAAAAACAGTTTGGCCATGGACAGGCCCGTATCGGGATTGCCCAGGGTGGCGCCGTAGAAAACGTAACGCCCGCCCGGTGCCAGAATATCCAGGAGGGGGTTCAACTCCCGGCCGCCGGCGCTGTCGATGATGAGATCAAAGCCGCCGGTCTGTTTTTTCAGGGTCTTGTAACAACCTTCATCCCGGTAATTTTCACCGCCCGCGGCACCCAGCTCGCGGGCCAGGGCGAGCTTCTCCGCGCTGCTGCTGGTGACAAAGACCCTGGCACCCAGGCGGGCACACCAGAGGACGGCGAATCCGGCCACGCCGCCGCCGGCTCCGGTGACCAGCACCTTCTGGCCGGCGGCCACTTCCCCCTGGGTGACAGCGGCGCGCCAGGAGGTCAGGCCCGCCAGGGGCACGGCAGCGGCCTGTTCCCAGGACAGGTGCGCCGGCCGGGGCCGGAGGTTGGCCGCCGGCACGCAGATGTATTCGGCGAAGGTGCCGGGATCCGGCATGCCCAGGACCCGGAAGTCCGGTCCGGCGCAGCGTCCGTCCCCGCCCCATTCCATGGCCGGGTAAATAATCACTTCGCGGCCGACAAGGGAATCGTCTGCATCCGGGCCGACGGCATCGACAATGCCGGCGCCGTCGGAGCCGGGGATGCATGGTAGCTGCATGCGCGGGTACAGGCCGCGGGTCATCCACACGTCGCGTCGGTTCAGGGCCGAGGCCATGAGCCGCACCCGGGCTTCGCCGGCACGGGGCGCCGGCGCTTCCACTTCCTCCAGGGACAAGGACCCCGGACCTTCGCTTTCACGCAGCAGAATCGCTTTCATACCGATACCTGACCTCTCCGAAATATTGAATATATGTTATTGAAATCAAAGAAAAATATAAACTTGTTTGTTTCAAGCAAGTATATCATAATAGCTTCACAAGAATACAGGGCATCTCCCCGCCCATGGCGGGCCATGGCATTTATTCCTTAATTTTCAGCATAGTAAATATCAAAGTCTATGAGCACCTATACCGCTCCCCTGAGGGATATGCGCTTTGTCCTGGACGAGTTGGCGGGTCTGGGAGAGATTTCCCGCTTCCCCGCCTACAGTGAGGCGACACCCGACATTGTCGCGGCGATCCTGGAGGAAGCCGCGAGCCAGGCCGGCGACGTCCTGGCACCACTCAACCAGCCGGGAGACGAGATCGGCAGTGTCCTGAGGGACGGCAGGGTCGCCACCCCCCCGGGTTATGCCGAAGCCTATCGCCAGTTCCGTGAATCCGCCTGGCAGAGCCTGCCCTGCAATCCCGACCACGGCGGCCAGGGCCTGCCCCAGCTGCTGGCGGCGGCAGTCAACGAAATGTGGCACTCCGCCAACATGGCCTTCGCCCTGTGCCCCATGCTCACCGAAAGCGCCATCGAACTGCTGGAGAACCACGCCTCCCCGGAACTCAACCAACTGTACACGACGAAACTCATTTCCGGCGAATGGACCGGCGCCATGGACCTGACGGAACCCCAGGCGGGATCCGATCTGGCGGCCATCAAGTCCCGGGCCGTGCCCGACGGCGATCACTACCGGATCAGCGGCCAGAAGATCTTTATCACCTGGGGCGATCACGATCTCACCGACAATATCGTACACCTGGTGCTGGCGCGGCTGCCCGACGCGCCGCCGGGCATCAAGGGCATCTCCCTGTTCCTGGTGCCCAAACATCCGGTACAGGAAGACGGTAGCCCGGGACCCCACAACGATCTCTATCCCGTGTCCCTGGAACACAAGCTGGGCATCCACGCCAGCCCCACCTGTGTCATGAGTTACGGGGACAACGGCGGCGCCATCGGCTACCTGGTGGGTGAGGAACACAACGGCGTCGCCTGCATGTTCACCATGATGAACCACGCGCGCCTGGCAGTGGGCATGCAGGGTCTAAGCATCAGTGAAAGGGCCTATCAGCAGGCCAGGGACTACGCACGGGAAAGGATCCAGGGAAGAGTGCCGGATATGGGCGATCGCGCCACTATCATCCACCATCCCGACGTGCGCCGCATGCTCATGACCATGAAGGCCGGTACGGAGGCCATGCGCGCCCTCTGTTACCTGACCGCGGCATCCCTGGATTACAAGCACCATGGCAAGGATGAAGGAGAACGCAAAACCCATGCGGAAATGTTCGCGCTGCTGACGCCGGTGGTAAAAGCCTGGTGCACGGAACTGGCCCAGGAACTGACCTCCCTGGGCATACAGGTGCACGGCGGCATGGGCTACATCGAGGAAACCGGCGCCGCGCAGTTCTTCCGGGATGCACGCATTACTACCATCTACGAGGGCACCACCGGTATCCAGGCCCGGGACCTGGTGGAACGGAAAGTTTTGCGGGACGGCGGCAGGGTCCTGCAGCGCCTGCTGGGTGACATGCAGGATACCGTAGCCTCACTGGGCGGCAGCAACGACGCGGACATGAACATCGTACGCAGCCACCTGGAAAACGGCATCCAGCACCTGCGGGAAGCCGCGGAATGGCTGCTGGCAAACCATGAACAGGACGGGCATCTGCCGGGGGCCGCGTCATACAACTTCCTGATGCTGGCCGGCACGGTCCTGGGCGGCTGGCTCATGGCCAGGGCGGGGCTGGCGGCGCAGGCAAAGCTGGGCGAGGAGCAAGAGGACGCGGCATTTTACCGGGCCAAGATCACCAGCGCCCGCTTCTACGCCGAGCACATCCTGACCCGCTCTCATTATTATTTGCAGACCGTCCTGGCCGGCAGCGACAGCATGATGCAGCTGGAAGCGGATCAGTTCTGAGCGCGACGCCCTAGTCCAGGGAATCCAGGGCGCTGGAAAACGCCGGCAGCGCCTCGAACAGATCAGCCACCAGGCCGTAGTCGGCCACCTCGAAAATAGGCGCTTCCTCGTCCTTGTTGATGGCCACGATCACCTTGCTGTCCTTCATACCGGCCAGGTGCTGGATGGCCCCGGATATGCCCACGGCGATATACAGTTCCGGCGCCACGATCTTGCCGGTCTGGCCCACCTGGTAGTCATTGGGCACGTAGCCTGCATCCACGGCGGCCCGGGAGGCCCCGATGGCCGCATCCAGCTTGTCGGCGATATCCTCCAGCAACTTGAAGTTCTCCGCCGTACCCAGACCCCGGCCGCCGGAGATGACCACCCTTGCCGTGGTCAGATCCGGGCGTTCCGACTCGCTGAACTGGCGTTCGACGAATTCCGATAGCCCCGCCGCCGGCGTAGCTTCCAGTTCTTCGACCGCCGCCGAACCGCCCGCGCCCGCGGCCGGATCGAAGGCGGTGGTACGCACGGTAAGCACCTTGACGGGATCGGCGCTCCGCACCGTGGCCAGGGCGTTGCCGGCATAGACGGGCCGCACGAAGATGTCGCCGGAAACGACTTTGACAATATCCGAGACCTGGGCCACGTCCAGCAGCGCCGCCACCCGCGGCAGGAGATTCTTGCCGAAGGTCGTGGCCGGGGCCAGCACATAGCCCGCTCCCTCCGCCGCCTTGACCACCAGCGGGGCCAGTTCCTCGGCCAGGCCGTGCTCGAAGTGCGGGGCATCCGCGAGCAGCACGCGCTTCACGCCCGCCACCGCGGAGGCCGCTTCCGCCACGGCACCGCAGTCGTGGCCCGCTACCAGCAGGGTGACTTCATCCCCCAGCTGTCCGGCCGCGGTGACGGCCGGCAGCACCGACGTGGAAAGTCGGCGGTTGTCATGTTCGGCTACGACGAGAACGCTCATATCAGATCACCTTGGCTTCATTGTGCAGTTTATCGACCAGCTCCTCCACGGACTCGACCCGGACGCCGCCGCTGCGCACGGGCGGCTCGGCGACAGCGGTCACCGACAGCCGGGGGGAGAGATCCACACCGAGCTCGTCGCCGGCAATTTTATCCAGCGGTTTCTTCTTGGCCTTCATGATGTTCGGCAGCTTGATGTAACGGGGTTCGTTCAGCCGGAGGTCGGTGGTGACGACTGCCGGCATTGTGAGGGACAGGGTTTCCAGGCCGCCGTCCACCTCGCGCGTGACCTTTACCCTCCCGTCCCCGGGTTCGATCTTCGAGGCAAAGGTACCCTGGGCCCAGCCCAGCAGGGCCGCCAGCATCTGGCCGGTCTGGTTGTTATCATCGTCAATGGCCTGCTTGCCCAGGATAACCAGGTCCGGCGACTCCTTCCCGACCACGGCCTGCAGCGCCTTGGCGACCCCCAGCGGCTGCAGCTCCGCGTCCGCTTCCACCAGCAACGCCCGGTCCGCGCCCATGGCCAGGCCGTGGCGCAATACTTCCTCGCACTTCGCCGTCCCGATGGAGACCAGGACCACTTCCTCCGCCTGGCCGGCTTCCTTCAGGCGTATCGCCTCTTCCACCGCGATCTCGCAGAAGGGGTTCATGGCCATCTTGACGTTGGCGGTTTCCACGCCGCTGCCGTCCTTTCGGACGCTGACGCGCACGTTGGCGTCGATGGTGCGTTTCACAGGAACCAGTATTTTCATTCGTTTAACCCCGACTAGTCGATGCTCACAAGTTTGTTATCAAGCAACATTCGCGTAATGCCATGGTTGTAAAACAGCTTTGAACCACGGAGGACACGGAGAACACGAAGAAAACAGAATACACAGTTTCCATTAACAAACCTCCGTGTGCTCCGTGATCTCCGTGGTTAATCCGGAATCCAGCAGTAATAGCAGACTATGAGCGTTGGCTTCCCTGCGTTTTGGTTTCGTACTCGTTGAACGTTTGCCCGCTCGCGGCGAGTTTCTTCACCAGTTCCGAAGGCTGGAACCACATCTCGCCGTAATCCCCCAGGCTCTTCCGGTAGTGATCCAGGGCAGTGCGGATTTTATCCAGGCCGATCTCCCCGGCATACTGCATGGGCCCGCCGCGCCAGACGGGAAAGCCGTAGCCGTTGGTATAGATCAGATCGATGTCGCCGGCGCGGTAGGCGATGCCCTCTTCCAGGATGCGGGCCCCTTCATCAATCAGGGGATAGATACAGCGCTGTACGATTTCCTCGTCATCGATCTCGCGCCTTTCCACGCCCAGCTCCCCGGCCAGACGTTCGGCGAGGGCGGTGAGCTCGGGATCGTCTTCCTGCTTGCGCCCCTCGTGAAGATAATAGCCGCGCCCGGTCTTCTGGCCATAGCGATCCATTCTGCAGAGTTCGTCGCCCAGGACGGCGTAGCCGGGATCGTGGGAGATGGCGTCCCGGTTGCCCTCGCGCATGAGGTACAGCACGTCCAGGCCGATCATGTCCATCATGGTGATGGGCCCCATGGCCATGCCGAATCCGGTCAGGGCCTTGTCAACCCGGGCCGGCTCCGCCCCTTCCAGCACCAGCCGCTGGGCCTCGCGCATGTAGGGTTCCAGCATGCGGTTACCGACGAAACCGTAGCAGACGCCGACCACGATGGGCAGCTTGCGGATCCGGCGGCCGACTTCCAGTACCGTCGCGAGCACCTCCGGCTCGGTCTTTTCACCCCGTACCACCTCCAGCAGGCGCATGACATTGGCCGGGCTGAAAAAGTGCATGCCGACGACGTCGCCGGGTCGGGAAGTCACGCCGGCGAGCCGGTTCAGATCCAGGGTGGAGGTGTTGCTGGCCAGGATGCAGCCGGCCTTGCAGATGCGATCCAGTTCCGACAACACTTTTTCCTTGAGGTCGAATTTCTCGAACACGGCTTCGATCACCAGGTCCGCATCGGCAAGCACACCGTAATCCGTCGTGGTAGTCAGCAGGGACAGTTGCCGATCCACCTGTTCCTGGCCGAGACGTCCCCGTTTTACGGAAACAGCGTAATTGGATTTCATCCTGTCGAGTCCCTTCTGCAGGGCCTCGTCGGAGACGTCCACCAGCGTCACCGGGATGCCGGCGGCGAGAAAGCTCATGGTGATGCCGCCGCCCATGGTGCCCGAACCCACCACGCCGACCCCGTCCACGCGCCGCGGTCCGGTTTCGGCGCCGATGCCGGGGATCTTTTTGGCCGCCCGCTCGGCGAAGAACAAATGCTTCTGCGCCCGGTGCTGCGGCGTATCCACGCAACTCTTGAACAGCTCCATCTCGTAGTCCAGGCCCTTTGACAGGGGCAGCCGGCAGGCCGCCTCCACCGCCCGGATGGCCTGCTCCGGCGCGTAAAAACCACGCAGCTGTCTGGCCATGGACTTGCGGTAGTCCGCCAGGTACTCCTCCGTCAGCACCGCTTCCGGCTGCGGCAAATCCGGGCAGCGGTGCCGTGCCGCCTTCTCCTGCAGGAGGGATTTTACCCAGGTGAGGGCCGCGGCACGGAAGTCCGCCTCCGGGTCCGCGATCTGATCCACCAGTCCGAGTTCCAGCGCCCGTTCCGCCGCGATCGGCTTGCCGGTGACGATCATGTCCAGCGCCGTCGCGGGATCGATGCGCCGGGGCAGGCGCTGTGTGCCGCCCGCTCCCGGAATGATACCCAGGGTCACCTCGGGAAATCCCAACCGCGCGCCGGGACGGGCCAGGCGATAGTCACCGGTCAGCGCCAGTTCCAGCGCACCGCCCATGGTGGTGCCGTTCAACGCGAACACCAGCAGCTTGGGACAGGCTTCCAGGTAATTGCACAATTCATGCAGAGCCGGCTCTTCCCAGAACGGGCCGCTCTCGAATTCCGTAATATCGGCGCCGGCGGAGAACAGCTTGTCGCTGCCCGTAACCAGGATCGCGGAGACCGCAGGATCTTCCACGGCACTCTCCACGGCGGTCTTGATGGCCGAACGCAGCGCATGGCCGAGGGAATTCACCGGCGGCTGATCCAGGGTGATGATGGCGATAGCTTCGGAAATCTTGTAATCAACGGGACTCTGATTCAATGTCGTCACCTATTCGTTTCATTGGTTACTCTCGGCGTCCCTGCGGATTCAGACGTACCATAACGGAAAGTCTGTCGTACGAGCAGACATGCCGCTATGGAAACTCGGCGTATTATCTGAAGCTTTACATGTTGCGACGGTATTCGCCGCCCACTTCGAAGAAGGCTCCGGTTATCTCCCCCAGGGAACAACAGCGCACCGTCTCCATCAATTCGGCAAACACGTTTTTGTTGTTGATCACCGCTTCCTGCAGGCGGCGCAGGGCATCCGCGGATACGCCTGCATTTTGTTCCTTGAATTCACGCAGCCGGCGGATCTGTCCCTGCTTTTCCTCTTCCGTCGCTCGCGAAAGTTCGACTATCGACTCCTCCTGAGCCTCCGGGTTCAGGAAGGTATTCACGCCGACGATGGGCAGGCTGCCGTCATGCTTCCTGTGCTCGTAGTTAATCGATTCCTCCTGGATCTTGCCGCGCTGGTAACCCGTTTCCATTGCTCCCAATACGCCGCCCCGATCTGAAAGGCGTTCGAATTCCGACAATACGGCCTCCTCCACCAGGTCGGTCAGCTCATCGATGATGAACGAACCCTGGTTGGGATTTTCGTTTTTCGCCAGCCCCCATTCCTTGCTGATGATCAGCTGGATGGCCAGGGCGCGCCTGACCGAATCTTCCGTAGGCGTGGTGATGGCCTCGTCATAAGCGTTGGTATGCAGGCTGTTGCAGTTATCATAGATGGCGATCAGCGCCTGCAGGGTCGTACGTATGTCATTGAACGACATTTCCTGCGCGTGCAGCGAACGCCCGGAAGTCTGGATATGGTACTTCAGCTTCTGGCTGCGCTCGTTGCCGCCGTATTTGTTCCGCATTGTCGTCGCCCAGATGCGCCTCGCGACCCGGCCCAGCACCGTGTATTCGGGGTCCATGCCGTTGGAGAAGAAAAACGACAGGTTGGGCGCGAAATCGTCTATGTTCATGCCCCTGGCGAGATAGGTCTCGACATAGGTAAAGCCGTTGGCCAGGGTCAGCGCCAGCTGGGTTATGGGATTCGCGCCGGCTTCTGCAATGTGATAACCGGAAATGGAAACGGAATAGAAATTCCTGATGTTGTTCTCGACGAAATATTCCTGAATATCCCCCATCATCTTGAGAGAAAACTCGGTGGAGAAGATGCAGGTGTTCTGGCCCTGGTCCTCTTTCAGGATATCGGCCTGCACCGTGCCCCGCACGTTCTGCAGGGCCCATGACTTGATGCCGGCGTATTCCTCCCGGGTCGGTTCGCGCCCGTTTTCATGCCTGAACCTGGCCGCCTGTTGATCGATGGCGGTATTGAGAAACATGGCCAGGATGGTCGGCGCCGGGCCGTTGATGGTCATGGAAACAGACGTCGTCGGGCTGCAGAGATCGAAGCCGTCGTACAGCACCTCCATGTCGTCCAGAGTGGCGACGGAGACGCCGGAGGTGCCGATCTTCCCGTAAATATCCGGGCGCTCGTCGGGATCGAAACCGTACAGGGTGACGGAATCGAACGCCGTGGACAGGCGCTTGGCCTCGGAATGTTCCGACAGGCGCTTGAACCGGCGGTTGGTCCGGAACGGATCGCCTTCCCCGGCGAACATGCGGGTGGGGTCCTCACCTTCGCGCTTGAAGGGAAACACGCCCGCGGTGAACGGGAACCTGCCGGGAATGTTTTCCAGCATCAACCAGCGCAGCAGTTCGCCGTGATCCTCATACTTCGGCAACACCACCCTCGGGATCCGGGTGCCGGACAGCGTGGTGCTGGTCAGTCTCGCCCGGACCTCCCGGTCCCTGACCTTGAACACGTATTCTTCGCCCTGGTAGCTTTCCCGGAGTTGCGGCCATTCCCGCAACAGCGCTGCGGCCTCCCCGTCCAGCTGCCGTTCGCGTTCCTCGATGAGCTCATCCAGGGTATCGTCGCGGCCGCCGGCCTGCCCGAGCATGTTCCTGCTGGCGGTCAGCTGCTGCAGTTCGCGCGCGGTTCCTGCCTGCTCTTCCACAAAGCGGCGGTAACCGCGGCAGGTCTCGGCGATTTCCGCCAGGTAGCGCTGGCGGTTCTGGGGCACGATGATGGTTTTTTCGGAAGAACTTCTGACGGAGACGGGCGGCAACCTGCCGCCGGCCGCGTCCTTGACGCCCGTGATCTCCGCGAGATACTGGTACAGCGCGGTCACGCCGTCGTCGTTGAACCGGGATGCAATGGTGCCGAACACCGGCATCTCACCGGGCTCGCTGGCAAAGGCCTGCCGGTTACGCTGCATCTGTTTCGCCACGTCGCGCAGAGCGTCGTCGCCGCCTTTGCGATCCAGCTTGTTGATGGCCACAACATCGGCGTAGTCCAGCATGTCTATCTTTTCCAGCTGGCTGGCCGCGCCGAATTCCGGAGTCATTACGTACAGGGAGTTGTCGACGAAGGGGACGATACCGGCATCACCCTGCCCGATACCCGGCGTTTCCACCACGACCAGGTCAAAGCCGGCCAGCTTGATGACATTAATAATGTCCCGTACATAGGCGGGTATTTCCGAGCCGCCGCCGCGGTTGGCGATGGAACGCATGTAGATATTCGGCGCATAGATGGCGTTCATGCGGATCCGGTCACCCAGCAGGGCTCCGCCGGTCTTGCGGCGCGTGGGATCGATGGCAAGAATGCCTATATTCAGGCTGTCTCCGCGATCGAGACGAAAACGCCTGATGATTTCATCGGTCAGTGAAGACTTGCCCGCGCCGCCGGTACCGGTGATGCCCAGTACCGGTACGGCTTTCTTTTCCGCCTGGGCGGCGAGCCGCTCAAGCCCGGTATCGGGCACAGTCCGGTTCTGAAGAGCGCTGATCACCCGGGCCAGGTATTGCCGGTCGCCGGCCAGCGCGCCGGCATCGATGGAATCAACGGCGGCGGGGACGACGTCACAACGTTCGATCATGTCATCGATCATTCCCTGCAGACCCAGCTTCTGCCCGTCGGCGGGAGAATAGATACGCTCGACGCCGTAATCATGCAGTTCCCTGATTTCGTTCGAGACGATAACGCCGCCGCCGCCGCCGAATACTCGTATATGCCCCGCTCCCCGTTCACGCAGCATGTCTATCATGTACTTGAAATATTCGACGTGGCCGCCCTGATAGGAACTCACGGCGATGGCCTGCACGTCTTCCTGCAGGGCGGCATCGACCACCTCGTGAACCGAGCGGTTATGTGCCAGGTGTATCACCTCGGCACCCGAGGCCTGAAGGATGCGCCGCATGACGTTGATGGCGGCGTCATGGCCGTCAAACAGGCTTGCCGCGGTAATGAACCGCGGCGGTACCGGGTGTCCGGCATCCGGTTTACGGCTGATTTCTGTAGCGGGAGAACTCATTTACGTATCACCCTGCATATTCTTCGGCGGCAGCAGCTGCTTCATTATCTGTTTCAGCCCCGCGTGGAGCTGTTCAACTTCATCCATTGCTTCGGGTTTCACCAGCCACTGGTAAACGATACCGATCACCGCGGAGCAAAACTGTTCGGCGATCACATCGGCGTCCACCGACGGATCGATCAACCCCTGTTTAATGCCCTGTTCTATCCATTCGGTGACGTCCTTCTGCCGGCGCTCGTGGATGCTGGCCATGACGTCCTTGCACAGGGAATCGGGGCTGACCGACTGGAACCACAGAATATAGAAGGCAAACACGCGATCCGGGGCCTCCCGGCAGAAACGATAATGGGCGTCGATGGCCGCGCAGATGGCGTCCAGGCCGACCTTGTCGCGGGTGACCTGCTTCAGTTCCCGCAGCCATTCATCGCCGATGGCGCGGATCACGTGGTTCATGAGCCCTTCCTTGGAGCCGAAACGGTAGCCGGCCAGACCGCGGCTGTAGCCGGCCGCCTCCCCGACTTCCTTCAGGGTCATGCCCTCGATGCCGTGCTGTACGATCAGCTCGATGGCGGTCTCCACCATCCGGGTGTCGGACAGGGCCGTGCGTTCGGCCTGGGTCAGGCGCCCTTCCGGGCCCTTTTTAACCGCTTCGTTGCTACGGGTATTCATAGTAATGTAAAGCTGGAGCCGGTAATACTTGTTTGTAACAAGCAAGTCTATCACCAAGCCAGGCCCGCCACAATTTCTAATTATTGATTACTTGCGGCGGCTAATTCATGCTTTCCCGGGGATTATAAGGTTAGCATGCACTTACTTTTCTTGCCCTGATTGAATTCATTTACACTCTTGGCGCCAGCCCCGGAAACAGGAGCCACGCAACCCCATGGCCTATCAGCCCCGGCACACAGCGACGCAACACACCCTCCGCCTGCGGGGGCTGGAATACAGCCTGAACTGCTGGGGGGACGAACAGGCACCGCCCCTGTTCCTGTTGCACGGCTGGGCGGATACGGGCATGACCTTCCAGTTCCTGGCGGATGTGCTGGCCGGCAACTGGCGGCTGATCGCGCCGGACTGGCGCGGTTTCGGGAAGACGGACCGGGCGCCGGGCGGGTACTGGTTCCCGGATTACCTGGCCGATCTGGACGCCCTGCTGGATCAACTTTCTCCGGACCGGCCCGCGCGGCTCATCGGACACAGCATGGGCGGCAATATCGCCTGGCTGTATGCGGGGATCCGCCCCGGCCGGGTCTCCCATGCCGTCGCCCTGGATGTGTTCGGGTTGCCGGACGCCGATCCCGATGAGGCCCCGGCACGTTACCGGCAGTGGCTGGAACAATGCCGGGACGGCAGCCGCTTTGCCACCTACCCCGACCTGGATGCCGTGGCCGATAAACTGCAGGAACTGGCACCCCGACTGTCCCGTGATCAGGCGTTGTTCCTCACCGGCAGCTGGAGCCGCAAAACGGATGACGGCCGCTATGTCCCGAACGCCGACCCGGTGCACCGGCGTATCAACCCGATTCTCTATCGCCGGGAGGAAGCGCGCAGCTGCTGGCGGCGGATCACCGCCCGTACCCTGCTGCTGCTGGCGGAGAACTCGTTTCTGTACCGCCGTTACCGGGAAGACCATGTGGAGGGTGATTTGCAGGAATGCATCGACAACCTGGTCACCGCTGTCGTCCCCGACGCAGGCCACATGCTGCACCTGGACAACCCGCAGGCACTGGCGGGCATACTCGAAGAGTTCCTGGCCAAACCCGATTAACGCCACACGCGGGAACACCGGTCCGGTATATCCTGCCCCGGATCGGGGTCACCCGCGATGTTCCACCCAGTGCGACAACCCCATGGCGTTCAATCCAATATCCATGTCCAGTATTTCATGCAGCCGGTCATCACCGGCCTCGACTCCGTGATCACGCGCGCGACCGGCGAGATACCGGTACATCGCCGTGCGTATATCATCACTGCGGCCTGCATGCCGTTCGGCGATCTGGACAAAGTCATCAATGCCGCGGTGCATTTCCTCGGCAAGGCGCGGCAGATCCAGGACTCGGCTGAAGTGGGTCAGAAAAAGCTGGCGCGGCTCACATGCCATGATGCGGTCGATGGACCGGTGCGCCTCGGCCGGATCAAAATCCACCGGCGTCGTCGTGGGAAAGATGAACTCGCCCGCGGCCGTATCGAGTTCGCGATAGGACAGGCCGAAACTGTCGCCGGTGAACACCGAGCCTGATTCGAAATCGTGCAGACAGTAATGATGACGGGCATGGCCTTCAGTGAAGAAACAGCGAAATTCGCGGCCGGCCAGATCGATATCGCGGCCGTCTTCCACGGCGAGTACGCGGTTTTCGGGGATGGGCATTACTTCACCGTAAAGGGCGTCATAGGTTTCTTCCCCGTAAACTTCCCTGGCGCCCCTGATCAGTTTCGCCGGATCGATCATGTGACGCGCACCGCGAGGATGTACAACCAGCTGCGCATTCGGCAACGCCCGCATCAGTTTACCGGCACCGCCGGCATGATCGAGATGGATATGGGTCAGGAAAACATATTCGACATCCCCGACATCCAGATCCTGCTGTTGCAGCGCCTGCAACAGCAATCCCACGCTGTGATTTGTACCGGTGTCGACAAATGCGGCGCGTCCATTCTCGACGATCAGATGGCTGGCATCGAGCTGCGGCCGGATGTAGCCTGTATCGACTGCGGTAATGCCGTGACCGAATTCCACTGTCGTCAGTACATGTACGGCGTTCACGCCTGATTCAACCTGCACTGGCTATCCAGCGGCACATGCCTTTGCCCTGATTGTGAATGAATGATTCATCATGCCCGGATAATTATGATCCACTTGTTTTCGGGTGTAAAACAGCGCCTGCCTCTGTTTTGTTGACAAAATTGGCTGTTTATACGATCTTATTTCGGAATTTCCGTTAATAATATTGCTTTTGTCGACAATCAGTCCTTACCTGGCCATGTCCGAATCCGCTGCATCCTCCCCCCAGACCATTGCCGACCGCATCAGCGCCGCCCTGATGGACGATATAATCAAGGGCAAAATGGCGCCCGGCGAAAAGATCAACGAACCGGCCCTGGCGCGGACCTATCGGGTCAGCCGCGGACCGCTGCGTGAAGCCATACGTCACCTGGAAGGACTGCATCTTATCCGGCGCACTCCCCGTACGGGTAGCCGGGTGGTAACTCTCAGCCGGCGCGAGCTGGTAGAGATCTATCAGGTACGGGAAGCCATGGAAGGCATGGCGGCACGGCTGGCAACAGTCCTGATGCCGGATGAGGAAATCCGGAACCTCGAGACAATGCTGGAGCAGCATGAAAGACAGATTGAAGACAACCATGGCAGAGAGTATTTCCAGCATGAAGGCGATTTTGACTTCCACTATCGCATCATAATAAACAGTGGCAACGACTACCTGATCAAACTTCTGTGCGGGGAGTTATATCACCTGATCCGCATGTATCGCCTGCGTTCCGGACGCATAGCCTGGCGCCCACAGCGTGCCCTGGTCGAGCACCGGATGATATTAAACGCCATTCGCGATCGGGACGGGGAATACGCGGAGATTCTCATGCGTCGGCATATCAGTTCTGCCTGCAAAAACCTTGAACATTATCTGCCGGGAGCAAAATCGGAATGAATGAATCAGCCGGAACACGATTCAGGGCTGCCGTAAGCCGGCATCGCCCCTTGCAGGTGGTGGGCACCATCAACGCCCTCACCGCCCTCATGGCCGAACGCGCCGGCCACCGGGCCATCTACCTGTCCGGCGGCGGCCTGGCGGCCAACTCCCTGGGGCTGCCGGATCTGGGCATATCCACCCTGGATGACCTCCTCACCGACGTGCGCCGTATCACCGACGTCAGTAACCTGCCGCTGCTGGTGGACGCGGACACCGGCTTCGGCAGCAGCGCCTTCAATATCGCCCGCACCACCCGCAGCCTGATCAAGGCCGGTGCCGCGGGCATGCATATCGAGGATCAGGTGGCGGCCAAGCGTTGCGGCCACCGGCCCAACAAGGCTATTGTCGGCAGGGAGGAGATGACAGATCGCATCAAGGCGGCCGTGGACGCCCGTACCGATCCGGGTTTCGTCATCATGGCCCGCACCGACGCCATCGCCTCCGAGGGTCTGGATGCCGCGCTGGAGCGCATGCAGTACTGCATCGAGGCCGGCGCGGACATGATCTTTCCGGAAGCAGTCTCCGATCTGGAACAATACCGTACAATCCGGGCAGCGATAAACGTGCCCTTCCTGGCCAATATCACCGAGTTCGGCAAAACGCCCCTGTTTTCCACACCGGAACTGGGCGAGGCCGGCGTCGATATCGTCCTCTACTGCTGCGGGGCCTACCGCGCCATGAACCGCGCCGCCATGCAGGTATACCGGGCGCTGATCGAAGACGGCCACCAGCGCAATGTCATCGACATCATGCAGACCCGCGAGGAAATGTACGACATCCTCGGCTACCACGACTACGAGAAAAAACTGGACGCATTGTTTGCGAGGGGAGAAGAAGAATGAGCAAAGACAAGGCGGGCTTCAAACCCAAGAAATCCGTGGCCCTGTCCGGCGTGGCCGCCGGCAATACCGCCCTGTGCACCGTCGGCCGCAGCGGCAACGATCTGGCCTACCGCGGCTATGACATCCTCGATCTGGCCGAACAGTGTGAATTCGAGGAAGTCGCCCATCTCCTCATCCACGGCAAGCTGCCTGACCGGGCCGAACTGGCCAATTACAAGCGCAAGCTGCAGAGCCTGCGCAGCCTGCCGGTCCTGGTCCAGGACGCCCTGGAACTGATCCCGGCCGCGGCCCATCCCATGGACGTCATGCGCAGCGGTTGCTCCATGCTGGGCTCGGCACTGCCCGAGTCGCCGGCCCCGACCGCGGCCGGCGCCCGCGACATCGCCGATCGGCTGGTGGCCTGCTTCGGCTCCATGCTGGTCTACTGGTACAAGTTCACCCACACCGGCCGGCGCATAGAGGTGGAGACGGAGGATGGATCCATCGGCGGGCACTTCCTGCACCTGCTGCACGGCGAGCCGGCCAGCCCGCTCTGGGCCGAGGCCATGAATACCTCGCTGATCCTGTACGCGGAACATGAATTCAACGCCTCCACCTTCTCCGGCCGCGTGGTTGCCGGCACCGGTTCCGACATGTACTCGGCAATCACCGCCGCCATCGGCGCCCTGCGCGGACCCAAGCACGGCGGCGCCAACGAGTTCGCCCTGGAGATCCTGCAGCGTTACAACAATCCGGACGAGGCCGAGGCCGATATCCTCGGGCGCATCGCCCGCAAGGAAATCGTCATCGGTTTCGGTCATCCCGTGTATACCGTTTCCGATCCGCGCAACGAGATCATCAAGAAAATCGCCAAACGCCTGTCCGAGGATCAGAACGACAACCGCCTGTACGATATCGCCGAACGCATCGAGGAAGTCATGATGCGCGAGAAGAAGATGTTCCCCAACCTGGACTGGTATTCGGCCGTGGTCTACCACCTCATGAGCATCCCCACCGCCATGTTCACGCCCGTCTTCGTCATGTCCCGGGTCACCGGCTGGACCGCCCATGTCATCGAGCAGCGCCAGGACGGCAAGATCATCCGTCCCAGCGCCAACTATACCGGGCCGGAAAACGTCAAATTTGTTCCGCTTGATAAAAGATAACAGAGAATTAACCACGGGGAGCACGGAGGACACGGAGTTGGAAACAATGTTGGTGGTGGGTAGTCGGTTGTTGGTTGAAGAAGCAATGAGTCTAACGGCGGTTACCACCCACGACCCACAACCCACAAATGTCATTTCTCCGTGTCCTCCGTGCTCTCCGTGGTTCAATACAAGAGGTTATACAGATGAGTGATAGAGGTATTCGCGACAGCAGCCGGCCGGAGCCGGATCGGCTGCTGCAGGACATCGCCGACTATGTGCTGGAGTTCAAGGCAGAAAATACCGAGGCGCGGGAGACGGCGCATTACTGTCTGCTGGACACCCTGGGTTGCGGCATGCTGGCCCTGAAGTACCCGGCCTGTACGAAACTGCTGGGACCGATGGTGCCCGGTGCGGGCATGGCCGGCGGCGCCCGCGTGCCCGGTACGGACTTCGAACTGGATCCAGTCAGCGCCGCCTTCAACATCGGCGCCATGATTCGCTGGCTGGATTTCAACGACACCTGGCTGGCAGCCGAGTGGGGACATCCTTCCGACAACCTGGGCGGCATCCTGGCCGCCGCCGATTACCTCAGCCGCCGCAACCGCGGCGAGGGCAAACCGCCCCTCACCGTCGGCGACGTGCTCACCGCCATGATCCAGGCCCACGAGATCCAGGGCATCATCGCCCTGGAAAACAGTTTCAACCGGGTCGGCCTGGATCACGTCCTGCTGGTGCGGGTGGCCACCACCGCCGTAGTCACCCGCATGCTCGGCGGCAGCCGCGATCAGATCATCAACGCCGTCTCCAATGCCTGGATCGACGGCGGCGCCCTGCGCACCTACCGCCACGCGCCCAACACCGGTTCGCGCAAGAGCTGGGCCGCCGGCGATGCCACCAGCCGCGGCGTGCGTCTCGCCCTCATGGCCCTGACCGGCGAGATGGGCTATCCCTCGGCCCTGACCGCGGCGCACTGGGGCTTCCAGGATGTGCTGTTCGGCGGCAGGCCGGTCACCGTCAACCAGTCCTTCGGCTCCTACGTCATGGAAAACGTCCTGTTCAAGATCAGTTTCCCGGCCGAATTCCACGCCCAGACCGCCGTCGAGGCGGCACTGGCCCTGCACGAGCAGGTCCGGGACAGGCTGGACGGGATCGAAAGCGTGCACATCGAAACCCAGGAAGCGGGCGTGCGCATCATTGACAAGACCGGCCCCCTGGCCAATCCGGCCGATCGCGATCACTGCATCCAGTACATGGTAGCCATACCGCTGATCTTCGGCCGCCTCACCGCCGATGATTACGAGGACGCGGTGGCCGCGGATCCCCGCGTGGACGGGCTGCGGGAGAAGATGGCGGTGGAGGAAAACAGACAGTTCAGCATCGATTACCTGGATCCGGACAAGCGCGCCATAGGCAACGCCGTGCAGATATTCTTCCGTGACGGCAGCAGCACCGAACGCATCGCCGTGGACTATCCCGTGGGCCACCGGCGCCGCCGCGGCGAGGGCATTCCTCTGCTGCTGGAGAAATTCGAGAACAGCCTCGGCGGGCGTTTTGACGAAAAGCAGGCACAGCGCATTCTTGCAGCCTGCAGTGATGCTGAGCGACTGGCTGAACTCGCCGTCGACGACTTTATTTCGCTCTGGATAAAGTGATATAAGGGTAGACTATCAAACACCCGCCCAGGCGGGTGTTTCCGTGATTGCCGGATTAGACGTTCTTTGGGGGGGACGCCGCTGTCATGAACACAGTGACGGATATCAAGCGCATCTACTATTTCAGTGCCGATCTTACGGAAGGCAGCCGGGACATGCGCGATCTGCTCGGGGGCAAGGGCGCCAACCTGGCGGAAATGACCAGCATCGGCCTGCCCGTACCGCCGGGGTTCACCATTACCACCGCAACCTGTGCCGAGTATGACCAGGCTGGCGGCAAGCTGCCCCGTGCCCTGCACAAGGAACTGAAACGATGCCTGGAGCGCCTGCAGAAGGACACGCAGAAGGAATTCGGTTCGGCACATAATCCGCTGCTCGTATCGGTACGTTCAGGCGCGGCGGTAAGCATGCCCGGCATGATGGATACCGTTCTGAACCTGGGCCTGACCGACAAGTCCGTGGAAGGGCTGGCCGAGCTGACCGGCAAACGGCGCTTTGCGCTGGATGCCTATCGCCGCCTGATCAACATGTTTGGCAACGTGGTCATGGGTATAGAGCATGAACATTTTGAAAAGGCCTTCAATAAAATCAAGAAGCGTTTCCGTGCCGCCAAAGATACCGATCTGAACGAGAACGGCCTGGCCAGGCTCATTGAGGAATACAAGGCCGTCTACAAGAAACACACCCGCCAGAATTTTCCGCAGGATCCCTACCGGCAGTTGGAGAAAGCCATTGCGGCAGTATTCCGCAGCTGGAACACGTCACGCGCCATCGCCTACCGGCGTATCAACGAGATCCGCGGCCTGCAGGGCACGGCGGTCAATGTCCAGTCCATGGTGTTCGGCAACATGGGCGATGACTCCGGCACCGGCGTCGCCTTTACCCGCGACCCTACCACCGGCGAAAACGAACTCTACGGTGAGTTCCTCATCAACGCCCAGGGTGAAGACGTGGTTGCCGGCATACGCACGCCCCGGCCGGTCAGCGGCATGAGCGAGTGGCGCCCTGCGATCTACCGCCAGCTGCTCGACGTGAAGCATATCCTCGAGGACCATTACAAAGACATGCAGGATATCGAGTTCACCATCGAGCGGAGCCGCCTCTTTATGCTGCAGACGCGCACCGGCAAGCGCACTGCGGCGGCGGCCATCCGCATCGCGGTGGAGATGGTCCGGGAGCGGCGCATCAACCGCAAAACGGCCCTGCTGCGCATCCCCGCCAATGATCTTAACCAGGCCCTGCTGCCTTCCTTCGATCCCGGGGCGCCCCGCGACGTCCTGACCCGGGGGCTGCCCGCCTCGCCCGGCGCCGCGTCCGGCTACCCCGTGTTCAACGCGGATGAAGCGGTGGAGAGGGTGGAAAAAGGGGAACAGGTTATCCTGGTCCGGCGCGAGACCAGTCCCGAGGATATTCACGGCATGCACGCCGCCGCGGGCATACTGACGTCAACCGGCGGTTCCACCAGTCATGCCGCGGTGGTCGCCAGGGGCTGGGGCAAATGCTGCATAACCGGCGCTTCCGACATCGTCATCGATGAAAAGCGGAGGACCCTCACCGTAGACAAGATCAGCATCGGCGAAGATGACATCATCAGCCTGGACGGCACCACCGGCGAGGTTATCCGCGGTGATGTTCCCAAGCTGCCGCCGTCGTTCAGCGAGGACTTCCGCACCCTCATGGACTGGGCCGACAAGACCCGCAAGTTAACCGTGCGCACCAACGCCGACACGCCGTCCGATGCGAAGCTGGCGCGCAAGTTCGGCGCGGAAGGCATAGGCCTGTGCCGTACCGAACACATGTTTTTCGGCGAGAAACGCATCAACGCCATGCGTGAAATGATCCTGGCGGACAGCGAAGATGCGCGGCGCAAGGCCCTGAAAAAGCTGCTGCCCTATCAGCGCCGCGACTTCGAAGGCATTTTTACCGCCATGAAGGGCCTGCCCGTGACCGTGCGGCTTCTGGATCCTCCCCTGCACGAATTCCTGCCCCAGGACGAGAAGTCCCAGCGGCAACTGGCGCGCGCCATGAACGTCCGCTTCGACAAGATCGTACATCGTGTCAATCAGCTGCACGAGGTGAATCCCATGCTCGGGCACCGCGGCTGCCGCCTCAGCGTCACCTTCCCCGAAGTGCTGGAAATGCAGGTCACCGCCATTGTCGAAGCCGCCATCAACTGCCGGCGCAAACGTATCGATGCGCAGGTAGAGATCATGATCCCCCTGGTGGGCATGGAACGGGAACTGGAAATACTGCGCGCACAGGTGGAACAAACCATTGTCGGCGTGAAAAAGAAAAAGCAGTTCCGCGGCAAACTGCAGATCCCCATCGGCACCATGATCGAGATCCCACGCGCCGCCCTCACGGCGAACGAGATTGCCCGGCAGGCGGATTTCTTCAGTTTCGGCACCAACGACCTGACCCAGATGACCATGGGTGTCAGCCGTGACGACATCAGTTCCTTCATGCCGGGCTACCTGGACGGGAACATCCTGGACAATAACCCCTTCCAGACGCTGGACGTCACCGGTGTCGGGCAGCTGGTGGAAATTGCGGTCAGGAAAGGCCGCGAAACCAAGCCCAAGCTCAAGTGCGGCATTTGCGGTGAACACGGCGGCGATCCCGATTCCATCCATTACTTCCAGTCGGTACAGCTGGACTATGTGTCCTGTTCACCCTTCCGGGTTCCCGTGGCACGTCTGGCCGCCGCGCAGGCCGTGCTGCGCAATCAGCTGGAACTGTTCACCAGATAGCTGCTTTCCCCGAATCGATCCTGCCTGCTGTTGCAACCGGGTCCGCATTGGCGATCTTTTTTCAGCGGGCAGATTCCGGTTTGTGTCACGACGGATTTGTCCTAGAATAGCTGCCTTACAGCCTGAAATCCCTCTCCGCGGGAACCGGCAGACCGAAGCACGCCACGCCCCTTCATGTCATCTGCCCGCGCTATCGAAGCGGGCCGGACATCAGTATCGTTACTCAATACAGGAGAATCCGATATGTCAGATATTGCCGATGTTGTCGTAGTCAGCGGTTGTCGAACCGCCATCGGATCCTTCGGCGGCAGCCTCAAGGACAGCAGCCCGGGCGAACTGGGCACCGTGTCCCTGAAAGAATCCATCAAACGCTCCGGCCTGGCGCCGGATGCCATCAGGCATGCCGTATTCGGCAATGTCATCCATACCGAACCGCGTGACATGTATCTGTCCCGCTATATCGCCGTCAGTGCCGGCCTGCCCGTGGAAGCCCCGGCTCTGACCCTCAACCGCCTGTGCGGCAGCGGTCTGCAGGCCGTTGTTTCGGCGGCGCAGATGATCATGCTCGGCGATGTCGAAACGGCCGCCGCCGGCGGTGCCGAATGCATGAGCCGCGGCCCGTACTGGCTGCCCACCGCGCGTTGGGGTCAGCGCATGGGTGACGGCGAGCTGGTTGACGTCATGGTCTCGGCCCTCACCGATCCCTTCAGCAAGTGTCACATGGGCATTACCGCTGAAAACGTCGCCGCCAAATATCATATCTCCCGGGAAGACCAGGACGCCCTGGCCGCCGAAAGCCACAACCGTGCCGCCAACGCCGTCGACAACGGTTACTTCAAGGATCAGATCGTGCCGGTGGAAATAAAGCGGAAAAAAGAAACCCTGTTGTTCGATACCGACGAACACCTGCGCCGCGACGTCAAGCCCGAGGACATGGGAAAGCTGCGCCCGGTCTTCAAGGAAGACGGATCGGTCACGCCCGGCAACGCCTCCGGCATCAACGACGGCGCCGCCTCGGTGATCCTGGCCAGCGGCAAGTACGCGGAAAAGCACAACCTCGCGCCCATGGCGCGCCTGGTGGGTTACGCCCACGCCGGCGTGGATCCGGACTACATGGGTATAGGCCCGGTACCGGCCATCCAGAACGTGTTTGACAGGACCGGCCTGGGCGTGGCCGACATGGACGTGATCGAACTCAACGAGGCCTTCGCTTCCCAGGCACTGGCCGTCATCCGGGAACTGGACCTGCCCCTGGACAAGACCAATCCCAACGGCAGCGGTATTTCCCTGGGTCACCCGGTGGGCGCAACCGGCTGCCTGATCACGGTCAAGGCCCTGTACGAACTGCAGCGCACCGGCGGCCGCTACGCCCTCATCTCCATGTGCATCGGCGGCGGCCAGGGCATTGCTGCCATCTTCGAACGCCTGTAACCAGTCCAGCCACGGAATGTATGGTCACAGAGGGAAAAGCAGTGATTCGTAAGTTGTGAGTAGTTAATAGTACCTGGTAGTCGTCATGCCGGAAGATTGCATGGCAATCTATCCGGCATCCAGCCGTGGTGAAACAAAACCTGGATACCGGATAACTGTTTCACAGTTTCCGGTATGACGGACTATGTTTTTCTATTCACTATTTACTATTCACACTTTATCTCTGTGTTCCTCTGTGTCCTCTGTGGCTATCAGTTTTTTGTCGTGATTTCCTGAAATCTCTCAAGCTATTCGAGATATTCGTAGGCCGGCAGGGTCAGGAATTCCTCGAATTCATCCGCCCGGACCAAATCGGTGAACAGTCTTGCGGCTGTCTCGAAGTTTCCGGAACTAAACCGCTCTTCGCCCACTTCCCCGGCAATGCGTGCGAGTTCCTCCTTCTGCAGGCGTTCCAGGCGGGCGCTGTCGATAACCTGTCCGTCATCGGTAGAAGCGGCGTGATGCAGCCACTGCCAGAGCTGGGACCGGGAGATCTCCGCGGTGGCCGCGTCCTCCATGAGATTGTACAGCGGCACGCAGCCCTGGCCGCCCAGCCAGGCCTCCACGTAACGAATCCCGATCCGCAGGTTGTTGCGCACGCCGGCTTCGGTGATTTCACCTTCCGGCACCATCAGCAGATCCGCCGGCGACACGGCCACGTCTTCCCGGGCGACGCCGAGCTGGTTACAGGCACCACCCATAACTTCGTCGAAGGCCGCGCGCGCCGTTTCCACCAGTCCCGGGTGCGCGACCCAGGTGCCGTCGTGGCCCGCCCGCGCCTCGCGCTCCTTGTCGGCGCGCACCCTGCCGATGGCGGAGGCATTCGCCCCGGCATCGTCCCGTATCGGGATCTGGGCGGCCATGCCGCCCATGGCATAGGCTCCGCGCCGGTGACAGGTACGGATCAACAGGTCCACGTACGAATGCAGGAAATGCCGGTTCATGGTCACCGTCCCCCGGTCGGGCAGAAGGAAGGCCGGATCCTTCCGGAAGCGCTTGATGAAGCTGAAGATATAATCCCAGCGACCGCAGTTCAGTCCCACAATATGGTCACGCAGCTCGAACAGGATTTCATCCATCTCGAACGCCGCCATAATGGTCTCGATAAGCACGGTCACCTTCACCGTACCGTGGGCCAGGCCCAGGGCCTCTTCGGCAGCGCTGATCACCTCTTCCCAGAGGCGCGCCTCGAGATGATTTTCCAGCTTCGGCAGATAGAAATACGGACCCGTGCCGTGCGCGGCCAGCGCTGCGTGGTTGTGAAACAGGTACAGTCCGAAATCGAACAGCGCCCCCGCCATAGGCTCACCGTCCACCAGTACATGTTTCTCCGGCAAATGCCAGCCGCGCGGGCGCACCAGCAGTGTCGCCGGTTTATCCTTGAGCCTGTAGTGTTTGCCCGTTTCGGGATGGACATATTCAATGCTGCGCTTAACTGCGTCGCGCAGGTTGATCTGTCCCACCATGAGGTTTTTCCAGGTCGGTGACGTGGAGTCCTCGAAATCCGCCATAAAAGCGTTGGCCCCGCTGTTCAGGGCATTAATGACCATCTTGCGATCCACGGGCCCCGTGATTTCAACCCGCCTGTCCTGCAGGTCCGGCGGCACGGTTGCCGTCTGCCATTCGCTTTCACGTATGCCCGCGGTTTCCGGGAGAAACACCGGCCGTTTGCCCTGGTCCAGCGCCTGCTGGGTCAGCCGGCGTCGTTCCAGCAGTTCCAGACGGCGCGGGTTGAAACGCCGGTGCAGGGCGGCCAGGAAGCCCCGGGCGGACGGGCTCAGGATCGCCTGCATCTCTTGCGTAAAATCAGCACGGACTTCGAGACGGGGCTTGGTATTCAGATCAAGACTTGCGGACATACTGGCCTCCGATTGATGGGTTGTTGTTGTCGGATTAACAAACGCTGCCCGCGCGGGGATGCACGGAGATGTATCCATGGCCGGAAACGGACAAGGTGTTACTTCCGGATGCGCCGCAAGCCTGTTTGCCTCTCTTGCGGGAACGGGTTGTTACAGAGGGATGGTCAGCGGGAAGGATTCCCTCCCGGCGGGCGCGGCAACGCGCCGTTTCCAGCCCCGGCGGACGGGGCCAGCGGTGAAGGGGCGCCGGTGTCCCGGGGGAGCGGCGCAGCACAGCACAGGCGTTATTCATATTCTGATACCGTTTCCGGACCTTCATCCTCGTCTCACGGTGTCGGGTAAGCGCAGTTACTTTTTCAGGAATATATCATGCGCTGCAACATAGATCATGCGCTGCAGCATAACACGATTTTTAAAAAAAACAATCACGATTGCTTTTTTTAAAGCGCATGTTATGTTGACCTGCGAGGGTAAAGATCGGGCCGGCGTAGCACGGCGGCAGGGTTTCACCGGCACCGCGCACAGCCACAGGCGGGAGGAACGAGTATGACCGAGGTAAGCAAACTGGAAAAACGCATCCGGGCGCTGGAAGACCGCGAGGCAATTCGCGAACTGGTGGCCCGCTACGGCCTGGTCATCGACAACCGCGATCTCGCGGCGGTGGGGGAATTATTCTGCCGGGACGGCCGCTTCCGCTCCCGCGACGGCGTTATGGACGCCCGTGGCCGCGGCGCGGTGATGGAACAGTTCAAGGGGCGTTATGCCGCACTCGGCCCCACCAATCACTTCGTGCACGAGCATATCATCGGCCTGGATGAAAACGATCCGGACAGTGCCACGGGTATGGTGACCTCCCACGCGGAAGTGGTACGCAACGGTGAACCCATGTGGGTGGCCATGCGCTACGCGGATGCATACCGGCGGGAAGACGGGCACTGGCGTTTCGCGGACCGCCTGCTGTCCTTCTTTTACTATCTGCCGGTCAGGGATTATTCAAAATACATCGGGGCCATCGATCGCATGCGCGCCTACGCAACACCGCAAAACGCCGATTACCCGGAAGCGTTACCCACCTGGGATACGTGGCGGGACGTTCCCACCGACTGAGCAGACAGGAGACGGGTCAGGGCGACAGGCCGTCTTCCTGGCCGATCGCCGCCATATCGCGCAGGGGATCACTGCCGTCCCAGCTGGTGCAGATCCCTTCCATCATCTTCAGGCGGGCATCGAAGTCGGCGCTGCGCTCCACCATTTCCACCATACAGCCGAGGCGATCCTGGGTATCGACATAGGCAAAGCGCACCGAATCGATCACCCGGCCGGTCACGGCGATGGGCGCGCCCTGTTGTTCATAATGTGCCAGATCCGCATCCATGTCATCGGTCCACACGGCGACATGGTGAAACGCAGTCCGGCCGGGCGCAACGGTGTCCCGGTAGGGCGTGGGCTGATCGTCGAGACACTGGATCAGTTCTATCTGCACAGGCCCGGCATGGCTCAGTGCTACCAGGATATTGAGACTGCCGGGTTTGCCGCGGTAGACCAGGTCCGTGAGCAGATCGTCGCCGTACTCGGTAATGAAAAAGGGTCCCACGCCGAAATTACGCACCCACTGCATGGCGGCGGCTTCCACGTCGGGAACCACCCAGGCGTTCTGCCATATCTTCTGATCACTGGGTAATGTCATGGTCTGATCCCCCTCGAGATTCTGTTGTTTGCATCACCGTGATCCGTCGCGGCAGTTACGGATCCCGGGGCTGCCCGGCAGACAAAAACAAACAATCATGATTGTTTTATTTTGCCCGGTCATAGAGTATACTCCGCGCCTGTATAATTCAAACAAAACCCGATCCGGCCCCCGTACAGACAGCGCTTATGGACTTCCAGCTTACCCAGGAACAGCAGCAGCTCCAGGAATCCGTGCGGCGTTACGCCCGGGACAAGCTGCCCGCGATTGCCGAGGACATCGAGCACACGGGCAAACCACCCGCGCCCGAGCTGGTGCAGGAATTCGCCGACATGGGCCTGTTGGGCGTGAACGTGTCCGAGGAACTGGG
>Ga0102944_1000173_pt1 | contig 53184 bp, 46 predicted proteins | sample SalPonD_shore_MG_FD_78172 | JGI IMG/M metagenome (GOLD analysis project Ga0102944, IMG submission 78172) | Salt pond soil microbial communities from South San Francisco under conditions of wetland restoration - Salt Pond MetaG... | ecosystem: Environmental > Aquatic > Marine > Intertidal zone >... | reverse complement strand
TCTCACTCCTGCTCATCGACCCACATGGGCCGACGAACAGTGTGCGTCGATGACCAGAAAGAGGTTACTGGAGGACAGCTACCGCGAAGCGGTTTAGTTCAACAGTGATTGGGTAGCCAGCACAGATATTGAATGAACGTGCCAACGTGATAGCACGGCACGTCTTCGGTTCAAGATATATCGTATCTACCGGAAAATAAAGGGTATTCGGCCTGCGACCGCAATCTGTCCTGTGATATGCCGCTGGCAGCTTGGGCCAGGAGCAATAACGAAGTGCTCGCACGAAGCCCGGTAACCGGGTCTGGAGCGACCGTCCGCTTTGGGTCGTTCTCGGCAGTTCAGGGGACGAGCTATTCGATGCAGTATAAGACGGTTCGCACCGGATGGAGGGAGTCACGGTCTAAGTGCCGGTAAGAATCAGGTGGCGCGCGGCTTCTGCGGGGGCGAGGCGTGCTTCGCGACTTTGAGGCTTACATTGCCTCAAACTTATTCCAAATTGCGGGCCAGACTGTCTCAAACCTATTCCAACTGTCTCAAACTTAATTCCCTCGATCCACAACGTGGCCAGACGTCGCCACCGCTACTCTACGGTCACCGATTTGGCCAGGTTCCTGGGTTTATCCACGTCCGTGCCCTTGAGCACCGCTACGTGATAAGAGAGCAGCTGCAGTGGGATGACGTCGACGATCGGCGCGGTGACCGGGCTGCTGGCGGGCACCTGTAGCACGGTGTAGCCGTCGCCGCTGCTGAGGTTCACGTTGGGATGAGAGAAGACGTAGAGCTGGCCGCCGCGGGCGCGGACTTCCTGGAGATTGGACTTGAGCTTCTCTACCAGCTCGTTCCCGGGCGCCACGGTGACCACGGGCATCTCGCTGTCCACCAAGGCCAGCGGGCCGTGTTTGAGCTCGCCCGCCGGGTAGGCCTCGGCGTGGATGTAGGAGATCTCCTTGAGCTTCAGCGCGCCCTCCATGGCAATGGGGAAGTGGACGCCGCGGCCCAGGAACAGGGTATGGCGCTTCTCGACGAAGTCCTCGGCCAGGCGGGCGATGCGCCCGTCCAGCTCCAGGGCGCTCTCCAGCTGGCCGGGCAGGTGGCGCAGGGCATCGACCAGAGTGGCCTCGTGCTCGGCGGTGAGCTTGTGATGGCGGCCGGCGGCAATGACCAGCAGCAGCAGCGCCACCAGCTGCGTGGTGAACGCCTTGGTGGAGGCTACCCCGATCTCCGGCCCCGCCCGGGTCATGAGCACGAGGTCGGACTCGCGCACCAGTGAGGACTCCGGGACGTTGCAGATGCCCAGGGTCGCGGAGTAGCCGAGGGTCTTGGCCTCGCGGAGGGCCGCCAGGGTGTCGGCGGTCTCGCCGGACTGGGAGATGGTGACGAACAGGGTGTCGGGCGGAACCACGTGGCTGCGGTAGCGGAACTCGCTGGCCACTTCCACGTCGCAGGGCAGGCCCGCGTACGTCTCGAACCAGTAGCGGGCCACCAGTCCGGCATGGTAGCTGGTCCCGCAGGCGACGATCTGCACCCGTTGGGTCCGGTCCAGGATCTCGGCGGCACCGGTGCCGAACACGGCCTCCAGCACCCGGGTCTCGGAGATCCGCCCCTCCAGGGTCTCGGCGACGGCGCGGGGCTGTTCGAAGATTTCCTTCAGCATGAAGTGGCGGTACGGCCCGCGCTCCACGGCATCGGCGGTCAGCCGGGAGGTTTTCACCGGCCGCTCGACCGCCTTGCCCGACCGATCGTAGACGGTGACGCCGTCGCGGCGCACGTCCGCGATGTCGCCTTCTTCCAGGAAGATGAATTCCTGGGTGACCGGCAGCAGGGCGGCCACGTCGGAGGCAATGAAATTCTCGCCGATGCCGATGCCCACCACCAGCGGGCTGCCGAGCCGGGCGGCGACCAGCCGCCCGTCGCCGTCGGCGGTCATCACGCCCAGGGCATAGGCACCCTGGAGGTCGGCGGCGGCCAGCCGGACCGCTTCCAGGAGATCGCCGGTCTGCTCCAGGTAGCGGTGAATCTGGTTGGCGACCGCCTCCGTATCGGTCTCGGAGGTAAAGCCGTAGCCGTCGGCAATCTGGTCGTCGCGCAGGGACTCGAAGTTCTCGATGATGCCGTTGTGCACCACGGCCACGGAATCGCGGCACACGTGGGGGTGGGCGTTCACGTCGGACGGCGCGCCATGGGTGGCCCATCGGGTATGGGCGATGCCGGTGGTGCCCCGGGGGCCGTCGCCCTCGAGGGCGGCCGTCAGCTGCTCCACCTTGCCCACCGTGCGCTGGCGCTGTATGGCGCCGCGCTCGTCCAGCACCGCGATGCCGGCCGAGTCGTAGCCGCGGTATTCCAGGCGGCGCAGGCCCTCAAGGAGAATGGGTGCGACCTGCCGCTCAGCGACTGCCCCTACGATTCCGCACATCGGCGTATTCCTTAGCGAATTGAACCAGCCATGGAAGGCGGAGCGCCGCCGCCGGCGGCGGCAGACACCGCACGCCGTTAGCTTACGGCAGATGGACGCACCGTCAAACAGGAACCGGCGGAGCGGCGGCCCCGGTCGAATGGAAGTGCTTCGCAGCAAAGACGACACGCTCGATCGCATCGTACAGCGAGGGCGGAGGCAATGCTGCCAGCGCGCCTGAAGACCGCCCCGGCACGGGCGAGGAGTGCGTCCTTCACACAGCAAACCAGCGGCTTACGGTGAGGGCGGGCGTCCGGCGCCGGGTGCTTGCAGGCGGATCCGGCTATTTCTTCTTCGGCCGTTCCCACTCCGGCAGGGACACCTGTCTGCTGCGGCTGAGGGTGAGCTGGTCGTCGGGGGTATCCCGGACGATGGTGGAACCGGCGCCGATGGTGGCGCCCTTGCCGACCTTGACCGGCGCCACGAGCTGCGTATCGGAGCCGATGAACGCGCCGTCCCCGATCACGGTCCGGTGCTTGTTGGCGCCGTCATAGTTGCAGGTGATGGTACCGGCACCGATATTCACGTCGCGGCCCACATCGGTGTCGCCCACGTAGGAGAGGTGGTTGATCTTGGAGCCCTCGCCCACGTCGGTATTCTTGGTCTCGACGAAGTTGCCGATCTTCGCGCGGCTCGCCAGCCGGGTGCCCGGACGCATGCGGGCGAACGGGCCGATGGCATTGCCGCCGGCGCTGTCCACGCCTTCCAGCACAGAATGGCTCTCGATGTGTGAGCCGTCGCCGAGACGCGTGTCGCGCAGCACGCTGTAGGGCCCCACCGTCACGTGGTCGCCCAGGACCACGGTGCCCTCGAACACGCAGCCCACGTCGATCACCACGTCGTGTCCGCATTCCAGGGACCCGCGCACGTCCAGGCGCTCCGGATCCAGGAGTGTGACGCCTTCGGTCATCAGGCGCTCGGCCATCCGCCCCTGGTAGGCGCGCTCCACCAGGGCCAGCTGCTGGCGGTTGTTGACGCCCTGAACCTCCATGGGATCCGTGGCGGCGGCGGTGCACACGAGCGTGCCCTCCGCCACCGCCAGCGCGATGCAGTCGGTCAGGTAATATTCACCCTGGGCATTGTTCCGGTCGGTCCGGTCCAGCCAGCCGCGGAAGCGGCCCGCCGCGGCGCAGAGCACGCCGGTGTTGATCTCGCGGACGGTCCGCTCCTCCGGGGCCGCATCCTTGTCTTCCACCACGGCCCGGACCGCTCCGTCGGCGTCACGCAGGACGCGGCCGTAGCCGCTGGGATCGTCCAGCTCGATGGTCAGCAGGGCCAGTGCCCCGTCGGCGGCGTCGATCAGGGGCTCCAGGGTTTCCCGGCGCACCAGGGGCACATCGCCGCACAGCACCAGCACTCGATGGTCGTCGGGGATATGGGGCAGCGCCTGCATCACGGCATGGCCAGTGCCGAGCTGCTCGGGCTGTTCCACCCAGCTCACGTCGGGCGCGTCCAGGGTCTCCCGGACGGCCTCGCCGCCGTGGCCGTAGATCACGTGGATGCCTTCGGGGCTCAGACTGCGGGCGGTGCGCAGCACGTGGGCGAGCATGGGCTCGCCGGCCACGGGATGCAGGACCTTGGGGCGGGTGGAGCGCATCCGCGTTCCCTGGCCCGCGGCCAGAATCACGATGCTCAGGGGCGGCTGGGACACGAATCGTTCCTCCCTCGGTTACGGCAGGTACGCGGAAACGCGCATTATTGTGCCGCAAAGCGCCCGGCGTGGAAACGCGGCAGGGGGGACGCCGGGTTCACGGGGTGAACGAAAGACACAGTGGAGATGCCGGGGACCGCCATGGGCGGTCCCGCTGGAGGCGGTCCGCGGGATTAGCGGGTGCGCTTGCGGAGCTTCTCGATGGTACGCAGCTGGGCAGCGGCCTCGACCAGCTCGGCCTGGGCGCGGGCGTAGTCCATTTCGGCGCTGCGGTCGCGCAGCGCCTCTTCCGCCCGGCGCTTCGCCTCCTTGGCGGCGGCCTCGTCCAGATCCTTGGCGCGGATGGCCGTGTCGGCCAGCACCGTCACCACGTGAGGCTGCACCTCGATCATGCCGCCCGAGACGTAGTAGTAGGTCTCCTCGCCGCCCTGAACGCGCACCTGGATCTCTCCGGGCTGAAGCTGCGCCAGCATGGGCACGTGGCGAGGCAGGATTCCCACCTCGCCCTCGGCGGCCCGCGCCACCACGAACTCGGCCGTTCCGGAGAAAATCTCCTCCTCGGCGCTCACAATGTCGACGTGCATAGTCATCGCCATAATACTACCTGATCCTAGCTGTTAACGCCCGCCGGAAGTGCGTCAAAGGTTCTTGGCCTTCTCCGCGGCTTCGTCGATGGTGCCGACCATGTAGAAGGCCTGCTCCGGCAGATCGTCGTACTCGCCGTCAAGAATGCCCTTGAAACCCCGGATGGTGTCCTTGAGCGAGCAGTACTTGCCGCTCATGCCGGTAAACACCTCGGCGACGAAGAACGGCTGGGACAGGAAGCGCTGGATCTTGCGCGCCCGGGCCACGACCAGCTTGTCGTCCTCGGAGAGCTCGTCCATGCCCAGGATGGCGATGATGTCCCGCAGCTCCTTGTAGCGCTGCAGCACCGACTGCACGCCCCGGGCCACGTCGTAGTGCTCCTGGCCCAGCACCTGCGGATCCAGCTGGCGGGAGGTGGAGTCCAGCGGGTCCACGGCCGGGTAGATGCCCAGCGAGGCGATGTCGCGGGAGAGCACAACGGTGGCGTCCAGATGGGCGAAGGTGGTGGCCGGCGACGGGTCGGTCAGGTCGTCCGCGGGCACGTACACGGCCTGCACGGAGGTGATCGAGCCCTTCTTGGTGGAGGTGATGCGCTCCTGGAGCATGCCCATCTCCTCGGCCAGGGTCGGCTGGTAGCCCACCGCCGAAGGCATGCGGCCGAGCAGCGCCGACACCTCGGTACCCGCCAGGGTGTAGCGGTAGATGTTGTCGATGAACATCAGCACGTCGCGGCCCTCGTCGCGGAAGTACTCCGCGATGGTCAGACCGGTAAGCGCCACGCGCAGGCGGTTGCCCGGCGGCTCGTTCATCTGGCCGTAAACCATGGCCACTTTGTCGAGGACGTTGGACTCCTTCATCTCGTGGTAGAAGTCGTTGCCCTCGCGGGTGCGCTCACCCACGCCGGCGAACACGGACAGCCCGGAGTGCGCCTTGGCGATATTATTGATGAGCTCCATCATGTTGACGGTCTTGCCCACGCCGGCGCCGCCGAACAGCCCCACCTTGCCGCCCTTGGCGAAGGGGCAGAGCAGGTCGATGACCTTGATGCCGGTCTCGAGCAGCTCGGTGGAACCGGCCTGCTCCTCGTAGCTCGGCGCCTTGCGGTGGATGCCCCAGCGCTCTTCCTCGCCGATCTCGCCGGCCTCGTCGATGGGACGGCCCAGCACGTCCATGATGCGGCCCAGGGTCTTGTCGCCCACTGGCACGGAGATGGCGTTGCCGGTGTTCTTCACCGCCAGACCGCGGCTGAGGCCGTCGGTCGTACCCATGGCGATGCAGCGGACGGTGCCGTCGCCGATCTGCTGCTGGACCTCGAGGACCAGCTCCTCGGTCTCCAGCTGCAGGGCGTCGTAGACCTTCGGCACTGAGTCGCGGGGGAACTCCACGTCCACGACGGCGCCGATGATCTGAACAATCTTTCCTGAACTCATAACCCAGTTTCCTCTTTGCGAATCCTCGATATCCGGGCTCCAGGCCTATCCGATGCTGCTGCGCTCAGCCGCTACACCGCGGCGGCGCCAGACACGATTTCGGAGAGCTCCTGGGTGATCGCGGCCTGTCGGGCCTTGTTGTACGCAAGCTGCAGCTCGTCTATGAGGTTGCCGGCGTTGTCCGAGGCGGCCTTCATGGCCACCATGCGGGCGGCCTGCTCGCAGGCGATGTTCTCGGTCACCGACTGGAACACCAGCGCCTCCACGTACCGCGCCAGCAGCAGGTCCAGCGCCTCCTCCGGGCTGGGCTCGTAGATGTAGTCCCAGGCGTGCTTCTGCTCTGCCTGCTCGTCGGCGGGCGGCAGCGGCAGCAGCGTCTCCAGCGTCGGCCGCTGGGTCATGGTATTGACGAACTCGTTGTAGCAGAGCACCAGCCGATCCAGCTCGCCCCGCTCGTACTTGTCCATCATCACCTTGATGGTGCCGATCAGGTCCTGCAGATGCGGCGTATCGCCCAGCCCGGAAGCGTCAGCCGCCAGGTTCGCGCTCAGCCGCGAGAATAACTGCACCGCCTTGGAGCCGATGGTGCAGACGTCGATCTCGCGGCCGGCCTCGTCATGGGCCTTCATCTCGCGCACGACGGTGCGGAACAGGTTGTTGTTCAGACCGCCGCACAGACCGCGGTCGCTGGAGATGACGATGTAGCCGACCCGGTTCAGCTCCCGCTCCTCCAGGAACGGATGCTTGTATTCCGGATTGGCGAGCGCCAGGTGGTTGATCACCTGGCGGATCTTCGCCGCGTAGGGCCGCGTCTCTTCCATGCGCTGCTGGGCCGTGCGCATCTTCGAAGCAGCCACCATTTCCATGGCGTTGGTGATCTTCCGCGTATTCTGAACGCTTCGGATCTGGGTACGGATCTCTTTACCGCCGGACATGGGAACCCCGCCGTTCGATTACCAGGTGCCGTGGGCCTTGAAGTCTTCGACTGCCGACTTGAAGGCCTGCTCGTATTCGTCGTTCCAGTCACCGGACTCGTTGATCTGCTTGATCAGATCGGCGTTGCTGGACTCGAAGTGCTGACGCAGCCCCTGCTCGAAGTCTCCGATCTTCTCCAGCTCCACGTCATCCAGATAGCCCTCGTTGAGGGCGTACAGCGACAGGCCCATGAGCGCGATGGACAGCGGCGAGTACTGCTGCTGCTTGAGCAGCTCCATGGCCCGTTGGCCGCGCTCGAGCTGCTTCCGGGTGGCCTCGTCCAGATCGGAAGCGAACTGGGCGAAGGCCGCCAGTTCGCGGTACTGGGCAAGGTTCACGCGAATGGCGCCGGAGAGCTTCTTCATGATCTTGGTCTGGGCCGAACCGCCCACCCGGGACACGGAGATACCGGCATTGATGGCCGGCCGGATACCCGAGTTGAACAGGTCCGTTTCCAGGAAGATCTGGCCGTCGGTGATGGAGATTACGTTGGTCGGCACGAAGGCGGACACGTCGCCGGCCTGGGTCTCGATGATGGGCAATGCCGTCAGCGAGCCGGTCCTGCCTTTCACCTCGCCGTTGGTGCGCTTCTCCACCTCGTCGACGTTGATGCGGGCGGCGCGCTCCAGCAGCCGGGAATGGAGGTAGAAGACGTCGCCCGGGTACGCCTCGCGGCCGGGCGGGCGGCGCAGCAGCAGCGACACCTGGCGGTAGGCCCAGGCCTGCTTGGTGAGGTCGTCGTAAATGATCAGCGCGTCTTCACCGCGGTCACGGAAGTACTCGCCCATGGCGCAGCCGGCGTAGGGTGCGATAAATTGCATCGCGGCAGACTCGGCGGCGGTAGCGGCGACGACGATGGTGTGCTCCAGGGCGCCTTCGTCTTCCAGGCGGCGCACTACGTTGGCGACCGAAGAGGCCTTCTGGCCAACGGCGACGTAGATGCACTTAATGTCGCCGCCCTTCTGGTTGATGATGGCGTCGACGGCCACCGCGGTCTTGCCGGTCTGACGATCGCCGATGATCAGCTCGCGCTGGCCGCGGCCGATGGGCACCATGGAATCGATGGCCTTGAGACCGGTCTGGACGGGCTGATCCACGGACTGGCGTGTGATGACGCCCGGCGCGACCTTTTCGACGGGGGAGGTCGCCGCCGTTTTGATCGGGCCTCTGCCGTCAAGGGGATTGCCCAGGGAGTCGACCACGCGGCCAAGCAGCTCGGGACCCACCGGCACTTCCAGGATGCGCCCCGTGCACTTGACGCGGTCGCCCTCGGAGAGGTGCTCGTAGTCGCCGATGATCACCGCGCCCACGGAGTCGCGCTCCAGGTTGAGCGCCATGCCGTAGGTGCTGTTCGGGAACTCCAGCATCTCACCCTGCAGGGCGTCCGAGAGGCCGTGGACGCGCACGATGCCGTCCTGCACGGACACGATTGTGCCTTCGGAACGGGCTTCGGCGACCGCCTCGAAGTTCTCGATGCGCTGCTTGATGATGTCGCTGATTTCCGACGGATTGAGTTGCATAGTAGACGTCATCCTCTTATCGGCTCATGGCGTCGGCCAGGCGTTCGAGCCGACCGCGGGCCGATCCATCGATAACCAAATCCCCGGCGCGGACCACGGCACCGCCGAGCAGACTCGGGTCGGTCTCCGTGCTGAGCGCCACCTTGCGGTTGAGCCGCTTGCCCAGGGCCTGCGCCACCCGCTGCTGCGTGTCCGCATCCACCTCCTGGGCGGAGATGAGGGTGGCGTTGATGGTGCCCTCCGCCTCGGCGCGGAGCAGCTCGTACTGGTCGCGGATCGCGGGCAGCAGTGCCAGTCGGCGGTTCTCCGCCAGCAGCCGGATGAAGTTCCTGCCCTGCTCGTCGAGCTGCTTGCCGCAGACTTCCAGAAACAGATCCGCCAGCTTGTCCCGCTCCACCAGCGGCGCCGACAGCAGCGGCTGCAAGGGCTCCGATTCCGCCACTTGCGCGGCCGCTGCCAGCATGTCGGACCATTGCTGAAGATGGTCCGCACCGCGCGCCGCCGCGAACGCGCCCTGGGCGTAGGGCCTGGCGATGGTGCTCAGTTCCGCCATCGTCTCCCGCCTCTTTAAAGTTGCTTGGCCAGATCGTCGATCAGACCCTGGTGGGCCTTGGCATCGACTTCCCGCTCGAGGATCCGGCTTGCCGCCGTGATGGCGAGGTCGGTTACCCGGCCGCGCAGCTCCTCGCGGGCCTGCTGGAACCCCTGCTCCAGCTGGGCCTCCCGGCTGGCGGCAATCCGCTCGGCTTCCTGCTTGGCGTTGGTCCGGGCTTCCTCGACGATCTCCGTGCCGCGCTTGTTGGCCTGGTCGATGACGGTGGCCGCCTGCTCGCGGGCTTCCTTGAGGACCTCAGACGCCCGCTGCTGGGCCAGCTCCAGCTCATGCTCGCCGCGCTCCGCGGAGGCCAGACCGTCCGCGATCTGCTTCTGCCGCTCCTCCATGGCCTGGCTGATGGGCGGCCAGACGTACTTCATGGTGAACCAGACGAAGATCGCGAAAACGATGATCTCCGCGAGGAGTGTTGCGTTGATATGCACGGTCAGCGTCCCCCGATTGGCAGTTTAGGTTGACAACCTGCTCTTGCCTGCATCCGCCTCGGTTCAGCCGCCCGCGGCTGCCTGCACCGCGGCAACGAAGGGGTTGGCGAAGGTGAAGAACAGCGCGATGCCGACGCCGATCATGGAGACCGCGTCCAGCAGGCCGGCCACGATGAACATCTTGACCTGCAGCGTGGGGATCATCTCGGGCTGACGGGCGGAACCCTCCAGGAACTTGCCGCCGAGGATACCGAAACCGATAGCGGTTCCGAGCGCGCCGAGCCCGATAAGCAGACCGACCGCCACCGCCGTCAGGGCCTGCACGTTCGCAATCAGGGATGCAATTTCCATCGTTCCTCCCAAGAGATTTCCAGTCGCGGATAGGGGTTGAAGTAAAGCGTCAGTGATCTTCGTGTGCCATGCTCAGATACACGATCGTGAGCATCATGAAAATGAACGCCTGCAGCGTGATGATCAGCAGGTGGAAGATCGTCCACACCACGCCCAGGATCAGCTGGATGATGAACAATGTCCCGCCCGCCACGCTGAGACTCGCCTGCAGCGAAAACAGCGCGATCAGGATGAATATGAGCTCGCCGGCGTAGAGGTTGCCGAACAGACGCAGCGAGAGAGAGACGGGTTTCGCCAGCTCCTCGACGAGCTTCAGGATGAAGTTGAACGGCAGCAGCCACTTGCCGAAGGGCTCGAACATCATCTCCTTGGCGAAGCCGCCGGCACCTTTGATCTTCACGCTGTAGAAGATGACCAGAAAGAACACCGACAGGGACATGGCGAACGTCATGTTCGGGTCGGCGGTCGGCACGGCGCGGAAATAGCCGATGCCCAGCGCCTGCGAGATTTCCGGCAGCAGGTCCACGGGGATCATGTCCATGAAGTTCATCAGCCAGATCCAGATGAACAGGGTCAGCGCCAGCGGGGCAATCAGGGCGCTGCGGCCATGGAACGTATCCTTGACCTGCTGGTCTACGAATTCGAGGAGTATCTCGCAGAAGTTCTGCAGGCCGCTGGGCACACCACTGGTGGCGCGGGTGGCCACGCGGCGGAAGAACCAGAGGAAGAGCAGGCCGAGCGCGATGGACACGAACAGGGTATCCAGATGGAGAGTCCAGAAGCCCTCGCCGGTACCATGCCCCGCGGCCAGCCGGTCGATCGTCAGCTGCTTGAGGTGGTGCCCGATGTATTCTGTAGCGCCTTCAGCTTCAGCCATTTAGCTCAACCCTGTCGCTCGTCGTGCGGCGTCAGTACCAGTGCCGCCATAAACACCATCAGCGTCGCTGCGAACGCCAGAATCATTGGCAGCAGCTTCACCGGATACCATTTGATTGCGAGGGCAAACAGCGCGACGATTACCGCGAACTTCGTCACCTCGCCCAGATAGAAGCCGCGAGCGGCCCCCTTTGGGTCCCTGGCGTTGCCCGGGGCGAACGCGATGCGCACCTGCGCGTAGCAGCCGATCACGTTGATTGCGCCGCCCAGGATACCGGAGAGACCCGCGCGACTACCGGCCAGCAGGAAGAACAGCGCGCCGATGACGCCTGTCACTGCTACCTGGTAAGCCACGATCCGATATGCCAGTCGTCTCGCATGCTGCTGGGAGAGGGGCTGCATTCAAGTCGCCTCCCGATTGTCGCGACCCGGGCGGGTTGGGCGGCCAACCGTCCTGCGCCTCCAACTCGCTCCCGCAGACGTGGCGAAATTCAGCCCCCTTTCAGGCCCCCGCTCAAGGAAACGCTGACCTGTTCTCATGACTCTCGGCGGCTCGCCGCGGCAATGATCGGCCGGAGAATCAGGTGAACAGGTCAGCGCTTCCTCAATCCGCGCTGAAGTATAGAGATTAGGTCTGCCCGGTTCAACAGGAATTTGGCGGCGGCGCGGAATCGTCTACAAACGCGCTAAACCCCCGCCATATCGCGCGCAGTGCCGGATCCGGAGAGGTCGGGTCGCCCGTGGCGCAAGCGGGGTCGGAGGGCGGGCAGGCCGGGCGAAACCGCCTGCGCCGTTACCCAGGGTGGCCGCGGTTCGGCGGAGGGCGACAAGCACCGCGGGGGCGCGGACTACTGGATGTGCTCCAGGATACCGTCCAGCTCGTCGAGGCTGTTGTAGTTGATGACCAGCTTGCCCTTGCCCTTCTGGCCGTGCTGGATGCGCACATCGGCGCCCAGCCGATGGGCCAGGTTGCTCTGGAGCTCGCGGATGTTCGGGTCCAGGGACCTCTGCTTGGGCTGTTTGCCGCCGCCTTTGCCTTCGAGGAGCCGGCGCACCAGGGCCTCCGTCTCGCGGACGGACAATCCCTTGGCCACCACCTTGCCCGCCACCTCTGCCTGCCGGGTATGGCTCAAGGCGGCCAGCGCGCGGGCGTGGCCCATTTCCAGCCTGCGCTCGGAGATATGGACCTTCACCTCCGGCGCCAAATCCAGCAGCCGCATCAGATTGCTGACACTGGCCCGGGAGCGGCCGACGGCATCAGCCACCGCCTGGTGGGTCATCCCGAACTCTTCCACAAGGCGGCGCAGGGCCCCAGCTTCTTCGAGGGGGTTGAGGTCCTCGCGCTGAATGTTCTCGATGAGCGCCACCGCAATGGCCGCCTCGTCGGGAATGTCGCGGACGATGGCGGGAATATCTTCCAGCTCGGCGAGCTGCGCCGCCCGCCAGCGGCGCTCGCCGGCCACGATCTCGTACTGCCCGCCCGCCAGCGGCCGCACCACGATGGGCTGGACCACACCCTGGGCGCGGATGGAGTCGGCCAGCTCCTGCATTGCGTCCTGATCGAAGTCGTTGCGCGGCTGAAAGCGCCCGCGCTGGAGCAGGTCGACCGGCAGCTTCCGCAGCTCGCCGCGGTCCCGGGCCTCCGCGGCCATGTCCTCCGGCGAACCGAGCAGCGCGTCCAGGCCGCGCCCCAAACCTCGACGACGATTCGACATGGCGCGCCTCAGCCCGCCCGCGCCGCCGTGGCGGCCCGTTCGCGGCGGAGAATTTCGCTGGCCAGCGCCATGTAGGCGATGGCGCCGCGGGAGCTGCGGTCGTACTGCAGGGCCGGCTTGCCGTGGCTGGGCGCCTCGGCCAGCCGCACGTTGCGCGGAATCAGGGTGCGGTAGACCTTGTCGTCGAAATGCTGGACGAGCTGGGCCCCCACCTGGGTCGCCAGGTTGTTGCGCGGGTCGAACATGGTACGCACCAGACCCTCGATCTCCAGTTCCGGATTCACTGTCTCCTGAACCCGCCGGATGGTATTGAGCAGCGCCGACAGTCCTTCCAGGGCGTAGTACTCGCACTGGATGGGAATGATCACCCGGTGGGCCGCCACCAGGGCATTGACGGTGAGGATGTTCAGCGACGGCGGGCAGTCGACGAGGACGTAGTCGTATTCGGCGGCCAGCGGTGCCAGCAGCCGGCGCAGCTGGTGCTCGCGTCCCTTCGCCTCCATCATGGCCACTTCGGCGGCGGTCAGGTCGCCGTTGGCGGGCAGCAGCGCGTAGCCCGCCGACTCCACCGCCACGACTGCATCGCGCAGACCGCACTCGCCCATGAGCACGTCATAATTGGTGAGCTCCAGGTCGTCCTTGTCGAAGCCGCTGCCCACGGTGGCATTGCCCTGTGGATCCATGTCGACCAGAAGCACCCGCTTGCGGTTGGCGGCCAGTGAGGCGGCGAGATTCACGCAGGTGGTGGTCTTGCCGACCCCGCCCTTCTGATTGGCGACTGCGATGATCTTGGCCATACGATTCACCCCATGCCCGTCGGGCTGCGCTCCGGGTCCATGATGACAATGTGGCGCTCGGCATCGAGGCCGGGCACCTCCAGATGGTGGCTACGAAAGGTTACCTCATTGGCCGCCAGCTCGGCTATTTCCTTTTCCGGGAAACGCCCCTTCATGGCCAGCAGGCGCCCGCCCGGTGCGCACAGCGCGCCGGCCTGGGCGTGGAAGAGCCCGAGCGCGCCATAGGCGCGGCTGATCACGGTGTCGAAGGCGCCGTCCGCGGCGAACCGCTCCACCCGCGACTGGACCGGCTGGATATTGTCGACGCCGAGCTCCAGCCGTGCCTGGCGCAGAAAGGTGATCTTCTTGGCGTTGCTGTCCAGCAGCGTGACCTGCCACTCGGGCCGGGCGAGCGCCAGCACCAGTCCCGGCAGGCCGGCGCCCGTGCCCACGTCCAGTACCCGGGGGCCGGCCACGAAGGGCAGCACCGCCAGGCTGTCCAGCAGGTGCCGCGTGACCATTGCCTCGGGGTCGCGGATGGAGGACAGGTTATAGGCCCGGTTCCAGCGGCGCAGCAGCCGCAGATAGGCCAGCAGCCGCCCGGGCACGCCCCTGGGCAGGTCCAGGCTCAGCGCCTGCAGCCCGGCGTGCAGGCGCTCGGCAACGGCGGGGACGGATTCGCTCACCACGTCAGGCGCTGCGGCGCAGCCCGCCCTCCTTTTTGAGATGCACCAGCAGCAGCGAGATGGCCGCCGGGGTCACGCCCGGGATCCGCGACGCCTGGCCCACCGTGGCCGGCCGCTGGCGGCTGAGCTTCTCGCGGACCTCGCTCGACAGGCCCTTGATGGCCGAATAGTCGAGGTCCCCCGGCAAGGCCACCGATTCGTAGCGGCTGGCCCGGGCGACCTCCTCGCGCTGGCGCTCCAGGTAGCCGGCGTACTTGGCCTGGATGTCCACCTGCTGGGCCACGGCCGGATCGGCCACGGCGTCGCCGGCGCCCGGCAGGCTCATCAGGCCGGCGTAGTCCACTTCCGGACGGCGCAGCAGCTCCAGCAGCCGCTGTTCCTTGCGCAGCGGACCGCCGAGCACCCGCCGGGCATCCTCCTCGGGCAGCGCCTCCGGGCGAATCAGGGTCTCCGCCAGCCGCTGCTGCTCCCGGACGATGGACTCGCGCTTGGCCTCGAAGTACCGCCACCGCTCGTCGTCCAGCAGTCCGTAGTCGCGGGCCACCGGGGTCAGGCGCAGGTCCGCGTTGTCCTCGCGCAGCTGCAGCCGGTATTCCGCGCGGCTGGTGAACATGCGGTACGGCTCCTGGGTGCCCTGGGTGATCAGGTCGTCGATGAGCACCCCGATGTAGGCCTGGTCCCGCCGCGGGCACCAGGGTTCGCGGCCCGCTACCAGCGCCGCGGCGTTGAGGCCGGCCACCAGCCCCTGGGCCGCCGCCTCTTCGTAGCCGGTCGTGCCATTGATCTGGCCGGCGAAGAAAAGCCCCGGCAGGTGCCGCGTCTCCAGACTGGGCTGCAGGTCACGGGGGTCGAAGAAATCGTACTCGATGGCGTAGCCGGGCCGGGTGATGTGGGCGTCCTCGAAGCCGGGGATGCTGCGCACGAGGGCGTACTGGACGTCGAACGGCAGGCTGGTCGAGATGCCGTTGGGATAGACCTCATGGGTCTGCAGGCCTTCCGGCTCGACGAAGATCTGGTGGCTGCCCTTGTCCGCGAAGCGCACCACTTTGTCTTCGATGGACGGGCAGTAGCGCGGCCCCACGCCCTCGATCACCCCACTGTACATGGGCGAACGGTCCAGCCCGGCGCGGATCAGGTCGTGGGTGGCTTCATTGGTATAGGCGATGTGGCACGGCAGCTGCCGGGGCAGCGGGACACGCCGGCCCCAGAACGAGAACACCGGCGCCGGGTCGTCGCCCGGCTGTTCGGCGAGCCGCGCGTAGTCAATGGTGCGGCCGTCGATGCGCGGCGGGGTGCCGGTCTTGAGACGATCCACGTGGAACGGCAGCGCCCGGAGCCGCTCCGCAAGCGCGTTGGCGGGCGCGTCCCCCGCCCGGCCACCGCCGTAATTCGACTCTCCTATATGAATCCGCCCGCCCAGGAACGTGCCCACGGTGAGCACCACCGCGGCGGCCCGGAAGCACAGCCCCATCTGGGTGACAACGCCGCATGCCCGGCCGTCCTCAACGATCAGGTCGTCCACGGACTGCTGGAACAGGGAGAGGTTGGGCTGGTTCTCCACCGCCTCGCGCACCGCCTGCTTGTAGAGAATACGGTCCGCCTGGGCCCGGGTGGCGCGGACGGCAGGGCCCTTGCGGCTGTTGAGGGTACGGAACTGGATACCGCCGCGATCGATGGCGCGCCCCATGACGCCGCCCATGGCGTCAACCTCGCGCACCAGATGGCCCTTGCCGATGCCGCCGACGGCCGGGTTGCAGCTCATCTGACCAATGGTTTCGATATTCTGGGTCAGCAACAGCGTGGCCGCACCCATGCGCGCCGCCGCCGCTGCGGCCTCGGTGCCGGCGTGACCGCCGCCGACGACGATGACATCGAAGCGCTGTGCGTATTCCACTGGGCTCACCGACGAGAGGGGGTAAATTTCCGAAGGAATGACAGTTTAGGAGAGCGCCGCCGGGGTGACAAGCGTCCGGCGCGGCGCCAAAATGGTGCAGACGCGCCGGGCACGGGCCGCCGCGGACAAAGAGCACAACGATCACTCAGGGAGCGGTCACGCCGCAGCCGGGCGGCGGACCGGCCGGCGTGTAGGGAGGGTTGCATGGCCGCGGAGATCACCCCGTTCTGGCAACGGATGCCGAAGTTCTTCCAGTACCCGTTCCGCAAGCCGGCCCTCTGGGTGCTGCTCGGTGTGACCGGCGGCGGGCTGATCCTCTCGCAGATTCCGATCCTTGGTCCGCTGGCGCTGCTCGCGCTGTTCCTGGCGGTCATGAAATACGCCTACGAGGTCCTGGCCGAGACGGCCGAGGGCTACATGGAGCCGCCGGGGATCACGAGCGACCGCTCGGGCACCGGGCTGCTGCTGCCGCTCAAACAGTGGTTCGTTTACCTGGCGATCGGCTTCGTCACCTACCTGGTCGGCGCCAGCATCGGACCGGCAGCGGCGCTGCTCGTATTTATCGCGGCGCTGATCCTGCTGCCGGCCAGCGTCATCGCGCTGGCGACCACCACCAGCCTGCGCGCGGCCCTGAATCCGGTGCTGCTCATACAGATGGTCCGGCGCATCGGCTGGGCCTACGCCGCGCTTTACGGGATGTTGCTGCTGCTCTACGCCGGCAGCGGTACGGTAGTGGATCTGTTCTCCAGCATCCTGCCGGGGATTGCCCTGTGGATGCTCGCCCTGTTCTCCTCGTTCTATTTCACGTTCGTGATGTTCCATCTCATGGGCTACGTGCTGTACCAGTACCACGAGCCCCTGGACTTCCTCCCGGAGGCGGTGATCGAGGCGGGGGGGCCGACCAGTGTCGACGATGAGCTGACGCTGTTCGAGCAGTTTCTGGCGGAGGAAAAATACTCGGCGGCCACCGCGGAGCTGTTGCAGGTCATCCACGAGCATCCCGATAACCTGGAGCTCAAGCAGCGCCTGCACCGACTGGCCCAGCTCTCCGACGACCGGCAGCTCATGCTGCGCAACGGCCGCGAGCTGATCGCCGCGTACCTGGACCACGACCGGGTGCGCGATGCGGTCAACCTCTACCTGGACTGCAGCCGGGCCGACCCCGGATTCCGACCGGAGCGCCCCGAGGACTATGCGCCGCTGGCGCAGGCTCTGCTGGAGCGCGGCAACGGCAAGAGCGCCGTACAGCTGGCCAACGGCTTCCACAAGCGCTTCCCGGAGCACCCGGCGACGCCGGGGCTGTACGTCCTGGCGGCCCAGGTCTTCTGCGACGAGCTCTCGCGGGAGGACCAGGCCCGGGCGATCCTCGACTACGTCATCAAGCACTTCCCGCAGAGTCCGGACACCCGGCGGGCCAAGGCCCTGCGCAGCGCCATCAGCGCCTGAGCTGCTCACGGGCCAGCGCGGCTTCCTGGGCATTGGGGAAGCGCTCCGCGATGGCCTGGTAGAGGGTGCGCGCTGCGGCGTGCTCGTTGGCGGCGCGGCAGGCGTTGGCCAGGCGCAGGGCCGTCTCGGGCGCAGCAGGAAAGTTCCGCGCATTGCGCAGCATGATGTCCACGAAACGCCGTGCCTCGGCCCGCTCCCCGAGCTGCATCAGCCGCTGCGCCGCGCCCTCCACCAGCGGTCTCGGAAAGCGCGGTCGGGGCTTGGCGCGCTTGACGTAGTCCCGATAGACCTCGAGCCAGTGGCGGCGGACGTCAGGACTGGTGAGCGGCAGACGCAGCATCCGCTGGGCCGCCTGATGAAATGCGTCGCTGTCGGGCGTGAACCGGGCGGCGCGATACGCCAGCGCCAGCACGGCGGGATCATCCGGTGTCGCCTGCTGCAGGCGACGCAGCGGTGCCGCTGCCCGCTCCGGTGCCAGCGCATCCAGGGCCTCCCGGGCCCGCTCCAGGTCGACCTGCCGGGCCGCGACACGTTCCTTTTCCTCCAGGTACTCCTCGTCGACGCCCGGCCCCCAGCGCTGGTAGCCGAACGCCAGCCCCGCTCCGGTCACCAGCCCGCCCACGTGGGCCATGTAGGCCACGTTGTTGGCCTCGTCGGCGCTGACGTACTGAAACAGCTCGTTGGCCAGCCACAGCGGAAGCAGAATCAGGGCGGGGGCCTTAACGTAGTCGAAATAGACCAGCACATAATAGAAGAAATTGATCCGCCGCAGTCCGTAGATTACGGCGTACATCCCCATCAGCCCGGCAATGGCCCCGGAGGCGCCAATCAGGGGCAGGGCGCTGTCCGCGTTGACGGCAATGAACAGCCCGGCCGCACCGAGCCCACCCACCAGGTAGAGTCCGAGAAACGCCCCACCGCCGAGGGTCATCTCCACCAGGAACCCCACGGCCACCAGGAAGAACATGTTGCCCAGCAGATGGGCGACGCCCCCGTGCAGGAACATGTGGGTGAGCAGCGTGGGCGGATCCAGATTGCCCGGTTTCAGTCCCCAGCGCATGGCGGTGTCGCGGTAGAGCAGCGTCTGGAAGCGTGCGCGGGCGGCCTTCCAGCGGATATAGTCGGGATGATCCGGACCGATCACCTGGCCGGCCTCCAGCCGATTCATGAACGCGGCGTCGCCGAGCATTCGGAACAGCCATGGGCTGTCGGGCCGCTTCAGCCTGTTCTGCCAGCGTCGGACGAAGGCCGTTTCCCCCTGGGCCAGGAGGTAGTCCCGGTACTTGGGCAGCTCCAGATCCGGCAGCACCGAATCGTAGTACTGTTCGACGGCCTCCCGGAGACGCGCCGGATCGTCCGTCTGCCAGCCGAAGTAGACCAGCGCGTTGACGCACACCAGCAGCAGTGTGGCCACCGGCGGACGGCGCCAGTCGATGGGCCGATCGAAGGGAATGATCAGCATGGTGGTGCCCGACTGTTCTTCTGTGGTCCTGTGCCCTTTATCGCATGCGAACACCCCGAGCCGCAAAGCTGGCGCGAGATGCTAAGGAATCGCGCCGGGGACGGCGCTCCCACGGAGGCTTCGCCGCACGTGGCAGCCCGGTCCCGCCAGTGGGAGCCCGGCTTCGCCGGGCGATTCCAAGACTGGGATCGTCGCCCGGCGAAGCCGGGCTCCTACTTGCCGATGCAGAAGCTGGAGAAGATCCGCCCCAGCAACTCTTCGGAGGTCACCTTGCCCGTAATCTCGCCCAGGGCATCCTGGGCCAGGCGCAGCTCCTCGGCCAGGAGCTCACCGGCACCCGACTCCAGCTGGCGCCGGGCGGTGTCCAGATGGCTGGCGGCCCGTTGCAGCGCATCCAGGTGCCGACGCCGGGCGATGAATCCGCTCTCTGCCCCCGTAAAGCCCATGACCGCCTTGAGGTGCTCGCGCAGGGCGTCGAGCCCGGCCCCGGTGACGGCGCTCAGGGCCACGGCCGCGTAACCCTCAAGCCGGCTCGGTCCGGGCGGGATGTCCGCGAGGTCGATCTTGTTCAGAATGACGGTCGCCTCAACCGTGCCGGGCAGCTCGGCGAGCAAGGCCCGCTCTGCGGTCCCCAGGCCGCAGCGGGCGTCCACCACCAGCAGCACGCCGTCGGCCCGCGCGACCGCATCCCGGGCCCGGCGTACGCCTTCCCGCTCCACGATGTCCGCCGTCTCCCGCAGGCCGGCGGTGTCCACCACGTGCAAGGGCATGCCGTCGATCTCGATCCGCTCGCGCAGGACATCGCGGGTGGTGCCCTCGATTTCGGTGACGATGGCGGCGTCATAGCCCGCCAGCCGGTTCAGCAGGCTCGACTTGCCGGCGTTGGGCACGCCGGCGATGACGACATTCATACCGTCGCGCAGCAGCTGGCCCTGGCGGGCGCTGGCCCGCACGGCCCCCAGCCGCTCCTCGATCTCCCCCAGCCGGGCGGCCACATCCGACTCGGCCAGGAAGTCCACCTCCTCGTCCGGGAAATCGATGGCCGCTTCCACGTAAACCCGCAGCTCGGTCACGGCTTCGACCAGTTCTGCCACCGTGCGGGAAAATTCGCCCTGTAGGGAATGCAGCGCCGCCCGGGCCCCGGCCGCGGTGCCGGCGTCGATGAGGTCCGCCACCGCCTCTGCCTGGGCCAAGTCCAGCTTGCCGTTGAGAAAGGCGCGCTCGGAGAATTCCCCCGGCCGGGCCAGGCGCGCCCCCAGCGCCGTCAAGCGGCCCAGGAGCCGGTCCAGGACGACCGGGCCGCCGTGGCCCTGGAACTCCAGCACGCTCTCGCCGGTGTACGAAGCCGGGGCGGGGAAGTAGAGGGCAATGCCATAGTCGATGGGCTCACCCTCGGCGTCGCTGAACGCGGCATAGCGGGCCTGGCGAGGCGGCGGCAGCCCCCTCAGCAGCGTCCGGGCGAGCGCCTCGGTGTCAGGTCCCGAGACGCGGATCACGCCGATACCGCCGCGTCCCGCCGGTGTGGCGATGGCGCAGATGGTATCGGTGACGGCGGTCATGTCCCATCACTTGGCGCTGGATCGCTCCATGCGCCGGTTGATCATCCACTGCTGCAGGATGGACAGGCTGTTATTGACCACCCAGTACAGCACCAGCCCCGCCGGGAACCACAGGAAGAAGAAGCCGAAGACCAGCGGCAGGGCCATCATCACCTTCTTCTGGATCGGGTCCATGGGTGCCGGGCTGATGCGCTGCTGAAGGAACATCAGCACCGCCATGGCAATCGGCAGCACGAAGTACGGGTCACGCACGGACAGATCGTTGATCCACAGGATGAATGGGGCCCCGCGGAGCTCCGCGCTCTCCAGCAGCACCCAGTACAGGGCGATGAACACCGGGATCTGGATGGCGATGGGCAGGCAACCGGCCAGCGGGTTCACCTTCTCCTTCTGGTAGAGCTGCATCAGCTCCTGGTTCATCTTCTGCCGGTCGTCGCCGTGGCGCTCCTTGAGCTGCTGCATCTTCGGCTGCAGCTTGCGCATCTTGGCCATGGAGCGATAGCTGGTCTCGGACAGCGGATAGAACACCCCCTTGAGACCAATGACCAGAATGACGATGGCCCAGCCCCAGTTGCCCACCACGCTGTGAATCTTGGACAGCAGCCAGAACAGCGGCCCGGAGATGAAGGTCAGCATGCCGTAGTCGACGGTGAGCTGCAGGCCCGGGGCCACGCCCTCCAGGCGGTCCTGCTCCTTGGGTCCTACGAACAGCCGCTCCTTGAAGGCGTGGCTCTGCCCGGGCTGGACGGTCTGCCAGGGCGAGGACATGCCGATAATGTACTGCCCATTGCCGGCGGCGCGCGTGTAGAAGCGCTGGGCCAGATCCCTCGGCGGAATCCAGGCGGCCAGGAAATAGTGCTGGAGGATGGCCACCCAGCCGTCGGTCACCTCCCGATCCAGGGGCTTTTCGTCCATGTCGTCGAAGGTGACTTTCTCGTACTTGTCCGCCGGCGTATAGATCACGCCGCCGGTGTAGGAGCGGTTCTTGACGCCGATGAGCCCCCCGCTGTCCTTGGGCCGGGTGCGGCGCAGCTGGGTGTACTGGTAACCCTTCCAGGCGCTGGCACTGTCGTTGACCACCCGCTGTTCCAGGTCCACCACGTAGCTGTTGCGGTGGAAGACGTAGCGCTTGACCACGCGCACCCCGTCGCTGCTCTGCCAGGTCAGGTCCACCACCAGCTTGTCCTTGCCCTCGGCCAGCCGATAGTCGGTCTGCGGCGCGCTGAAGGCGGCGCGGTTGTCCGGCGCGGAACGATCCTTCGCCTGGAGCCCGGACTCTGCCACGAACAGCCCGTGGTCAGTGTGCAGCAGCGGGAACGGCTGCGGGTCGGTGCTGGAGAGGTGATGCTTGCGCAGGCCGGCGTGAACGATTTCGGCGCCCCGGCTGCTGATGGTGATGTTCAGCAGGTCGGTGGTGACGTGTATCTGCTGCCCCTTGGGTATCCCCGCCTCGGCGGTCTTGGGCGCGCCGTGAGCGGTCTCGCCCCCGCCTTGCGAGGCAGTGGCCTGCTGCCCGCTCCCGCCGGCGGCCGCGCCGGGTGCGCTCGGCTCGGCCCCGTTCTGCCCGGTGCTGGTAGCCGGTGCCTCTGCCTTCTGTGCTGCCGGCTGCTGATGCTGTCCGTAGTCGGCCTGCCAGGCGTTCCAGAGCAGCATCAGTACCACGCCGAGGGCGAGGAACAGCGCCAAGCGTACGTTCTCCATCACGGATCCTTTGGCGATTTGGGCGCGGGAACCGGATCGATCCCGCCGGGATTGAACGGATGACAGCGCAGCAGCCGCCGGGTGGCGAGCCAGGTGCCGCGGGCGGCGCCATGGCGCTCTATGGCCTCCATGGCGTAGTCCGAACACGTCGGCAGGAAACGGCAACGCGGGCCCAGCAGCGGGCTGATGACCAGCTGGTAGCCCCGAATCAGCGTTCGGAAGATTCGGCCAAGGATGCCTGGATGCGTTGCCATTCGCGTCGTAGGGCGTCTGTGAGCTGCTGGTTGCTTGCCTTGGCGGCCGCCGGTTTGGCGATGACCACGAAGTCCTGGGGCGTCAGCGATCGCGCCTGGGTCCGAAACGACTCGCGCACCAGGCGCTTGATCCGGTTGCGAGCCACCGCCTTCGCCGATACGCGCTTGGAAACGGCGAGCCCCAGGCGTGTGACGCCGGCGTCGTTGGGTTTGGCGAGGACCGTGAAATAGCGATTGCCGTAGCGGCTGGCGCCACGGAACACCCGCTGGAACTGCGCCGGGCGGGTCAAGCGAGCCCGGCGCGGAAAACGACCTGTCCCGCTATCCCCGCTCGAACCCAAGTTACGGCGTCAGCTGTGCCCGACCCTTCGCGCGCCGACGCTTCAGGACCTGACGGCCATTCTTGGTTGCCATGCGCGCGCGAAACCCGTGAGTACGCTTGCGGCGGATCACGCTCGGTTGAAACGTCCTCTTCATGACGATATCCGTTGTACTGTTCGCGGCATCAGCGATCCGCCCGATCCGGCCTCCGCCGGGGGCGTCCGGCCGGGTCCGACGGATGCCTGGATGCCTAAAGACTGGTAGGCGCCTCAACCCGGTGAATCCAACGGGAGGGCGGCCGAAACTGAGCCGGCGAATTTACTGCGAAACTCCGTGCAGTGTCAATTTGGGTGGGGAACCCACGCCTGTGGATAACCGCGCCCACGGGGTATAGACTCCGTGGGTCATTCTCTCTCGTTTGATCATCAGGAGCTGATTGGTGGCCGAATCGCTTTGGCAAGGGTGTCTGCAACGGCTTGAGAGAGAGCTGCCGGACCAGCAGATGAACACCTGGATCAGGCCGCTGCAGGCTGAAGAAGACGACCGCGTCCTGCGGCTGTTCGCGCCGAACCGATTCGTGCTCGACTGGGTCAAGGAACATTTCTCCGCGCGCATCGAGCAGTTCCTGGCCCAGGAACGCCCACAGGATCCGCCCCGGCTGCTGCTGGAGATCGGCAACAGCGCGGGACCGGCGGAGGCCGTACGGGGGGCGCGGCAGCCGAGGCGGCGTGACAAGGCCGAAAAGGCCAGCGCCAGCTCGCTGAATCCCAATTTCACGTTCGACACGTTCGTCGAAGGCAAGTCGAACCAGCTGGCCCGGGCGGCCAGCACGCAGGTAGTGGCCAACCCCGGCGGTGCCTACAACCCGCTGTTCATCTACGGCGGCGTCGGGCTCGGCAAGACACACCTGATGCATGCCATCGGCAATCAGCTGGTGCGGCGCACGTCCGACGCCACGGTGCTGTACCTGCACTCCGAGCGCTTCGTAGCCGACATGGTCAAGGCGCTGCAGCACAACGCAATCAACGAGTTCAAGCGCTACTACCGGGGCGTGGACGCGCTCCTGATCGACGACATCCAGTTCTTCGCCGGCAAGGAACGCTCCCAGGAGGAATTTTTCCATACTTTCAACGCGCTGCTCGAGGGACAGCAGCAGGTGGTCATGACGTGCGACCGCTACCCGAAAGAAGTCAACGGCCTCGAGGAGCGGCTAAAGTCGCGCTTCGGCTGGGGGCTGACCGTAGCCATCGAGCCGCCGGAGCTGGAGACCCGGGTAGCCATCCTGATGAGCAAGGCCAGTCAGGAAGGCGTGGATCTTCCGGACGAGGTGGCCTTTTTCATCGCCAAGCGGATCCGGTCCAATATCCGCGAGTTGGAAGGGGCGCTGCGGCGCGTGATCGCCAACGCGCAGTTCACCGGGCAGAGCATCACGGTTGATTTCACGAAGAACGCGCTGCGCGATCTGCTCGCTCTGCAGGACAAGCTGGTCACCATCGAGAACATCCAGAAGACGGTGGCCGAGTACTACAAGATGCGCATGTCGGACCTGCTCTCAAAGCGCCGCAGCCGATCCATCACGCGGCCACGGCAGGTCGCCATGTCGTTGGCCAAGGAGTTGACGAGCCACTCTCTGCCGGAAATTGGCGATGCATTCGGCGGCCGCGATCACACGACGGTGCTGCACGCCTGCCGTAAGGTGCACGAGTTACTGGAGAGCGATACGCGTATCGCGGAGGACTATGCGATTCTGTTGAGAACCCTGTCGAGTTGACTGTGGAAAAGCTGTCGGCAGAACAGTGGATAAGGCCGAGGCTTGATTTCATCCACAGGATATCCCCCGGCTACCCAAGCCGGACAAAGGGTTTCAGCAGAGGGAAGTTGACGCATAAAGCGTTAGAATAGCTGAAGTTTCTTGAGTTGTGCCCAGTGCAGACGGCGCCCTACAAGGAACAACAGGGTTTAAAAGACTAAATCGTTACTGATACGGATAGGAGCCGTGGGGAGTCATGCGATTCGAACTGGAACGCCAGGCTTTACTCAAGCCGCTGCAGTCGGTGATCGGCGTGGTGGAGCGCAGACAGACGCTACCGGTGCTGTCCAATGTGCTGCTCGACGTGGGGAGCGATCACCTGAACGTCACGGCCACGGACCTGGAAGTGGAGCTCCGGGCGGGCGTGGCGGTGGACAACGCCGAGGCGGGTCAGATCACGCTTCCGGCGCGAAAGCTGGTGGATATCGTTCGCAATCTTCCGGAAGGGGCTGCGGTGGAGGTGAGCGTCCAGGGGGACCGAGCGGTGGTCAAGGCGGCCCATAGCCGTTTCACCCTGGCTACCCTGCCTGCGGGGGATTTCCCGACCGTGGAGGAAATCGGTGAGGTCAAGGGGCTCGAGTTGGGGCAGTCCGCACTGCGGCGGCTGATCGACAAGACCCACTTCTCCATGGCACTGCAGGACGTGCGCTATTACCTCAATGGACTGTTGTTGGAGCTCGAGCCCTCCGCCTTGCGTGCGGTGGCGACGGATGGGCATCGCCTGGCTCTCTCTGAAATGAGCGATGGCGTGTCGGTGGATGCGCCGAAGCAGGTGATCGTGCCGCGCAAGGGAGTTCAGGAGCTGCTGCGACTGCTGGAGCAGAGCGACGACAGGGTGCACGTCGATCTGGGGGAGAACCATATCCGTGTTTCGTTGCCTGAGATCCGGTTCACCTCAAAGCTGATCGACGGTCGATTCCCGGATTACGGCCGGGTCATTCCCCAGGATGCGGGGAATGTGGTGAAGGTTGAGCGTGACGTGCTGAGGCAGGCGCTGGTGCGTGCGTCGATCCTATCCAACGAGAAATATCGCGGTGTACGGTTCGTGGTGAGTGCCGACCGGCTGGTGATCCAGTCGAACAATCCGGAGCAGGAAGAGGCCGAGGAGGAAGTGGCGGCAGCGTATCAGGGGCCGGAGCTGGAGATCGGATTCAATGCGAGCTATATGCTGGATGCGCTCGCGGCCATTGAAGAGCAGACGGTGGAGATTGCGCTGATCGACGCGAACAGCAGCGCACTCATCTCGGGCGAGGGCAACGACCGCGACAAATACGTGGTGATGCCCATGCGCCTGTAGAATCGGGCGGGTGAATGGAGCTGCAGGAGCTCAGGGGCGAGGGGTTTCGCAACCTGTCGGTGTTCAGCCTGAATCCGGGATCGGGGATCAACGTCATCTATGGTGACAATGGCGCTGGCAAGACCAGCGTCCTGGAGGCGGTGTATTTCCTGGCGCGCGCGAAGTCGTTTCGGGCGCCCCGGAGTGAGAAGGTGATACAGCGGGGCGCTCCCCGGTGCTGGGTGTTCGGGCGCGGCGAGCGGGGCTCGGTTGCGCACCGTTTCGGTGTCCAGCGGGAGCCGGGGCGAACCCGGGTGAGGCTGAATGGCGAGGATGTTCGGAGCCTCTCGGAATGGGCCGCCTTCTGGCCGGTGGAGGTGATCAACAGCGAGGCGCAGCGGTTTGTCGTGGACGGTCCCGCGGTGCGGCGGAGCTTTCTGAACTGGGGCGTGTTCCACGTGGAACACCAGTACGGTTATCACTGGCAGCGCTTTCGACGCGCGCTGCAGCAGTGTAATGGTGCCCTGCGCAGCGGCGACCCGCGGCTGGCGGCATCCTGGGAGGGGCCGGTGGCCGATGCCGCAGAGGCGTTGGATCGCGGTCGGGAGGCGTTCAGCGCCCGTCTGGAACAGGCGGTTGTAGGGTATTTCGCCCGGTGGCTGCCCGAGCATGACGTGAGCATCCGCTACCGTCGGGGCTGGCGGCGGGATGGGTCGCTGCTGGAGTTGTTTCGCCAGAGCCGGGATCAGGCCATCAGGATGGGACATCTTCTGCAGGGACCCCAGCGGGCGGATCTGCAGCTGCTGAGCGGTGGCGAGGAAGCCCAGCACAGGCTGTCCCGCGGTCAGCAGAAAGTTGCAGTGATGGCACTGACCCTTGCCAAGGCGCAGCTGATCGCGGAAGCGTCAGGGACGGAGCCGATCCTGCTGGTGGACGACCTGCCCGCGGAGCTGGACGAGGTCCGCCGCAAGGACGTGTTGGGGGCCCTGGAGCAGGTGGACGCCCAGGTCTTCGTGACTTGCATCGAGCCGCAGACCATCGTCGGTCTCGACGGGACGCCCACCTGGTTCCACGTGGAACATGGCCGGCTCGCCACAATGGTATAATGCCGGCTCAAACGCCAAGGTCCTTCATATGAGTGCTCAATCGGAATACGACTCCCACAGCATCAAGGTGCTCCGCGGGCTCGATGCCGTGCGCAAACGGCCCGGTATGTATATCGGTGACACCGACGACGGTACCGGTCTCCATCACATGGTCTTCGAGGTGGCCGACAACGCCGTCGACGAGGCTCTGGGCGGCTACTGTACGGAGATCGAAGTCACCATCCATCGCGACAATTCGGTGACCGTCACCGACAATGGCCGCGGCATCCCGGTGGATATCCACGCCGAAGAAGGCCGCTCCGCCGCCGAGGTCATCATGACCGTGCTCCATGCCGGCGGTAAGTTCGACGACAAGTCCTACAAGGTCTCCGGCGGCCTGCACGGCGTGGGTGTGTCCGTGGTAAACGCCCTTTCCGAGCGCCTGCGGATGGTAATCAAGAAGCAGGGCAAGGTGCACGTTCAGGAGTACCAGCACGGCGAGCCCATGGAGCCGCTGAAGGTGGTGGGCGAGACCGACCAGGCCGGCTCGTCCATCACGTTCAGCCCCAGCCGCGAAGTCTTCACCAACATCGACTTCCACTACGATATCCTCGCCAAGCGCTTCCGCGAGCTCTCGTTCCTCAACCCCGGCATCCGTATCGCCCTCAAGGATGAGCGCACGGACAAGGAAGACGTCTTCGAGTACGCAGGCGGCATCAAGGCGTTCGTCGAGCACCTGAACAAGAACAAGACGCCGCTTCACAAGACGGTGGTCTACGTGAGTACCTGGCGGGAAAACATAGCCATCGAGGCCGCGATGCAGTGGAACGACTCCTATCAGGAGAACATCTTCTGCTTCACCAACAATATCCCGCAGCGGGACGGCGGCACTCACATGGCGGGCTTTCGGGCGGCGTTGACACGTACGCTCAACACGTTCCTGGAAGCTGAGGGCTATACCAAGAAGCTCAAGGCGACGCCCACGGGCGACGATATCCGCGAAGGTCTGACGGCGGTGGTCTCCGTGAAGGTGCCGGACCCCAAGTTCTCGTCCCAGACCAAAGACAAGCTCGTCTCCTCCGAGGTCAAGGGCCCTGTGGACTCGGCGCTGTCGGAGGCCTTTCACGATTTCCTGTACGAGCACCCGAACGAAGCCCGTGCCATTGCCGAGAAGATCATCGATGCGTCCCGCGCTCGCGAGGCGGCCCGCAAGGCCCGGGAGATGACGCGGCGCAAGGGTGCGCTGGACGTGGCGGGCCTCCCAGGCAAGCTGGCCGACTGCCAGGAACGGGATCCGAGCCTGTCCGAGCTTTATCTCGTGGAGGGTGACTCCGCGGGCGGCTCCGCCAAGCAGGGCCGCGACCGCAAGTATCAGGCCATCCTCCCGCTCAAGGGCAAGATTCTGAACGTGGAGAAGGCCCGCTTCGACAAGATGCTCTCCTCCGCGGAGGTGGGGACCCTGATCACCGCCCTGGGCTGCGGCATTGGCAAGGAAGAGTTCGATCCGGACAAGCTGCGGTATCACCGCATCATCATCATGACCGACGCCGACGTGGACGGCTCCCACATCCGCACCCTGTTGCTGACCTTTTTCTATCGGCAGATGCCGGAGCTGGTGGAGCGGGGCCATATCTACATCGCCCAGCCGCCGCTGTACAAGGTCAAGCGCGGCAAACAGGAGCACTACGTCAAGGACGACAACGAGCTCACGGAGTATCTGCTGCAGTTGGCGCTCAGCAAGGCGACGCTCCACCCTGGCGGAGACGTGCCGCCTGTCGGAGCCGAGGGTCTGGAATCCCTGGTCCGCAGCTATCTGGCGGCCATGGACATGATCGACCATCTGTCCCGCCGCAGCGACGCGCGACTACTGGAGTCCATGATCTGGCTGCCGCCGGTGCAAGAACAGACCCTGCGTAGCGGCGACGGCCTGGAGGCCTGGTTCGACCGCCTGGTAGCGCTGGCCAACGACAAGCAGCCCACCGGCACCGAGTACCGCGCCCGGGTCACCTTCGGCCCTGACGGCGGCTTCCAGGACGCGGTGGTCACCAAACGCATGCACGGCATCCTCTATCCTTACACCTTCCCGGCCCAGTTCTTCGTGTCCCAGGAGTACGACACGATCAAGCAGTTGGCCCAGGTCATGGATGGCCTGATCCAGCCGGGTGCCCGGGTGGTCCGGGGCGAACGCGAGCAGCCTGTAGAGCATTTCACGCAAGCGGTCGAGTGGCTGATGGGCGAAGCGAAGCGCGGCCTCACCGTGCAGCGGTACAAGGGCCTGGGCGAGATGAATCCGGACCAGCTCTGGGAGACCACTATGGACCCGGACACGCGCCGGCTGCTGCAGGTGCGCATTGAGGACGCGGTGGCCGCCGACGATATCTTCACCACGCTCATGGGCGATCAGGTGGACCCGCGTCGGGACTTCATCGAGAAGAACGCCCTCGCTGCCTCGAACCTGGACGTATAAGGGCGCGCGCCGAGGGGTGAAAAACGCGGTATGAGCCGCGCCGCCGCTCGCGCCGCGCTTCCCGCCACTTAGCCAGCCGAGCAGGCGGGGCCGACGGTGCTACCGCCGGTACGGCGTTCCCGGATAATCCCCCTCGGAAAGCTCCGGCATCTGGCGCTCGATCCAGGCTTCCACCTCCGCCATGACCTGCGCGGGTCTTCGGCCGGCGGTCTCGATCGGCGGCCCGATCCGAGCGCGTATCACGCCGGGAATCTTGCGGATCCTGCGTCTGGGCCAATGTTCGCCGGCGTTGTGGGCGATGGGAATCACCGGCCGCCCGGTGCTGGTGGCGAGCTGGGCCGCACCCGGCATATACCGGCCCTTGTAGCCTGCCGGCACTCTGGTCCCTTCAGGAAATACCACCACCCAGCGGCCGCGGTCCAGGCGTGCCCGCCCCTGGGCCGTTACCTGTTGGAACGCCCTGAAACCGCCGCCGCGCTCGACCGCGATCGGCTCCAGCAGATACAGCGCCCAGCCGAATACCGGCACCAGCATCAGTTCCCGCTTGAGTACCCAGGTCTGGGGTTGGAACCAGTACTGCAGGGCAAGCGTTTCCCAGGTGGACTGGTGCTTGCACATGACGACACCGATCCGGTCGGGCACGTTCTCCAGGCCCTCCATCCGCCAGTGGATGCCGCACAGTGTTCGCAGCAGCACCATGACATACCGGCACCAGCGGGTGATGAACCAGTAGCGAAAGCGGTACGGAAAAGGTGCGGCGAGAAGCGACAGCGGACCCCATACAACGATGCCGAGCACCACGGCCGCCTCGAAGATGAGACCGCGGACCAAGCGCGGGCGGCCCTGCCCCCTGGGTTCAGCCATCCCGGCCCTCCTCGATCAGCCGCTCCGCCACGGCCAGGAGGTCTCGATAAGCCTCTGTATCCGCCCTTCCCGGCTCCGAACGGGTGCGCCGGCCGTTGCCCGTGAGCACCAGTATCGGCCGGGCGCCTCCCGCCCGCGCCGCGTCCAGGTCGCGGCCGCTGTCGCCGACGACCGGAACGCCTGCGAGATCGAAACCGTGCCAGGCCGCCGCCGCCCGCAGCAGGCCCGGGAGCGGTTTGCGGCAGGAGCAGCCGTCGGCCGGGCCATGGGGGCAGACGAAGATGCCGTGAAGCTGCCCCCCGGTGCGCCGTACCTGAGTGTCCATGCGTGCATGGATGCGCCCCAGCGCGCCGCGGTCGAACAGACCCCGCGCCAATCCCGACTGGTTGGTGCACACCACAACTCGAAAGCCGGCGGCAGTCAGGGCAGCGATGGCCTCCAGCGCGCCGGTAAGCGCCTGCCATTCGCCCGGCTGCTTTATGTACTCGTCGGAATCGCGGTTGATGACTCCGTCGCGGTCCAGCAGCACCGTCTTCATGACGACCGAGGTCCCGATCAGCGGCCGGGCAGCCGCGAAACATCCGCCACGCCCGAAAACAGCCGGTCCAGCTCCCGCAACAGGGTCAACCGCCGGTTCCGGACCACCTCATCGTCCGTCATGATCATGATGTCCTCGAAGAACCGGTCGATGGCCCCGCGCAGGCCCGCCAGCGTCTCCAGCGCCTCGGTGTACGCACGTCGCGCAATGCTGGCGTCCACTTCCGCCCGCACGGCGTCGATCTCCCCTAGCAACGCCCGCTCCGCCGGTTCGCTGAGCTGTTGGGGGGACACCGACGCCGGCAGACCTTCCAGATCCGCCTTTCGCAACAGGTTGCGGATGCGCTTGTTGGCGGCCGACAGGCTCTCCGCTTCGGGCATCCGCAGGAAGCGCTGACAGGCTTCTACCCGGGCGGCGAAGTCCAGGGGCCGGGTCGGACGGAGCTCCGCGACTGCGTCGAAGACCTCGCTGGGGACGCCCTGATCCTGGTAATAGGCTCGCAGCCGCTCGAAGCAGAAGCCGAGCACCGCCTCCACCTGCCCGCCGGCTTCCAGATCGGCGGGCATGGCGTCGGCGGCATACTGAAGCAGCTCGCGCAGGTCAACGTCCCAGCCGCGCTCGATGGCGGTGCGGATCAGGCCGAGGGCGGCGCGGCGCAGTGCGAACGGGTCCTTGGTGCCCGAGGGCGCTCCCAGGGCGGCAAAGATGCCGACCAGCGTGTCGGCGCGGTCCGCCATTGCAAGCAGCTGGCCGCAGGCGCTGGCCGCCGTCGCGTCACCCCCAAAGCGCGGCCGGTACTGTTCTTCCAGGGCCGTAGCCACCGTCGCCGGCTCGCCGTCGTGGGCGGCGTAGTAGCGGCCCATGATCCCCTGGAGCTCCGGGAATTCCCCCACCATCTCGGTGGCCAGATCGCACTTGCAGAGCCAGCCCGCACGCTCCACGTCGTTCGGACCGTCGGCGCCGAGACGCTCCGCCAGGTAGCGGCCGAGGGCCGCTATCCGGGCACTCTTGTCATAGACGGTGCCCAGCCGCTTCTGGAAGAGGATCCGCCTGAGCTCCTCGAGCCGGTCGGCCAGCGGCCGCCTGCGGTCCCGTTCCCAGAAGAAGGCCGCGTCGGCCAGGCGCGGGCGGATGACGCGCTCATTGCCGGCCACCACGACCTCCGGATCCCGGCTGTCGATGTTGGCGACGGTGATGAAGACCGGCAGCAGCCCACCGTCGCGGCCGCGAACCGGGAAACACTTCTGGTGGCCCTGCATGCTGGAGATGAGCGCCTCCGCCGGCACGGCCAGAAAGCGCTCATCGAACCGTCCCGACAGCGCTACCGGCCATTCCACCAGTGCCGTCACCTCGTCCAGCAGCGCGTCGTCTGTGACCGCCTCCCCGCCGAGCGCCGCGGCGCACTCCGCGACCTGATGTTCGACATCCGCCCGGCGCGCGTCCAAATCGGCGATCACGAAACCCTGCTCCCTCAATAAGGTCTCGTATTCGGCGGGATGCCGCAGCTCGATACGGTCCGGTGCAAGGAAGCGATGTCCCCGGGTGAACCGATCGCTGACGGCATCCAGCTGGGTCATCGGCACCACATCGCCACCCAGCAGGGCTACCAGCCAATGAACCGGGCGCACGAACTCGGCCCGCGAGACACCCCAGCGCATGCGCTTGGGAATCGGCAGCTGGTGCAGCGCCTGCTCCACCGCCTCCGGAAGCAGCTGCGCCGTGGGCAGACCCGGCTCCGTGGCCCGGTAGGCCAGCCGCTCGCCCTTGTCGTCGCTGACCACCGCTAGGGCGTCCACGCTTACGCCGCAGGAGCGGGCGAAGCCCTCGGCGGCCTTGGTGGGGCGACCGTCGGCGTCGTACGCGGCGGCAACCGCCGGTCCCTTCCGCTCCACCGCCCGGTCGGGCTGGCGGAGCGCCACATCGGCGATGCGCACCGCAAGCCGCCGGGGCGTCGCGAAGGACTCGACGGCTCCACGCCCGACGTCCCGCCGATCCAGACCCTGCGCGACGCCGGCCGCGAAGGCATCGCGCAGCTGCCGCAGCGCCTTGGGCGGCAGCTCCTCGGTGCCGAGCTCAATGAGCAGCGATCGCGCACCCTCAGCCATGGCTGGCCTCCTCCTTTTCGGCCAGCAGCGGGAACCCCAGGGCTTCCCGGCTGGCGTAGAACGCCTCCGCGACCGCCCGGGCGAGGCCGCGCACGCGCAGGATATAGCCCTGGCGCTCCGTCACCGAGATGGCGTGGCGCGCGTCCAGCAGGTTGAAAGTATGGGAAGCCTTAAGCGCCATCTCGTAGGCGGGCAGCGGCAGCCCGCCCTCCACCAGGCGCCGGCTTTCGCGCTCGCAGGTGTCGAACCAGCCGAACAGGCTGTCCACGTCTGCCTCCTCGAAGTTGTAGCGGGACATCTCCCGCTCGTTCTGCAGAAACACATCGCCATAGGTCACAGGACCCTGGGGTCCCTCGGTCCAGACCAGGTCGTAGACGCTGTCCACGCCCTGCACGTACATGGCGATGCGCTCCAGCCCGTACGTGATCTCTCCCATGACCGGATCGCAATCCAGCCCACCCACCTGCTGGAAGTAAGTGAACTGGGTGATTTCCATCCCGTTCAGCCAGACCTCCCAGCCCAGGCCCCAGGCACCGAGGGTAGGGGACTCCCAGTTGTCCTCCACGAATCGGATATCGTGGGTCAGCGGGTCGAAGCCCAGGGCCTCCAGTGAGCCGAGGTACAGCGACTGGAAATCCAGCGGCGACGGTTTCATCACCACCTGGAACTGGTAGTAATGCTGCAGCCGGTTCGGGTTTTCCCCGTAGCGTCCGTCGGTCGGCCGGCGGGAGGGCTGCACGTAGGCTGCGTTCCAGGGCTCCGGCCCGATGGCGCGCAGGAAGGTGGCCGGATGGAACGTCCCGGCCCCCACCTCCATGTCCAGTGGCTGCAGAACCACGCAGCCGCGTTCGGCCCAGTAGCGCTGCAGGGCCAGTATCAGCTCTTGAAAGCTCATGCGATGCCGATTCCCGTCCGGGGGCCCGCTGCCGGCCTCGACACGGCCGGCGCCGACGGGCGCAAGGTTGCAACAGGCGGCTGAGTATACCGCGCGCCTTCCTGGACATGTAAGGCCGTGAACCATTACGCAATATTTCTTTTTGCCCGCGGATACCGTTAAATGAGAGTCAGGCACCGCTTCCTTCAGGGGCCGCACGCCGTGCCGGCCCCTGCCACGCAGGGAGGTCGCCATGTCGGAGCTGATACTCGAACCCAACGCCGTCGCCTCGTGGCACCGCGTGGTGAGTGAAGCGGCGGTGCGTGTCCGATACCCGCTGGACGAGGACCGCGAGAGCTACCTCGTGTTCATGCTGCAGCGCTACCTGGCAAGGCCGGAGATGGTTCGCAGCGTGCTCGCCATGCAGTTCCTGGAAGGCCTCGGTGACCGCGGCCGGGTGAGGTCCGAACACCTGCGCGACGTGGGAGATCAGTGCCTGCTCTTCGCGGGCCTTTTCCCGGGGCAGGCCGAGCGCCGGCGGGTGAATCCGGACTACTTCATCGACCTGGGCCGCAGTGCCTACACGGTGGTGGCCGAGGGCAGCGCGGCCGCCCTGGCCGCCCTCTATCACAGCCTGGCCGAGGCCTTTGCCGCGCTGGCCGACGTGCTGTTCGCCCTTCGCGGCGATCCGAGTACCCCGCTGCTTGGCGCCCTGGACGCCGCGGAACAGGCGGTCGGCCGGAGCGGACCGCTGGGCCACGCCGAGTTGGCACGCTACACGGATGCCACGCCGGTAGCCGGAAACACGGTCCGTCACTAACCGACGGCCCGCCCACGAGGCGTGACTCCGACGGGCCGCAGGCCGCCGCTGCGATGATGCCGCCTGCCCGGCCGGGCAGGCGGCAGGCTTATTCGTTCCGATTCGAAGACACCCCCCGTCCTGGCGTCGGGAGCACCGGCTTTCGCGGCTGGCGCCCAGCCGGTGCTCCGCCGCTCACACCTCCCACCGCAACCCGTGGTAAATTAGCGCCTTCGGGCATCCGGGACAGGCCTTTGCACCATTGTTGTGCGTTGCGGCCCTGGTCTGCACTGATGTGGTGCATGTCAAGGCCCCGTGCAGCCGGTGCTGCACCAAAATCACCCGCCGGGACGCCACTTGGCGTTGTGGCATGGTTCCTGCTAATAAACCAGCCGAATCGCAACCGCGCATCTTATCCACGGGAGGTCGAAACCCATGACCCAAAGCGCAGACGACGTACTCAAGCTGATCAAGGAAACGGAGGCCCAGTTCGTGGACCTTCGCTTCACCGACACCCGCGGCAAGTGGCAGCACGTCACCGTGCCTTCCCACGCCGTGGACGAGAGCATGTTCGAGGACGGTAAAATGTTCGACGGCTCGTCCATTTCCGGCTGGAAGGGCATCAACGAGTCCGACATGATCATGATGCCGGACCCGAGCACCGCCGTGCTCGACCCCTTCTACGACGAGCCGACCGTCAACATCACCTGCGACATCATCGAGCCCAGCACCATGCAGGGCTATGAACGCGACCCCCGCTCCGTGGCACGCCGCGCCGAGGCCTACCTCCAGTCCACCGGCCTGGGGGACGTGGCCTTCTTCGGTCCGGAGCCCGAGTTCTTCGTCTTCGACGACGTCCGCTGGGGCGCGGACATGAGCGGCAGCTTCTACAAGATCGACGCCGAGGAGGCCGAGTGGAACTCCGAGCGCGTCTACCACGACGGCAACATGGGCCATCGCCCGGGGGTCAAGGGCGGCTATTTCCCGGTGCCGCCGGTGGATTCGCTGCACGACCTGCGCTCCGCCATGTGCCAGGCCATGGAGGAGATGGGCCTGGAGACCGAGGTTCACCATCACGAGGTGGCCACTGCCGGCCAGTGCGAGATCGGCACCAAGTTCAATACCCTGGTGAAGAAGGCCGACGAGCTGCAGGTGCTCAAGTACTGCGTGCACAACGTGTCCGCCGCGTTCGGCAAGACCGCCACCTTCATGCCCAAGCCGCTGGTGGGCGATAACGGCAACGGCATGCACGTGCACCAGTCCATCGGCAAAACCGGTGAAGCGCTGTTCGCCGGCGACCAGTACGGCGGCCTGTCCGAGACGGCCCTCTACTACATCGGCGGCATCATCAAGCACGCCAAGGCGCTGAACGCCTTCACCAACGCCTCCACCAACAGCTACAAGCGTCTGGTGCCCGGTTTCGAGGCCCCGGTGCTACTGGCCTACTCGGCCCGCAACCGCTCCGCCTCGATCCGCATTCCGTGGGTATCCAACCCCAAGGCGCGGCGCATCGAGGTGCGCTTCCCGGACAGTACCGCGAACCCGTACCTGGCGTTCTCGGCGATGCTGATGGCCGGCTTGGACGGCATCCAGAACAAGATCCACCCGGGCGATGCCATGGACAAGGACCTCTACGATCTGCCGCCCGAGGAAGAGAAGGACATCCCGAAGGTGGCCTTCTCCCTGGAGCAGGCGCTGAACGCCCTGGACGAGGATCGCGAGTTCCTCACCGCCGGCGGCGTGTTCACCGACGACATGATCGACGGCTACCTGGAGCTGAAGGCCGAAGAGGTCCAGCGGCTGCGGATGACCACGCACCCCGTGGAGTTCGATCTGTACTACAGCGTCTGAGCGCGGACGCGGTTCGAGGTAAAAGCCCCCCGTTCGGGGGTTTTTTTTGTTTTTTTAGCCACAGATGAACACGGATGGACGCGGATTTTGGTGGCCATAAATCAGACGTTGGAAACGCCGACAGAAGCGGCATCGCGGCGGGGACGCCGCTCCCACAAACCCCTGGTGGACGCCGAAGCGGGAAGATCAAGCCTTGGTTGGGTCCACCGCCCCTCGGCTAGGCGGTTTGTGGGAGCGGCGTCCCCGCCGCGATGTCGCCCAGCCGAAGTCCGGCGGCTTAATCCGTAACCACCGAACCCGCCGCCAGCAATAACCGAATCAATCCGTGTTCATCTGTGGCTAAAAATCCCCGAATTAGTTGCATAATGGGACGCATGCACGCATAAGTGGGGAAAACCGCATGGAGTGCCGCAATGCCTGATCGCCGCCCGTACCTGCCGCTCGTCCTGGCCGCCCTGGTCCTGCTGGTGGCGGCGCTGCCCGCAGCCGCCAAGATCTACAAGTGGACCGACGATCAGGGCCACGTTCATTACTCGGACAAGCCCGCGCCCGGCTCCAAGTCGGTGGATCTCCCGCCGGCCACCGTGTACGAGGCGCCAAAGCCGTCGACCGCGCCGCCGGCGGAGACGAAGCAGCAGCCCGCGCAGCAGACCGGATATACCCAGTTCCGCATCGTCTCCCCCGCCGATCAGGCCACCATCCGCGGCACCCAGCAGACCATCCTAGTGGAGATCGACATCCAGCCCGCGCTGCGCGCCGGACAGCAGATCCGCCTGGAGATGGACGGCAAGACCGTCGCCAGCGGCCGGGATACCCGGTTCTCCGTGCATCCGGTCTATCGCGGAACCCATACCTTCCATGCCGTCGTCGAGGACGCCGAGGGCCGTGCCGTCGCCGAGACCCCGACCGTCACCGTTTACAAGCACCAGCCTTCCGTCAACTGAGCGGCGCCGAGCCCGCACCAATCTGAAACGTCGACCGTGCACCAACGTGGTGCACGGTCGCGGTAATTCCCACTACACTGTCCCCACAGGATCGCGTATTTGCGCGGATTTCCCGCCGTCTGCGGCGCACCCCGTCAGCAGGTGCTCCGTGGCGTGGTTCTTGCATTTCCGATGGACGTGATGAGCATCAGACGAAACAAACGCATCGATCTGCTCGAGCACCTTGCCACGGCCGTGGTCCTGCTGGACGAGGCCTATCGGGTCGAGTATCTCAACCCGGCCGCGGAGGTTCTGTTCCGCATCAGTACGCGGCAGACGGTGGGTCACGACATCCGCAAGCACGTTCCCGGTTTCGGCAATCTGGCCCAGGCCATCGAGCGGGCCGTAGCCCAGGGGGCCACGTACACCGAGCGCGAGACGCAGATCGCGGCGGCACCGGACCAGCCCATCACCGTCGAGTGCTCGGTGACCCCCCTGGAGGAAGGCCGGGTGCTGCTGGAGCTGGCGGCCCTGGACCGGCATCTGCGGATCAGCAAGGAGCACCGGCTCATCGCCCAGAACCGGGCCATCCGGGAGCTGATACGGGGCCTCGCGCACGAGATCAAGAACCCGCTCGGCGGTATTCGCGGCTCGGCTCAGCTCCTGGACCGGGAGCTCGAGGACGCGGAGCTGCGGGAATACACCCAGGTCATCATCGGCGAGGCGGACCGGCTGCAGGCCCTGGTCAACGGCCTGCTCGGCCCGGATGCCGCGCCTAAGAAGCGGGCGGTCAATATCCACCAGATTCTGGAACGGGTCCGCCACCTGGTGCAGGCGGAGGCGCCGCGGGGCGTGCAGATCGTCCGCGATTACGACCCGAGCATCCCGGACATCCGCGTGGCGCCGGACCAGCTGATCCAGGCGGTGCTGAACATCGTGCGCAACGCGATGCAGGCGGTGGGCGATAACGGCACCATCACCCTGCGGACGCGGACCCAGCGCCTGTTCACCATCGGCGACGTCACCCACAAGCTGGTGGTGCGCATCGACATCATCGACGACGGACCCGGCATCGCGCCGGAGTATCAGGACCAGATCTTCTACCCCATGGTCACCACCCGCGCGGAGGGCTCGGGCATCGGGCTGTCCATCGCGCAGACGCTGGTCAGCCAGCACGGCGGCCTCGTGGAGTGCGACAGTCAACCGGGGCGGACCGTGTTCACCATCTCGCTGCCCCTGGAGGAAACCGATGACGAGTGAGCAGCGCGTCTGGGTCGTCGACGACGACCGTTCCATCCGCTGGGTGCTGGAGAAAGCGTTGGGGCAGGCGGGGTGGTCCGTGTCCTCGTTCGAGAACGGCGACAGCGCCCTGGCCCAGTTGGAACGGGAGCGTCCCGCGGTCCTGATCACCGACATCCGCATGCCGGGCCTCAACGGCCTCGACCTCCTCAAGGCGGTGCACGAGCGTCATCCCAGCCTGCCGGTCATCGTGATCACCGCCCACTCCGACCTGGACGCGGCCGTCTCGGCCTACCAGGGCGGGGCGTTCGAGTACCTGCCCAAGCCCTTCGACGTGGACGACGCCGTGGCGCTGGTCCAGCGAGCCGCCAACAGCGTGCGCAGCGCGCCGTCATTGGAAGACGCCCCCCAGCGTGTCCCGGAGATCATCGGCGAGGCGCCGGCCATGCAGGAGGTCTTCCGGGCCATTGGGCGGCTGTCCCGGTCCAACATTACCGTGCTCATCAACGGCGAGTCCGGCACCGGCAAGGAGCTGGTGGCCCACGCCCTGCACCGTCACAGCCCGCGGGCCGACCAGCCCTTCATTGCCTTGAACATGGCCGCCATACCCCGCGACCTCATGGAATCCGAGCTGTTCGGCCACGAGAAAGGTGCCTTCACCGGTGCCCAGCAGACCCGGCGGGGACGTTTCGAGCAGGCCGACGGCGGTACCCTGTTCCTGGACGAGATCGGCGACATGCCCGCGGAGCTGCAGACCCGGCTGCTGCGGGTCCTCGCCGACGGCGAGTTCTACCGGGTGGGCGCCCACACGCCCCAGCACGTGGACGTGCGCATCATTGCCGCCACCCACCAGGACCTGGAGCAGATGGTCGAGCAGGGCCGCTTCCGCGAGGACCTCTTCCACCGTCTCAACGTGATCCGCGTCCACCTGCCCGCTCTGCGTGAGCGCCAGACGGACATCCCCATGCTGGCGCGCTACTTCCTGAACAAGGCCGCGGACGAGCTCAACGTCGAGACGAAGGTGCTGACCCGGGAGGTCGAGCAGTACCTGATGGGCTATGCGTGGCCCGGCAACGTCCGTGAGCTGGAGAACCTCTGCCGCTGGCTGACCGTGATGGCCAGTGCCAAGGAAGTGCGCATGGAGGACCTGCCCCCGGAGCTGCTGCACCATGGGCGTACTGGGCAAGGCGAGGCCGGCGGCGACTGGGAAGAGGCCCTGGCCCAGTGGGCCGACCAGGTGCTCACCAACACCGAGCCGGGGTCGCTGGCGGACGTACCGGAGCGGGTGGAGCGCATCCTCATCCACTCCGCCCTGCGCCGCACCGGTGGGCGACGGCAGGAAGCCGCCCGTCTGCTGGGCTGGGGCCGCAACACCCTCACCCGCAAAATCAAGGACCTCTCCCTTGACGTTTAGCGGCAGCTGCCGTGGAATACCTTGAGGGGCATGGGTGCACCCAATAGCGGGGTCCGCCGAGCCGTTCGGCGCAACGCGCAATGGAGTTCTTGGCCGCTCCGCCGCCCGCGACCAAAAATGACACTGGGGAATCACCGGCCAGACTGCACCCACGCTGGATGCGAACGGGATCCGCCTGCGGTTGAGCCCGTCGATCCGTCCCAGCGATTCCTTGACAGCTCGCTGCGCTCCGGTCTCCGCCTTCCCGCCGGCCCGTTCGGCGGGCATGGTGCAGCACGCCCGGGCACAGGTAGGGAAGACCGCGACGGCAAAGGACAGATGGGCAGATTCCAATCCACCAGCGGCGCCTCCGAAGCGACCGGCATACTCGCCCTCGATACGCTCGCGCTGTTCCACCAGCGTGCGGCCGGCTGTGAGACTGTCTCCTGCCTCGGACAGGTGGTCGCCGATGCCGGCATGCGCCACCTGGGCATCGGCGCGGTAGCGCTCCTCCAGCAACGTGACGAGGGCTGGCAGCCCCTGGGCCGTCCCGCCACCGTACGCCTGGAGCCGGGAACGCTCTCGGATGCACGGGCCCTGAGCGCCGCCGAGGTCCGTGCCATGGCCGAGCTGCTCCGCGGCGCCGCAGGCGGCTGGCTGGTCCCCATCGGCACCATTCCCGGGACCTCCGCCGTGCTGGCCGCTGCGTTGGAACGCCCCGCCTCGGCGCCAATCCGGCGCTTCCTGGCCGGACTGGCCGCGGCGGCAGGCACGCACCTCCAGCGGCTGACCGCCGGCCGGCTGACCGAGGAACATGAGGCGTGGCTGCAAGCCGTGATCCATCACATGGCGGAAGGCGTCGTCACGCTGGATGCGGCCGGGCGGGTCATCGACGCCAACGTCAGCGCGGCCCGAATCCTGGGGCGCAGCCTCGGCGAGATGCTTGCGCCCAAGGCCGAGCGCGAGCCCGTGCTGCGCAGCGACGGCACCGATTACGCCCCCGCCGAGCTCGCGCCGGCGTTGACCCTCGCCTGCGGCAAACCCGTCTACCACCAGCTACAGGGCCGACGGCGGCCCGACGGCGGGACGGTATGGCTCAGCCTCAACACGGCGCCGCTGTACCGCCGGGGTGAGCCCCGACCCTACGCCTGTATCGCGTCCTTTCACGACATCACGGACCTGGTGGAAGTGGAACGCGCCCTACGGCGAAGTGAGGAGCGCTACCGGGCACTGGTGGAGACCGCACCGGAGGCGATCGTCGTATTCGATTCGTCCAGCGGCGGTTTCGTGGACGCCAACCATAATGCCGAGGTGCTTTTCGGCGTGCCCCGCGAACGGCTCCTTGGCCGGAGCCCCGTCGCGCTCAGTCCGCAATACCAGCCCGACGGCACCGCCTCGGCGGAGATGGCGGCCACCCGCCTGCAGGAGGCCGTCGCCGGCGGATGCCCGGTCTTCGAGTGGACCCATGTCGCGGCGGATGGGCGGTACATCGACTGCGAGGTCCGACTGGCCGCCCTGCCGGGGGATCCGCCCCAGGTCCGCGGGAGCGTGACCGACATCAGCGACCGCAAGCGGGCCCAGGCGGCACTGGCGGAGAGCGAGCAGCGCTTCCGCGCGCTCTATCACGACAATCCCTCCATTTTCATCACCCTCAACGACCAGGGCCGCATCCGCTCCGCGAACCGGTTCGGGGCCGAGCTGCTCGGCTACGGCGATCCCGCCCAGGTTGTCGGCCAGTCCGTCAACCAGCTGTTCCTGCCCGAGGAGCGGCGCAGTGCCGCCGACCATGTGGCCGCCTGTTTCGACAAGCCCACCCTGGTGCACCGTTGGGAGACCCGGGTGGCCAGAGAGGACGGCGGCGCCCTCTGGGTGCGCGTCACGGCCCGGGTGGTGCCCCACCCGGAGCGGGGTCGCGAGCTGCTGCTGGTCTGCCAGGACATCACCGAGGCACGCAATCTATCCGCGGAGCTCATCTACCAGTCCACCCATGACAGCCTCACCGGCCTGCTCAACCGTCCGGAGTTCGAACGCCTGCTGCTTCACGCCCTGGACGACGCCCAGAGCAACGGCTCCGAGCATGCCCTGTGCTACCTGGACCTGGACCAGTTCAAGGTCGTCAACGACACTTTCGGCCACGTGGCCGGCGACGAGCTCCTGCGGCAGCTTTCGCGGGAGCTGACGGGTCAGGTAAGCAAGCGCGACGTCCTGGCGCGGATGGGGGGCGACGAGTTCGGGGTGCTGCTGGAGCACTGCAGCGCCCGGGACGCACTGCGCATCGCCGAGCGCCTGCGCGCGGTGGTGGAGGCGTTTCCATTCGCCTGGGAGGGACGCAGCTGCCGAGTGGGTGCGAGCATCGGCGTGGTGCCCGTCACCGCCGCCCGGAGCAGCCTGACCGATCTGCTCAGCCTGGCGGATACCGCCTGCTATGCGGCCAAGGACGAGGGCCGCAATCGCATCCACGTTTACCATGAGGGCGACGTGGAAATGGCTCGCCGCCACGGCGACATGCAGTGGGTAGCGCGGCTGCGACAGGCGCTGGACGAGGACCGGCTGTGTCTCTATTACCAGCCCATCGTGCCGCTTGCCGCCGGCGAGGCGGACGACGGCGGCGCTCACTATGAGCTGCTGGTGCGGCTCGTGGACGAAGCGGGGGAAATCGTCCCCCCCGGCGCGTTCCTGCCGGCCGCGGAACAGTACAACATGGCCACCACGCTGGACGAGTGGGTGGTGCGCCGGGCCTTCGACTGGCTGGCGGCCGACCCGGCCCGCATCGACGGCCTGGCCCTGTGTTCCATCAACCTGTCGGGGCACTCCCTGCGCAGCAATGTGTTCCTGGATTTCCTGCTGGGCTCTCTGCGCGGCCGCCGCATACCGGCGGAGCGGATCTGTTTCGAGATCACCGAAACGGCCGCCATCGGCAACCTGGTTCAGGCCACCCGCTTCATCGAGACGCTGCGCGCGCTGGGCTGCCGGTTCGCCCTGGACGATTTCGGCAGCGGCCTCTCCTCCTTCGGCTACCTGAAGAACCTGCCCGTGGACTACCTCAAAATCGACGGGGTGTTCGTCAAGGATATCGCCGACGACCCCATCGACCTCTCCGTGGTCCGAGCCATCAACGAGATCGGCCAGGTCATGGGCAAGCGGACTATTGCCGAGTTCGTGGAGAGTGAGGCCATAATGGCGAGACTGGCGGAGATCGGCGTGGACTACGCCCAGGGCTACGCGGTCGGCCGGCCCCAGCCGCTGACGCCCTGAAACCGGCGCCCCGCCCCATCAACGTTCCGAACCGGAGGCCCGCATGTCGAAGCTCAACGACCTGGTCGACGTCGACACCCTCTTCTTCCACCTGAGCGACCCTGCCTGGGTCGTCGTCGACTGCCGCTTCGATCTGATGCAGCCCGAGAGCGGCGGTCAGCGTTATGCCGAGGGCCACATCCCGGGCGCGGTCTACGCCCACCTGGACCGGCATCTTTCGGGCCCGGTCGGCGAGCGCGACGGGCGCCATCCGCTGCCGGAGCCGGAAACGCTGGCTGCGAGCCTGCGGGACTGGGGCGTCAGCGCCGATACCCAGGTCGTGGCTTACGACGACGCCGGGGGCGCGTTTGCCGCCCGCCTGTGGTGGCTGTGCCGATGGCTGGGGCATGACGCTGTGGCGGTACTGGACGGCGGGATGCCTGCCTGGATTGCCGCCGGCCATCCGCCCAGCCAGGAGCGGCCGCACCCGCATCCAGGAAGCTTCCGCGCCATGCCGCGCCCGGAGCTGAAGGTGGAAGCCGACGAGCTCCAGCAGGCACTGGCCGACGACCGTCTGCTGCTGCTGGACGCCCGCGGCGCGGAACGCTTCCGCGGCGAGTCCGAGCCCATCGACCCGGTGGCGGGGCACGTGCCCGGCGCGGTCAACCGTCCGCACGCGGCGAATCTGGACGAGCAGGGACGCTTCCGCAGCGCCGACAGGCTACGCGACGACTACGCAGTGCTGCTCGACGGCCGCAGCCCCCACGACGCCGCCGTCATGTGCGGCTCCGGCGTCAGCGCCTGCCACAACATCCTCGCCATGCACCGCGCGGGCCTGACCGACGTCCGCCTGTATCCCGGATCCTGGAGCGAGTGGATCCGGGACCCGCGGCGGCCCACCAATCCGCGGAGGTGAAGCGGGCCGTCGCCGGCCTGCTACCATGGCGCCGCGATGTCCCATACGGTCGGTTTTGACGATGCCCCGTTCGCCCGCGGCCACCGCGGCGACGTGCTCGTGGTCGGCGCGGTGTTCGCGGGCCGGCGGCTGGACGGCGTGCTCTCCACCCGGGTCCGCCGCGACGGTGTCAACGCCACCGACCGCCTCATCCAGGCCGTGGCGGGCTCGCGCTTCGCAGCGCAGCTGCACGCGGTGCTGCTCCAGGGCATTGCTTTCGCGGGCTTCAACGTCGTGGACGTACCCCGGCTCCACCGCAGCCTCGGCCTGCCGGTGCTGGTCGTGGCGCGGCGGGCGCCGGACATGGCTGCCATACGTCGGGCGCTGCTGGAGCGGGTTCCCGGCGGCGCGCGCAAGTGGCGGCTGATCGAGACCCTGGGTCCGATGGAACCCCTGGCCGGCGTCCACGTCCAACGCCAGGGCATCGAGCCGGCGGCAGCCGAGGCGCTGATCGCCGAGACCGCCGTCAACGGCCTGCTGCCCGAGCCGCTGCGTACAGCGCATCTCATCGCCGGCGGCATCGCCCGGGGAGAATCGAGGCATCGTCCATGAACACGGCACGCACGCTGCTGATCGCGGGACTCGCCGCTGCCGCCGCGACGCCGGGACCGGCCCGGGCCCGGGAGACACCGCTCGAGTTCACCCTGTCCGTCACGCGTCAGGACCTCGGCTTCGACTACCCCGGTGACGTGGAGACCCGCTACACCCAGGCGGTCGTTACCCTGCTTGAGCGTTCCTACCCGTACCTGCACGGAGGCTTCCGACTGGGGCTCAGCGACCTCAGTCAGAGCGGCAACCCGCCGACCGCGGGTCAGGACCTCACGGGGGGCAGCGTGGGCTTCGTCCTGCGCAGTGAAGTGCCCCTGGGAGGCGGTTTCGGTACCTACCTGCAAGGCGCCTACGACTATCACACGGTGGACGCGAGCACCGACAGCGATCCCAACGTCAGCCGGGTCCAGCTGGACTGGTTCGACTTCACCGGCCGCGCCGGTCTGAGCGGTCGGCGGGGACCGCTGCAGCTGCGCGCCGGTCCCTTTGTCCGCTTCGTTGACGGGGACGAGCGCGATCGCGGTGACGTGGACCGCACCCTACATCTGCGGGCCGCCGATAAGGGCGGCGGTTTCCTGGACGTGGTCTATCACGTGGACCGCACCGGCTGGGTCGGGCTGCGTCTGGAACGGGGCAGCCGCGACGCAGCCTGGCTGAGGTTCACGCGGCTGTTCGACTACGACTGAGGACCGGATTCCCGCAGTGTCGGGGAAGCGGTCATTCCCAACCGGACGGACGAGGCGAATCAATGTTTCACGTGGTTCTGGTGGAGCCGGAGATCCCCCCCAACACGGGCAACGTCATCCGGCTCTGCGCCAACACCGGTGCCCGGCTCCACCTGATCCATCCGCTGGGCTTCGAGATGGACGATCGTCGCCTACGGCGGGCCGGCCTCGATTACCGGGAATGGGCGCGGGTGGAGGAGCATGCGGACTTCGACGCGTTCCTGGCGGCGGTGGCCCCACAGCGGCTGTTCGCGCTCTCGCGCCACGCCGCCAGGAGCCATCACGAGGTCGCCTATCGGCCCGGAGACGCCTTCTGCTTCGGTCCGGAGACCCGCGGGCTGGGTCCCGGCCGCCTGACCGCCTTCCCGGAGCGGAACCGCCTGCGTATCCCCATGGTCCCCGACAGCCGCAGCCTCAACCTGTCCAACTCCGTCAGCGTGGTGGTCTATGAGGCCTGGCGGCAGCAGGGCTTCGCGGGGGCGGAGTTTTAGCCACAGATGAACACAGATTTGTTGGGTAATCGTTTCGCCGGAAAACGGTGGTCATAGAACCGGTTCCATGGCTCCGATAATGAGGGATCGCGGCGGGTACGCCGCGATCCCTCAAATATCCGTGTTGATCTGTGTTCATCTGTGGCTAAAACAGAGACTTTACCCGTCGCCTCAGTCGAACTCGCTCCGCCGCTCGCGCTGCATCAGATTCCGGGTGGCCTCTCCCGGGGTGACCTCGCCGCGGACCAGGCGGTGGACCTGCTCGCAAATGGGCATGTCCACACCCTGGCGCCCGGCGAGCCGGTGCACCTCTGCGGCCGTGCGCAGGCCTTCCACCGTCTGGGCGATGGTCGCCTGGGCCTGCTCGATGGTCTCGCCGCGGCCGAGGGCAAGCCCCATGCGGCGGTTGCGGGACTGGTCATCGGTGCAGGTCAGGATCAGGTCCCCCATGCCGGCCAGGCCGGTGAATGTGCGCGGCTGGGCGCCCAGACTGTCGCCAAGGCGGATGATCTCGGCCATGCCGCGGGTGATCAGGCCGGCTCGGGCGTTGGCGCCAAGGCCCATGCCGTCGGAGACGCCGGTGGCGATGGCGAGTACGTTCTTCACCGCACCCCCCAGCTCTACCCCGACCACGTCGTCGCTGGTATAGACGCGGAACGTCTGGTTGTGAAAGACGCCGGCCAAGTCGCCGGCGAAGCCGGAATCGGTTGCAGCGACCGTCACCGCTGTCGGTAGACCGGCGGCGACCTCCCTGGCAAAGGTGGGCCCGGAGAGTACCGCCGTCGACCGCCCGGGCAGCCGGGACTCCACCACGCTGTGCAGCAGGCCACCGGAGGTTGAGTCCAGGCCCTTGGTGGCCCAGGCAATCCGCGCATTCGGTGCCAGGTGCGGGGCGCAGCGCGACAGGATGTCGCTGAAGGCATGACTCGGCGTGACGATCAGCACGTCGCCGATGGCGGCCAGGGTGGCGGTGAGATCTTCACTGACCGTGAGATTGGCGGGCAGCGCCACCCCCGGCAGATAACGGCGGTTCTCGCCGTCCGCCGCCAGTGCGCGGGCATGCTCGGCCCGGTGGGCCCAGAGGCGGACGCCGACGCCGTTTCGAGCCAGCACCACGGCCAGCGCGGTTCCCCAGGAGCCGGCGCCCAGCACCGCCATGGTGGCGGCCGCCGTCATCTAGTGCGTGCCGCCCTGTTGCTGCTGGGCCTGAGCGCGCTGCTGGGCGTACAGGGCGTCGAAGTTCATCGGCGCCAGCAGCATCTGCGGGAAGCCGCCCTTGGCGACCAGATCGGAGACCGCCTCCCGGGCGTAGGGGAAGAGGATCTGCGGGCAGTAGCTGCCGAGCAGGGCATTGAGGTTTTCGCCTTCGATGCCCGAGACGGTGAAGATGCCGGCCTGCTGCACCTCGCAGAGATAGGCGGTGGTCTCCTCGATCTTCGCCGTTACGGTTACCGTGACCACCACCTCGACGACGTCGTCGCCGATCCGCTCGCCGCGGGTGTTCAGCTCCACATTGATGCTCGGGTTCCACTCGCTGGTGAAGATTCCGGGTGAGCCGGGGGTCTCGAACGAGGCATCCTTGAGGTAGACCTTCTGGACGTGGAACTCCTGCTCGCCGCCCTGTTGGGCCGCCTGGCCTTCGCCTTGGCCTTCGCCTTGGCCTTCGTCGCTCATGTTGCTCTCCCGCGGTTAGCGTTTGCGTTGTACCGGATAGCCGGCGCTCTGCCAGGCGGAGTATCCGCCCTTCAGCTCGTAGACGTTGCCGAAGCCCTGCTTTTGCAGACTCGCCGCGGCCTTGGCCGACTGGTTGCCGGTGTTGCAGTAGACCACCAGCGGGCGCTCCTTCTTCTTGCCGAGCTTGCCGTCGGCCGCGCTGGACAGGTTGCTCTGGGGCAGATGAATGGCGTCCGGCAGATGGCCCTTGTGGAACTCGGACTCGGCGCGGATGTCGATGAACTGCGCGCCCTGCTGGTTGTAGAGCTGTGTGGCCGTGCCCGGCTCCAGGGCCTTCGCGCCCTGCAGGAACAGGCGCAGCTCGTTGGCCGCGATGGCGATCAGCACGCCGACCAGCAGCAGCACCAGGACCCAGTGGTTGCCGGCGAATTCCAGGATTTGATCCATTGCGATAACGATCCGAAGTCGGTGAGTGAATGAGGCCCCTGTCGATCCGGCGCCCCGGGGCGCGAAACGACAGCTCAGGCAGCGCTGCGCGGCATCGGCCGCGCATGGCCTGGGGAAACACTGAACGACGGACGTCCGAGCACCGCGATCCTGCGGGTATCGTGCCGCGTTTCCCTAATCAGGGCGTCCCGAACGGCGTATTATACAGTCGCATGATGTGGATGAAATGCGCTCCCCGATGCGGCGGCCGCGCGCTGCTGGCCGTGCTGCTGCTCGCCGCGTGCGTGCTGGCTACCGTGCAGGGCGCGGAGCGCCCGGAGTATCGCCGCAAGGCCGAGCGGCTGCAGGAGCTGCGCAAGGAGATAGACCAGATCCAGTCCGACCTGGCGAGCGAACGCAACCGTCACGATCGGGTCGACCGACAGCTCAGCGACCTGGACCAGCGCATCGGGCAGATGGCGGCCAGGCTGCACCAGATCGGAGAGCGCATCGACCAGACCCGCGACCGGATCGACGACCTGCGCAAGGAACGCGACCGCCAGCAGCAGCGCCTCGCCAAGCACAAGGCCTACCTGCGGCGCGAGATCCTGGCCGCGCAGGCGACCGGCCGGCAGGAGTACCTGCGGCTGCTGCTCAATCAGGAGGATCCGGCCCGGATCGACCGGATGCTGGTCTACTATGATTACCTGAGCCACGCCCGGGCGAAGCGTATCGGCGACGCCGTGCAGCAACTGCGCCGGCTGCAGGTGGTGGAAAGCTCGCTGAACGATGAGCTGGACACGCTGGAGGGTCTGCGCAAGGAGCGGCGCGACGAACGTCAGCAGCTTGCCGCTCAGCGGGATAAGCGGCAGGCGCTGCTGGCGCGGATCAACGATGCCATCGCCGCCAAGGACAAGCGGCTCGCGCGGCTGCGCAAGAACGAGGAACAGTTGAAAGGGCTGGTGGACAAGCTGCAGCGCGCGCTGGCGGACATCCCCGACGAGCAGCTGGATCACAAGCCGTTCGCCCAGCGCAAGGGACATCTGCGCTGGCCCCTGGCCGGCAAGGTGGAGGCGCGCTACGGCGACAGCCGCGGTGTAGGCGACATGCGCTGGAAGGGTCTGCTGATCGCGGCGCCCGAAGGCACGGAAGTCCACGCGGTGTCCCACGGCCGTGTGGTATTCGCCGATTGGTTGCGTGGCGTGGGAATGCTGATCATCATTGACCATGGTAACGGCTATATGACCCTATACGGACATAACCAGTCGCTCTACAAGGAAACGGGCGAATGGGTTCAGGCCGGCGAGGTCATCGCGACGGTCGGTGCCAGCGGCGGTCAACGGGGCTCGGCACTGTATTTCGAGGTGCGCGCCAACGGCAAGCCCGTCAATCCGATGGCGTGGCTGGGTGCCCGCGGCGGACGCGGCTGACGGGTGCGACGGACCGGGCCAGGATCCCGGCAAGAGTACGAGGAGCGAGGTGGATGCGATTTAACCGGAGTCTCTACGCCCTGTCCGCGGGGGTGCTGATCGGCTTCTTCATTGCCGTCGGCCACAACGTATTGGCCGAAAACGACGGCCCCGATACCGATAAGGCGCTGCCGCTGGACGAGCTGCGCACCTTCACGGAGGTTTTCTCGCGCATCAAGCGGGACTACGTGGAGCCCATCGACGATCAGACCCTGCTGCGCAGCGCCATTCGCGGCATGCTCTCCGGTCTCGACCCCCATTCCGCTTACCTGGACCCCAAGGAGTACAAGGACCTTCAGGTAGGCACCACCGGCGAGTTCGGCGGGCTCGGGATCGAGGTCGGCATGGAGAACGGCTTCGTCAAGGTGATCGCTCCCATAGACGACACCCCGGCCCAGAAGGCGGGCATCCAGCCCGGGGATCTGATCATCCGCATCGACGGCAAGCCGGTGAAAGGTATGTCGCTGAGTGAGGCCGTCAACCTCATGCGCGGCAAAGCCGGTACGGACATCACGCTGACCATCGTCCGCGACCAGTCCGAGCAGCCGTTCAGCGTCACGCTCACCCGGGCCGTCATCGAGGTCCAGAGCGTGAAGTCGCGGATGCTCGAGCCTGGCTACGGCTACGTGCGCATCACCAACTTCCAGTCCAACACCGGAGACGCCGTCCGCAAGGCCGTCAGCAAGCTCAAGAAGCAGAACGGCGGTGACCTGAAGGGCGCGGTGCTCGACCTGCGCAACAACCCCGGCGGCGTCCTGAGCGCGGCGGTGGAGACATCGGACGCGTTCCTCACCCAGGGCCGGATCGTCTATACCAAGGGCCGCATCGAGCGCGCGGAGATGAGCTTCAGCGCCACCCCCGACGACGTGCTCTCCGGCGCGCCGCTGGTGGTGCTCGTCAACGGCGGCTCGGCTTCGGCCTCGGAGATCGTGGCCGGTGCCCTGCAGGACCACAAGCGAGCCGTGATCATGGGCACCCAGACCTTCGGCAAGGGCTCAGTGCAGACGATCCTGCCCCTGAAGGGCGGCGCCGCCGTCAAGCTCACCACGGCCCGCTACTTCACGCCGAACGGCCGCTCCATCCAGGCCGAGGGCATCACCCCGGACGTGAAGCTGGCGCATCTGCAGGTCTCCGCCAGCGCAGCCGGTTCGGTGGACCGCATCAAGGAAGCCGACCTGGAGCGGCATCTGCCGAACGGCAATGCCAAGGGGCAGCAAACGAAGCCGTCGCAGCCGCAGAGCGACGGTGGATCCGAGGCGAAGAAGGGCGGCGAGCCGCTGGCGGCCCAGGATTATGCGCTGGCCGAGGCGCTGAACCTGCTCAAGGGCATGAACATCCTTCGTGCGGGCAATCAACAGTGACATGATCCGCCGACTCCGGCGCGCAACCCTGGCGATCCTGCTGGTGGCCGCGCCGGGGCTGGCAGCTGCCGCCCAGCCGGTGGTGTCCATCGTCATCGACGACATCGGCGACAACCCCGATACCGGACAGCGGGCCGTGGACCTTCCCGGCCCGGTGGCCTGCGCCTTCCTGCCCGGCACCCCCTATGCGCATTCGCTGGCCGAGCGGGCTCATCGCCAGGGCAAGGAAGTGCTGCTGCACCAGCCCATGCAGGCGGTGGCGCACAACGACCTGCTGGGCCCGGGCGCGCTGATGCTGCACATGACCGAGCCCCGGTTCCTGCACACGCTCCGCGACAACCTGCAGTCCCTGCCTTACGTGGTGGGGGTCAACAATCACATGGGCAGCCTCCTGACCCGGCATCCGGGCCACATGACCTGGCTGATGCGGGAGCTCAAGCGCGAGGGAGACCTGTTCTACGTGGACAGCCGCACCACCCGGCACACCGTGGCCGAGCAGATGGCCCATGAGGTGGGGGTACCGACGACCCGGCGCAACGTTTTCCTGGACAATCGTCTGAGCAAGGAGGCCATCCGCGACCAGTTCCTGGAGCTGGTGCGCGACGCCAGGGAGGAGGGCCACGCTCTCGCCATCGGCCATCCCCATCCGAAAACGCTGGCGGTGCTGGAGCAAGAGATTCCGAAGCTCGCCGCCCAGGGTGTGCGGCTGGTGCCGGTGTTCACCCTGCTGCAGACGATCCACCAGGAGCCGAGAACACCCCAGTGGCACGCGTCGGCATCGCAGTAACTTGATTCCGGCCGCAGATGAACGCGGATGGACGCAGATGGCGCGCGGGAACCCATCTCGGCGCATGTCGCCGGTAGAGACGACCCGCGTGGGAGCGGCGACCTCGCCGCTCCCACGCAGCTCCCTTCCACCCGGAAGGCACAGCCGAAACGCACTTTCTCACCGCAATTGCGTTTATCCGCGTTCATTCGCGGCTAAAAGGGTTTTCCTTTCAGTCCCGCGGCCAGGCCGCCAGCCACAGCAGGCCGCCGAGGCCGCCCAGGACCCAGCTGACTACCGGCGTGCCGCCCATCATCAGCGGCGTGTACCCGTCCAGGGCGGAGACCATGAAGGCGCTGAGCACCAGGGCGGCGCCGAGGATGGCGGCAAAGCTGCGGCGGTTGCCGGTACGCACGTCGGCGCGCAGGCGGCGCAGCTCGGCCTGGTGCTGCTCGAGCTGGCGCAGGGCCCTGTGCGTCTCTTCCAGCGTGTCGTGGATGCGGCCGGGAAGGCTCGGGATCTGCTCGCCCCATTTTGGCATCTCCCGCTGCATCTTGCGGAAGAAGGCGCGGGTGCCCAGCTGATCGCGCATCCAGCCTTCCAGGTACGGCTTGGCCGTCAGCCACAGGTCCAGCTCCGGATAGAGATCCCGGCCCAGGCCCTCGATGGCCAGCAGCGTCTTCTGCAGCAGCACCAGCTGGGGCTGGACCTCCATGTTGAAGCGCCGCCCGGTCTGGAACAGCCGCATCAGCAGGGCGCCGAAGGAGATCTCACCGAGCGGCCGCTCGAAGATCGGCTCGCAGACCGTGCGCATGGCCGCCTCGAACTCGTCCACGCGCGTGTCCGGCGGCACCCAGCCGGACTCCACGTGCAGCTCGGCCACGCGGCGGTAGTCGCGGTTGAAGAAGGCGACGAAGTTCTCGGCCAGGTAGCGGTGATCCACCGGGTTGAGGCTGCCCATGATGCCGAAGTCCACCGCTAGGTAGCGCGGTGAAGCCGGGTCGGAGGCATCCACGAAGATGTTGCCGGGGTGCATGTCGGCGTGAAAGAAGCTGTCACGGAACACCTGGGTGAAGAAGATCTCCACGCCACGCTCGGCGAGCGTCTTCATGTCCACGTTCTGGCGGCGCAGCTCGTCCACGTGGCTGATGGGGATGCCGCGGATGCGTTCCATGACCATGACGTTGCCGCGGTTGCCGGGCCAGTAGACCTCCGGCACGTAAAGCAGCTCCGAACCCTCGAAGTTGCGCCGCAGCTGGGAGGCATTGGCGGCCTCGCGCATCAGGTCCAGCTCGTCGTGGATGGTCTTGTCGAACTCCCGGATGACTTCCACGGGATGCAGCCGCCGACTCTCGGACCAATAGCGCTGCGCCAGGTTGGCCACGGTATACAGCAGCTCCAGGTCCCGTTCGATGACCGCCTCTATACCCGGCCGCACCACCTTGACCACGACGTCGCGGCCGTCCAGCAGTCGGGCCCCATGGACCTGCGCGATGGACGCCGAGGCCAGCGGCTCGTCCTCGAAAGACTCGAACAGGGCGGAGAGTGACTCGCCGTAGGCCCGCTCGACGACGCTGCGAGCGCTCTGGCCGGTGAACGGCGGCACCCGATCCTGCAG